>Ga0209952_1000809_pt1 | contig 32142 bp, 25 predicted proteins | sample ThiBiot_750_biof_2_FD_183951 | JGI IMG/M metagenome (GOLD analysis project Ga0209952, IMG submission 183951) | Wastewater bioreactor microbial communities from Cape Town, South Africa - Thiocy_cont_750_biof (SPAdes) | ecosystem: Engineered > Bioreactor > Thiocyanate-remediating >...
GGATCATCATCGGCGCCTGCGTCATCACCAACACCGACCAGCGCGCAAAACTGCTGATCGAAGGCGATCGCATTCCAATTCTGCGCGAGAAAGATATCCTGACGCCAGAGACCGCCGATACGCCGGCCAAGCTGATCTATCTCGCGGTGCAATTGATGTATCTCGCGCCCGATCCGATGACGCATCACCCGACTTACTTCAGCCTGATCAAGGATCTCATCAGCGCCGCGCCGAGTTCGTGGCCACTGATTGAAGCCATCAACAACTACATCCTCAACGGCGATCTCTATCACGCGTTGAAGGAAGCCAGGAAGCTGATCGCCCACGAAGCGACGCTGCTCGACAACGCACGCCAGTTGCAAGAGCAACAGGCCGAACGCAAATCGGCTTGAAAGCTTTCGGCGAAAATATAAACACCTCCACGAACATCGTCATGGCCGGGCATAGCCGTTCGAGGAACGGCTATGACGGAGCTAGGTGTTTTCGGCAAAATACACGGCGCGCTGAGCCGCCGACGCGTCCTCAGAGGAACTTCGCAAGGCTCAACTGATACAGCATTGCCGTCGTCTGATACGACGCCGACAGGCTGGTTTGCAGCGCGAGGATTTTCGTCGCGGTCTCTTCCGGCGACACGCCTTCGATGGAATCCAGCATCGTCTGCGTCATGGTCTTGACCTGCGCCTGGCGATCGCCCGCCGCCTTCATCGCGGTCTGCGCGCCGGCGAAGTCGGCTTGAACGTCCTGAATGGTCTGCACGCCCTGCTGCGGCGACATGTTCAGCGCCACGCGCTGGCTTAGCGCCGTGACCTGCCCGTTGGCATAGGGATCCGTCGCCGATGTCGTCACCGCGGCATAGACCGCGATGTTCTGCAACTGGACGCGGAACGCATCCTCGTTGGCGCGTGCGCCGTATTGCACGGTAATCGACTGATCGATCTTTCCGACGGCGGTGCCGCGCGCGGTATCGTTCGGCCCCTGCGCCGGCTCGCCGGTGTACCACGAGATGGTGTCGGCGGGCGTGCCGGCAACGAGACCGGTCGCCGAATCGAGCGGCCCACCGGAGGTATCGACGCGCATCGGCGGCGAGCCGAAGAAGCTGTTCGACGCAGCCACGGCCGACGCCGCCACCAGCGACGTGTTGGCAAGCGTCTTCACCGCGCCGCTCAACTTGTCTTGCAGATTGTCGGAGGTCTCGGCAGCGGTCGCACCAATCAGAAATTCGCCGGGTTGCGGCGGCGATTTCGTCGTCGCGGTCAGCGTCACGTTTTCACTGGTGCCGTCCGGCAGATTGAAGGTGACGGAGAGCTTGTCGCCCTCGTTCGGATTGACGCCATTGAGATCGACCGAAATGCCCGGAGGGCTGCCAGTCGGTCCCGTCACCGTCGCACCGGTCAATGTCGAACTCACCGCGCTGAGCTTGAGACCGAACACCGACGGGTCCGCATCCTCGGCCAACGTGATCGGTGACACGCCGGCGCCGGACATGTTCAGCCGCCCCATGCCGCTCGCGCCGAGATCGGCGGTCTTGCGCTCCGCAATCAGTTGCGTCAGCCCCGCACGGGTGCCGTCGGCGCTGCCGTAAAGGATTTCGTCGGCGGTCGCAGTCGGCGGCGTGTCCGTCGCGCGACCGGAAAACAGATAGCGGTCGCCGGAGCGTGTGTTGAGCAGCTCGATGGCGTTGGCGAAGGCCGATTGCGCCGAAATCTGTCCCGCCGTCTGCCCGTTGGTGCCGAGCGCGATGGAGGAGCCGTTCGCCGCCGTCTTCACCTGCGTGTTGAGATCGATCAGGCCCTGCAGCGACAGATTGGCGACGTTGATGCGCGTGTTGACGTTGGTCGCGGTGTCGGCATAGGCGTCGAACGCGTTGATCTGCGCGCGCAAGCCCACCGCCAGGCCGCGATTGACGCCCTGCCCCGCGTAGGTATTGGAAATCTTGCCGGTGGCGAGCTGCTGGTTCAGATCGTCGAGCTGGCTTTTCAGATTCAGAATCGACGTGCCGATATAGGAGGTTCGGCTGCCTACGCCATCGATTGCCATGAGACCCTCACATCGATTGCAGCAGCGCGGCGTACATGTCCTTGATCGCGGACATCACGCGCGCATTGGCGGAATAAGCATTCTGCAGCGCCAGCAGGTGGGCCATCTCGTTGTCCATGTTGACGCCCGAGGTCGCATCCATCTTGTTCTGCAGGGTATTGAGCACGACGTTCTGGCCGTCCGCGAGCTGCTTCGCCGCATCCGCCGCGTTGCCCTGCGCGCTGAGGAACTGCTGCGTGTAGTTCAGCAGCGTGCCTCTGTACGGCGCGCTCGGCGTACCGACGCCGGTTTGCGGCGAGTAATAATTGCTCGCATTGGTCAGTTGCGACAGAATGAAGTCCGGCCGCGTGGTGTCGCCGGCCGCCGTGCCGGGGCCGAAAGCCACGAGTTGTGCCGGATCGGACAACAGCCCGGTGTTCACCGTGATCCGCGCCGCGAAACCGGTCTGCTGCGATCCGTTGGCACCGATCGCGCCGGTGTAACCGACGCCGCCGTCGGTGAACAGCGAGAACTGCGGCGCGCCGCTGTTCGCCGCGGTGATGGTCTTGGTGGTGGACGCCGACAGGACATCCACCTGATTGAGGGCACCGTCATCCAACACACGCAGTGTCGATCCGGTCGGATTCGAGAACTGCAGACCTGTGCCGCCCAGCTTGCTGGCCAGTTGCGTCAGCACCGACGACATCGCCGCGGGAAATCCCCCCGTACAGTCGATGCTGATCACTTCGTCATTGGGATCATTGGTCGCCGAATCCGGCAACGACGTCATCCCGTCGGCACGCACGATCGACAGATTGTGGACGGTGCCGGTACTATCCTTGTAGCTGACGTGAACGGTGTTTCCGTTCTGCAGCCCGTTCAGATCGAGATCGAAGCCGTCGCCGCCAGCGGTCGAAGCCGGCGTACCGGCAACGGTCTGGTCCGACAGCGTGCTCGACAGCGAGGCGGCAAGCTGATCGAGTTGTGATTGTGCCTGCACCAGAGTCTTGTCGCGCAGTTCGATATAGCCGGCGATGGCGCCGGAGCGGATCGAATTGGTGGCGATCAGATCCATGCTGCCACCGTGCGGGAAATCGATCTTCAGCGTACCCAGCGCGCTCTTGCTCGGATCGGCATCCCAGAACGTGTTCGGCGTCACCGTGCCCTGCGCGTCGAACGTCAGCTTGGCCGCTTCGACGCCGACCAGTTGCACGCCCGAGGTGGTGAACACGCTGACCTGGTTGGAGCCGTTGGCGATCACCTTGACATCCATCAGTTGCGACAACTGGTTGATGTACTGGTCGCGCTGATCGAGCAGCGAAGCGGTGGACGCGTCGGTCTGGTTGCTGCCGAGCAACTGGTTGTTGATCGCGGCGATCTGCGACATCGCATTGTTGGCGGTCGAGACCGCGCTGGCGAGGCCGTTCTCCGCTGTGTTGCGCAGCGCCTGCACGCCCTGCGACGCCTGATTGAGCTGCTGCGCGATGTTCTGCGCGGCATTGATCACGCCGATGCGCGCGGATTGCGAGTCAGGACTGGTGGAGAGCGCCTGGATCGCGGTGGTCAGCGTGTTGAACGCCGCTTCCAGTGTGCCGGTGGAATCCGGATTGCCGTAAACGCCCTGCAAGTTCGCAAGGAATGTCGAGCGGATGTTGGCATAGGCGGCGCCCGACATCTCGGTGCGCAACTGCGCCTGCACGAAAGCGTCGAGTTCGCGGTTGACCCCCGCCACCCGCACGCTCGATCCATAATTCGCGGTGGTCTCCGCGGTCTGGATCAGCGACTTCCTGATGTAGCCCGGTGTCTCCGCGTTGGCGACGTTGGATGACACCAGCGCCAGCGCCGCCTGATTGGCGCGCAAGCCGGACATCGCAGTGGCTAAAGCCTGACTCAAACTCATGATACTCGATCCGTTTCTCGTTCGATCGCACCGTCGAAAGCACGCGACCAGATCGTCCACACGGCGTCATTGCGAGGAGCGTCAGCGACGAAACAATCCAGAGCCTTTTCCCTTCCCTCCCCCGCAAGCGGAAGAGAGCTAGGGTGGGGGTATTGCTTCGCTCCGCTCGCAATGACGATCTTGTTCATCGATGCGATCTCACTTCACTTGCATCAGCGCAGCACGTTGAGCAGGTCCTGCACCATCGAGTTCGACGTCGTGATCACCTTGGTGTTCGCGGAGTACGCCTGCTGCGTCACGATCAGCTTGGTGAACTCGTCGGCGATATCGGTGTTGGAGCCTTCCAGCGACGAGCCGACGATGGTGCCGCCGTTGCCGAACAGCGCCTGTCCGGATTCGTCGGTGGCCTCGAACGCGCCGCCATCCTTGCGCTTGAGGAAGTCCGGTCCGTTGAACGTCGCCAGCGTGATCTGCGCGAGATCGATATTGCGCCCGTTGGAATAGCTGCCGACCACGCGGCCGTTGTTGCTGATCGACACCGATTGCAGGCTGCCGGCGGGAAAGCCGTCCTGCTGGATCTGGTTGACCTGCACGTTACCGTTGGCATCGGCGTATTGCGTCAGACCACCGGAGGAGAAGTTGATCGTCAGATTGCCGAGCGAAATGTTATTGATGGTCACGCCGGTCAGATTCACCGACGCGATCGGCGGATTGAGCTGGTTGTTGGTGCCGAATTTGAAATCGGTGCCGACGTTCTGCCACGCGGTGTCGGTGCCGGTGGCGTTGGGGTCGACCTGATAGAACAGGTTCCAGGTATCGGTGTGGGGAGAGCCAAGCGAAGCGCTGTCGGTCTTGGCCCAGCGCAATTGCAGGTTCACCGGCGCGCCGGAAACGTCGTAGGCGGTCACCGCGCCGCCCGCGATCGACTCGTCGATGAAATTCTGCACGTCGCTGCCGAGCACCTTGCCGGTGCCGGCGACGGTCGGATCGCCGCCGGGAAAGTCGGCCGGGTTCAGCAATTCCGAGCCGGGCACCGAGACATCGTGCTTGGTGGTGAGCGGATAGTTCGCGAGGTTGGCACGATATTCGACTTTTGTCGTCGGCTGCGCCGGCAGGAAGTCGTTCTTGAAACTCAGGATCTGCGGCGCGTTGCCGACCAGGTTGCCGGTGGTCGGGTCGATCGGAATGCCCTCGAGATAATAGCCCGCACCGTTGACGAGATAGCCGTCCTTGTTGAGGGTGAAGTCGCCGCGCCGCGTGTAGTTCTCGACACCGTCGAAGATCGGCGCATTGTCGGTGAAGCTGCCCGGCTTCTGCACCACGAAGAAGCCCGCGCCGTTGATCGCCATGTAGGTCGCGACGGAGGCGGGCTGCACGTCGCCCGGCACCGTGTTGGTGCTGCGCGAATTCGCGGTGACACTGCCCGCCTTCTGCTGGGTCTGACCGGAATCGGGAATCAGATCGAGGAAGCTGGTGTCGATGCGCTTGAACGCCGTGGTCTGCGAGTTGGCGATGTTGCCGGAGATGTTTTCCAGCGCATAGGATTGCGCCCGCAACCCTCCGACCGACGTGGTGAGAGCCCCGAAGATACCCATGAACATCGCCTCCAGATGCGAATAGCGCGACGGCCGGCGGTGCGCCGGGACCGTATTCCGAGGCGCTTGTCGCAAGGGTCGTGCCAACTCGGGTGACGGGGAATTACGTTGATGATTCAATGAAATAGAAAAAGCACCGGTTGTGCGAACCGGGGCACAATTGCCGGGACGGGCAACAATTGCCGGGGAATAGCGGGGCGCAGGACACAACCACACCGTCATTGCGAGCGAGGCAAAGCAATCCAGAAAGCCGCAAACCAAGGACTGGATTGCTTCGTCGCTACGCTCCTCGCAATGGCGGTTGAGAGCGCTAGTACGACCGGATCGCCCGTGTTCGCTATCCGGCTTGAAGCGCCCTCACCACATTCGCAGAGTCGTCCCCGCGCAGGCGGGGACCCAGAACCCCTGGCGGGTTGTTAGAAACAACCTCGCGCGCCATCCATGGAGCCGACACGCTGCGGCGTCTGGATCCCCGCCTGCGCGGGGACGATAGCGTTCGTATTGCAGGTCCGTTCAAAGCGACGTTCCGGTAAAGCCCTCACGTCGCCGATGGCGTCGTCGGGTGGAACACCAGGGCGAGGCCATCCATGCAGTAGCGCAGGCCGGTCGGCTTCGGGCCGTCGTCGAAAACGTGGCCGAGGTGGCCGCCGCAACGGCGGCAATGGATGGCGATACGCGTCATGCCGAAGGTACGGTCCTCACGCTTGCCCACCGCATTCTCCAGCGGCTGATAGAAGCTCGGCCAGCCGGTGCCGCTTTCGAACTTGGTTTCCGATGCATACAGCGGCAGGTCGCAGCCGGCGCAGGCGAAGGTGCCCTTGCGGTGCTCTTTCAACAGCGGGCTCGACCACGGCGGCTCGGTGCCTTCCTCGCGCAGGATGTGATACTGCGCCGGCGTCAGTTGCGCGCGCCACTCGGCCTCGGTCTTCTCGACCTCAAACTTTTCGCCGGCGGTGGCCGGAGACACCCGCAACATCTTCAGCGCGGCGAAACCGGTAAGGCCGGCGACCGATGCGAGCAGAATGCGGCGATTGATCATGATGATGGACTCCCAAAGCGGCGCGCAACGCGCGGATGTATCGTCCGAACTACGCCGCCAGCGCACGAACGTTACACCCGCCTGCCGCGATGTCACTCACGTTCTCGCGAGCGACGGCGTCGCAGGTTTATTGTCCGCCGAAATGGTCGCCCTCGTCCGTCGCCATCTGGCGGTTGGCAGCGGCAACCCGTGCTTCCCGCGCCTCTTCCCGCGATGCGGCACGCTCACGCCAGCGCGCCACAGCGCCGGCGGCGGCGGCGCTGGCGCGGGTCCATCCGAACACCACCTGCCCCGCGACACGCCCGGCGTTTCCGCCGGCCCAAACCAGTTCAAACGGCGCGAACAGCCGCCAGCGGTCGTCGCCCCACAGGATGCCGCGCGCGATCATCTGCCCAGCCAGCGCCGTGGTGTTGAGCCCGTGTCGACCGAAGCCGCTGGCGACCCACAACCCCGGCTGCAATTCGCCGATCTGCGGCATGCCGTGTACGGTCTGCCCGACGGTGCCGCACCAGGTCTCGCGCAACGCCGGCTTGCCCAGCGCCGGAAACAGCGTGGCGATGCGGCGGCGGATGGCGCGAGCGTGCCGCGCCGGATCGCCCGCCCACGTCGTCTCCGGGCTCGCCCACATCAGCCGATCGCCTTCGACGATACGGAAATGATCGATCCCCTTTGTGTCCATCACCGCGCCTTCGAATGCGATGGCCTCCGAAAGCCGATTGCCGAGCGGCTCGGTGACGGCGGCGTAACGCCACACCGGCAATAGCGTCGCGGTCAGGCGTGGCGACGGCGAACCGAGGTGGACGTTGCCGGCGAGCACGATATGCGCCGCGCGCAGCCGCGCCGACGCGGTCGCGATCCGCTTGCGGATGCCGGACGCCTCGATGCTCACCACCGGGCTTTCCTCGAAGATGCGCACGCCGCTTTGCCGCGCCAGTACCGCGAGGCCTTCGAGATAGTTGCGCGCATCGACGTGAAACGCATCGGGATAGTGAATCGCCTCGAAGTAACGCGGCGTCTTCAGCGCGGCGCGTACCCGCTCGACGGGCCAGCCCTCGACATGCGCGCCGAATTGTCCGCCGAGCATGTGCAGGCGCTCGATCAGGCGCTTGCCCATATCGACATTGGAGACTTCCAGCGCGCCGGTCGCTTGCAGCGCCGCACCGGCAAGATCGCCGGCAATGGCGCGCACGTGGTCGGCGCCCTGCTGCGACAGCTTCCACAGTTCGCGCGTGTGATCGACGCCGAGACGCGCGATGAGGTCGTCGATCGCAACGCCATAGCCCGGCATCACCGTGCCGAGATGATGCGCCGACGCGTTCCAGCCGACATGACGGCTTTCCAGCACCGCGACGCTCGCGCCCATGCGCGCCGCTTCCAGTGCCACGGTGAGGCCGGCAAGCCCCGCGCCGACGACACAGACGTCGATGTCGAGATCGAGCGTCAGCCGACGGCGCTCCGGCGCGGCGGGGGCCGGCTCGTCGACGACTTCGGGACTTGTGTTGTCAGTGCTCACAGGTTTTCTTACGCAGCGACACGGCAATTGTCACCTTGCCGCGTATAAGCTTGTACACTGGAGCCGCTTCCGTTTCGATAGAATCGAAACGGGGCTCCAGATTATTGTTTTGACGCGTTTTCTTCACGCGAACCGGATTCCACTTCGCTCGAAAACGCTATAATCCGCCGTCGAAGGCCCACCAACGATCCGGAGACACCGGTTGATTCGAAAAATGATCGCACAATGCGGCGGCTGATCCTGCTGCGCCACGCCAAGACCGAAAGCCACGCGCCGAGCGGCGAGGACATCGACCGCCGCCTCGACGCACGCGGGCTGGACGATGCTGCCGCGATCGGCCGCTGGATGGCGGACCAGCGCTGCCGGCTCGGCCACGTGCTGGTGTCCACTGCGATGCGGGCGCGGCAGACGTGGGATATCGTCGCACCGCTGCTCGGCGACGCCACGATCGAGGTGACGCATCTTCACGAACTCTATCTCGCCGAGCCCACGGACATCCTGCGCGCGATTCGCGAAACCGGCGGCATCGACGCCCGCTGCCTGATGGTCGTCGGCCATAATCCCGGCCTGCACGAACTGGCGCTGATGCTGACCGGTTCCGGCCACGACGACGCGCTACGGCTGCTCGCCGGCAACCTACCGACCAGCGGCCTCATCGTGATCGATTTCGACATCGACGACTGGGGCGACGTCGCATTCCGGCAAGGCAAGCTGATGCAATTCGTCTCGCCAAAGCTGCTGCGGCAGACGTCCGACGACGCGTAACGAAGAAAGCCGCGAAATCAAAACCCCTTCGTCATGGCCGGATTTATTCCGGCCACCCACGGCTTGGTGACTAACCAACAAGAAAGACGTGGCTGGCCGGGACATAGGCGAACGGAAGCGACGCCGTTCTTCGAACGACTATGCCCGGCCATGACGAGAGGAGACTCATCGAACAGTAGATGGTTCGAAAGTAGCGAACGTATTTGCATCCGCTTTTGCGCCCGCCCTCATCGTGCGAGAATTTATCGCGTCGCCGCATGCGCTGTACTGTGTCGCGTTGGGAGGCGCAGATGTACACATCCATTCTGGTCCCGATCGATCTGGGCGACAGCAGCCTGGCGAAGCCTGCGGTTTCGACCGCCGCGACGCTCGCCAACACCTTCAACGCCAAGGTGCGGCTGATCAACGTACTGCCGATGACGCCGGTGATGCTGGCGGAATACGTTCCCGCCAATTTCGACGCGCAGCAGCGCCAGTCCTGCGAGGAAGCCGTCGCCATCGTCGCGGCCGAATCCGGCATTCCGCGCGAGCGCATCTCAAGCGTGGTGCGCCAGGGCGGCATCTATCACGAGATCCTCGAGGAAGCGGCGGAGATCAATGCCGACCTCATCGTGATGTCGTCGCATCGCCCGGCGATGAAGACCTATTTCCTCGGCTCCAACGCCGGCCACGTCGTGCGCTACGCCCTGTGCTCCGTGCTGGTGGTCAGGAACTAGACGCGCAACACCTCACGGCAGCAGTTGCGGCGGGAGCGCGTCCGGCGTGTAGATACATGGCTTGTTGCGCCGCATGAAGCCGCCAATCTGCCACGCAAATACGGCGGCGAGCGCCGCCAGAAACAGCGCGCCCGCGAATGCATCGGTAGCCAATGCCCGTGCGATCAGCGCCACCATCACGATCGCGAACAGGATCAGCACGCCGGCGGCGAGCGCGTAAGGGATCGGCCGCATGCCGCCATGGAAGGCCGCATGGCCTCCCGCTTCCGCAATCCGCCGATGCAACGCGACGATGAATGCGCGATAGGCTGCGTCCTGCGTCTCCACCAGCGCAAAACCTTTCCACGAGGTCGACAGCACCACCTGCCGCTGCCCGTTGCCGCCGACGATGTCGGCGCGGAATTGCCGCGGCTGCATCGACACCGGCCGGTAGCTCAGTTGCACCGCCGCGATCGAGGCATAGGGCCAAGACCCGCGCCGGGTGCCCGCCTGCCAGACAAGGCCGTCGTCAGTCAGTTCGAATTGACGCACCCCGCCGGCAAGCGACGGCTTGAAGATGTAGGACGTCACGACCCTCGCGACATCATCCGACGGCATCGATGGCTTCTCCACCCTGACTCCCGATCCTTTTGCCCGAACGGTTTTCACCGCGCAAAAACACGTCATGCGCGGACTTGATCCGCGCATCCATCTTTGGAAATGATGGATTGCCGGGTCAAGCCCGGCAATGACGCTCTCTTGACCCGTTTCGATGGACGCGCGATGGCCACAACGACCACTTTTCCCCGCCATCTGATTCTGGCCGGGGCCGCCTTGTCGGGCATGTTGCTGGCGCTGGCCATCCACATCCTCGGCCAGCACCTTGGCCTCGACCTCGGCGGGTTGTGGCATTCCGACGATCCGCGCGTGCTGGTGCCGGCGACCGCCGCGCTGGCGTGGTGGCTGATGGCGACGGCCGGCTTCGCCTGCGGCTATTTCGCCGCGACGCTGATGCATCGCGCCGCCGCGGGCGGCATCTCGCGGCGAATGCGGCATTTCCTGATCGGCCTCGGCGTGGTGGTGCTGGCGGCCGCCGGTCAGGCCGCGGCCGCTCCCAGCGCTGCGCCAAGCCTCGCCGGCGTACTGGCCGGACTTACCGCGCTCTGCCTCGGCGCGGTGATGGCGTTCTGCGGCGCGTATTTCGCGCTCCGCAAGGCATAATGCCGCAGCCTTCCGACTGCCACGCCACAACCGCATGCCTGTCACGAGATTGCCATATCGCTGCGCGGCACGTTGTTGCCGGATTTAACGGATTAAGTGGCGGCATCCAAGGCGACTGCCTATATGTCGGAAGCCATAACGCGGGGGTGGCATTGCGGAAGAGCGGATCGAATTCCACTTTACCAAAAAATGTTCTAATCATTCCGGCGAAATGAGTTTCCAAGTATGAGTCACTTGGTGAGTGTTTTGGCAGCCACAGACGTCCGATCGGTTCGTTCGGCCCCGGGGTTGTACGTGCCACGGCGGGAGGACGAATGGATCGACTGCTGACCACGCTGCGGCGTGGCTTTACGGAGCGGATCGGCTGGAAACGGGTCGGGATCGCTGCGAGCCTCATCATCGTTGCCATTGCGATCACGATCCTGGTCCGGACCCTCAAGGGGATCGACCTGAACGTGATCCTGGCTGCGCTCGCCGAAAAATCCCACGGCGAAATCGCGCTCGCGGCGCTGTGCGTATTCGGCGCGTTCTGCACCCTGACGTTTTATGATTTCTTCGCGCTGCGAACGCTGGGGGTCACCCATGTCCCTTACCGGATCGCGGCGCTGTCGAGCTTCACCAGCTATTCGATCGGCCACAACATCGGCGCGACGGTATTCACCGGCGGCGCCATCCGTTTTCGCATCTATTCGGATTTCGGCCTCAACGCCATCGACGTCGCGAAAATCTGCTTCATCTCGGGGCTCACATTCTGGCTCGGCAACGTTTTCGTGCTCGGCATCGGCATGGTGGCGCATCCGGATGCCGCCGGCGCGATGAATCTATTGCCGAGCAGCATCAACCGGCTGATCGGGCTCGGTTGCCTCGCCGGCATTCTCGCGTACCTGATCTGGATCGCGGTCGGCCAGGGCCGCCGCCAGCTCGGCCGCAACGGCTGGAAGGTGGTGCTGCCGTCGGGGCGGCTGACCTTGCTGCAAATCCTGATCGGCGTGGTCGATCTCGGCTTCTGCTCGCTGGCGATGTATCTATTGATGCCGAACGAGCCCTACATCGATTTCCTGTCGCTCGCGGTGGTGTTCATCCTGGCGACCTTGCTCGGCTTCGCCAGCCACGCGCCCGGCAGCCTCGGCGTATTCGACGCCGCGATGTTGGTGGCGCTGCCGCAGTTCGGCCGCGAACAACTGGTGGCGACGCTGCTGATGTTCCGCGTGCTCTACTTCGTCATCCCCTTCACCATCGCCATCAGCATCATGGGCACTCGCGAACTCTGGCTCAGCGTGGTCAAGCCATGGCAGCAACGCCGCAAGGCGTCATGCGGCGATCACCGGCTGCTGTCACGCAATTCGTGAACTTCGCATCTAGGCGCTGCCTGACCTAAAATTCGTTTTGTGGGCGGATGCACCACAGGAAAATCGTCGCCCCGCGCAGGCGGGGACCTATAACCCCTGACGGTCATGTCAGTAGACTGCCCGTGCAAATTACCGGCGCTACCTGTCTCACGCGCGACACGGCGTATGGCCCCCGCCTGCGCGGGGACGACGCTGTGGGGATGCAATGGCATCGCGCGTCATACTCGCCATTGCAATGATGGGGTATCCGGAATGAAGCTACCGTCCCTGCTCGCTGCGACGTGAACGGGAAATCGTTGCATCTCTTATTTCCGCCCCATCCTTGACGTTGAACACAGCATGATCCGGATTCACGCCTTCCCGTCCCTCTTTCGTCTGACACTGCTGCTGACCGGCCTACTGCCGGTTGGCCTCGCCGCCCTACCCCCGACGCCGGCCGCCGCGCAGGACGCGGGCGCCGCGCCGCTGCAAATCACCTGGGAAGTGCGTAACCGTTTCCGGTTGTTCCGCGAGGACCGCGACTTCCAGCTTCAGGTCGAGGCGATGCGCGCCGGCACCGTCCTTGCCGCCGAGGATGCGCTGGAGATCCAGAGCGACGGCCGCGGCTGGGCGCGCAATACCGTCAACCGCCTGTGCATCGACCGCAGCGGCCGGGTCAGCGAGCCGTGCACCCGCGACGGCGTCAAGGAAAGCTATCTCGCCCCGGCCGATCATCCGGTGACGGTACGCCTTGCCGGCGTCCTGCCGGTCGGCGCCACCTGCGCGTGGACCTTCGACGACGGACAGGGCCCGCGCCAGTCGACGCTGGACTGCGCCGAACCGATCAACCTGCGGGTGGCGCAAGGCCAGACCACCGCCGTCACCGTCGACGCGTCGAGCGGCGCCGACGCCCCGCAGCGCGTCACCACCGAGATCGCGGTGCGCGACATCCTGATCGCCGGCCTCGGCGATTCCGTTGCCTCCGGCGAAGGCAATCCCGACAAGCAGATCGCGCTGGCGGACGAAGGCTTCTGCTTCCAGTCCTATCTCGGCGGACCCGGCAGCGAATATTTCCGGCCGAGCCGCGCCGGCTACAAGGGCGGCCGCGCCTGCGGCTCGCCGGGGCCATTGCAGGCGTGGCAACGCCACAGCGCGGTCTGGTTCAATCCGGCGTGTCATCGTTCACTCTACAGCTACCAGACCCGCACCGCGCTGGCGCTCGCCGTGCGCTACCCGCACATCGCAGTGACCTATCTGCCGCTGGCCTGCACCGGCGCGACCATCGCTGACGGTCTGCTGGGATCGCAGCGCGCCCGCGAATGTCTCGTCACCAAGTCCGGCGTCGATTGTCAGGGCAAGGTGAACGCGCAACTCGCTGAGCTGCGCGACGCGCTCGCCAGCGCCAAGCGCAAGCAGCCGGACCGCAAGCTCGACCTCGTGCTGCTGTCGGTCGGCGCCAACGACATCGGCTTCTCCGAGCTGGTCGCCAACGTCATCGTCGATAGCGGCACCGAGCGCGCGCTGTTCAAGCGCAGCGGCGTGCTGGGATCGGTGGAGGATTCCCGCGCGGCGCTCGCCAACGATCTGCCGCGAGCTTTCAGCAACCTGCGCGGCGCGCTCAAACCGCTGGTCGGCGATCTGTCGCGCGTCATCTACGTCTCCTACGCCAATCCGGTGCTGGCGAACGGCACTGTTTGCCCCGGCGGCCGCGCCGGCTTCGACGTGCATCCGTCGTTCAACGCCAATCCCGAGCGGCTCAACAGCACGGCGCGTTTCGTGCAGAGCGAATTTTTGCCGCGCCTGAAAGACCTGGCGCTGTGCCAGTCCGGTATCCTGTGCCGAAATCCGAACAGCGACCGCATGACCTTCGTGGACGCGCATCAGGCTGCGTTTGCCAATCACGGATTCTGCGCGCGCGCCTCGACCGATCCGGAATTCGATCAGGCGTGTTTCTCGGCGAAGGGCGAGAGCTTCGTCGACGACGTGGTCGCCGCCGCCTCGCAGCCGCTGGTGTGCGGGCGCGGCGCCAGCGAGTTTCGCGCCTACCTGCCGCGCGCGCGCTGGATCCGCGACGCCAACGACAGTTACTTCGCGGCGATGACCTATCCGCAAGGCCTGCCGGCGTCGGCGCAACCCTCCGACATCCATGACGCGACATGGGGCGTGCTGTCGGCGGTCTATGGCGGCGCGGTGCATCCCACCGCCGAAGGCCACGCCGCAATGGCCGACGCCACCCTCCCCGCCGCGATCTCGCTGCTGCGCCTCGACGCCCGCGTGCCGGAAGTGATCCAGGAGCCGCTGCTGCCGCCCATGGGACAGCAGCCTGCGGCACAGCAACCGCCTGCGACGGAGCAACGGCAGTAACGCAAAAGGGCCTCCGCGATTCGATCACGGAGGCCCTTTATTATTCGCGATTTAGCGAACGTATTTACCGTGGATGCTGCGCCGACCCCGTAGTGCGCGACTTCGACTTGGCGACCACCGCTGGCGGCTGCGCCTGTGCGGCCTGCGGCAGGTACTTGGCCACGATCGTCGGATCGAGCGTCGCGAGATTGGCGTCCGGCAGCCGCTGCCAGGTCTCGTTCTTGCCGAGCAGCGAAATGCCGACATAACCGCGCAAGGTGAGCGATTGGCCGTCCGGGCTCAACGTCATCTTGGCGTGATAAATCTCGCCGTCGCGCGGATCGAGCACGTTGCCTTCCTCATACTTGAGTCCGGCGCGCTTCATGTCGCGAATGAACGACAAACCAAGCACCGGCGCATTCTTGCGATCATCGGTGCATTTGGTGCAGAGCGGGTTGGCGGCTTCGCCCGGCTTGGGGAAGGTTCGGGCGATCGCGCCCTCGAAGATGCCGGCGTGATCGACCATCAACACCCAGACCACCGGCTTGCCGTCCTCGCTCTTCTGCCAAAGGCCGGCCGCGGTCTGCTCCGCCGCCTGCGCCATGCCGGCACTCAGCAGCAATGCCGCCAGCGTCGCGGCGGCAGGAGTGCTTCGTCGAAATCCGGTCCTGAACTTTACCATCGGCCTCACCTGTCAAAAAGACGCTACCAAACTCGCGGGAAACTGTGGCGATTTCGCGAGAGAACACCACAGGAAATCCGAGTTAGGGGGCAACCCTGCAACAACGCCTGCCTTGCCACAGTTTTGTCGCAAGACATCCGCGAAAGGTTCAGGCGCCGACACCGTTTCGCCACAAGATTCCCGCGCCGCAACCCGGACGTCCGTATCAACGGTTTAGTTGACACCCAACTTCTTCTGCAAGCTCGACGACGACGTGGTGTATTGAAACACCAGCCGCTTGTCGGGATAAACGTAGCGATGCGCTTTCTGCGCCATCAGCGCGCCCTCGTGGAAGCCGGAGAGGATCAGCTTGAGCTTTCCGGGATAGGTGTTGATGTCGCCGATGGCGAAAATTCCCGGCACGTTGGTTTCGAACGACGCGGTTTCCACCGGAATCAAATTGTTTTCCAGCGAAACGCCCCAGTTGGCGATCGGACCGAGTTTCATCGTGAGTCCGAAGAACGGCAGCATCGTGTTGCAGTCGACTCGCGTGACGGCGTTGTCGTTGCCCTTCACCATTGCGCCAGCGAGTTGTCCGTTCTCGCCGTGAAGCTCGGTGACCTGACCGATCTTCAGATCCATCTTGCCCGACGCCACCAGCGCACGCATCTGCTCGACGCTATGCGGCGCGGCGCGGAAGTCGTCGCGCCGATGCAGCAGCGTCACGCGTCGCGCGATCGGATGCAGGTTGAGCGTCCAGTCGAGCGCGCTGTCGCCGCCGCCGACGATCAAGAGATCCTTGTCGCGGAAGTGCTCCATCTTGCGCACGGCGTAAAACACCGACGAGCCTTCATAGGCTTCGATGCCCGGCACCGGCGGCCGCTTCGGCTGGAACGATCCGCCGCCGGCGGAGATCACCACCACCTTGGCTTCGAACACTTGTCCTGCATCGGTGGTGACGCGAAACAGCGGATCGCCGATCTTCTCGATGCTCTCCACCATCTCGTTGAGATGGAAAGTCGGATTGAACGGCTTGATCTGCTCCATCAGCGATTCCGTCAGGCCGTGGCCGGTGACCATCGGAATGCCGGGAATGTCGTAGATCGGTTTTTCCGGGTAAAGCTCGGCGCACTGCCCGCCGATCTTGTCGAGGATGTCGACGAGATGAACCTTCATGTCGAGCAGGCCCAGTTCGAACACGGCGAACAGACCACAGGGGCCGGCGCCAATTATCAACACATCGGTTTGGATCGTTTCGCTCATCTCGCCGTCTTCATTGATTGGGGGATATTCCGGAAGGGTCTTCAAATATCTAGCGCGTTTTCATCGACGTGGAAACGCCCTCACAAGACGTATCACGCAACAGCCCTTCGCGGGGACCGCCGCGCCTCTTGTGGTCGGCGGCTGTTTCCATGTAACTGCATGGAGCCTGGAGATTGCCCCTGTGAATAGCCCTGTTTCGACAACGCCGCGCCTTGAAGACTACCCGCTTCGCCTGTCCGATAACGTCCGCTTTGCCGACCTCGACGTCAACGGCCACGTCAACAACGCGGTCTATTCCAGCTATTTCGAAACCGGACGCGTGATGCTGGTGCGGGATGCCGCGAACGGCTTGACGCCGACGGGGGCGAGCTGGGTGCTGGTGCGTCTCGACACGCACTTCCGCGCGGAGTTGCACTGGCCGGGCACCATCGAGACCGGCCTCGGCGTGCTGCGGCTCGGGCGAACGTCGGTGACGTTCAGTCAGGTGGTGTTTTCGGAAGGACGCTGCATCGCGTCGACGCAGGCGACAACGGTGCTGGTCGACGCCAAGACGCGCAAGCCGACACCGCTGCCGCCGTCGACCATCGAAGGGTTTCAACGCTGGATGATGCGCGGCGAAAACGTCGTTACTTAAGCCTGACGCTCCGGCGTCGTCACGATCAGGCCGTCGAGTTCGTCGGACACCTTGATCTGGCACGACAGCCGCGAGTTGGGACGCACGTCGTAACCGAAGTCGAGCATATCCTCTTCCATCGGCGTCGGATTGCCGACCTTCTCGCGCCAGGCTTCGTCGACATAGACATGGCAGGTCGCGCAGGCGCAGGCGCCGCCGCACTCGGCCTCGATGCCGGGAATGGCGTTGCGGATCGCGCCTTCCATCACCGTCGCGCCGTTTTCGACGTCGACGATGCGGGTCTCGCCGGTGTGGTCAACATAGTGAATCTTCGCCATGGCTACTCGTGCTGTCTCAAAAGAGGAATGCTGGCTGTCCTATAGCGGCTCGTTCCGCCCTACGCCAGCCGCCTTGCCGGCAAGCCGCTGATTTTCCGTTGCGCGGCCGACATCTACGATTTGGGCTGTGCGAGCAGCATAGCCGCCGCCTGCCGCGCCGCGCCGACTTCAGCCTCGAGCCGCGCAAAGGCTTCGCGTGCACCACCTTGCGTATGCAGCGCCGCCTCCAGCGCGGCCGCCGCTTCCGCCACCCGAAACGCACCGATCGCGCGCGCCGATCCTTTCAACGTGTGCGCAAGCGCAGCGGCATTGTCCGGCAGCGATGCCAGCGCCCGCATCATGTTGGCCGTCTGTTCCACAAACAACCGCAGCACCTCGCGCTCAAGCGCGGAATCGGACATTGTCATCTCGCGCAGATGATCGAGGTCGATCGGTCCATGAGCGGCAGCGCCGGACTGCGACGGCATCAATCCCATTCTTCCTTTGAGGGACGACCAATCCGGCCGCCGTGAAAAATTTCGCCGAATCCGGCCAAACCCTCGATTTGGTTAACATACTCGACGAAACAGCCGCCCTCGCAAAGTCGGCAATATGACCGAATTTAGCCACAATTGAGCCTGTTCGAAGCGATTTTTGGGCTCAAACCATCCTGTTCCGGTTCCGCGTTAACGATGATTAAGGATCGTTAAAATTGTATTAATCACATCCATTTCATTCGAGCCAGCAAGCCAATAGGATGTTTGGGGAAGTAGCGCACAAGCCGGGCGGAAGAGACATGACTCCGGACCGCCTCTGATAGCCGAGGGCAGAACAGCCCGTCGGCGGGCATCGTTGCGAGGCTTCCGGCTGTGTAAACAAGGGCGTAAACTAGCATGGCGAACAGTCCCAAGAAGGCTCAGGACCCCACCGAAGTTGCGCTTTCGGCGATTCAGGAAGCCCTGAATATGAGCGAAACGCCGGCCTCGGACAGCGTCAGCCCGGCTGTACCGCCTGTCATTCCCCCTGTTACCGTTTCCGAGCCGTCGCGCGACGACGCGGCGTTTAGCGCGCGTCCGTTCCAGGATCAGCCGTCCGATGACGCCCTGTTCAATCGGGGCGCGGCGAACGACGACCGCGAAACTATCGGCCAGATTCTGCAGGCCATTCAGAAGGGCCGCCCTGCGCGCAACATCTACACGCTCGCCACCATTTTCACCGTGGTCTGGCTGATCGGCGCGGGACTGCTGGCGTTCAGCTTCTATCCGTCGCTGCAATCGCTCGGACAGAACGGCGGCGCGCTGGCGTTCGTCGGTCTGATCTCTGTGCTGCTGGCGCCAATTCTGTTGTTCTACTTCCTCGCAAGCCTCGCCTGGCGCGGACAGGAATTGCGCATGATCGCGCAGTCGATGGCGCAGGTGGCGATGCGATTCTCCGAACCCGAACACGCCGCCAGCGATTCCATGGTGACGGTCGGCCAGGCCATCCGCCGCGAAGTCGCCGCCATGGGCGATGGCATGGAGCGCGCGATCGCGCGCGCCGGCGAACTAGAAACGCTGGTCGCCAACGAAGTCTCGGCACTTGAGCGCGCCTATTCCGACAACGAAGTGCGCATCCGCGCGCTGTTGCAGGACATCGCGCATCAGCGCGACAACCTGGTCGGCCAGGCCGAGCAGGTCCGCAGCGCCATTTCCGGCGTCCAGATCGATTTGCGCCACGACATTGCCTTGATCAGTGACGCCATCGCCTCGCGCGTCGACGAAGTTGCGAAGAGCATCACCGGTGCGCTCGAGGAACGCGGCGAACACATCACCCGCGCGCTGGGCAGCGCCGGCGACAACATGATCCTCGCGCTCGGCGAACGCGGCGGTGATTTGCTCGACCGGCTCGAAGAGGCCAGCGGCGAAACCACTCGCGCCGTACTCGACGCCAGCGAACGGCTGACCGCCAGCCTGAACTTCAAGACCGGCCACGTCCACGACGAGTTCGTCGATCTGGCGAACCGCGTCCATGACATGCTGAACGATCGGCTCGACCGGATTACTTCCGAATTCGAGCAGAAGTCCGCCGGCATTGTCGACAGTATCTCCGACCGCACCGAACAGCTTCACGATTCGCTGCGCAACTCCGGCGACTCGCTGCTGCTTGAGCTTGAACTGCGCGGCGGCGACATCGCCACCAAGATCGACGAAGCCGGCCACCGGCTTGCGGATCGCATCCTCACCAGCGGCGACAAGGCGAGCGACGCGCTCGACTCCACCGTCAATTCGCTGGTGACCAAGGTGGTGAGCCAAACCGAAAGCGCGCACGACACGCTCAGTCTCCAGATGAACACGTTCGACGAGTTGATCCGGCAGCAGGGCACCGAACTTGCCGAAAAATTCTCGCGCGACAGCAGCACGCTCGGCGCGCTGATCACCCGGCATATCTCCGAGTTCGACCGCACGGTGAAGACCTACGGTGGCGAAGTCGTCGAGCGTCTCGGCCAGCGCACCAGCGACATCGCCGAGAGCCTGAAGACCTATGTCGATACGTTCGACACCCGCCTCACCTCGAACAGCGGCCAGATCACGGCGACGCTCGACCAGCGCCTGCAACAGTTCGAAGTGCAACTTGGCACCCGCGTCACCGATCTCGACGGCGCGCTCGATACCAAGATCAAGTCGTTCGACGAAACCGTCGACGGCCGGCTGAAGGCGCTCGAACAGAGCTTCGATACCCGTGCGAAGTCCGTGACCGACACCGTCGACTCGCGGCTCGGCGCGCTGTCGTCGTCGCTGTCGGGCGGCACCAAGAAGGTGGTCGATACCATCGAGGCCAAGCTCACCAACCTCACCTCGTCGCTGACGGACGGTGCGGCCCAGACCATCGGCGCTATCGACACCAAGTTGACGCAGCTCACGGTCTCGTTGACCGATGGTGCAAACCAGACACTCGGCGAAATCGACAGCAGGTTGACGCGGCTAACGTCGACGCTGACCGGTGGTGCAACCCAGACGCTCGGCGAGATCGACAGCAAGCTGACGCTGTTGACGTCGTCGCTGACTGAAGGGGCCAACCAGACCCTTGGCGAGATCGATACCCGGTTGACGCGGTTGACCTCCTCGCTGACCGAGGGGGCAACACAGACCCTCGGCGAAATCGATACCAAGATGACGCGGCTCACGTCGTCGCTCAACGAAGGCGCAACGCAGGCGATCTACTCGATCGACTCCCGGCTGGCCCAGCTTTCATCGACCCTGAACGACGGCACCGCGCAGGCTCTTGCGGCGATCGATCAGCGCATGACCAATGTGACGGAGACCATCGATGGCCGCACCGGGCATCTCGCCGAAACCATTGCCGCGCGCTTCCAGGAAATCCACCAGGGTCTGGAGAACCGCGCCGGCTCGGTCGCCAGCGACATCGATACGCGCATCGCGCACTTCGAGGATCTGCTCGGCTCGCGCATCGAGGCGGTTGCCGGCCGCATCGAGACCAGCGGCCGTCAGGCCAGCGACACCTTGATGGCGCGTGCCGAAGAACTGTCGTCGAACATCAAGTCGCACGTCGACGATGCCGAGAACTCGCTGACCAATCTGATGCTCAGCACTAGCGAGACAATTCAGAGCAGCGCGCGGAGCACGCAGCAGTCGCTGCTGTCGGTCTCGTCGGACCTCACCACGCAACTCAAGCAGGCCTCCACCGAAGTCGAGCAACTGGTCGGCACTGTCGGCGCCACCGCAGCGAATGCCATCCGAGGCAGCGCCGAGGACGCGCATGCCTCGCTGCTATCGGTGTCGAGCGACGCGACGAGCCAGATCAAGTCGCTCACCGCCGATGTCGAGCGCACGCTGACCGCGGCCGGCGCCACCACCGCCAGCACCCTGCTGACCAGCGCACGCGAGGCACAGAGCACTCTCACCGGCGCATCGACCGACCTCGTCGAGCAGATGCAGTCGCTCTCGACCACGATCGAGCAGACCTTGTCGGGCGTCAGCGCCTCGACCGCAGCGGCACTGCTCAGCGGCACCCGCGACGCGCACGCGACCTTGACGGCGGCTTCCGACGACATGGAGCGCAGCATCAAGGAAGCCGGCAGCAACGCGGCGGATGCTGTCGCGAACAGCGCACGGTCGGCGCAGATGACGTTGATGACCATCACCGATCAGGTCTCGGGTCAGGTCAAGGCGCTCTCGGCCGATCTCGAGCAGAGCCTGACGTCGGTCGGCACTGCCGCCGTCGGCTCCGTGCTCTCGGGCGCGCAGGAAGCGCAAGCAACGCTGGTGACCGCTTCCACCAGCGTGGCCGAACATGTCCGGTCGCTGTCCGCCGACGTCGAGCGCATGCTCTCGACCGTCGGTTCGGACACAGCAGCGCAGATCCTGCGCAGCGCGCAGGAGGCACAAGGCGCGCTCACCGGCGTGACCGCCGACACCACCGAACAGATGAAGGCGCTGTCGACGTCGCTGGTCTCGACCACGTCCGACACCGCAAGTCAGATCAGGACCCTGGCAGAAACCATCGAGCAGACGCTCACATCGACCACTGCCAATTCGGTCGAAGCGATCCAGAGCGGCGCCCTCGCCGCCCAGAATTCGCTGGTCGCGGCTGCGAACGAGGCCGGCCAGAAGGCCAAGGCGACGGCTGCGGAGATCGAGCAGTCGGTGATTGGCGCCAGCGACAGCTTCCAGGCGGTACTCAGCGGCAAGAGCGACGAGATCGTCGGCTACATGGCGCAGCAGACCGACCGGCTGTCGGAGACGCTGGACAGCAAGCGCGGATCGCTGGTCGAAACCATCGGCGGCAAGAGCAATCAGTTGATCGTGGACATCGAGCGCGTCACCTCCGAAGCGCTCAAGGCGATCGAAAGTCGCGGCTTGAACTTCTCGCAGTCGATCGCCACCAACGGCTCGACGGTCGCGCGCTCGATCACGGCGGCCGGCGAACTCGCCACCGGCGCGGTCAACAAGTCGCTGAAGGATCTCGAGCAGGCATCGCGTGCCAGCATCGAACAGTCGCGTCAGGTCTCGATGGCGGCCGTCACGGAGATGCAGGAAACCAGCAAGGTCCTGCGCACCGATACGGTGGCACTGTTCGAGCGGCTGCGCGAAGGCAACATCCTGTTGCAGGAAGTTTTGACCGGCGCCCACGACAACCTGAATTCGCTCGAACGCGCGATGGTGTCGCGTGTCGCCGAATTCGTCGCGGCGATCACCGATGTCAGCACCCGCAGCGGCAACGCCACGCAGAACCTCGAAGATCAACTGACGATGTTCCACGCCAAGACCTCGAAGGCCATCGAGGGTCTGTCGGGACTGTCCACTCAGTTCGAGGATCACGGCCGCGCGCTGGTCGAAGCGGTCACCGCGATGGAGCAAAGCAACCGCAACACCGATAGTTCGATCGCCGACCGCAAGGCCGCGCTCGATCAGTTGGTCGGCACCATCGATGCACGCACCCTCGATCTCGACCAGCGGCTATCGCGCTTCACGGCGCTGCTCGATGAATCGCTCGCCGCCGCCGAAGAGCGCGCGCGCGACATCGCCCGCGTGGTGGCGGACACCGCCGGCACCGGCTCGGCCACGATCACGCGGCAGTTCGAGGCGGTTCGCACCGCTGCCGAGGAACAGCGCCAGGCCACTGCCGACACGCTGCACGCGCTCTATGAAAAGAGCACGCAGGAAACCGAGACGATCTTCCGGCAGTCCGCCGACAAGTTCGCATCGATGGTGCAAGGCATGAAGCAGATGGCTTCGGAAATGCACCAGGAACTGGAGATGACGCGCGAGGAGCTTCGCCGCGGCGTGTTCGAATTGCCGCAAGAGGCTGCCGAAAACACCGCGCAGATGCGCAAGGTGATCGTCGACCAGATCGAAGCGCTGGCCGAACTGAATCGGATCGTCGCGCGCCATGGCCGTGGAGCCGACGTGGTCACTGCCGAGCGCGCCACGACGCATCGTCGCGAGGAATCGCAGATGGCCGCCGTCGGCGGAGGCTATGCCGAGGCCCCGGCCCGGCCTGCGCCGCGCCGCGAAACCAGCAGCGCCGCGACCTTGCCACCGCCGGACCTTGGAATGCCGATGTCGCAGCGAACCGAGGCGCCATCGGTCAGCCCGAGCGTCGCCGACGCCGGCGAAGATCGCGACGGGTGGTTGTCGGATTTGCTCAACCGGGCCGACACCATTGCCGATGAGCACGACGCCCCGCGATCGCGATCCTCGCAGCCAGCGACATCCCAAGGCAATCCGCTGGAAACGCTGTCGCTCGACATCAGTCGCCTGATGGATCGCAATCTCGCGGCCGAGATGTGGGACCGCTATCAGCGCGGCGAGAACAAGGCTTTCAGCAAGCGGCTCTATACGCCGTCCGGGCAGAAGACCTTCGACGAAGTCGCGCGCAAGTACCGGTCGGACCGTAACTTCAAGCAGACGGTGGACCGCTACATCACCGAGTTCGAACGCCTGCTGGATGACGTCGCCCGCGACGAGCGCGGACCGGCGATGTTGCGCAGTCACCTGATCTCGGAGACGGGCCTGGTCTACACCATGCTGGCGCACGCCTCGGGCCGGCTGAACTGACGATCGATACTTCGACACAGAACCGACAAGGCGGGGGAATCAAAATCCCCCGCCTTGTTGTATTTTGTCGGGTGAGATTTGATTCGCGCGGTGCAGAGCGATAGCGATCTTCGATCGCATCGTGCATCCCGCGCGACGCCCCGAGTTTGGAGCAAATGACGCAGCCTGCCCGACCACTGCTGGACGCCCGTATCGAGCGCTGGCCCATCGCCGGCTCGTTCACCATCAGCCGTGGCAGTAAAACCGAAGCCGTGGTGGTGGTCGTGGAGGTTCGTTCGGGAGAGTATTCAGGACGCGGCGAATGCGTACCTTATGCGCGTTACGGCGAAACACCCGAGAGCACCCTCGCCCAGATCATCTCACTTCAGGAGCATGTAGCACAGGGACTGGATCGCGTGACGCTGCAAACGCTGCTGCCCGCCGGCGCGGCGCGCAACGCGCTCGACTGCGCGCTGCTCGATCTCGAAGCCAAGCGATCGGGATCGCGGGTATGGGACATCTTCGGCCAGCTGGCGCCCCGCCCCTGCACCACCGCCTACACCATCTCGCTCGGAACACCTGAAGCGATGGCGGAGGCGACCGGCGCGGCCGCGCATCGGCCGCTGCTGAAAATCAAGCTCGGCTCGGACGACGATGCGTCCCGCATCAAGGCCGTTCGCCAGGCCGCACCGAACGCGCAACTCATCGTCGATGCCAACGAAGGCTGGCGCGCCGACAACCTCGCCTTGAATCTCGCAGCCTGCGCCGATGCCGGCGTCACGTTAATTGAGCAACCATTGCCGGCAGGACAGGACGATGCGCTGGCAAGCGTCGAACGCCGCATCGCGATCTGCGCCGATGAAAGCGTTCACGATCGCGGCTCCCTCGCCGGCCTGCGCGGCCGTTACGACGCCATCAACATCAAGCTCGACAAGACCGGCGGGCTGACCGAGGCGATGGCGATGGCGGACGCGGCCGAAGCGCTAGGATTGCAGGTGATGGTCGGCTGCATGGTGGCGACCTCTCTGGCGATGGCGCCCGCGATGCTCTTGGCGCAACGCGCCCGCTATGTCGACCTCGACGGACCGCTGCTGCTCGCAACCGATCGCGATCATGGTCTGCGCTACGACGGCAGCACCATCTATCCGCCCGACGCCGCACTCTGGGGCTGACCCTCAGTGTCTCGCACAAAACTCCGTCGCGCCAACCACACTACGACCACGCCGCCTCCAGCCATCAACGCCATCGCGCCATAGATATCCGCGCCGAGCCGCGCATACATCGCGCCGGTCACAATCGACGCGCCGCTCATGACGATGCCCGACGCCGCCGCCAGATAACCCTGCGCGCTCGCCATCACATGCGTCGGGACGATACGCACGAGCAAGCCCATCGTTCCGAGCAAGGTCAATCCATAGGTCGCACCATGAAGGAGCTGAACGGTAGCCAGCACCGGCAACGACGGCGTCTGTGCCATCACCAGCCAGCGCAGCACGGCGCACATCCCGCCAATCATCATCAGCCAAACGGGCGGCACGTTGAAACGCGACGACAGCGCGAAGATCGCAATTTCGGCCAGCACGCCGAGAGTCCACAACCCGGCAATGGTCGCTCCGTCGAGACCAGACGCCTGCCACGCGATCGAACCGAAACTGTAATACGCCGCATGACTGCCTTGAATGAGCGCGGCGGCAACAACCACGGCGACAAATGCCGGTTGGCGAAGCAAATGTTTCGCACCGGTCCGCGCCGCGAACGCGACATCGCGAACCTCCAGCGGCTGCAACACAAAGCCGGCCGCCGCACCGAAAATCGCCAGCCCGGCCATCACCCAGATCAGATTCGTTGCAGCGAGATGATCCGCCAGCAACCCGCAGCCCAGCGTCCCCGCCACGAAGGCAGCCGATCCCCAGAGCCGCAGCGGCCCGTAATTCAGGCCGTAGCGCGCGACGCCTTGCAACGCATAGGCATCGGTCAAAGGCAGGATCGGCGTCCATGCACAGGCCGTCAGCCCGAACAGGATCAAGATAACGATGGGCGCTTGAAACAGGCCGACCACGGCAAAGCCGATTCAGCAGCGCGGTGATGATCAAGGCCTGTCGCAGCGATCCCCGCCGTTCCGCAAGGCCGGTGATGAACGGCAGGATCGTGAAACGGGTGAGCGCAGGCACCGCCACGATCAGACCGATCCAGGCAGGGCTGACGCCGACGGCCTGAAGCCAGACCGGGAAAAACGGCAAATGAACGCCCATCAAGGCGAACACGGCGGCGTAGAATAATCCGAGGCGAATCGCGAATCGCCGCGACACAGACAAGGCATCCGTGGGGATTTTGGGGCCAGGCGCCATCAATTCAATTGCGATTCGGGGCGGATCATGTTGATCGTTAGGTGGGAGCGAATCCGTTGCGCTTGCTATTACCAGCACGCCACGGACCTACAGGAGAATTGCAAGGCAATCGGGATTTAGAAAACCACATGGTGCAACTCGGACATTGGCATGGAAACACGACAATCCGAAACGGCTTTCGGACTTGTCGGCGTGTGCCGGTCAGCGCAACGAGGTGACCGTGGCCGACGAAGCGCATGCCCCGTTATCGTTCCCCGCCGACGCTGCCACGCCAAGCGAGGCAGACTACACCGCGATCCATGACGTCTTCATGGAAACCGCGCGAGGGCGCTGGTTCCTCGCGGAGTTCGCCAAGCGCAATCGCAATGCCGATACCCGCATGGTGCTCGACGCCGTCGCGCGGATCGAACAATCGCTTGCCGGGACGAAGGATGCGCCCGCCGATCTGAGCGAGGCGTTCGCGGCGATCCGCCCTATCGTCGAAGAGGCCAAGCAACAGGCTATCGCCGCGCTGCAAGGGCAGCCATCGGCAACGCGGTTCGGCACCGCCTATCGCAGCGTCCGCGCCATTCGCGAAGTCGCCTGGATGCTTCGGGAATCCGGCTCCGACAGCGGTGTCTGCGACGGGCTCGACGCCCAGGCCAACACCATCGACCGCAGCCTCGATCAACTCGCAGCCATCGCCCCGGGCGATACCGTCGAGGCGATCTTCGCCGATTTGATCCGGCGCCTCGAGGACCTCGCCGGCGGTGGACTACCGTCGATGCCTGCTGCCCCGGCCCCGCCGCCCCAACAGCAAAGCCGACCTCCTGCTCCGCCGCCGCCCCAATCTGCACGTGATCATCACGAGATGCGGACGGTGAGCGAGGCTCCCGAACCGCAACAGCATCCGGTTCCGGATACAGCATCACCTACGGCGCTGGCCGACGAGCACGATCTGACGGCCACGCCCTTCGCGGCTTCCGAGCCGGCGACGAGTATCGAAGTGATGTCCGCCCACGAGAGCGATGCGCCGCACATCGAACCCGCGACGGCGGCCTCGACCAAGGAGGGAGCCGCCATCGCGGCAGCCGACGAGGCGCACGACATCGCGGTGCTCGATATGATCGCGATGGAGATGGCGGCCGACGATCCCGACATCGCCGATGATGCGCTGGATGACGGCGACGAGCCGACTGAAACCGATGTCGATATCATCGCCAATTCGGCAACGCTGGACGAGGCCTTCGATCTCCGCAGGGACAGCCCCGCCTCGCTCGGCGCGGCACTGATCGCCAACGGCACTATCCGGCCGCGCAGCCTCACCGGGGCGAATCGGTTCGCCGCCATTCAACGCCTGAGTCAGGCGGAAAAGGTCGCGCTGTTTTCGTAAAGCGGCGCGGACGACCGCGGCGTTCAGCCGGTCAGCCGCGCGTACATATCGGCATCGACGTTACCGCCCGACAGCACGATCACCACGGTCTTGCCGTGCGCATCCAGCCGACCCGCTAACAAGGCGGCCAGCGCCACCGCACCGCCCGGCTCGACTACCAGCTTCAATTCACGAAACGCCGCGCCGACCGCCACGCCGACCTCATCATCGGATGCGACGACACCCTGCACGCCAAGCACGCGATTGATCGCGAACGTGATCTCACCGGGGATAGGCGCCATCAGCGCGTCGCAGATGGTCTGGCTTTTGCCGTCATGCGCCTCGCGCTCACCCGCGCGCAACGACTTGGCGTGATCGTCGAAGCCCGCCGGCTCCGCCGTCATCACCGTCGCCCGCGCATAGCGCGCCTTCACCGCCACCGCGATGCCGGCAACCAGTCCACCGCCGGACGCGGGTGCGACGACGATATCCGGCGCGATGCCGAGCGCCTGCAAATCCTCCGCGATCTCGTGGCCGACGGTGCCTTGGCCGGCGATGATCTGCGGATCGTCATAAGGCGGCACCAGCGTCGCGCCGCGCTCCGATGCCAAGCTACGCGCGATGGCTTCGCGATCCTCGCGAAGCCGATCGTACAGCACCACGTCCGCGCCATAGGCCTTGGTGCGTTCGCGCTTGGCGAGCGGCGCATCCGCCGGCATCACGATGGTGGCGCGCATGCCGAGCAGTTGCGCGGCGGCGGCGACGCCCTGCGCGTGATTGCCGGAGGAAAACGCCACCACCCCGCCCGCACGCGCGGCCTCTGGAATCGCTGCCATTTTATTGAAGGCGCCACGAAACTTGAACGAGCCGGTGCGCTGCAGGACTTCCGGCTTGAACAGCACCCGCGCGCCGGTCGCGGCATCCAGTGCCGGCGACGACAACAGCGGCGTCCGCACCGCATAGGGCGCAAGCACGCGCGCGGCGGCATCAATATCGGCGGAGGTGACGGCAAGCGATGGTGAATGATCCATGCCGACGTGGTACGCGTCTCACTTCATGCAGGCAAGAGCCTAACGGCGCGGGTCAGGCACCACCCGCGCCGACCGGATGGCGACCCACGGATCGTCATGGCGGGAGCGTGCGACATTGCCGAGAAAACATTCCGCCGAATGCGCCCAGCTATGTTGGCCCGCGAAAGCGAGACAATCTTGCCGCGCGATCTTCAGCGCCTCCAGGCAAGCCCGGCGCAAATCGTCGTCGAGGACGCCGACCGGCGCGGCGCCGATCACGTCGCGCGGTCCCGGCGCGGGAAATGCTGCAACCGGTACGCCGCTTGCGAGGGATTCCAGCAGCACCAGACCATACGTATCAGTGCGGCTCGGAAACACGAAGATATCGGCGGCGGCATAGGCGCGCGCCAGCACCTCGCCGGTCATCGCGCCGAGAAAAACCGCATCTGGAAATTTTCGCTGCAAATCCGCGCGCGCGGGTCCATCGCCGACCACAACCTTGCTGCCGGGCAGATCGAGCGACAGGAACGCTTCGAGATTCTTTTCCACCGCGACGCGCCCGACCGAGAGAAACACCGGGCGCGGCAGGCCGAGATCGGCCTCACGCGGATGAAACAGCGTCGTATCGACACCGCGCGGCCATAGCACGACATTGCGAAATCCGCGCCCGCGCAATTCGTCGGCCAGCGCCGGCGTCGCCGCCATCACCGCACCGCTCGGCCAATGAAACCGCCGCAACGCGGCCCAGACCCATGATTCCGGAATAGGCGCCCGCGCCGAAATGTAATCCGGAAAACGCGTGTGGAAACTGGTGGTGAACGACAGGCCGCGCTTGCGGCAATAGCGCCGCACCATAATGCCGAGTGGCCCTTCGGTGGCGATGTGAATGTTGTCCGGCTGCACGTCCTCGATCAGCCGCGCCACTTTGCCTGGCGACGGCAACGCAACACGCAGCCCCTCGTAACCCGGCAAGGCCACGGTGCGAAACGACTCCGGCGTCAGAAACTGAATGTCGAAGCCGAGCTTTCGCGCCGCCGCCGCCATGGTGGTTAAGGTGCGAACCACGCCGTTGATCTGCGGATGCCAAGCATCGGTCGCGATCAGGATACGCATCAGGCGGCGCGCACGACGATCGGCGGCGCGGGCACTGGGCGCCGCACCGGCTCGGTCCAGGTGATGATCTCAAAGCGGCCGTCGTCGTGCTCGGCCAGCGCCGTGCAGCTCTCCACCCAGTCGCCGCAGTTCATGTAGCGGATGCCGTGCTCGTCGCGGATCGTCGCGTAGTGAATGTGGCCGCAGATGACGCCGTCGGTGCCGCATCGCTTCGCTTCGGCCGCGAGCGTCTGCTCGAACGCGCCGATGTAATTGACCGCGTTCTTCACCCATTGCGACAGCGACCAATACGGCACGCCGAGCCAGCGGCGGCAGGCATTGACCAGACGGTTCAGTTGAATGGCGAAATCGTAGGCCTTATCGCCGAGATGCGCGAGCCAGCGCGCGTTCTGAACCACGAGATCGAAGATGTCGCCGTGGATCACCAGATAACGCCGCCCGTCCGCACCTTCGTGGATCGCCGTCTCGACCACTTCGACACCGCCGAAATGCGTGCCGTAATAGGAGCGCAGGAATTCGTCGTGATTGCCCGGCACATAGATGACGCGCGCGCCCTTGCGCACCTTGCGCAGCATCTTCTGAACGAAATCATTGTGCGATTGCGGCCAGTGCCAGTGCGATTTCAACGCCCAGCCATCGACGATATCGCCGACGAGATAGATAGTTTCAGCATCGTGAACGCGGAGAAAATCGAGCAACCGATCAGCTTGCGATCCCCGCGCACCCAGATGCACGTCGGAAATAAACAAGGTGCGAAAGTGTCGTTCCACCTGTCCTTCACGCATCGCGTCGCGTCCCATGTGCGAGCCGTTACCCGATTTCCATGACAGCCGGATGACGCACAGCTTCCGGCGACAGACTTCGCTCGAAACTCACCAGCGTATAGATGCCGAACGGCGCCACCTTGCGGCGCTCGACCAGAATGGCGTCACTGTTGGCCTGTGCCCATGCCTGCAAGCGCGCGAAGGGAAATTCCGGGCGCAATCCCAACCCACGGGTGCGCTGCGCGGCCCAGCGCTCAATGGCAGCGGCGACGCCGACTTCGGAATAGAGATGATTGACCAGAATGATGCGGCCGCCCGGCCTTACGACGCGATGGCATTCGGACAGCACCTGTTCGGGATTCTCGACCAGAGTAATAACGAACTGCGCCACCACACAATCGAACGTCGCGTCGGCGAAATCCATCGCGTGCGCATCCATCAGATGCACGCCTTTTACATATGGATAGCGTCCGCCCGCCATCTTCGCGCGCGCCTTGGCCAGCATCGGCGCGCTGACATCGATGCCGGTAATCTCGGTCGAGGCATCGTAATCGTCGAACGACAACCCAGTGCCGACGCCGACCTCAAGAATGCGGCCGCCATGCCTGCGCGCTGCCATCGCGGCGGCGCGACGGCCGTTGACCATGATCGGCCCACACACGGCGTCATAGATCGGCGCCCAGCGGGCGTAGGCGGATTGAACGGTGGAGGTTTCGAGATCGCGGGATGTCATCGCCTGCTGCCATCGAATCGTGCGGTTACGACACGGATTCCGGATAACAGCGCTGTGCGACAGCGATGCGACGATAGCGACGTCCGATTGGTCTATCAGCTACTTGCGTTCGAAGGCGTGGAAGTGATGCACCGGGCCGTGGCCGTGCCCCACCTGCAAGCGATCCGCGGCGGCGATCGCAGCACTGATGTACGCCTTGGCCTCGCGCACGGCGGCTTCGAGCGCCAATCCTTTGGCGAGTCCCGCCGCGATCGCCGACGACAATGTGCAGCCGGTGCCGTGGGTGTTGCGCGTGGCAATGCGCGGCGCAGCGAGCTGCACCACGCCGTCGCGGCGAAACAGATAGTCGATGCTTTCCGGGCCGTCACCATGGCCGCCCTTGATCAGCGCCGCTTCGCAGCCCAGCGCAAGCAGGCGCTCGCCCTGTTTCGCGATGTCGGCTTCGGAGGTCGCGACCGTATCGTCGAGCAGCGCCGCCGCCTCCAACAGGTTCGGCGTGATGATCGACGCACGCGGGATCAGCAGCCGGCGCAAGGCATCGACGGCATCAGGGACCAGCAGCCGGTCGCCCGAGGTCGCGACCATTACCGGATCGACCACCACATGGCGCGGCGACCAGCGCACGAGCCCGGCGACGATGGCCTCGATCACCGCGCGCTGCGACACCATCCCGATCTTCACCGCCTTGACGTCGAGATCGCTGAACACCGCGTCGATCTGCGCGGTGACGAATGCCGCCGGCACCTCATGGATGCCGCTGACGCCACGAGTGTTCTGGGCGGTCAGAGCCGTGATCACCGACGCGCCATAGACGCCGCAGGCGGAGAACGTCTTGAGATCGGCCTGAATGCCGGCCCCGCCCCCGGAATCCGAGCCAGCGATGGTCAGCGCAATCGGAATGGTCATCTCTCTCGTCTCATGAACGTCATGCCCGGCCCAGGCGGGGCCTTCATCTTCTGAAGACAGATGGATCGCCGGGTCAAGCCCGGCAATGACGCAGCAGGATGATGCCTTGCAT
>Ga0209952_1000847_pt1 | contig 30861 bp, 26 predicted proteins | sample ThiBiot_750_biof_2_FD_183951 | JGI IMG/M metagenome (GOLD analysis project Ga0209952, IMG submission 183951) | Wastewater bioreactor microbial communities from Cape Town, South Africa - Thiocy_cont_750_biof (SPAdes) | ecosystem: Engineered > Bioreactor > Thiocyanate-remediating >...
TTTTCACCGTGCTCGACATAGGGCTTGATGAATTTCGTTGTCGCCATAAAACGCATTCCCCGTGATCTGCTGCGAAAGCTATCCCCGAAGATTTCAACTGTCAATTGATTTTCGCCACGCGTCGGCGACATCCCGAACGCCCATGGCCGCGCCAGACCGCAGCCGGCAAGGGCGCACCGCCCCGGGACATATTCATCATCGGACGTCTAGACGTCCATTCCAAAAATGACCAATTTTCCGAAACATGCTTCAAACCGCGTGAAACAGGCACTATTTGCAAAGCGCGGCGATATTCGCCGAATACGCCTCGCCGACGCACGCCATGCCGCCAAGGCACACGATTGCCGCCCGGCCAGGCCATCTCCGGCAAATGAACGGAACACGACCGAAGGAGGGCCGGCGACGGTGCTGACGACCTCGAACGCGGCGATCTCCGCGCCGAAGCGCGAGCGGCGAAGACGAAACGCGTCGCCCGATGCTCGCCTCGGGCGACGCGAACACGAGCCGATCGGCTCGCGCGGAAACGCGATCCAGTCGTTCGATGCGTCGATCGAAAGCAGCTCCACCGATGCAACGCCCGCCGATGCGAGCCCCTGAAATGCAACCGGCCGCACATGGCGGCCGGAGCTTTCGACACGGTTCGAAGCGAGCGGATCAGTGATCTTCGTTCTCGATCAGTTCCTGGTAATCGTTGGCATCGAGCAACTCGTCCAGCTCGGCGCGATCGCTGGGGCGCACGAGGAAAATCCAGCCGTCGCCGAAGGCGTCTTCGTTGATCGTCTCGGGCTTGTCGTTGAGCAGCTCGTTGACCTCGACGATTTCGCCCGACACCGGCGAATAGATGTCCGAAGCTGCCTTGACCGACTCCACCACGGCGGTGCCGGTGCCGGCCTTCACCGCGGCGCCGATTTCCGGCAACTCCACGTAAACCAGGTCCCCCAGCTGCCCCTGGGCGTGATCGGAAATGCCGACCCGCACCAGGCCGTCGTCCTCGACGCGGGCCCATTCGTGGGACTTGAGAAACTTCAGATCGCCGGGAATCTCGCTCATGGTCGGGTCCAGTCGTTGGAAGGGAAAGGCGCTTACGGGTGGGGATTCTAGCGGCATTCGCCGTGAGGGAAAGGGCAAGGCACGATCAGATGCCGTCGCAAGGCTTGCCGTCGCGCACGAAGGGATATTTCACCTGACGCACCGCCACCTCGCGGCCGCGGATGTCCACGCGCAGGGCACCCGTGTCGCCGGCCGGCACGCGGGCGAACGCGATCGCCTTGTCCAGCGTTGGCGCGAAGCTGCCGGACAGGATTTCGCCTTCGCCGTTTGCCGCCAGCACCTTCTGTCCGTGGCGCAACACGCCCTTCTCCTCGAGCACCACGCCGATCATCACGCGCGGCACGCCGTCGGCCTGCTGCTGCTCCAGGGCCACGCGGCCGATGAAGTCACGGCCTTCGTCCAGCGACACCGTCCAGCCCAGGTTGGCTTCCCACGGCGTCACGTCCTCGTCCATGTCCTGGCCGTACAGGTTCATGCCCGCCTCCAGGCGCAAGGTGTCGCGCGCACCCAGTCCGGCCGGCTTCACGCCGGCGGCAAGCAACGCCTCCCACAGCGCCACCGCATGCTCTGCCGCCAGCATGATCTCGAAACCGTCTTCGCCGGTGTAGCCGGTGCGCGCCACGAACAGCGGCATGCCGCCCGGACCCTGCGCCGCCGCCGCGGCGAACTTGCCCAGCTTCTCGATGCGCGGGCGGTCGACGTCGTGCAGCAGGCCAAGCACCTTTGCGCGCGCCTGCGGACCCTGCACCGCGATCATGGCGAAGTCGGGACGCTCCTTGACCTGCACGTCGAACGCCTGCGCCTGGCGTTCGATCCAGGCCAGGTCCTTGGCGCGGGTCGCGGCGTTGACCACCAGCCGGAAGAACTCCTCGCCGAGGTAGTACACGATCAAGTCGTCGATCACGCCGCCGCGCTCATTCAGCATGCACGAGTACAGCGCCTTGCCGTGCACCTTCAGCTTGCCAATGTTGTTCGCCAGCAGGTGGCGCAGGAATTCGCGCGTGCGGGCGCCGTGCAGGTCGACCACGGTCATGTGCGAGACGTCGAACATGCCGGCGTCGCGGCGCACCGCGTGATGCTCCTCGATCTGCGAACCGTAGTTGATCGGCATGTCCCAACCGCCGAAATCCACCATCCGCGCGCCAAGCGCACGGTGGGTGGCGTTGAGTACGGTCTTCTCGGTCATCGCGGCGGCGCCTTGGGGAAAGGAGTGGGCCATTATCGCCGCCGGCACAGGGCAATCCAAGCGATGCGGCAAAACGCTCAGCCGCCGGCGCCGCTGCGGTCGATCCCGGCCAGCAGCTCCGCGGTGAGCTGTTCGGCCAGTTGCTCGGCGCGCTGGCCGCCGCTGAGCAGGTGCACGTCCGGCGACAGCGGGCGCTCGTACGGCGCATCGATGCCGGTGAAGTTGCGGATCTCGCCGGCGCGCGCCTTGCGGTAGAGGCCCTTCGGATCGCGGCGCTCGCACTCCTCCAGCGGCGCGTCGACGAATACCTCCAGGAACTCTCCGCTGCCGAACAGTTCGCGCGCCGAGCGCCGTTCGCTGCGGTACGGCGAGATCGCGCTGACCAGCACGATCAGCCCGGCATCCACCATCAGTTGGGCGACCTCGGCGATGCGGCGGATGTTCTCGACGCGGTCGGCAGGGGTGAAGCCCAGATCCTTGTTGATGCCGTGGCGCACGTTGTCGCCGTCCAGCAGGTAGGTGTGGTAGCCCAGCGCGTGCAGCTTGCGCTCGACCAGGTTCGCGATGGTGGACTTGCCGGCGCCGGACAGGCCGGTGAACCACAGGCACATCGGGTGCTGGCCCTTGCTGGCGCCGCGCACGCGCTTGTCGATGTCCACGTGCTGCCAGTGCACGTTGCTGGAGCGGCCCAGCGCGAAGTCGAGCATGCCGCAGGCCACCGTGGCGTTGCTCTGTCGATCGATCAGGATGAAGCCGCCGAGATCGCGGTTGGTCGCATACGACTCGAACGCGATCGCGTCGTCCAGGCCCACCGTGCAGTAGCCGACCTCGTTGAGTTCGAGATGGCGCGCCGCCAGCTGCGCCTGGCTGTTGACGTCGACCTTGTGCTTGATCGACATGATCCGCGCGTTGACCGTGCGCGTGCCGATCTTCAGCCGGTAGGTGCGGTTGGGCAGCAGGTTGCCGTCGCCCATCCACAGCAGGTGGCAGGTGAACTGGTCGGCAACCGGCGCCGGACGCAGCGCGTCGGCGATCACGTCGCCGCGGCTGGCGTCGAGCTCGCGATCCAGACACAGCGTCACCGCCTGCCCCTCGCCGGCGCGCTCGAGGTCGCCGTCGAAGGTCACGATGCGTTCGACTCGGGCGCGCTGCACACCGGGTTGCACCACGATCTCGTCGCCGCGCGCCACGCTGCCGCCACAGATGGTGCCGGCGTAACCGCGAAACGACTGGTCCGGGCGGTTGACCCACTGCACCGGCATGCGAAAGTCGGCGGCGCGGAAGCGCGCCACTTCTTCGGATTCCAGCCGTTCCAGCAGGCTGCCACCGTCGTACCAGGGCATGCGCGACGAGCGGCTGCCGACGTTGTCGCCATTCAGCGCGGACACCGGCAGGCAATGCACGTGCTCGATGCCCAGGCTGCGGGCCAGCTCGCGGTATTCGGCGGCGATGGCCTCGTGCACGTCCTGGCGGTAGTCGACCAGATCCATCTTGTTGACCGCCAGCAGCACGTGGCGGATGCCGAGCAAGCCGCATATATAAGTGTGCCGCCGCGTCTGCGTCAGCACGCCCTTGCGCGCATCGACCAGCACCACCGCCAGCTCCGCGTTGGAGGCGCCGGTGGCCATGTTGCGGGTGTACTGCTCGTGGCCGGGGCAGTCGGCCACGATGAAGCTGCGCCGCGCGGTGTGGAAATAGCGGTAGGCCACGTCGATGGTGATGCCCTGCTCGCGCTCGGCGTCCAGGCCATCGGTGAGCAGGGCGAAATCGAGCGCGCCCTCGGCGGCATCGGCGTGCAGTCGGCGGCTTTCACGTGCCAGCGCCTCCAGCTGGTCGTCCGGCAGCATGCCGGCATCGTAGAGCAGGCGGCCGAGCAAGGTGCTCTTGCCGTCGTCCACGCTGCCGCAGGTAATGAAACGCAGCAGTCCCTTTTCCGGCGCGGCCATCAGAAATAACCCTCCTGCTTCTTGTGTTCCATCGACGCGGAGGGATCGTGGTCGATCACCCGGCCCTGACGCTCGGAGGTGCGCGAGGCGGCCATCTCGTCGATGATCTTCTGCACGGTGTCGGCGGAGGATTCCACCGCGCCGGTAAGGGGGTAGCAGCCGAGGGTGCGGAAACGCACCTCGCGCATCCGCACCGCCTCGCCTTCGCGCAGGGTGAAGCGGTCGTCGTCGACCATGATCAGCGCACCGTCGCGCTCCACCACCGGGCGCGGCTTGGCGAAGTACAGCGGCACCAGCGGGATGTTCTCGCGCTGGATGTACAGCCACACGTCCATCTCGGTCCAGTTGGACAGCGGGAACACCCGCACGCTCTCGCCCTGGCGCACGAAGGTGTTGTAATTGCGCCACAGCTCCGGCCGCTGGTTCTTCGGGTCCCAGCGATGCTGCGCGTTGCGGAACGAGAACACGCGCTCCTTCGCCCGCGACTTCTCCTCGTCGCGGCGCGCACCGCCGATCGCGGCGTCGAAACCGTGCTGGTCCAGCGCCTGTTTCAGCGACTGGGTCTTCATCACGTCGGTATGCACCGCGGCGCCGTGGGTAAGCGGCGAGATGCCCTGGCGCACGCCATCCTGGTTGATGTGGACCAGCACCTCCACGTCACCGGCCGCGGCTACCTGCTCGCGGAACGCGATCATCTCGCGGAACTTCCAGGTGGTATCGACATGCAGCAGCGGCATCGGCGACTTCGCCGGGTGGAACGCCTTGCGCAACAGGTGCAGCAGCACCGAGGAATCCTTGCCGATCGAATACAGCATCACCGGGTGGCGGAACGCCGCCTGCACTTCGCGGAAGATGTGGATGCTTTCGGCCTCGAGATCGTCGAGGTGGGAACGCGGTGCGGTAGCCGTCATGGGGTCGCGAACTCGGAAACAGGCGTGGCCGGAACGACATCGCCCGTCGGGGGCGACATCCTTGAACCTCGCAGTATAGATCGCGCGGACGTCGGTCCCCGGATGAACGGCCAAAGGAGTTCGCATATGGATATGGCCCGGACGATGGCGATGCGGTAGCCGGGCAGCCGTCAAATGCAGGAGCGAAAACCTGCGCGCATCGTGACGAATGGGTGCAGGGCGGCACTGCCCGCCGCCCACGGGCAGCAAATGGCGGGCATTGCCCGCCCTACGCCTCCACGCAAGTCGCCACCTGTCATTCCAATACCGGGTAGGCCGGCTCGGCGTCCAGCGTCGCGGCGCAGGCCGCGGCCAGTTCCAGCAGGCGCAGGTCGGAGCCGCGCGGGCCGACCAGTTGCAGGCCCACCGGCAGGCCGTCGGAGAGCTTGCCCATCGGCAGGCTCACCGCGGGGCAACCGGCGAGGCTGGCGAAACTGGTGAGGTCGGCCGCCGAATCCGGGGCCGGGCCATCCAGCGGAAACGCGCCCTGCGGCGTGGTCGGCAGCACCAGCACGTCGACCTGGGCGAACAGCCGGCGCATCTTCAGCGTGGCCGCGTCCAGCACGCGATCGGCCGTGGCGTAATCCGCAGCGCTCTTGCCGGCGGCGTAGCCGAGCATCCGCCGGAAGCGATCGGACACCGGATACTTCGCGTCAGCCGAAAGGTCCTCGGCAAACGTGCCGAGCATTTCCGCCTCCATCAGCAACAATCCAGCGCGGCGGGTACGGGCGAAGTTCCAGTCGTCGAAATCGACCGTGCGGCGGTCGCTCAACGCATGCGGCAACCGGGCCAGCGCCGACTCGAATACTTCAATCACTTCCGGCTGCACGCCGACCGCCGCCAGATCCGGCAGCAGCCCCGCACGCAGGTGGCCCGGATCCCAGTCCGGCAACGCGAATGCCACGCGACGACGGCGCGAGCGCGCGTCGTCGGCGTCGTAGCCGGCCAGCACCTGCAGCAGCACGGTGAGATCCTCGACGCTGCGCGCCAGCAGGCCCACCGAATCGAGCCGACGCGCGGCCGGCACCAGGCCGCGGGCGGAAATCTCGCCATGGGTGGGCTTCAGCCCGTAGATGCCGCAATAGCTCGCGGGGATGCGGATCGAGCCGAGGCTGTCCGAACCCACCGCCGCCACCGCCAGGCCGGCGGCCACGGCCGCTGCCGCGCCGCCGGAAGAACCGCCCGCGCTGTAGCCCTGACGATGCGGATTGTGCGTGGCGCCGAAATGCGGGTTGTCGGTAGCCGCACCCAGCGCGCCTTCGTCCATGTTGGTCTTGCCGATCACCACCGCGCCGGAGGCGCGCAGTCGCGCCACCACGTGGGCGTCGTTCGCCACCGGCCGGCGCCGCCCGGGCAGACCGACCCGCGTCGGCCAGCCGGCCATGTCGAGGTTGTCCTTCAATGCCAGCGGGATGCCGTCGAGCCGACCGATCACGCCGTCGCGGCGACGCCGGTCGGCCATGTGCGCCTGTTCCTGCATCAGCCCGGGACGCTGGTCGACGTAGCAGTTGAGCCGGGGATCGAGTCGCTCGATGGCCTGCTGGTAGACATCGGCCAGGGCTTCCGGCCGTACCCTGCCCGTGGCGAGCCAGTGCAGCAGTTGGCACAGCGATGCGCGGCGCAGGTCGATATCGGCGATCGGCGGCATCGAATTCATGAACTCTCCTTGCAAATATGGACATGATTATCGCTGCCCGACCCGCGACGATTGCAAGCGGTGGCGCAGCACGCGTTGCCCTGCATGGCTCGAACCCGGACAATGCGGCAGGGTATCGTGCGTCGATGACGCATCGAAGGCGCCACCCTTTCCCGCACTGCAGGAGTTCGCCATGAGCGAGCGCGAAACCATGGAATACGACGTCGTCGTGGTCGGCGCCGGCCCTGCCGGATTGTCGTTCGCGATTCGCCTGAAGCAGATCAACGCCGACATCAGCGTCTGCGTGATCGAGAAGTCTTCGACCATCGGCGCGCATATTCTCTCCGGCGCGGTGATCGAACCGCAGCCGCTGGATGCCCTGCTGCCCGGCTGGCGCGACAACCCACCACCCATCTGCGTGCCGGCGGGCCCGGACGAGTTCTACCTGTTGAGCAAGACCGGCGCACGCAAGCTGCCGCTGCCGCCGGGCATGCACAACACCGGCAACTTCATCGTCTCGCTGGGTGCGCTGTGCGCGTGGCTGGCCCCGCAGGCCGAAGCGCTGGGCGTGGACGTGTTCCCCGGCTTTGCCGCCGCCGACAACATCTACAACGAAGACGGTTCCGTCGCCGGCGTGCGCATCGGCGACATGGGCGTGGCGAAGGACGGCACGCACAAGCCCGGCTACACCGAAGGCATCGACATCAAGGCCAAGGTCACCGTGCTGGCCGAGGGCGCGCGCGGCAGCCTCACCAAGCAATTGGTCAAGCGCTTCAAGCTGGATGAGCACAGCGACCCGCAGGGTTACTCGATCGGCATCAAGGAACTGTGGCAGGTGCCCGCCGGGCGCGTCACGCCGGGCAAGATCGTGCACAGCTTCGGCTGGCCCGCCGACAGCCACACCTACGGCGGCGGCTTCCTCTATCACCTCGATGGCGACCGCATCGCGCTGGGCTATGTCAGCGGCCTCGACTACAGCGATCCCGAGTACAAGCCGTGGGAAGCGTTCCAGCAGTGGAAGCACCACCCGCTGATCAAGCCGCTGCTGGAGGACGGCAGCATTCTCTCCGCCGGTGCGCGCGCGTTGGCCACCGGCGGCTATCAATCATTGCCGAAGGTGGAGATGCCCGGCGCGCTGCTGATCGGCGACACCGCCGGCCTGCTCAACGTGCCCAAGATCAAGGGCACCCACCAGGCGATCAGGAGCGGCATGCTCGCCGCCGAACATCTGGCCGGCAAGCTGGAAAGCGCCGGCTTCGACGCCAGGCTGCGCGGCTCGGAGGTGATGGCCGAACTGAAGAAAGTGCGCAACGTGAAACCGGGCTTCAAGAAGGGCCTGTGGTTCGGCATGTTCAATGCCGCCTGGGAAACCGTCACCGCCGGCCGGTCGCCGTGGACGCTGAAGAACAAGGCCGACTGGTCCAGCCTGCACAAGCTCGGCGAATGCGAGGAGCCCAAGCGCGACTACGTGCAGCGCACGCTGCCCCCGCGCGACCGCCTGGCCGGCGTCTATTTCGCCGCCACCGAGCACGACGAAGACCAGCCGATCCACCTGCACGTGGCCGACACCGACATCTGCGCCACGCGCTGCGTCGAGGAATACGACAACCCCTGCACCCGCTTCTGCCCCGCCAACGTCTACGAGATGGTGGCCGACGAAAGCGCCCCGCACGGCAAGCGCCTGCAGATCAACGCCGCCAACTGCGTGCACTGCAAAACCTGCGACATCAAGGACCCGTACGAGATCATCACCTGGGTCACGCCCGAGGGCGGCTCGGGGCCGAATTACCAGAACCTGTAGGCACGGGACCAGGTGGCATCAGGAGATGCCGGCGGGCAACGCCCGCCGGCTTTGGCTTCGACTCTCGATCGAGAGTCGATAACGGACACGGTCAACCAGGAAGATCGACCGGTGCTTCCCCTTGGCGTCCACGCAAGCCGTCCGCCAAACCGCGCAGCATGCAACGCAGATTGCGCCGGCGCGGCCCGATCAGCACGCCGAAGAGAAACAGCTTGACCAGCACCCGCGGCACGTCCTGCGCGACCCACGCGCGCGGCGTGTGCGCCATCTGATACAGGCGCACGCGATTGCGCATCATGTAATAGAGCCGAACCGGACCGTGCACCACCACCTGGCCCAGTGCGAACGGCAGCGTACGCCGGGTATCGCCGAGGCGATGGTGCATGGTCGTTGCGCACACGCCGTGCAGCGAATAGCCCTGCGCCCGCGCACGGAAGCTCCATTCCAGGTCGACGTTGTCGATGAACAAGCCCGCATCCATCGCGCCGATCCGGTCGAACACGGCCATCGGAATCAGCATGCCCGAGCTGATCAGGAAATCGCAGGCGATGGTCGGCGCCGAGCCATCGCACCACAGCTTGCGATTGAACGGAAAACCGATGCGCACGAACGGCGCGGCGCGACGCTCGCGCAGGTCGTGGAAGCACGGCCCCACCGCCGCCACCGGCCCGGCCAGCGACAGCTCCTGCAACGCGCGCAGCAAGGCGGCGACCATCCCTTCGGCCGGCTCGCTGTCCTGATCCAGCAGCAAGACGTGGCGATAACCGTGCTCCCGCGCCCACTCGATCCCCACGTTCTGCGCCGCGGCGAGGCCGAGGTTGCGCGACTGGCTCAGCATCGCGCCGCCTTGCGCAGACAAGCGCCGGCCCAGCACCTGGTTCCAGTCCCCATCACTGGCGTTGTCGACCAGCACCACGGCACCGACCTGCGGCGCGACAGCGTTCACCAGTTGCGCCATGGCGCCCGGTTCGGGGCGGTAGCTGACCACCACCGCGCACACGTCGCTGACGGTCGCATCAGTCATGGCGCAGCAGGTCCCTCAGCACCGATCGGATGCCGGTGCCGTAACGGCGATAGAAACCGCCACGCGCCTCGCGCAACACGGACCCCCACCGACGCCAGCGCGGCAAGCGGCCAATCGCCACCCGCCGTTCGAAGTGGGTTCGCTTGTCCCGCACCTGCGCGGCGCGGTCGCGACTGCCATGAAACCCAGCCTGCGCGAAGAAATCCTCCAACCGCCGCAGGCGCTCCGCCTCATCGGCCAGCAAGCGCCCGCGCGGCAACAGCAGATCCCGCCACTTCATCGCCAAAGTGCGCCTGCGCATGCCGATCTGGTTGGCGCCGTGCTGGCGGTAATCGGTCAAGGGCAGATCCATGGAATCGACCCGGCCCATGGCGGCCGCCACCGCCGCCAACCACTCGTCATGGATCCAGCCGGGAGCCACCGGCAACGCCGTCGCCACCAGCTCGCGTCGCAGCGCCGCCGTCGCGCCGGTCACGAAACTGCGGCGCAGGACCACGTCGAACGCGTGCCCGTCGTGGATGGCGTCCCGTTCCTGCGCCGTCATCTGCAACGCCTCGAACAGCGAACAACCCAGCGGATGGCCCTCGGCATCCACCAGCCGCGCATCGCCATGCAGCAACAGCAAGGACGGATCTTGCTCGAACCGGTCGGCCATCAACGCCAGCTTGTCGGCTCGCCACATGTCGTCCTGGTCGCACAGGAACAGCACATCGCCCTGCGCCGCACGCAGACCCGCGGAGAAGTTGTCGACGTAGCCGATGTTTTCCCGATGGCGCACCAGCTGCACCGCGATACCGGCATCCCTCGCCCGCGTCGCGAACGCCTGCAGCATGTCCATGCTGGCATCGGTGGAACCATCGTCGCCGATCACGATCTCGTCGGGCAGGCGCGTCTGCGCCAACAGGCTGCCCAGCTGCGTCTGCAGGTAAGCAGCGCCGTTGTAAGTGCAAAGCACGATGGAGAGTCGCAGTCGCGTCATGGTCGCTCGTTGGCGCGGAAAGCCAATGCGGACAGCGAAAGCGATGCCGCGTTGCGAGCATCTTCATTGCCGGCAGGCCCACAGCCCGGGGGTACATGCATTCTATAGTGTCGATGCGCCGCGATCTTTCGTGGGCCTCCGCCCGGTTCCACGGGCGGCGGCGTGGTTCACGGGACAAGGCACCACGTTCCGTACGCCACCGCATGGATAACCCGGACAGGTTAGAATGTCGGACTGAACCATCGCGCCCGGCATCCCGGCGCCCTGCCATTCAAAAGGAACAGCAGATGAAAATTCTGGTCGGCTACAAGCGCGTCGTGGATTACAACGTGCGCATCCAGGTCAAACCCGACGGCAGCGGCGTGGTCACCGACGGCGTCAAGCTTTCCGCCAATCCGTTCGACGACATTGCGCTGGAGGAGGCCCTGCGCCTGCGCGAGAAGGGCGTGGCCGAGGAAGTGATCGTGGTCGGCATCGGCCCCGCCGACCTCACCGCCCACCTGCGCAACGGCCTGGCCATGGGCGCCAATCGCGCCATCCACGTGAGCACGGCAGACGCCGTGCAGCCGCTCACCGCCGCGCGCGTGTTCCTCAAGCTGATCGAGAAGGAGCAGCCGGGGCTGGTGATCCTGGGCAAGCAGGCGATCGACGACGACGCCAACCAGACCGGCCAGATGCTCGCCGCGCTGTGGGACCGCCCGCAGGCCACGTTCGCCAGCAAGGTCGAGATTGCCAACGGCAAGGCCACGGTGACACGCGAAGTCGACGCCGGCCTGGAAGTGATCGAGGCGGAACTCCCGGCCGTGATCACCACCGACCTGCGCCTCAACGAACCGCGTTTCATCAAGCTGCCCGACATCATGAAGGCCAAGTCCAAGCCGATCGACGTGATCGAGTTCGGCTCGCTCGGCGTCGAGGCGAACGATCACCTGAAGACCACGCACTACGCCGCGCCGGCCAAGCGCAGCAAGGGCGTGATGGTGAAAGACGCGGCCGAACTGATCGCCGCGCTGAAGCAGAAAGGACTGCTGTGACGCGTAGAGCGGGCACCGCCCGCCATCGCGCCGTAAAGACGAAAATCCGGCGGGCATTGCCCGCCCTACAAGAACGGTAGGAGCCCGCTTGCGGGCGATGCCCCTTCTTTCGAGACGCAGAGCAGAAGCATCGCCCGCAAGCGGGCTCCTACAAAAGAGCTTCGGAGACACACATGAGCAAGATCCTGGTCATCGCCGAACATCTGGGCGGCAAACTGAACTCCTCCACCGCGCGCGCGGTAAGCGCCGCTGTCGCCGTGAAGGGCGAGGCGATCGACGTGTTGGTGCTCGCCGAAAACGCCGGGGCGATCGCCGCCGAGGCGGCGAAGATCGAGGGCGTCAGCCGCGTGCTGACCATCGCCCGGCCCGAGAACGCGCACCCACTGGCCGCCGTGCTCGCGCCGCAGATCGCGAAGGCCGCCGCCGGTTACAGCCATGTGTTCGTGCCGTCCACCACCTTCGGCAAGGACCTCGCCCCGCGCGTGGCCGCCCTGCTCGGCGTGGCCCAGGTCAGCGACGTGATGAGCGTGGAGGCCGCGCACACCTTCAAGCGTCCGATCTACGCGGGCAACGCGATCATCACGGTCGAAGCCGACCCGGCGCACACCGTGGTCGCCACCATCCGCACCGCGTCGTGGTCCGCCGCCGCCAGCGGCAGCAACAGCGTGCCGGTCGAGGCCATCACCGTCGATGCCGCGCTGCCCACCCACACCCGCTTCGTGGAACTGCAGCAGGGCAAGAGCGACCGCCCCGACCTGCAGAGCGCCCGCAAGGTGGTCTCCGGTGGCCGCGGCGTGGGCTCGAAGGAAAACTTCGACATCATCTACAAGTTCGCCGACCGGATCGGCGCCGCCGTGGGCGCCTCGCGCGCCGCCGTCGATGCCGGCTACTGCCCCAACGAAATGCAGGTCGGCCAGACCGGCAAGATCATCGCCCCCGAGCTGTACATGGCCATCGGCATCTCCGGCGCCATCCAGCACCTCACCGGCATCAAGGACGCCGGCACCATCGTGGCGATCAACAAGGACGGTGAGGCGCCGATCTTCGAGGTGGCGGATTTCGGACTGGTGGGGGATTTGTTCAAGTTGATTCCCGAGCTTGAGCTATCGCTCTGACAAGCTGCCACGGAAGCGCAATGAACCTCAATTGCTTCAAAGCTTATGATATTCGTGGCCGGGTTCCCGACGAGCTGGACGAAGATTTGGCCCGCCGCATCGGCAACGCTACCGCTCAGTTACTTCGGCCAGGACCGGTGGTACTTGGCCACGATGTTCGCCTGAGCAGCCCCGCGCTGCAAATGGCGCTAGCGACCGGCATCAATGCGGCCGGGCGCGATGTCATCGACATCGGACGCTGTGGTACAGAGGAGGTTTACTTCCAGACCAGCCATCTGCAGGCCGCAGGCGGCATCATGGTGACCGCAAGTCATAATCCAATGGACTACAACGGCCTCAAGCTTGTTCGTGAAGGATCGCGCCCGATCAGCGGTGACACTGGGCTGTCCACGATCCGTGACAGCGTGGTTAGCGGCTCGTACACGCAGGCGCCATCAGCCGGTGGGTCCACACAAGCTTACTCAAAAGCTGCCTACATCCAGCACCTGCTCAGCTATGTCGATCGTGACAACATCAAGCCACTCAGGATCGTGACCAATGCGGGCAACGGCGGAGCCGGCGCGGTCATTGACGAACTTTCGCCATATTTGCCCTTCGAATTCATCCGCATCCAGCATGAACCCGATGGACGCTTTCCTAACGGCATCCCCAACCCGCTCCTGCCGGAGAACCGCAGCGTCACTGCAGAAACCGTGCGCGCACACAACGCGCACCTGGGCATTGCGTGGGACGGTGATTTCGATCGATGTTTTTTCTTCGATGCAAACGGCCGCTTTATCGAGGGTTACTATCTAGTCGGACTGCTGGCGAAGGCCCTCCTGGCCAAGCGCCCGGGGGGCAAGATAATCCACGATCCACGACTGACTTGGAACACCATTGAGATGGTCAAGCAAGCTGGAGGCGTGCCCGTGCAGAGCAAGACTGGCCATGCCTTCATCAAGGAGCGAATGCGCGCAGAGGACGCCATCTACGGCGGCGAAATGAGTGCTCATCACTACTTCTGTGATTTTTCATATTGCGACTCAGGCATGATTCCATGGCTGTTGATCACAAACCTTATTTCAACCACGGGATCGAGTTTGGCGGAGATGGTCGAGGATCGAATGCAAGCCTTTCCCTGCAGCGGGGAAATCAACTTCAAAGTCGCCGACGCTCATGACGCCATCGAGCGAGTCATGGATCACTACAGCAAACTCAACCCCGTGCTTGATTACTCGGACGGCACCAGCGCAGACTTCGGCGACTGGCGCTTCAACTTGCGAAGCTCAAATACTGAACCACTACTACGACTGAACGTCGAATCACGCAGAAGCCCCGAAATAGTCGACAGCAGGGTCACCGAGATCACATCGCTGCTGGCCAGCCAGACATCCACGAATTAGCCCCAGCCAATAGCTTCACACTCCCTAAGCAACCAGGAAACATACCGATGAAACCCAGCGCAATTGTATTAGCCGCTGTTCTCGCGTTCGGCGTGACTGCCTGTTCCGCTCCAAGCAACCAAACTCCGACTGCGACCGAAGCATCCGATAGCGGGGCACCGGCAAGCCACACTTTGTCCACCCAAGCATTTGCCGGTGAATTCGTCGGCACCATTGCATGTGGTGACTGCCAAGGCATTCAGACAAAACTACAACTGGATGCCAATGGCGAATACCAGCTCGACGAGACCTTCGTTGGCCGCCCAACCAACAACCTTCTTTCCAGCCACGGCCGATGGCAGGTTCAGGACGACCATCACTTCGTGCTGGTTCCCAGCGAGGCAGGCTGGAGTCATCGCTTGTTCGAGGTACTCAGCAAGGATGAAATCAGGCAGTTGGGTGATGCGGGGAAACCCTATACCAATGATTCCGCATACCATTTGAAGCGCGTGGCTGCCTCTACCGCACGCTAAATTACGGCCTGCCTCCCCATCATGGGACCCGATTGGCGGATTACCCCAGCACAGATTCCCCGCTTGTGCCGAGCGCAGATGCGTAGCACTGGGGTCGAAGAGCATCCCAACATGGTACTTCGACTCCACCCGCCATCGCTGGCAACGCTCAACGCGAACGCCAATGCGTAGCTGGCGTTCGACGCCAATCTGGACATCATGCAGGGCGACTTTTGATTGGCACGGGGTGAAGTGGCTACGTGAGGCAACATGACTGAAGACGAAGACTGCAGCGAGAATACCTGCAAACCCGCGTCGGTAGCGAAGATGTGCCATGCCCTGATCGGGCGAACTTTTACCTTAGCGTGGCCACGTTTCTCCGTTTGTAGTCGGAAGACCTACCTCATGCCTCCCCGGCTTTCGGACTTCGCCCACAGCCAGCAGACCCAACCCTGAACTGACAACCGTGCGTACCCGTCATCCGGCGAAGAAGCGCCGGTCGTTCAAAACACTGGGGCATTCAACGAATGCCCTATAGAAGGGCCTTCGTCACCAAGTCGCCAATCGCTGGATCACACGTAGCCGCCACCATGCAATCTTTCCCAACCAGACCACTGCACCTTATCGGTATCGTCGCGAAGCACCGTCGGATGATCATGACACTGGCCGCACGTGACATCGCCGCGCGTTATCGCGGATCGTTTCTCGGCTTTACGTGGTCGGTCCTTCAACCGGTACTCATGCTGGCGGTGTACACGTTCGTGTTCAGCGAGGTACTCAAGGGGCGCTGGCCCGGGGGCACCGGCTCAAAGGCCGAATTTGCCCTGGTACTCTTTTCGGGACTGTTGGTGTTCAATATGTTTGCCGAAGTTTTCAACCGGTCCCCCGAACTCATTCTCGCGAATTCGAATTACGTCAAGCGCGTCATTTTCCCGCTGGAAATTTTACCGGTCGTCAGCATCATTTCCGCGTCATTCAGTCTCGTTATCAACATTGCGGTCTGGATCGTTTTCTACTGCATTGCGATTGGCACTCCTCACTGGACCGCCTTACTCATCCCATTCGCACTGTTACCTCTATTCTTTCTGCTGGCCGGACTTTCATGGCTCCTCGCGGCCCTGGGTGTTTACATGCGGGACCTGCCCCAGATAACCGCCGTCATCACGACCGCTTTCATGTTCCTGACGCCCATCTTCTTTCCGGTTGAGGCCATACCGGAAAGATACCGACCATTGCTTGCCCTGAACCCGTTGGCATCCATCGTGGAACAAGTTCGCAACGTGCTGATCTGGGGGCGCGGCATCGAAGTCGTTCCCTTTTCAATCAGCCTCGCCGTCTCGCTGGCAACGCTCTTCCTAGGCTTCACTTTTTTCCAGAAGGTTCGCAAGGGGTTCGCCGATGTCCTCTGATATTGCCATCCGCGCAGAGCACCTCGGCAAGCGCTACCACGTCTTTGACAAGCCCATACACCGCCTTCTTCGCATGTTGCAACGCGGTCAAAAAAGCTACGGTCGCGAGTTCTGGGCGGTTGAAGATGTTTCCTTCGAGATACGTCGCGGTCAAACGGTAGGGATCATCGGACGTAACGGGGCCGGAAAGTCCACTCTCCTGCAGATGGTCTGCGGCACACTCAGCCCGACTACCGGCAACGTAACTGTCAACGGCAAGATCGCGGCTTTGCTCGAACTGGGCGCAGGCTTCAATCCCGAATTCACGGGCAGGGAGAACGTGAACGTCGCGGCGGCGCTCTACGGCTTGACCGCCGCCGAGGTGTCTTCGCGATTTGAGGCAATCGCCGCGTTTGCCGATATCGGTGAATTCATCGAACAGCCCGTCAAGACCTACTCCAGCGGCATGTTTGTGCGCCTCGCCTTCGCGGTGATCGCCCACGTCGACGCGGATATCCTCGTTGTGGACGAGGCACTAAGTGTCGGGGACGCCTATTTCCAACAGAAATGCATGCGATTTCTCAACGACTTCCAGCGACGTGGAGGCACCCTTCTTTTTGTCAGCCACGATATGGGCACCGTCAACGCACTGTGTGCCTCTGCCATCCTGCTTCGTCGCGACCTTGACGGCCGCTATCAGTGCGACGTAGGCAGCGCAAAGGCGATTTCGGCCATTTACCTGCGGGAAATGTACGCCGAGCGAAATGTGACCTCTGTCATCGGCAGCGCGCCGTTATCTGACGAACCGCCTCCGAGCAACACTTCTGAGACAGGTGGCGCCAACGACGGTCGCCAAGTTTTCCAGGCCAAACACGTGCCCGCTGCGCGCTTCCTTATCTCGCCGTTTCGCGCTGACTCGGAAGGTTTCGGCGTACACGGCGGACTGATTACCGACGCATGGTTCCGTGGACCTGACGGCGCGCGGTTAAGCGAATTCACTTCGGCGGACCAAGTTACCTTGGTAGTTCGCGCGAACACGCGGAAGGCAATGATCTATCCAGCTATCGGATTCATGATCAAGGATCGCAAGGGCCAATATGTATTGACCGAAAGCACGGACAGTTATCTACGCGACGAATCCATCATGGCCGCGGCTAACGTAAACATGGAAGCTGAGTTTACGATGCATATGCCGAACCTTGTTCGCGGAGAGTACACGCTCGATGTGGCCTTTGCGGAGGGCCCCGGCCTGGATCACATCCAACACCAATGGCTGCACGATGTGATGGTGATCAACGTGGTCAACAATCACGTAGTTCATGGCATTGCCGGCGCGCCCAGTTTAGCAGTTCGGCTCGTGATCGAGAGCGAGTAGTGCTATTCGCCTTACATGATGTGCCGTGCCAATGGAATGCTCTTTCTGATAAGCGCGGTGATTAGGAAGCTCAATGCAAGAGTCAAAATCGAATAAAAGAGCACGTTAACCTTCGGGATCATATAGATCACGCTGAAAAGATCAACATGGCTAACCGCCTCCATAATCATCGGGTGCACAGCATAGACCCCGAGGGAACTAGCCGAAAGAGCAGTCACCCATCGGCTTATCTTGCGCAGACTCGACAACGCTGCAAACAAGCCACCAGCAGCCAGAATTACAAACGCAGAGTTATAGTAGTAGAACACTTGCGAGTGCGCATGCAAGTGTGATGAGTAGACCTTTGTAAGAACGAATGTCGCCAACGTACCAAACACGTACAGCAACCACCCAGTTCTTGCACAAAGCTTCCCGCCACCTGTGTGAGCGGAAATAGTAGCGCCAAATATCATGTAACCGCCCAAGTCAAGAATGGTGTACCCCGTGGCCGGGAACGGGGCGCCGTAAAGGGGCGCTACAAAGGCCGAAAATGTGGGCAAGATCGTTGTCAGCACCACCCAGACAACTACGGTGGCCCACCGTTCGCGCTCTTTCGCCTGTCTAAACCATGACGAGAGGATCGGAGTGACCAATGAAAGACCGATTATTCCGTAGAGATACCACAAATGGTAGACAACCGGGCCGGCGAGAATGGCATGCGCCCAATTTCAAGCCTCCCGACCATTGTATTCACCCCATGCAAGATACATCAACGACCAGAACACCAAAGGCAGGCAAATGCGAATCATCCTTTTGCCATAAAAATAGCTCGCCGAATCTTCTCTCGCCAAAAAAATGGCGCCTGTGGCCATAATGAAGAGAGGAACTGCCACGCGAGTCAGCGATTCAATAATATTGATGAAATCCCAGTCGCTGCCAACCGCATCAAAGTAATGGGAAGCAGAATGTTCCATTATCACGAACACACAGCCCAACGCCTTTGCGTAAGACAAACCATTTAACTGGGTCGATTGATCTCCTTTCATAGCTCTCCCCATTTCTGCGCTATCGGCGAATCAAAGTGACCAGTATCATCCAAACGACCACGATCAACTTACCCTGAAGCCACCACTGTCCGGCGCCGAATGCACTCAGCCGCACTGAAATGCCGAAGCCAGAAACTCATTCCATGATTCTGCTGGAACATTAATGTTCAACCAGACGCGTTATCAATGCGCAATTGGAACGCCAGAGCAGGCAGGTCCACGTCACTCTTTTTCTGACACTTACACACGTTTTCGACGTTTGGGTTTGAACTCCAGCGCTTTCTTCTCTATGAAATGCCAGGACAGCCAAGCCAGCAAAAGCGTCAACGGGATCGCGATTGCAAAGTGCTGATAGATGTTCAGGCTCGGTGTGAGCCATATGATCGTTTGCTGCACGGGAAATGCATAGATGTAGACGCCATACGACATATCTCCAAACCGGCCGAACCGATGAAACACTGGCAAAGACGAGCTGCCGAAAGCGACCACTACGTAGGGCGTCAACAGAAACGCGGCGATCAACTGATGCCCTGTGCCCATGGCGACGCAGCACAGAACGACTGCGACAGCCACACCAATCAGCTTACGCTTGCGCTCCTGCCAGAACTCACGGAACAAGTAGAGGCAACTACCGGAGAAAAAGAACGTCGCATACTCAACTTCGAAAAGGTGCTGATGCGTACGCGCAAAAACGGCCTCTGCATCATGAATTCCGTAGTACCAGAAGGAGAGACTGACCAAAAGCGCAAGCGTGACCCACCGGTAACGCAGCACGCCAATCATGCCGAAAATGGCGAGGTAACCGTAACAGCGTAACTCGATCGGAATGGTCCAAAGGACACCGTTGGGTATGTATGCCAGAGGGCTATGAGGAAAGACCCCGGGCAAGAACGGGCTGACATGGAAAAATAGCGTCCCAAAGAACCGGTATGTAGTGGGGTCTGAAAAGTAGGAGCCAACCGACAAATCAGTAACCAGCGGCCCCAGCACCAGCCCACACAAAAGCACCGTACAAATGAGGCCCGGCCAGATTCGAAGCAAACGCCTGGCAGAGAAGCGCCATAGGTTGGGGTCATGTGACCAGCTGCTCGCAATGAGGTATCCGCTGATCGCGAAAAACACCATTACCGCATAACCACCCAACGTCTGGTAATGGAACATGAGCGGCTCGGGTAGGGCATGCAGCGCAAACTGATGACTGACCAACACTGCCAAAGCAGCAGCCAACCTTACAAAGTCGAAATTGTTACCTTGATGCAGTGTTGGCGTCGATTCCATGCATTATCTCAAGATGGCGTTCTTGCGGAGGCAGAGACCAAGGTCATCGCCGTTAAGACCCAGGCGTCCTCGAGCACAATCAGAGCAAAACCTTGATCCAGTTCCTCAGATTCTCGATGGATAGTTCCGATGCGCCCGGGCAACCTGCCCCGGGAAGGCCTCCGCAAGTTGAGCAACTCCCTTCCCACGATCAAACACGTTGATGCTGTTCGGCTCGCACTCGAAATAGGTGCGGATACTTCCGCCAGCGTCTTGTGGATCGAACGGGATGTTCAAACAGAACCCACGAAACGCCACCTGCGCACTGCTACTGAATCCATCAGGCGACAGACACACGCGCACGTCGTTTTCCCTGTGATCCGCCCTGGAAATCCAGCCGACTTCGAGTGAGTAACCGAACTGTCGCGCCGCACTTCGCACGATATGCCCCAACGCATCCGCATGCGCCCGTGCAAGGATGCCGGAATGAATGAATGCATCGACCTGGGACCGAAACTGCGGATAGCGCAGGTCGATGATTGCCTCGTTCTCCGGCACCGTCGTCGCGTTGAGTGACACCAGTCCCGCATCCAGGTTCGATCCTCGACCATGGTGAAACACGAATGCGCCGGGAGCCAGACAGACACGGTACCCGGCATTAAGGCTGCGTAGGCTCCAATCGGTCTCTTCGCAATAACCACGGCCGAAGCACGGGTCCATGATTCCGACGTCTTCAACCACACTGGTCGGAATAAGGATGCAGAAGGAAATGCCCGCAGGTATGTCCATCGCCGCGTCGCCAAAGTAGCCGTTTACCGTGGTATGCAACCAATCGACGACGTCCTGAGAGTGCAGGTTCTCATTGGGGTCGAGATTCGGCAACGAGTATATGGACACGTTGTTCGACCAAGCCGTTACCGACCCGACTTTTGGCTGATTGACTACTGGCAACATTGCAGAAATCAAGCCTGCCGGGTACAGAACATCGGAGTTGCTGATCACGACGTAATCGTATCCGCGCTTCACCGCTGTCAGCAGACCAAGGCTGACGTTACGGGGAATGCCGAGGTTACGCGGCGTCCGGTAGTACATGACGTTGCGTTCCTTGCAAAACGCCGCCAGTTCCTCGCTCCAGCCAGGCGCGGGACTAGCATCGTCGAGCACGAGCACATCGATCTTCGCGTCCGATTGGTCAATCCGAAGCGCGCTCTCAATCGCAGGTAAGACAAAGTCCCTGCCGTTGTACACGGTAATGCAGTGCAAGATCGTTGGCAGAGTCATCAGGCAAGAACCTTGCGGAGCTTTCCGCTGAACATGCACATAACCCGTATTAGGCGCGAGGCGCGCACTTGACTCAGGGTGTCACGCAGGCGCGCCAACTCCCCCATGTCGCCAATTTCAATGGATCGTTGGGCAGGGGATCCCGCAGGCGCGGCCCCGCGCAGCTTGACGGTAGCCAGCTCAGTGCGCACTTGTATCAATTCACGGCTCAACGAAGTCAGACGCGAGGTCAAGTCCATGACTCGCGCATTGGCCACCTCGAAGTCCACGAGCGCTTGTTCCAGAGAAATACCATCAAGATTCGTCGTATTCATGTCGGTTTTATCATTCATAGGGGCAACCTGATTATCGGCGTGCAGCCCGGGCCAGCACATTGTAGTACGTCGCAACAAGGCTCTCTGCGGTTTGATCCCAAGTAAGTGCCGACCCGTTGCGCAGAATACCGTTCACGTTCCTTTCCGCCGCGGCGGTATCCGTGAGCAGCCGCTCGGCAAAATCCGCCAGACCTTCGACCGACCAGTCTCTAGGCAGCTCCGGGTCGTCGATCAGCTCACGCAGGGGACCAAAGCTGACATGGGCCGTTGGCGTTCCCAAGGTGGCCGCCTCGAATGGAACGAGGCCAAATCCCTCTGCCGAGGTGGGATACAGCACGACGGAAGCGTGCCGCAGAAGCCAAGTGCGCACACCACTACTGACGTCGGGCATCGTCAACAACAGATCGTCGCCGTCACGCCTAGCGATCGTCTCTTCAGCTCGTGACGAGCCCTTCGGAACGACCGCACCAGCCATGATCAAGGCTATTTGATGTCCACGCCGGCGAAGCTCCTGCCAAACTCGAATGGCAACATCACGGTTCTTGTGGGCATACGTCGCGCCGAGGACAAGAACAAAGTTGGATGCCACCATGCCACGTTCCACGAGCGGCAGCGGCGTTTCTTCCTCGGTATTTCCATCCAAATGATCACTTCCGTTCTTCACCACATAGATCTGATCTGGCGCGATATTGAACCGTTCCTCCGCGATTGACGCACTGGTGTCTTTGGAAATAGCAACTACCGCATCGGCCTTTGCGCAGGCCTCGGTGATATTTCGACGGTAGGACAGCCAAGCTTCGCCACCGGAATGGTAGCTACCAATGCGATAGGCGATCAGATCCTGCAGGGTGACGACGACGCGTTTCGCGATCCCCTGCCAGCGATCCCAGGGAATCGGACGATCTGGCTGGAATGGACGATGCAGGATATCGACTTCCCCCGCCCCCGAAAACTGAAGCTCGTGGCAGTCATAGAGCCGCACTTTGCCATCCGCCAACAGATCAGACGCGTAGTCCGGCAACCGCGCAAACGGCACTGCAAGACTGAGGGATGCAACCTCGGATCGACGAAGCAAGGCACGAATAAGCTCAACGGTTTGTACCTGCGTCCCCATCTCCATCGGCCCCAGACAGGAGCCATCGATCAACAGGCGCAAACCGAGAACCTTGCTGCGAGCCACGTCCATGGCCAATGCGGCCGGGGTAGCTCCGGCATGTCGCTGATAGTCGTACAACGCCGGGAATGACGAATCCGCCTGATGAAGCCGGTGTCTCGCCGTCTGATCTTCGCTGGCCTCTACCGCCGGGAACCCTTCAAACCACTGCGCAGTCACATAGGTTCCGGTGTCGAGCCGATGCTGAAAGCCTCGACGCGAAGCCCGCAGGGCCAGTTCCGCTATTGCCTCGCGCGGACTCGGATTGCGTGATGGATCGAATCCACCAACGGTTGCCAGCACTGCACGATTGATTAAAACCGCCGCTCCGGCAGGCATGCAGACCGGAACCGGACCGTCGTCTGGCGCAGATGTCCGCAAAAGCTCCGTGACGCTGGTCTCGTCGTGTCCTGCCATCGAATACGGCGTCGGCGTGTTTCGATAGGGAAAGCTGTAGCAGCCTGCCGAATTGGACAGGAAGGATACGGTAGCCACACGCGGATCAGATCGAATCCAGGCAAGCGCTCGCTCCAACATCGCTTTCGGTGCCGAAATAGGCGCCGTGACTATCAGGAGCGCTTCGAGATCGGGACGCTCCGCGAGAAACTTGGCAACGGCATCAGAAAGGTTCCACTCACTGGCGATGGCCGTCGAGGAACCTTCCAACACTTTTTTCATGCCGGCGACATCGAGCGCGCACACGCGCAACTCAGCCACCTCCGTGGCTGCTAGCTCGTCAAGCGTCCTCAGTGAGTCGACCCACTCGCGCGGTGACTCATTAACGATGGCAACGACACCCACGCCCCCACCAGCACTTTCCGCAGCACGATCCGTCATGCGTATCCCCTTTCGATCAACCATTCGCCTACAAGACGCACGCCCTCCTGAAAAGGAATCTGCGCCTTTACGCCCAAAGCGCCAGCGAGTCCTGTCGCGTCGGCAACGGCCCAGCGGACATCACCGTCACGAAATTTCTCACAAACCAAAGGCGCCGGCGCGCCATGAAGTGCCGCCACGGTGCACGCCGCCTCATATATCGTCGTTGCCACCCCGGCGCCAACATCAAGCGTGCGTCGATCAGCGGGAACCTGACGCAACCCAGCAGCCAAGGCGGACACGACATCATCTATATACACAAAGTCTCGTCCGATCTGACCATCTTCGTATACTTCCAACTGCTTGCCTTGGCGTGCCAAGCGGTGAAATAACGTGATGATTCCGGTATACGCATTGAATGGCGATTGCCCCGGACCATACACATTCTGCAGCCGAAAAACGGAAAGCGGTACGCGCATCGCGCCACACCACGCTGTGAGAATGTGCTCTTGGGCAAGCTTGGTGGCGCCGTAAACACTGGTTGGGTTCGGCGATACGGTTGCGGCCGAATGGAGACATGGCGAGGGCTTGCTTCCGCCCGAAGGAGAAGACGGGTCCCATTGCTTGTTGGCAAGCACGTCATGTGACCGGGGCGGAGGATAGAAAACGGTACCGTCCACATCACGCCAAGCGCCTTCCCCATAGACCGCGCGACTGGACGCCAGCAGCATATGGGATGGGCGCATGTCATGGCGCGACAACGCATCAAGCATCGTCGTCGTACCGACCACATTGACATGGGCATGTCGGGTGGCTTCGGTCAAAGACTGACCTGTCCCCGTTTCTGCAGCCAAATGGACAATCGCCTCTGGATACCAGTGGGTTAGGACATCATCCCATGTCTGGGCATCCGTAACGTCGCCTTGGTGAAGCACGACTTGCTCAGGAAGGGCTTCCGGACGCTGCTGACTTGGGTGAATCTGCGGATGCAAGTTATCAATGGCAACGAGGCGCAAACCGCTTCCACCGAGTCGAGATGCCAATGCGCTTCCGATAAAGCCAGCGCCCCCAGTAATTATTAACGCCTTTTGCATTATGAATCCATCTTCCTGAAAAAACTTACCGTTAACTCCGCGAATGCAGAACAATGTTGGCTTGCCCCATTGGGCCCGCCGATTGGCAAAATCCGAGAATTTCTCTGTCTTCAGCCAAAATCAACCCGCCAGGATGGATCAAGCCTATGTCAAACCCCTGTTCCCGAAATGCAGCAAGCGCAGCGACTGGATTGATGTGACTCACCTCCATCAACCCAGGTGAAAACTCAAGCACAATTTTCAAGCCCGGAGAACGATCGACGAGCAAACGCATGCCGGCCATGACCAGCAACTCAGCTCCTTGAACATCAATTTTTATCAGATCTGCTCTCGTACTGCAAAGAATTTCATCCAAGGTCGCCACTGGAGCGACCAGCGACGCCACCAGTCGATCCGAGGGATCAGTAATCCTGGTGTCCCCGAGGTTATTTTTGGCGGTACTCAGTGCAACCGTGCCCCGGTGATCGCCCAGGGCACAAGGCCACACGCGAACTCGCTCATTATGCTTCCACATGTTCAATCGAAGAATCTTCGCAGCTATGGGATGCGGCTCGAAAGCGTGGATACTCGCCGACGGAAATGCATCCGCCACCAACGCAGAAAAATACCCGACGTTTGCGCCAATATCGATAAAGACTCCACCTTCCCGCGGAAAAGCACCACGCAGGAACTGTCCGATTTCCGGTTCCCAGGTGCCTGCAGACCGCACATGATCGCGCATGACCTCATCGATCAACGGAAACCACAAGTCACCAACGTCTGTTGCCACCAGTTCAAGATCGACGCCGGCAATCCCAGAGGGGACTGTATCGGTAAAATTCACGGGTGACATTACACGGGAAACCTTTCTGGTAGAGATGAACAGCCCGGACGGCCATGCACAACGCTTCTTAATACTCAACGAGCTTTGTAGTCAGAAATCAGCGCAACGAAGTGGACAATTCAGCGCGTAAATCACCCACATTCTCGACTCCCACCGAAAGCCGCACCAGCCCGTCGCTTATCCCCAGTCTCTTGCGATTCGCCAACGGGACGGAAGCGTGCGTCATGATCGCTGGGTGCTCGATCAGGCTTTCGACGCCGCCGAGCGATTCTGCTAGGGCGAACAGTTCGCAGCGTTCGAGCATGCGACGAGCCTTTTTCAGCCCCCCCTTCACTTCAACAGTGACGATGCCGCCAAAGCCGTGCATCTGGCGCTTGGCCAGTGCGTGCTGCGGGTGGCTTTTCAGGCCGGGGTAGATCACCCGCTTGATGGCCGGGTGTTTCTGCAGCCAGTTGGCCAGTTCCAGCGCGCTGGCGCAGTGCTGGCGCATGCGCAGGTGCAGGGTCTTCAGGCCGCGCATGGCGAGGAAGGCATCGAACGGACCGGCCACCGCGCCGACCGAGTTCTGCAGGAAAGCCATCTGTCCGGCCAGTTCCTGATCGTTGGCGACCACGATGCCGCCGACCATGTCGGAATGGCCGTTGATGTACTTGGTAGCCGAATGCAGCACCAGGTCCGCACCGTATTCCAGCGGCCGCTGCACCATCGGCGAGCAGAAGGTGTTGTCGACCACCAGGATCAGGCCGTGCTTCTTCGCGAACGCGGCGACCTTGGCCAGGTCGACCAGCTTCAGCATCGGGTTGGTCGGCGTCTCCGCCCAGATCATCCGCGTGTTCGGCTTCAGCGCCGCTTTCAGCGCGGCAGTGTCGTTCAGGTCGACGAAGCTGAAATCCAGCCCGGCCGAACGCCGGCGCACCCGCTCGAACAGGCGGTAGGTGCCGCCGTACAGGTCATCCATCGCGATCACGTGGCTGCCGGAGTCGAGCAGGTCCAGCACAGTCGCCGCCGCCGCCAAGCCCGAGGCGAACGCGAAGCCGGCCACGCCGCCTTCCAGGTCCGCCACACAGCGTTCGTAAGCTATCCGCGTAGGATTCTGCGTGCGCGAGTACTCGTAGCCCTTGTGCTTGCCCGGGCTCTCTTGCACGTAGGTCGAGGTGGCGTAGATCGGCGTCATGATGGCGCCGGTGCTGGGGTCGGGATACTGACCGGCGTGGATCGCGCGCGTTCCGAGTCCGCGGGGGGTGGCAGGCATCTTCTTGAGCATGGCGGGCATCACAGTCGGGGCAGCGCCGGCCAGGGCCGGTGCCACGTGAGGGATCGCGTATTGTACCTGTGCCGCCATGCTTTGCCTTAACGTTGACTGCTATGTGGCCAGTCCGCTGCTACGCTACGTGCCGGTTTGTGGGGGCGCCGTGCAACAATGCGCATTTCGTCACCCGAAGGGATGCGCAATCATGAGAACCCTCCTAGTCACCGGCGGCGCCGGTTTCATCGGTGCAAATTTCGTGCTGCAGGCAGTGGCCGACGGCCTGCACTTGGTCAACCTGGATAAGCTCACTTACGCCGGCAACCCCGATACGCTGGCCTCGCTGCATGGTGATGCGCGTCACGTTTTCACGCAGGGCGACATCGGCGACCGCGCGCTAGTGGCGAAACTGCTGGCCGAGCACCGCCCCGACGCGATCGTGAACTTCGCCGCCGAATCGCACGTGGATCGCTCGATCGACGGCCCAGCCGAGTTCGTGCAGACCAACGTGGTCGGCACGCTGGGCCTGCTCGAATGTGCGCGCGACTACTGGCGCAGCCTCGAAGGCACCACCCGCGAAGGCTTCCGCTTCCTGCACGTGTCCACCGACGAGGTGTACGGTTCGCTGGGCGCCGAGGGCAAGTTCACCGAGACCACGCCGTACGCACCGAACTCGCCCTACTCCGCCTCGAAGGCCGCTTCCGATCATTTGGTGCGTGCGTTCCACCACACCTACGGTCTGCCGGTACTGACCACCAACTGTTCGAACAATTACGGCCCATACCAGTTTCCGGAAAAGTTGATCCCGCTGGTGATCGCCAAGGCGCTGGCCGGCGAATCGCTGCCGGTCTACGGCGACGGCATGAACATCCGCGACTGGCTGTTCGTGGGCGACCATTGCAGCGCGATCCGGCGCGTGCTGGAAGCCGGTCGCGTCGGTGAAACCTACAACGTGGGCGGCAATGCCGAGCGCGAGAACATCACCGTGGTGAAGGCGATCTGCGCCCTGCTCGACGCACGCCGGCCGCTGGCCGACGGCCGTGCGCGCGAGTCGCTGATTACCTTCGTCAAGGATCGCCCCGGCCACGACCGCCGCTACGCGATCGACTCAAGCAAGCTGCAGGGCGAGCTGGGTTGGAAGCCGTCGCAGACGTTCGAAACCGGTATCGCGCAAACGGTGGACTGGTATCTCTCGCATCAGCCATGGGTACAGCGCGTACTTGACGGCAGCTACCGCATGGAGCGACTCGGCGCATGAGCAATACGCAGAAAGGCATCATCCTCGCCGGCGGCTCCGGCACCCGGCTGCACCCGATCACCCGCGCGATCAGCAAGCAGCTGCTGCCGGTGTACGACAAGCCGATGATCTACTACCCGCTGGCCACATTGATGCTGGCCGGCATCCGCGACGTGTTGATCATCAACACGCCGCACGAGCAGGACATGTTCCGGCGCCTGCTCGGCGATGGCTCGCAGTGGGGCATTGACATCCAGTATGCGGTACAGCCCTCGCCCGACGGCCTGGCGCAGGCGTTCACCATCGGCCGGGACTTCATCGACGGCAAGCCGAGCTGCCTGGTGCTTGGGGACAATATCTTCTACGGCCACGGCTTCACCGAGCGGCTCAAGCGCGCCGCTGCGCGTGAGCATGGCGCCACCGTGTTCGGCTATTGGGTGAAGGACCCGGAGCGCTACGGCGTGGCCGAGTTCGACGCCACCGGCAAGGTCGTCGGTTTGGAGGAGAAGCCGACTGCGCCGAAGTCGCACTATGCGGTCACCGGCCTGTATTTCTACGATGCGCGCGTGTGTGATTACGCCGCCGCGCTGAAGCCTTCGCCGCGCGGCGAGCTCGAGATCACTGATCTCAATCGCTGCTACCTCGACGACAATTCGCTGCATCTGGAGCAACTCGGCCGCGGCTTCGCGTGGCTGGACACCGGTACGCACGAGTCACTGATGGAGGCTGGCAACTACATCGAGACGATCGAGAATCGGCAGGGCCTCAAGGTGTGCTGTCCGGAGGAGATCGCCTACCTCAACGGCTGGATCAATGCCGAGCAGTTGCTGGCGCTGGCCGCGCCGCTGGCCAAGACAGGCTATGGCCAGTACTTGGAACAATTGATCAAGGAAGGACTTGCTCGATGAAAGTGATTGAAACCAAGCTGCCGGGTGTCTTGCTGCTGGAGCCCCAAGTATTCGGCGACGCCCGCGGCTTCTTCTACGAGAGCTACAACGAGGCGAAGTATCGCGACGCCGGCGTCGATCACCGCTTCGTGCAATCCAACGTCTCACGTTCCGCGCGCGGTGTGCTGCGCGGCCTGCACTACCAGTGGCCGAATCCGCAAGGCAAGCTGGTCAGTGTGCTCGAAGGCGAGGTCTACGACGTGGCAGTGGACATCCGCCACGGCTCGCCCACGTTCGGGCAGTCGGTGGGCGTGATGCTGACGGCCGACAACCATCGCCACTTCTGGGTGCCTGAAGGTTTCGCGCACGGCTTTTGCGTGCTGTCGGAGTTCGCCACCTTCACCTACCAGTGCACCGCGCTGTACGACCCGAAAGCCGACGCCGGCATCCGCTGGAACGACGCCGCGCTCGGCATCGACTGGCCGATCAGCGCCCCGCTGCTGTCGGACAAGGACGGCAGGACGCCACTGCTGGCCGACGTGATGCCGGAGCGGCTGCCGGTTTACGCACCATGAGGATCTTGTTGCTCGGCGCCAACGGCCAGTTGGGCCGTACCTTCCTCGACCAGGGCGGTTTGGCCGCGCGTGGCGAACTGGTCGCGGCCAGCCGTGATGGTGCGCTGACGCAAGGCGGCCAGGGCGAGATCGCCGACCTTTCGATCCCCACATCGCTGCCCGCCTTGCTCGACCGCGTACAGCCGGACGTGATCGTCAACGCCGCCGCGTACACCGCGGTCGATCGTGCCGAGCAGGAGGAGGCACTGGCCACCCGCGTCAACGGCGAGGCGGTCGGCGTGCTGGGCCGCTGGGCGGCGATGCACGGCGCGCTGGTGATCCACTATTCCACCGACTACGTGTTCGACGGCGGGCAGGCGCAGCCGTACGCCACCGACGCGCCCACCGGCCCGCTCGGCGCCTACGGCCGCAGCAAGCTGGCCGGCGAAGAGGCGTTGCGCGACAGCGGTGCCGACCATTTCATCTTCCGCACCGCGTGGGTCTACGCGGCGCACGGTCACAATTTCCTGCGCACCATGTTGCGCCTCGGCGCCGAGCGCGACGAACTGCGCGTGGTTGCCGACCAGCACGGCGCACCGACCGATACCGGGCTGATCGTGGACGGCACGCTCGCCGCGCTGGATCGCTGGCTGTCTTCGGATCGTGCGCAACGCGAAGCGCTCGTCGGCACGCATCATCTGGTCGCCAGCGGCGCAACGACCTGGCACGGTTTCGCCAGCGCGATTTTTGATGAAGCACACGCCCTCGGCCTGCTGCCTCGTCCGCCGCGCGTAGTGGCGATCGCCACCACCGATTACCCGACGCCGGCGGTGCGTCCGGCGTGGTCGTTGCTGGACAACACCGATTTTCAGCGGCGGTTTGCCTCGCCGCTGCCGGACTGGCGCGACGGCATGCTCCGGGTGATGGATCAGCTCGGCAGCAAGTTCGGCGATCCCCGGTCGCCGTAGTCCGATTGCTGTCGCGCGTTGTCGCGTAGAGCGGACATTGTCCGCCGCTTTCGCGCCGGCCCGCGAAAGCCGGCCGGCGGGCGGTGCCCGCCCTACGCGGCATTAACGTTGCGGCATAATGGCCAATCCGCACAGCTCTCCCTGCGTAGGAGCGCACCCTGTGCGCGACGCTTTTTGTGACGTGATGAAGAAACATCGCGCACAGGGTGCGCTCCTACACGTAACATCCGGCCAAGGACATTGAGTTCATGTTGATTCCCCTCATTCTCAGCGGCGGCAGCGGCACCCGGTTGTGGCCGGTGTCGCGCAGGAACCTGCCCAAGCAGTTTCTCGAACTGGCCGGCAAGGGCACGCTGTTCCAGCAGACCGTTGCACGCACCCGCGCGTTGCCGGAAGTGGCCGCGCCGCTCGTGGTGGCCAGCGAGGATCACCGCTTCCTCGCCGCCGACCAGTTGCTGGAAGCGGGCGTCGAAGGCGCCACGATCGTGCTGGAACCACTGGCCCGCAACACCGCGCCGGCAATCGCGCTGGGTGCGCTGCAGGCACTGCAGCACGATCCCGATGCGCTGCTGCTGGTGCTGCCGGCCGACCACCTGATCGCCGACACCGCCGCCTTCGCCGCTGCGGTGGCACAGGCGCTGCCATTGGCGAAGGACGGCTGGCTGGCCACGTTCGGCATCCGCCCGGACCGGCCGGAGACCGGCTTCGGCTACATCCGCCGCGCCGAGGCGATCGACGGGCATGGTTTCCGCGTCGGGCAGTTCGTCGAAAAGCCCAGTCTCGCCAAGGCCGAGTCCTACCTCGCCGACGGCGGCTACGACTGGAACTCGGGCATGTTCCTGTTCAGGG
>Ga0209952_1000854_pt1 | contig 30690 bp, 36 predicted proteins | sample ThiBiot_750_biof_2_FD_183951 | JGI IMG/M metagenome (GOLD analysis project Ga0209952, IMG submission 183951) | Wastewater bioreactor microbial communities from Cape Town, South Africa - Thiocy_cont_750_biof (SPAdes) | ecosystem: Engineered > Bioreactor > Thiocyanate-remediating >...
TTTATAATATAAAATACGTGAGCGCGTGTCAAAAGATTTTTCGACCTTCGCCAATTGTGTTCAATCGACAAAAAGTCGATAGATCATTCTCGTTCTCCTACTCACTTTCTTATTTCTGATAAGGCAATTCGACACATGAGCACAACTTGAGAAGCTTAAATTCCTCGTTCTTCATCTCTTCTTTCGATTAAAATGAACAGTATCGTGTGGAGCTCTTTTTTTCCTCTTCTTTTCTCTTTCATTTTCGCATAGAAATTTGATTTTTCGATCTATGCCACAAACACAACATCTTTCTTCGAGTTTTTTTTCTTCTTCTTTTTCTCTTTCCTTTCGCTTCATTCCCCTTACACGACTACTCGAAATAAGCACCCCAACCACAAACACATTTCGTCTTCATCTCATTTTTTATTCTCATAATATAGGTCGTCGTAAACCGGCTAGTATTCGACCAAGAGGAGAAGGCGTTTACGCTGCAGAATTTACGCCACAAGTTGAAGGTTCACATCGTATCGACGTCAAGTGGAGTGATCAACCCGTACGCCAAAGGTATAATCAACTGTTTCAGTTCTCCGGTCTTTTTTTCGATCCTCATGACAAATGTTTTTTTTTCCTATTTAACTAGTCCATTTAACGTTCACGTTCTTCCTAATTTCGAACCGAATAAAGTCGTTGTCGACGGTCCTGGTATTCGTAACGGTATACCTGCATCACTTGAAACATCGTTTCGTATTGATACACGTGAAGCTGGTTTTGAACAACCAGACGTTTTAATTAAAGTAAATATTTTCATTTGAAGAGATGACAAAATAAACATCGAACTTTGAATTTCTCTCTCTTATTAAGAATCCCGAAGGTCTTTTAATCTCATCAAAAATTGTCGATAATAAAGATGGAACATACAAAGTAATCTACAAACCGACTGATGTTGGCCGTTATTTAATCAATGTTACATATGGTGGTATTCCGGTTAATAATTCTCCATTCAGCGTGAAAGTGGAACCGACCGGAGATCCAACGAAATGCCATATTACTGGTAAAGAAAACGTTTATTTTTCTTCTCATGCTCATAAATACGCATATTGTTATCGTTTGCTAGGCAATGGTATTAATCCTAATCTTAAAGTCGGCGAAGAATATACGATTAATATTGATACACACGGAGCTGGTCCTGGTTCAGTCACTGGCCGTATTCGTTCGACACTTGGCAATGATATTGATCTCGATATTGTCGATAATGAAGATGGAACATTCAATCTCTACTATACACCACATAATCCCGGAAATTATGTTATTAAAATTAAATTTGGCGGTCAAGATATCCCAGGTGGTGATTTCGTTGTGACGGTATGTAACAACAAAAAGCCTATCTGCAGTTTTTTTCTTCGTCTTATCATTCTATTTACTAATCTCGACTTTTTTTTTCGATCAATTTAACATCCTCATTCAGACATTTCGTTTGCTCTTTCTTTCTATTTATCGAAAAAAAAAGAAAATATTTATTTACAATCAAACTTCTTTATTACATATATACATATATGGTTTTGTTTTATTTCGCCACTTCTTCTTCTTCTTATAGGGTACAAAAAATCGCAGGGTATGCTCATGTTTGAAATCTAATTATCTCACATATATGTCAAAATAATTGAGAAAGAAATCGTTCGTTCGAAATTCTCGATGAAAAGAATAATAATAATAAAAGGATAAATCGAATTCATATATCATATCTGGATATGATTTCGACATCAAATTTGCTATTATCTTAGTCATTGTCAAATCTGTATTCTGTTGCTGCTGCTATTAGTTGATGTTATTGTTGTTCTTCTGCTCCTTCTCCTTGTCGTTCTTGTAAATTTGTTTTGTCGGTTTTTTTTGTTGGCTTTCCGATTACAAACAAATCGATTGTTAAAATGTTTCTCTTTTTCATTCGTTCCCATAGGCTGGCGATAGTAGCAATACTCAACAATACACTCGAACACAAACAAGTGAAACCATAACATCAAGTCAATATCGACCTGTTGATTTTCGTTTGCCAGTTGGTGGCGGTCAAATCAATGATATTACTGGTATGATATAAAAATATTCGATTGCACTAAATTGATCATAAAAAAAAACGTCGAACGAGAGAAAGTCATTCTTTTCTCTTCGTATATATGTTATGTATTGATAAGAATGAAAAAGTATATGCTTCCGGTGCTCGTTGTTTTATACAGAACAAAAAAAATAAGAGAGAGAGAGAGAGAAAGATCGAGTTACGTTATATAGTGAACGGTGATCCGATGAGCACTATTCACAGGTAAATAGCCGAAGGGAAAGCAATTGTTATGTGTATTTGATTGAGCTTAGCATACACCCATGTGTATGTATGTATTTATTTCTTTTATCAGAAGAATGAGATGGATTTTAAAGGTATGAAATATGTTGACTTCGTTCGAAATTTATTGAACAAAAAAAAGAACTCAAACAGTCAATAACGTACGGTTTTTTTCTTCTTATTTTAAGCTATAATTCGAACGCCGACGTCGAAATTACATACTCCAATTATTGATGATAATCAAGATGGTACTGTTTCAATCAAATATCAACCAGCTGAAGTTGGATTACATGAACTCGATGTTTTCTATCAAGGACAGCCAATTGCTGGTTCACCATTTAAATTTCATGTCGATCAAATTCAAACAGGCTATGTCACCGCCTATGGTCCTGGTTTAACTCATGGTGTTTGCAATGAATCTGCTAATTTTCGTATTGTTACTAAAGACGCTGGTTCGGGCGGTCTTTCGGTTGCAGTCGAAGGCAGTTCGAAAGCAGAAATTCAATGTAAAGACAACAAAGACGGTACATGCGATGTCATCTATTGGCCAACAGCACCGGGCGAATATACAATCACAGTGAAATTCGCTGATAAACATATTGTTGGTTCACCATTTACTGCTAAGATCACAGGCTTACCTATTGCAATTGAACAACAGAAACGTTCGCAATTAATGGTCGGAAATGAAAGTGAAATCAGTCTTCGTATTATGGAAATGGATATTCATGATTTAACAGCTACAATACGTTCGCCAAGTGGTTTAGAAGATCCATGTCTATTGAAAAAATTAGCTAACGGAAGTTTAGGCATATCGTTTATTCCGAAAGAAATCGGCGATCATCTTGTTAATGTCTATCGAGATGGTAAACATATTAAAAATAGTCCATTTCGAGTTTATGTTGGCACATCGGAAATCGGCGATGCAAGTAAAGTGAAAGTCTTTGGACGTGGTTTACAAGACGGTTATGACACGAGACGCAGGATATGGCGGTTTATCACTTTCAATTGAAGGACCATCGAAAGCTGATATTGAATGTCATGATAATGAAGATGGATCATGTCTCGTCACATATAAACCAACTGAACCAGGTGTTTATATTGTTAATGTGAAATTTGCTGATAAACATGTTGTTGGCAGTCCATTTACGGTTAATGTCGGTGGACAAAGTTCGAATCGACTTCGAGAAAGTATTACACGTGAACGTCGTGCTGCTGATATTACACATATTGGCAGTCAATGTGAATTGTCACTTAAAATTCCTGGTACTTCACCATTTGATATGAGTGCGTATGTTACAAGTCCATCGGGACGTTTGGAAAATTGTGAAATCGTCGATCTCAATGATTATAATTATTCAATTAAATTTGTTCCTAAAGAAATGGGCGTTCATACAGTTAGTGTTAAACATAAAGACGTACATATTCCTGGTAGTCCGTTCGAATTCACTGTTGGTCAAATTCAAGGCGGTGGCGCGTATAAAGTTCGTGCAAGTGGAAACGGTCTTATTCGTGGTGAAGTTAATACCACCAATGAATTTAATATTTATACACGTGAAGCAGGTGCTGGTGGTCTAGCAATTGCAGTTGAAGGTCCAGCTAAAGCTGAAATTGACTTTTTCGATCGAAAAGATGGTTCATGTGGTGTTGCTTATGTTTGTCCTGAGCCAGGCGATTATCAAATATCAGTTAAATTCAATGATGAACACATACCTGAATCGCCATTCAATGTGTCTGTTCTTCCACCATTTGGTGACGCGAAAAAACTTACTATTCATAGTCTCAAAACAAAAGGTCTCGAAGTCAATCGACAATATACATTTACTGTTAATGTCAATGGTGTACGAGGTCGTGTTGATGCTCGTGTTACAGCACCAAGTGGCACGGAAGAAGCTTGTATTGTACAAGAAATGAGTGATGAAACGTATGCAATTCGATTTTTACCAAAAGAAAATGGTGTTCATTGGATACATGTACGTTTCAATGGACGTGATATACCTGATTCACCGTTTCGTGTTGTTGTTGGACAAACAAATGCTGATCCAGGACGAGTAACAGCATCGGGCACTGGATTATATCGAGGAGAAACTGGTATGAAATGAAATTGAATAGATTTTAGTTTCATGTTTGCTTTTTTTCGTCTAGGTCAACCATGTGAATTTCTAATTGATACAACAAATGCGGGTGCTGGCGCATTAGCCGTCACTGTTGATGGGCCTTCAAAAGTTCAACTTGATTGTCGAGAAGTTGCCGAAGGTAGAATTCATTATTTGAAAATCGTTTCACATCTTAGTTTTCTCGTTATTGTCTGCTAGGCTATCGTGTTACATTTACTCCAACAGCACCGGGAGATTATCTTATTGCAATTAAATTTGCTGGTACAAACATTGCTGGTAGTCCATTCAAATGTACAGTTGGAGGTACGGAACGATTCTCAATTGAATATTTCAAAAATTAAACCGTTTTTTTTTAATAATAATAGGTAGTGGATTAAATTTAGCACGTACAAGTGGTAATGGTGGTTTGAATACTGTTACATCAACATCATCCTATGTTCAACGTTCCCAAGGAAATATTACAACTCATTCACGATATGATACTATTGAAAAAACAACAACGTATTCTTCAAGTTCGAAAACGAATAATTATCCTGCTGTTGATGCCAGTCGTGTACATGCACAAGGAGAAGGTCTAATGAGAGCATACAGAAATGAAAAAGCTACATTTAATGTCGATACTCGCGAGGGTGGAAATGGAATGTTAATGGTCGGAGTTTTCGGACCGAAATGTCCATGTGAAGAAGTATTTATTAAACATACGGGAAATAATCAATACAATGTTCAATATACAGTTCGAGAAAAAGGCGAATATATGTTGATTGTCAAATGGGGTGATCAACATATACCCGGTTCTCCTTGGCATATTGAAGTTGTTTAAAATTTTCTTCAAGAGTATCGAACAATTTTCTCTTATTTATAATATGCATATATGCTAGAGAATTTCTTTTTTTTTTCATTCTTTTCTTTTTATATTTTTCATTTTCTGTTTTTTTGTTCTCTTTCTTTTTTGGAATTCTCATTCGAACTGAGTAGTTGTTCTCTTCTATTCTGTTATCTTCTCCTCTGTATGTATGTGCGCATGCTCAAGCTATTCTCGTGTGTATGTGTCTTTTCTCTATAGTCAAGGTGCTTCTGATGTGTGAAATGAGTTAGAATATCAAATCAGCATTATGTCTCGTTTCTACATCTATCTTATATTCGTTTTGTTTATTCATAGGTTGATTCGGAGTGTCTTCTCTCTTTTCTGTTTATTTACTTTTAAAAAAAACCTACCGTCTTTACCTTAATATATACATATAATACATAGATATTCATAGAAAAAAAAACAAATACGATCTTTGTTTGTTTTTTTGCACCTCACACTTGTTTTCGCAAACAAAAAACTATATTGCTTCGTTTTTTTTTCATTCTCTTTTTTTGTGTATTTTTTTTTCATTTTTATGAACATATAAAGAAAACTAAACAAAGGAATCTTTGAATTGACTCGTCGTTTTCTTAGTTTCGAAATAATTGAACAAACGATCGCAATCGATAGTTAAATCAATAGAAGACGAACAAACAAACAAACAATGTTAAAGTTAGTTAAGTTGTTTTTCTCGTTCGTCGAGAGTAAATATCGAGAAAATAATCTAATAAAATGAATGTGACTCGATTTCCGACGGACTATCAGAAAAGCAAAAATTGGATTCCAGGCTCGTTCCTTTATTTTTTCCTCATCAAGAGTTCATTTTCCCATGACGACAACAACGCCTCGAATGCTCATATGTGACGTCTTGACTAAATAGAATAACATAATAAAAAGAGAAAAAGAAATACGACAAACCCATTCATTCGTTAGTTCCTCGTCTGCATCAAAGTAGCTCAAATATGCATTCAGCATTATTTCGTAAACATCTCAATGAGAGATATTTTTCAATACCGGCAAATCTTGAAACTTTAACATCATCATGTCCTTCGACACCGCCTATGTCAGCAACATGGTTCGAACCACCACAGATCGATCTATGTCCGATGACAAATGAACATCGTAAACAAGTTTTCGAACTTGTTATCGATACATTCTTTCGCGATGAACCATTGAATAAATGTCTCGCATTTGACATTCCCAATGAGCCCGTTCAATTTACTGAATTAGTCGTTTCATTGGCATTGCGAGATCAATGTTCATTCGTTGCTATTGATGTTCAAACACAGAAGGTTGTTGGAGTTATTTTAAATATCATCAAACAACATTTAACTTCGGCAAATATCGATCTTTTTAATGTGAATAATTTTCAATCGGAAAAATTACGATACATATTAAATGTTCTTCAACATGTTCACGAGAAAATCGATCTATTCGAAGAATTTCAAACCGATCAACTTCTACATATTGTTTTAATAACAATCGACGCACATTATCGTGGATTAAGGTTAACAGAGAAAATGATTCATGCGAGTATTGAACGTGCAAAGACGGATTTACATCTAAAGGGCGCTTTTTCCGAAGCAACAAGTCTCTATTCATCGAAAGCATTTCGTAAGCAAGGTTTTCAAATCTACGATGAAATCATCTATGCAAAATATGATGACATTCGTCTTGCGAGTTTAGCTGGCGAACATGATCGTTGTCAATTACTTGCAAAGATTTTATAAAAAAAAAAGAGGAATACAAACTAACTTCAACTTTTTTTCTCATGTATATACGTATATTTATTGAAATAAAGAACAGGACACCTTTTTTTTCTCGTCGTATTCGAATCTGCATGCATGTCAAGGGAGAAAGAGAACAGTGTTTCGGTTGAGTGATTTGACATCATAACTTTTTTCTTGAAGCAGAAGAAGAAGAAGAAAAAGAAATGTTATCTGTCACTGACGGTAATAATCAAAATGAAACGAGAATATCAACTAATGATATTCATGCGAGTTTCTTAGCATCATCGAGAAATTCGAGACAAGTTAGCATTCAAAGCGGCGGCGTTCTCCATGTCGATTCGATGAATTACATTCGATTTCATCGTTTACGACGTTTAGGACTGCTATTTTGCATTATTTCATTTATTCTCGATATTGGTCTCGGCGTAACTGCACTCGTTACATGTATTCGTGCGAAATCATTCGTCGGATTTTCCTATTCGGTCGATACATTAATGGATTCGGTTTGTACGGCATTTGTTTCATGGCATTTATATACTCAAAGTATTAATGATATGCATCGTCGTGATCGGTTGGCTTGCTGTGTCATTGGAGCACTGTTCATTGGTTCGTTTCTTGCAATCGAATCTCGTGCCATTCAAAGTATGATCTTAGCACATACGAGTCGACCTGATATTATCGTTTTTACTTATTCGTTTGTTCATATTGTGATATTTACGGTATTTTCAATAATTAAAATTTTTATTAGCAAACAAATTAAATCGACAGCATTGATGGCAGATTCATTGAATTCAATTATCGGACTGATTATGTCTGTTCCATTGCTATTTTGGGATCGGATGACATTTTTAAATAAATTTGCTCATCTCGATGATCTCGTTCAAATTCTCATGGCTTTGCTTTTATTTGCTGCAGGATGGAAATTAATTCTCGATTCGATAACCACAATGAACACGGAATATGCACGAAATGTACGCGAAGAAAAACTTCGTCGAACAATAAAAGAACATGCCGAAGCTATTGATGTAAACGATTATCCAGACAATTCGAATTTGTCAATTGTACCTACGGCTGGCACACGACGATATTCTTTTATTTCAAATCGAGTCAATTTCGAACAGAATAGCTGATCGTTATCTTTTTCTGCTTCTTAGTTTTTTTATTTTTATAAAAATCTTACAAATCAAGTAGTTCGTCTAATCGTCTTTCGAGATTACAAAAATGTTTGATAATCTTACGAAAATGTTCTCGTTGTTCTTGTGTTAATTGTCGAAATAGATTTGAATTATCCTTGAGTCCTCGATAGAATAATTCGAGAAAAAGTTCATCAACAAGCGAATAACATGCTGTCGATAAGTCTTCGCTCATCGAACGATCGACATCGGACGAATGTGAATGCGTTCGTGATCGGGAACGTTTCGTACCATGTTTATCATGATCACGTCGTTGTCGATCTTTATAACAAGCATAACCGATAAGAAGAAAATATTCTAAAAGTTTGTCATTGACAATTTTCAATCCATTTTTATCGAGAAAATAATTCGAAATCGATATCGTTGATAATAATAAAACACTTTGCAATTGAATAACATCATCATGAACGAGACGATCCAGAATTTGTTCGATTAATTTCATTATGATTTCGCAATGTTCATTTAACATTGTTAGACAATGTTCATAGGTTGTATAAATTTGTAGGCAATTAAAAAGATTTTCAAATATTTGATTAAGATTTTCACCTGAATTTTGTTTGTCAATTAGTCCCGAGAGAGCTGTTGTTATTGATGTTAAAAATAAATATGCAACTTCAATTCGTTCATTGGTATTAAATAGATTACATTCATCGAAGAGAACACGTAATAAACAACTGCATTGTTCGAGTAATTCTCGATTACAACACGATTGAAATATGAAACATAATGGTTCGAATGTATATTGAATATGTTCGAACATAAATGTTCGTGTATCACCTCGAACAATGAGCGTATAAATCAAACGATACAATTGAACAAGTGATGGACAATCGGAATAATCGTCGCTCGTGAGAAGATTAAGAATCGTTGAAAATAAATTCGAATGTTCAATTAAATGTAATGCAACACTTTTATTAACAGTTGTCTCTTGAAAATTTCGTTTACAACAAGCCATATTCGAAAGTATGCCGAGAACAATTTCTGTACAACGTTTATCTTTACATTCGATGAGAACGAGATTAAATAAATCGAATGCATTGAATTCAATTAGCAGATGTGCAACATCAGCACTCATGCTTACATCCCAAAGTTCGCATAATTCGGATTCGAATGATTCGTTTAATTCTAATTTTTGATTCGTTTGAGAAAGATGATAATCTTCGCCTTGTTCACGAATACTCGCAAAGATTTCATCGTGAATTTGTTGAGGCGCAACAAACTATGAATAAACAAATATCGAAAACGTTGTTTTGGCTAAATGAACAACATTTTTACTTGAATCAGTTTGAGAAGAACTCGACAGAACCAAGATTTCGAATACATTTCATCTCCGACCATGTCTGCTCGACTTAGATTATCGATCGGTGGTGGAGATGGATTTCGAACAATACTTGGCGATTGTGATTCAACAAGTTTCTGACGACTCAAAGGTGATGCATTAAAATCATTGGTTAACTAAGGCAAAAGAATAAATCAAATCGAATTCTTTATTTCAAAACTAATTAAATTATTACAGAAAATGATTCAGAATCAGTATGTGCCGTTGAAGTCATTGGAAAAAAGGAACACGTCTATCTAAAAAAAAAGTGAATAGATAATTTTTATTGCTCGATTTTCTTCGTAATAACTAATTCCGGATAGCCACTTCGAGAACAGAATTCTCTCGAAAAAACGACATTTTCACATTCGGCAAGAACGATTTCTACGGTTGTAAAAACTCGCATTTCAACATCGGACATAACATGTCCGCCAATGACCGAGCCTTTCTCATCGGAGAACGATCCATGCAAATGTTCACTTTGTTGATCAATCGTTCCAACTAAACTAACAATTTCATGGGATTTATTTAAATCAATTGTATCTGTCGAATTGGCTAAACGTAATCGACCTGATTTTATACTTCCAACACATGTAAGTATAAAAACAGCTTGAAGATTATTTTCAATGATTAAATTTCGAATAGTTGAAAGAACATCCATGTCAGGTAATAAACGAACTGGAAAAACTCGTAGAGACGTTGGAATTAATTGTGGAATTGACATAATTCTTTTCTGTTTTATTTTGGTTAGTAATTAACGTGTTATTAGATAAGTTGTTTCTTTAAATAAAAAGAAAAACAGATTAACAGAAGTGAAATTTATAATTTCGTGTTCTGTTTCTTTTCATTTTTTTTATTTACATAAGAAAATAACGAGCGAAGACAGAGACGAAAAAACGCAGTAGTAGCAGAAGGAAAAAGAAGAAGAAAATAAATCGATCTAGTTGTTGTTGTTGTTCATGTTTAGTTCATTGGATTATTCTTTTCTTGGTTGTGTGACTTCTCGTCGTGTTGCTTCTTGTAATAATTGTGTATCGACATCATCCGGTGGTAGTTGGATATAACGAATAACTGAACCACGTACGAATGCTGATGTAACTGATTGTATATGAGGATATTTTTCGGGATCGAGCACTTGAACTTCAGTTAGTTTGACATTGAGATATTGATCAACGCTATGCAATGTACCGGCAATGGAGAGATCGTTTTTCAATTCAATGACGACTTCCTTACCGACGAGGGATTTAAAAAATGAATAGAACAACATGATCTAAAAATAGAAGACAAAGACAGACAGACAAAGGAAAAAGAGAAATTTGAATTTTTTTGGTATAAAAAAAGAAGTTCATATCGCTGTACAGAATGTTTTTTTTTGTTCAAGAACGATTATGACGATTGCCTTCGCCGCGATGGTGATCATCTTTATAATCATCTTTCGCTCGTAAGTACGCGAGCATTTCCGAATCGTCTTTTTCGATGAATTTTTCGTTTCGAATTTCTTCTTTTTCGATTTCGTTCGCCATTGGATACGTCGGTCCCGATGTAGCTGCTGCTTGTTTGGCCTGTTCAGGCGTCGGTGCAAGACCACGTTGTGCAAGACTTTCATAGAATTCGTCAATTGTCATTGTTGGCACGCTCGGATAACCTCGACCGATCGCTCGTGCTTGTAATTGATCCCGAGTGAGAACAATCGGCTTGAGAGGTCGACCGGCTGCTGTTGCATTTGGAGGCAAACGACGTGGAGATTCTTCGCCATCGAGTGATTGACGTTGAAGTAAAACTCGAAGTTCATCTGCAAATGAATCGATCGAATTTTTATCAAGAGGAGAAAAGAGTGTCTCTTACCATGCAAATAACCGAGATCATCGAAAGCCGTGTTGACCCACCAACGAATTTTGCTTAGATAAAATTTTCTTTTTGCTTCTTCATCGGTTGTGTCATGTTTCATCGCTTCTTCAAATGCTTTCATTGTTTCCTCTTCTTCTCGACGTTTTAAATGTCTAGATGAAAGAAAAAAATCATCGAATTTCATTCGAAATATTCGAGCATTTACCCTTTGATTTTCGACGCTCGATCTTGTGCCATTTTCATCATGTCAACATCTCGACTTGACATCGGTTCTGTCTCGGTACATTGTTCATTCGTCGGTGCTTTCGGTATAGAATATTGATGTAAACCGTAATTTCTTGTCATGGATAAAAATTTCGAATAGAAATCACATGCATGTTGAACATTTACTAATCGTTGCGATGGTTTCGATCGTTTTGTTTGATATAACCAAGCGAGATAGGGATTGACAAGAAAATATCGAAGATTATTCGTTGAAACTTCTTCAATCGATTCATTCTCGCTGAATAATTCAAGTGAATTGACACGTTTTTCAATTGTTTCAAGTAAACGTATGGTATGCAGTAATTTACTCGCATAATCATCAGTTGTTGTATCAACTAGTGGACTTTGTAAATCATTTTGATTTGCCCATGCAATATCGAATAGTTGAGAAACAGTTTGCGATTCATCGTGACTATTATCATGGTCATTTAAATTAAGATATTTATGAATATCATTCGAGCTTGAAGTTACTGTTGTGGACTCATTGTCATCTGTATTTGATACAGTTTCTGACTCATGACAATGCGAACTTCCACCACCACAACAATGATCTGTCATATCTGAAATATTCGGAAAACAATCAAGCAAAAATGAAAAAAACAATTTATTTCCGCTTGAAAACAAAAACAATTCGAGATCTTTTCTCATTTTCTTGTTTCGTTTGTCTACAATAGATTTCTCAATGCACATTCAGTATTAAAACGTTTGAGTTCATCGGCTGACAATGCGTGTAATGCACGTGAATGAACACGAGATATCGAGACGAAATCAAGCGATTGATTGCTTTTCAAATAATCCAAATATGCTAGCCAAAGATCTAAGACATTCAACAATAATTATAAAACAAAGAAAAAGACTTTTTTTTCTCTACCAGCTGATGTCGGACCGAAGTAGATAATCGCTTGTTCGAATGCGGTTTTAATTCGTTTATGATCGAGATTTGATGTTGATGTTTCGATTTGTATGTAATCGAGATAGAAAGAGAGTGATGCAGGTATTCGAATTGATAATCTAAAAATTGGCAACATAAAATACGTAAATCTCAAAAACAATTTACCTATCGAATAGTTTTCGAACTAGTTTAAGTGATTTTGTTTGATGAATCCATTGTAAATATTTCGATTTGAATTCGAATGCAACGGATAGATCGATTGATTCGGATTGTGTTTGCTGGAAAAGAAAACCAATATTCTTTTCTCTATTTTCGTCAAATCGAATTGTATCGTTACTTCGAATAATTCTTCTGTCCATTTGAGATCATTTTCTTTTGCATAATCAATAATCGTATTCCAAACAGCCGGTGAATTCTTAAAACATCGATTCAAATTTTACACATATCTCACAAAAACAAATAAATCATACTTTTATTTTGGAGCTCTGACAAGCTAATTGAAATTCTTTTCGAATTGCTTTCGAATCATTTGACTGTTCGATAACTAATTCCAATCGTTTGTTCCACAATGATGCATCATTTGGATAACGATTAGTCGCTTTTTCGATGATAGTCTTCGTGCGTTGGTTATTGTCAACAATCGAAACCTGAATAACAAACAAATCGAATGCGAGATCAAAAACACTCTCCTACCCATTCGAAATAACGTTCGGGTGTTAATTCGATCTGTTGATCGGCTGATGAAAATACTTGATCGCAAGTATTTTTATGCTGAGAAGAGAAGCAAAACAATCGATATTTTCAATAACTTTGAAGATTTATTTCTTTTACTTCGTTTTTAACTGAATCCGGCGCTTGACTAAGTCGTTGAATGCAAAAATCCAAATATAAATCCCACAATTCATCTAAATATCTCAGTAGAAAAACAAAGTTAAATCACTCACAATGATTTACTTTTATTGATTTGTGAATTTTTGATTAATTCTTCGTAATTTTCTCGTACTTGTTGTTCGAGTACGGCAATCATAAAAGCTGTAACACAAATAAATATCAGAGATGTTTCATTTCAAAGATCTTACTGATATCTTGCTCTTTTTTTGTTGCTTCGTCAAGCATTTTTCGTTCGTTAATTAACGGACGTTGTGCGATTAATGATTGAGCAAATGCGTTCGATGAATATTTTTCTTTTAAACTAAACGAATTGTTCGAAAAGTAATTGAAACAGATTTTATCTTACACGGAATAGATGTGTTCGATAAATGATTCAACAAAAGAAAACTGAGAGAATTCGTAGAGAATTTTAACAAATGAACAGAGAAATTCGGGATCATCTAAAAATCGAAATGAATTTCTTGTTCATGCGCTTTGCTGATGTTTCGTACTTTCGATTGTCGATTGTGCATTATTAAAAACAATTTCAAGTATTTTTCCTTGAAGAATTGCATCGTCTTCGTCTGACTCTTTCGAACGATCGAGTACAGCTTGACGTTTACTGACTAATTCGACGTAGAGTAATTCGAATTTGAAATACTAAAACCGAAGTCTTTTTTTCAATAATACAAAGAGAAATTTTCAAACCTCAAGCCAGAGTTTTTTATCTTGTGGCATTAGACGAAGTGCACGTTGAAACAAAGCTCGAGCTGATGAAGGAGAAATCATCACTTCAAACTCGAATTTTGCAGCCATGATCCATAGCCCTGAATGAATTTTTCAATAATTTATTAAATTAAATATTTGATTTTACAAGATTTCGTTCCGTGTGTTTGTAAGACGTTAGTAAATGTGCTCGAAGCTGTGGAATAGTCATGCTAAATAACATTTTGATTTGTTGTTTGGATAGAAAGAACATAGTTTACTTCGTTTTTAAGAAATTCAATGAATGTTAACCATAATTGAACGTCTTTTTTAAATCGATGGCAAACACTCTAAAACAGAAAAGTTGATTTTAAAGAAAAAAAGACGAAGAAAATAAATCATTTACACGAAATAATCGTTCAATTCGACGTTTAATAGCTAAATCGATTTCATTTTTCTTAAAACTTCGTCCTAATTTTAATTTCTAAAAGCAAAAACAAAATTTACTTCAAGCTCGTTTTTTAGCCAAATTCGTTCTCACTTCTCGACGAAGTTTCACCAATTTCAACAGATGTGTCTCGTACTAAAACAAACAAATAAATATCCCGAAAATCATACCAGTCATTCTCTCGTTTTGATTTACTTTAATATAATCGAGATAACATTCTTTTTCTTTCGTTCGTCGAATAATTTTATATTCGTGTCTTCGTCTTGTTCGAACGATTTTTCTAAACAACAAACAACATTCTCTCTCTCTCTCAAAGCCGTTTGTTTGTATTTTACTTGATTTCTTTTTCTGTGAACAAACCGATCTTTTTCGCTTGTTCAAATTCAGTTAACATATCCTCCAAATGTCTTTGCACAACCTCAGCCATGATTATTCAATCTACATTGAAAATGAATCGATGAAATTTTCTGTTTTCTTTTTATTCTTAAATCAACGCAAAATGTTACTGTCTCGCGATTGAACAAAAACGAAAGTCGGCAAGTGCTGAATTTCTCCGAAGAGAAACAGATCGACTGTTTTTGTGTTTTCAAGACAGAAAAGATATTTTCAAATGAACGAAGATAACCTTCGTTCGGTGAACATATCTTATTATTACTTTTCGAAGAAAACACTAAGATTTTATTGAATGAAACTCAAGTAAAATCTACTCTGATCTTCGAATGTCGTTCTTTTTTTTAAATTTCTATTTATCGACTTACTTTTAATTGTAAAATTCAATCGAATGAAATCGAAGAAGAAAAACAACTAAGTAAAATCTAACCAGTCAATTCTAACGAACGTAGAGTCCGAAGAATCATTTTTATTATATATCCATCTTCGTAGAAAATAGATGTCGTAGACAAACGTTGTTCGTCATTGGACAATTCTTCTCTTCTCGTTTCAACTATCAGTAAAAAAAAAGTCATCACACGTTCTCTTCTCTTATCTTTTTTTGTGTATCTCTCTCAACTATTTTTAGCTGTTAATGACCAACAGTCGAACCATCGAAACGAACAAATCATGTTGGCAAGCACGTGATCAATGGTGGAAATGTTTGGATTTATACGATGATTGTCAAATGAAATGTCAAAAACAAATCGAAGAACTTCATCGACTTTGCAGTCCACAGATGGTGGGCATTTTCAAGAATATAGAATTTGCGAGATAGAGAGAGACTTTTGTTGTTTGTAGGTACAGTTTTTCGAAGATAAACGTCAGAAATTAACCGATGGAAAAATTCATCGTAAATATATGCTTCCACAAACAGCTCTTCATACGTATTTAACTGACTTTCGAAATAATGCCAATCATAATTTTCCATTTCATCAAACATCGTTTCCATTCGATGACGATGATGAAGATAACTGACATTCTTTTTCTTTTTTCGTTTGTTGAAAAAACATTTTTCTAAAAAGCAAACGACGATGTCTTTATCTCTCTCTCCCCCACCCTCTCCGGCATATCACAATATAATGAAATAAATCTTCTTTTTTTTCTATTTATTTAAGATAGATAATATTAGTCCTTTTCATTTTATTCAACTGAAATGGCGACTAGTCGACGAACGCCGACAGCATCGTCTGCATCATCGGCACTTGTTGTTCAACAATTAGCCGATCTATTTCGTGCTAATGGCCATCGATTAGCCGTTCGTGGTGATAGTAAAGTTTGTTTTACATCTGAATCATTAACATTATTGAATAATTATTTTCAAACGGCGAATCTCGATTCGCCTTCGACTATTTCAATTGGTTCAACAAGAACAACAACAACTCCTATATCACCAATACCACAATTAGCACCTATTCCACGATTAACAATCAATACGAAACTTAGAGAGAATTTAATTTTTCTTCATGATTTCCTACAAAAAATTCAAGTCGTAAAAGTAATAAAAACGAAAGCCAATGAATTTCATGCGACGATGATCTAATTTTTATTTTCTAGTTAATTAATAATTCAGCTACTCTTCAAGGAAATGTCGTTCTTCATCCATTTCGAAATATTGTTTGTCTTGAAATAAAAAAAATTCCTGTTCATATGATACTCGGCCTGTCGGAAATTCGTCATCAACTTGATACATTAATTTGTTCAACATCTGTAGAAAAACTTGAAGTAAACACTTTCGCTTTCAAATAACGTCAAAATTCATTCGCGTTTTTTTTTTGAAAGGATTTAATTTGTGCTTGTGGTGGTGATTCAGATGAGGCTCAAAATTGGCCACGACTAAAATCACTTCTTCTTAGTCATAATACAATCGAACGGATCGATCAATCCTTAGTAACTCAAGAAATTTCAAAAAAAAAACATTAATTCATTTTTTGCATTTCTAGAAATTTTTACCAGCACTTGAAATACTTGATTTAAGTCACAATCGTTTACGAGATTGTTCGAAGATATTAGATGTTCGTAGAATCTTTTCTTTTCGATTCCCCTGAAAAAATCTTGACTTATTTCAATTCTCAATAGATTATACCTCATTTAAAACATTTAAATCTTTCATCTAATCATTTACGTAATCTACCAGTATGGTCATCGAGCCAAGACACGTGTAATTTATTAACATTGAAAATGCGTCAAAATTCGCTGGAACATATCAAAAGCATCGAACAATTGAAATCATTGGAAGAATTAGATTTAAGTGATAATTTTATAATAAATATACCCGAAGAAATTCGACAATTATCCTCATTAAAACGAGTAAAATATGTTTGTGCAATTTATTGTTTTAGTCATTGTTTTCTGTTGTAATTAGGTCTTTTTTGCACGTAATCCATTTACATATGATACTAACTATCGACAAAAATTGGTCTTGCATTTACCATTTGTATTCAATCAACCAGATCGAGAGGTTTATTTTCGACTTAATTTTATAAATAAAACTTCGAAAAATTTCTTTCGTTTTTCAGTTGAATATTGACAATATGCCGTTGACATTGAAAGAAAGACAAGTAGAAACTCTGTTTGCTGTTGATTGTTAAAGAAAATCAATCGATCTTTTTCTTATATAGAAAATTCCATCACGACGTCCGCGAACATCGGACACATCTCAAGGTTTTCATGTTTATTCACCGCCATCAACGCCAATGGGTACGACAACTAGTGAATCGACAACAGAAGCTGAATCGATCGCGCCAAGCTCAATAGGATCGACAGTTACTCGACGGTAGATATCCATCTACAACGAAATATTAAATTCAATTTTTTGTTTTCAGTCGACCTCATCGAAAAACTCGAAGAGGAGGCCGTTTGCAAACGCCCGATCCCGACCTAACACCAACTGAAAATCGTAATTTCAATCTTGAAATTGAAACTCTCACTTTCGTCTTCTTCTAGTTTCATCAAATTCGGATACAGAAACGACAAAACGACGTCCACGACGTTTGAATCGTGTTGTTGAAGCGACACAAGAAATCGACAATAGCTATCTACCAAAACTTCAAAGTGCATCGACATCAACAAGCGCTTACTCATCGGGAACAATCGATCCTGATGATTTGACATTCAAATCAACGTCATCAACAACAGGTGTTACAACTCCAATGCCGGGAAAAATAATTGACGATTTCTCTCAGCCACAAACTCGACAAAAAAGTCCACGTTCTCGTAAAAACGATCAACTCAGTCGAATCGTTCTCGACGTTGTCGATATTCCTCACAGTGATTCGGATGCAACACCTGAACCCGGCTCGCCGCCGAAAGCAAACAAACCAGTTCCTGTCAATTCCAATCATGAAACGCCAATGCCTGTTCTCGAACCTAAAATCGACGACAATCATGATAATCATCTAGCTGGCGGTATGGAATATCCGTTCATTTTCTCCCAAACTCCTATATATTCATATTCATTTAGTTGTTCAGATAGTATTCGAACAACGTTTTTTGTCGTTGATAATCAAACTCGTTCACTTATGATCGATCTCGAGCCAATGTATGTAATCGAACGCGACATAAACGATGAAGATTATTTGGAGAAAATCAAATATTCAACTATGAAATTATCAATTATGGATGAGGAGTAAGAGACGACGAATACTTGAACTTTGACAAGAATGATTCGATTTCGTTTTCGACTTAGTACCCCGAAGAAAGTCGAATTCACTTTCGAAAAGAAACGAAATGAATTCGTTCGACGAACATATATTTTCGATACGATCTACGATCAACGAGTATGAACAAATCGAAATGAATAAATCAATGATTTATTTTTTCTCATCTATAGAGTTTTGTCGACGAAATCGAACGACATTTAGAAATGCCAGCAACTCTCGAACTCGAACCTGTTCAAACACAATTTGTCGATGTTTGTTCAACAATTTCACTCGATTAATCTTTTCTTTTTTCTTCTTCTTCTAGTGTTCAAAATGTGGCAAATCCTTTGCTCCCTTAAATTCAATGACGAATGGTAGCGATTCGAAATCTTCACCTATTTGCATCAGTTGTCAAAATCCACCTGCAGCAAAACCGTACGAATCTTCGTTTACTCTTGCTTTCTAACAATCGATTATATTTCTTTAGAATAGTTACAGGTTTACAATTGAATACTCCTGTCGAAGTAACACCCGAAGATACTGAACTCGATCATCGTTTACATTTTCAACTTGCAACCGAACATTTTTCGCATGACAATGAGCAAATTAAATTCCATTTCAAAGTACCAAAAAACGACAAAACTAAAATTCTCATCAAATCTTTTCTTTTCTTTTCTCTTCCAGTGTTTTGTCGTTCGTTCAACAACCAGCAAATATTTCATTGCTCAAACAATCATTACCGATCATGGAATTTATATATTTCAATATGATCCGTATGTTGATTCGATTCAATAGACGAATATTTCAATTGAACTTTCTCTTCTAGAACAACGAAAGATGCTGAATCGGAATTCGTTCTTGTTGGTAAAGATTTACTCACCAATGTTCTTATGCTTGACATCGGTTATCGTTTGCAAACATTTACTATTGAATTACAATCGGCTGCCTTTGCATTTCTACTAGCTGATCAACAGAAAACACAGAAAATTATCAATCAAATTCTCGGTAAGAGAGAAAAAAATGTTTTTTTTGTTTTGTTTTCTTTTTCGAATGTACGTATTTTACAGAGGTTCTCTCGCCGATTGTTCAAAGTGGTGAAGGTGCTTTGCAAAAGATTAGTCGAATTAGTTCAGACGAATATCGTCAACGTTTATTCGAAATCATTAAACTTGAATGTTTAATCGATGATCCAAGCGATGATATGATCGATTTCTATTCGATTATTATTCGACGAGATCAAGGTGGGCAAAAAGATGTTTTATTTTCTTCGTATATTTCGAATTCTATCGAATTCTAGCTGGAAATAGTCAAATGATAGCGTTATTACTTCTTGAAAATTGGATTTTAATGATCGAAGATGAATATTCAACGATTAACTCTCGTCACGTACGTTTACCATCTCCAAAAACATCCAATGAAAATCAACAATTGAAATGCGATCTTATGCATTTAGTTAATGTGGTAATTTTTTTTGAAATTGTTCGAAATAGTTTATTGATTTTCGAATTAGATAAATTGTGTCAATCATCCGAAATTGTTCGTTTTTGATTTTGTTGACGAATCGGAAACGAAACAATTTCGATGGAACTTAGAAGCACTTTCGAATGAAAGTAAAAGCGAATTCTTAACGAAAGTTAGAAGTTCATATAAGAGATTCATGGACATTCCTATGCCTGAAACTGCGGTAACGACAGCAATTCATTTTATGATTATGAATATTTTCTCGTTTTTTTTTTAAATCTATTTAGGAAGTCGTTTAAATCATCGAGTTAATTAAGTTCTTTTTGTGTGTTAACGTTTTGTTAAAATCGAAAATTTATTTTCTTTTTCCTGTATATTTCAAAAGAACAAACAAAAAAGATTTCTTTTTGATTTCAAAGAAAAAAATCCTAATCATATGAGTTTTAATTTCAGACCAAATCTCTTCATTATGTGCGATCTTTTTCAAGCCAATCCGTGGAAACCATTACTCTGCACGAATTGTCATCAGAATCGTTCGGGTCATACGAATATTTCCAATTGTGAACATGCAACAAATGAATTGCCTTCATCGACTTCATCGATGCATTTATACGAAGAAATCATGGCTCAATATTTTACAACGAATGTTGAACCATTGCCAACGATTTTGACCGAAGATGAAGATGATGATGTTTCGTTTTCTGATGAAGAAGAACAACCACAACAAATAGAAATCGAAAAAACGAATTCGATTGAATTTATACAAAATCAATCGATGATCAATACTCAGGGAATTGTTTTAATGGGACCTGATCTGCCGATAAAAGAAGATTCAGGGAAAAAAATACGAAAAATAAATCTATTACGAAAGACTAAGAGTAATGCAAGTGAATGCTTGAAAAAGACCGAGATCAACGAGAGTAATCTATCGAAATTACGATGGTTTAAAACAAAGAAGAACAACGAACTACCAAATGAAGTTATTGAAAAGCCAAATTCAAGTCCAATTATTCAAAAAGTTCGAGTCTTACCTGAAATCAGTAAATTAACACTAAACGAAGCGTTAAATATCGCTCGTCGTCAACATTCATCATCACGTTCCGAAGTCAAACCATTAACTTCGATAGTTAATTCTCATTACGGTTCGTCAATCACTTCGTCAACATCATCATCGACTCAATCGAGTGGTGAATATGAACCGAATCCAGTTCAAGAAGAATCAACTTATCTTACAGCGATTTCACCCGTCGAAAAAGAACTTCCGTCGATGAACCTCTACGATCAAACGATCAAATTATTAATTGAAAATCTCACAAGTGACCTTCGAATAATTATCGATGAATACAAACAAAATCTTCCTGTTGCACGTTTTCAAACATTTAAATCATTTCTCAATCAAGATCAATCGATCGAACATCTTTCGACTGAATCGAGCTATTTTATTCTCTTGCAAATTCTCGATGAATCATCACGTCAATCGATTTCAATTCAAACGTTCGATCATTTTCTTATTACCAATCATTCAATTATTCCAATACTTGTTCCAACAACAACAACAACAATAGTTTCAAATCGAAATAGTGATGAATCAATGGATGATTATTTGAAAGTTTTAGCTCGAAAATTCTTTCATCCAACAGCGCTACCAAATTTTACGAATATATCAACATTCGAAAATCTTTCTTTTCGTTTTCTATTTGCTCAATTATTTTCCTATTCATCGAATGATTTCGAACAAAATCAAACTTTTCAACGAGTTCGATTGCTCAATCTATTCAGCAATAAAATTCAGTCAATACGTCAGCTACAAATCAATGATGATAATCAACGTTTGATATTTACGATTTACTATCTTATGCATTTTCTTTCACAGTCAGATCATTAACTCAATAGAATCTCACAGATCATCAGTGTTGTTGTTTTCTTTCGTACACGTGTGTCAGTGGTTGTTTTTAAGTATTGTCACATTCAATGTTTAGTATTATTTATTCAAAATGCTCAAATTTCAATTTTTGTCTTTGCGATTTTGTTTCACAAAATAATAAAATAAATCTGTCACATTAGCAAATCATTTTATAATTATTTATTGAAATAATCACTAGCCTAGAAAAAACGAATCAGTCATAATATCAAAATCTAATCTTGAATATTGAATTTTTCGGCTTTGGCTAGCCAACAACTGACATTAATTATAAACCGAGCTGTACCCGGTGAATCCCAATTAATAAACAATTTCGTAAAACCACAATCTAAACATAAACGTCCATCGGACGATTTTTCATCCGGTTCATAAACAAGAACACATGGATTGCCATCAGTTGCTGTTGCAACTGTTCGAATCGTTGGCAAACGATTGATGGGCACTAAGTAAACCGGATGGCAAATAGTTACACCTTCGAATAGATTTCGAATGCCAGTGAAAATATCATGCGAACCAAAATGACCTGCATGTTGATAGCCATCGGTTTTGAATGTTAACGTTTTATTTCCTGGATAATTTCCAGTTAACATCATGCCAAATTTTCGAAAGAGAAATTCGGATGCATGAGAAACATAAGGAATATTATCTGCAAAAAGGAATATTGCGCCGCCTGATGAATGAAAATCGAGTAGAATGGAAATGAATTGAGGATCTTGAATCGTACTCGAACTAATTACCCATGCGATATGATAGTTTTTTTTTGATTGAAGTTTTCGAATGAAATCATTTTCATTTTGAACATTATCAACATAAAAACCTTTACGTTCTAATGCTGCAATCGGTGCTTTCATATCACCGCTTCGATAGAATTGACCGATTAATATACGATAGTTACGAAAGGCTCGATCACGGCCAAGATCATATTCTCGATTCGCTGGATTACCATGTTGATCGTATGAATCAACATTAGGAATGTGACATTGACCAGCAATGATATTATAAAAAGGCTTGTGTTTTTTCTAAAATTACAACATTTATTATTTACAATTTCATTTTGTCGACCAAAAAACACGAACTTCAACATAAGAGAATATATAACGACGAATCAATTGATAGTAGATGACATGCACGCCACTCCATGAACCTGGTAGCATAAACCAAATAAGAATGAGACATTTACTCAGCCAATAGAAACGAAATGTTCGACAGAAATTCGAATTGAAATATTCGATGAATGTAAATAGAGCATAGACTATCCAATAAACAGACCATTTCGTGTTATCAGTTGATGTTGTGGAACCAATTGTACGTAATCTAGATATCGTATGAGAATATACACACACATCGATGACAATGAAATTTTCAACTTACGATGCATAGAAAGGAATAAGAAAAGCAATTAAATTACAAAGTATATCACGATTCCATCCAAATAATAAATAAATAAAAAGAAGGCCGAATCCGCCTGAAGGAGAAACAAAAAGTGTTCTTAGAAATAAACCCGAGATGATTAATCTTACAATAGATAGTCGATTCTTGTTTTAAACCTGTTCGTTTTTCGATAAATAACAGTAATGAATGAACGCATTTATGTTCGACTTTAATCAGATGAGAAAAATTTTCAATCAAGCCCATGGCCAATTGATTCCTGTGAAGAAGACTAACAAATGAACAGTGTACAATTTTATTTTACTAGACTGCAAAAGAAAACAATTGTCAAGTTGTCATAAAATAACTTTTCTTTTTTTCCTTCGTTTTCGTTCGAGACATGCAAACGTAATAGTAAAAAAGAAAGTAAAAATTTCATTTTAAATCGATAATTCAACATTATGACTTGAAAAACATTAACGTCTACATTCCATGGTCAAACTTCAAAGGATGCTTCTATTACGCATAGCGTACGCATTGATATTATTAAAACCGAGATACTAAAAACAATAGTGTCGAATTTGGTTATCGTTTAAAAAAAACAATCGCTCGTTTTTCCTCTCATGATAAAGTACGAAAGCGGTCTATTGAGATGAGTGGTACAGAAGTAACTTGAAGAAAGTAATTGTAGAATTCGGATTTGTTTATGTTTTTCAAATTTTAACATTTACCAGGCTGAATGAAAATGCGAGAGCTTAATGTCGATGAAAAAAGTATTTGTCTGCGAAGAAGAACGCGTCGAGGACAAAAAAAAGGAATAACCCTTGCCATTGCCAAAGCAAATATAGGCAACAGCTTATATGCAAATGAGACATATGATAGAAGACAATTGACCATAATAACAGCTGGCTCGATCACAAACAATGAGGATCCTTAATTTTATAATGATATATCGTACGAAAGTATTTACGAGCGTCCGACAAATATTGTTAATTCATCTTTTAGTTCAAAATCATTTATTGTTTAAAATATAACGATTTATCATACGAAGAAAAGAAAAATTTCGAAAAGAAAATCATTTCGTCTATATACGATCAGATAGTTTAATGTCTACATATAACTTAACCAATATAATCTTTATTTTTAATACAAGATTATCGACTACTAAGCGGCTTCCGATTTATGGAATTGCATATGTGAGATATCGAAGCAATGCTCCCGTGTATATCAACAACACACACTGCAAATGTTGATATTTACCGATTAAACTAACTTATTAAATTAATTTTTTATATGTTTCATTAACTCATAATGAAATTTACAGCTCCTGTTATTACTATTGAATTGGTACTCCGATTGTTACACAAGAAAAAGCGGATTACATATTCTTTTGTTTATATGTGTCACCCTCTGTATGATTATGTGACAGGATTAATATAAAGAATAAAGTTTTATTATTAAAAAAAAATCTTTTTCGTATATATATAATTATCGATATAAGTCACGTGGAAGAGGTGGAGGATTGATTTGAGATAAATCTTTGTAAAGTGCTTGACCATTACGACGAAATTCTTCTTCGTAGCCGAGTTGTTCATTTTGTAGCAATGTTGCTAATGCTGCTCGACGAGCCTAAAAAAACAACACTCGATGTCAACAGAATATTCGAAATCATTTGATGAAACATACAGTTAAATGAGCTTTTCGAAGTAATATAAGTTCTTGTCCTCGTTCTTTGTTGACGGTCGCTTCACGCAATGCAATGTTCGACCAAGCAGATTGTTCTGCCCAGTTAGCTTTAAATAATTCGTATTTTTTCCTATAAAATCATACAACAATTTTCTAATTCGAATGTTCAAGAATCTTCTTTTACTGATTCAATTCTTTTTGTTGATTGAAATATAATTCTTCATTCTATCATAAGCAAAATCAAAATAATTCTAATGTCTTTCTCAGTGATAATTCATCAATTCTTACTTGAGCAGTTTCCTGCATTCGAAGAGCACTATTCTTATTCGAGCCGGTATTGATCTCATATCGATACGATGTTGACATCAATCGATCCTGTGATGAAATACCGACCGGTTGTTTTCCTAAAACAAAATCGGACAATTTCTCGGTAAATTTATTGAAAAAAACACACACTATACCTTGTTGAAACATTTTTTTCTTCGATTCAATCTCGAATCTAAAATTGAAACCACCAAACACAGTCCATTTATATATTCATTCGTTTAGAGTCGTGCAGCAACAAACGTCTTTTCTTCACGGATTTTCATTGGTCGAATACTTTCAACCAATATGATTTTATTTCCTATAAGCTCGTTCGCAATTACGACTGCGTATATTATTTAGTTGTTATAGCTGGTTATTTTGTCTTATTGAATATTTTTACTTCTATCTGTATTCAACAAAAAGCATGGCTTCTCATTCTTCGAACGAAAACGCCAACGAAAATAACGATGAAACAAATAACGAAGATCAGAGCCAACGTAAACGGTCTCGAGTTGAAGTTAATCCTGAGAATCTCGTTGAAACATTATCATCCATGATTGAAAATAATGAAACATCGGAGAATAATAACAATGTTGCCACGAAACGGCGTAAATTAAATATCGATCTCGAAGAAAAAATTGATGATTCAGCACAAAACATGACAACATCAACGAACAATAATGAGTCGAAAGAAGAATCAAGTGCAACTCCAACTGATGATGACGATGATGACGACGACGATGACGATGATGATGAAGAAGACGATAAAGACGATGAAGACGAAGTGAACAATTTACCACCAACTAAAAACACGTATTTACGTCTTCGTCAACGTGAACTTGGGATTTATAATCGAGCTGGAGATCGTGCAACTATCGGAGCATTTCATAATAATATGATCTCAAGTCGACATATTGTTCAACGAATGAAAGTTTTACATACACTCGATGGACACAATGGTTGTGTCAATGCATTATCATTTAATCGACCGGGTAAATCTCATCTTATCTATTCATAGGACTCAACTTGCTTCTTTTCTTCTTCTCATCCAGGAACACTATTAGCTAGTGCTTCAGATGATTTGCATGTCATTCTATGGAATTGGGAATCACAGCAAATAGCTGTGGCTTATGACAGTGGTCATCATACTAATGTCTTTCAAGTATGAACAATTGTTTGATTTTTGGGACAGGAAAAGAACGCGGAGATTTGTTTCAGGCTAAATTTCTGCCCTTTTCTGATGACCGTAAAATTGTCAGTTGTGCTCGAGATGGTCAAGTTCGTCTTGCCGAACTTCATGCCAATGGTGAACCTCGTCTTACAAGAAAACTTGCTCAACATGCAGCATCAGCTCATAAAGTATTCTCTTGTCTATTCATCGATTGTTTTGTTCTTCAATTCAAATCTTTTCATCGTTTCAGTTAACAGTCGATACGATAACAGGCACTGATATATTTTCATGTGGTGAAGATAGTATTATTTATCATATCGATACTCGTGAAAGCAAAGCCAATAGGTAAAACTAAGAATGAAGATAATTGTTGTATTTTGTTTTTTTTGTTATTTGAAAGATTATTATCAGTAAGCAGTGAAGATATTAGTAAATTACCGATTTATTCGATTGAATTAAATCGTTTTAATCAAAATGAGTTTGTTATTGCTGGTATGGATCCTTATATAAGAGTGTATGATCGACGATATATCGATAATACTCAAACGAAACCATTGAAAAGTTTTTGTCCTGATTCAATCGTAAGATTTCGATAAAATATCAAAGAGAAAGTTCACATTTTCTAATTGAAATAGAAACGAATTGAAGAACGACAAAGACAACCATCAGTAACTTGTGCCGTTTACAATTACAATGGAACTGGTAGGAAATTGAAATCGAATTTGATTTTGTAACGATTTTTACTTTGTTTTACGTAGAAATTCTCGGTAGTTACAATGATGAAGATATCTATCTATTCGATGCAACACATTCGGACGGTGCAGATGCGATTCATCATTATCGTGGCCATCGAAATAACAATACTGGTTTGCATAAATCCAAATTTCACTGATGAAGATGTTGTTTTTTTGTTCGTTTAGTCAAAGGTGTGAATTTCTACGGTCGAAATTCGGAATATGTGATCAGCGGTAGTGATTGTGGTCATGTGTTTCTTTGGGATAAGAAATCGGAAAAATGTATTTGGTATGACAAAGGAGATGACGATGGAACAGTCAATGTACTTGAACCTCATCCACATTTTCCGATAATTGCAACGAGTGGCTTGGAAAATGACGTGAAAATTTGGGCACCATTTAGTGATGAATCAGTTAACTTCAAGAAATTGAAAACAGTACCGAGAATTTTTGTTGTTTTTATTCGAAATTCGATTGAGTTTTGTTTAGTTAATGAAACGTAATGCTCGTGAGCGTGAACGAGAATTTCATTTCAATAGTGTATTCGAATCGGATACAGGTGGTTTATTACGTTTAATGCAGCCTGTTCTTCGGCGAATTGCACGACGAGTTCGAACGAATGTTTGTTTTTCTCTAACGAATAATTTCTTTTCTGATTTTAGCATGCTGACGGTGAAGTATCTGATGAAGACGATGAGGGTGATGACGACGACGATGACAATGATGAAGACAATGAAGAAGGCGGCTCACGACGTCCTCGACATATCTACTCATTTGACTGTGCTCCATCGTAATCGTTCTCAGATTTGAAGAACTAACCCCTCCAGTCAATCGTATCAGCATCCGAACACAATCAAATCTGTGTGTGTGTGTGTTTTTGTCTTTCGTGTATTTGCATGTATATTTGTAAAAAAGCAAACAAATAGTTTCTTTTTTGTTGATTATAACTTTGACACTCTTGATGAACAAACCAACAAAAACCTATCTTGTGGAAATGTTTTAGTAGATTGTATATTTAAAAAAGAAGAAAGAAAGAAACGTAATCTAGACTCTTTTCATTTTCGTTTTGCGGTCGAACAGATGGTTGATATTCGCAGAATGCTGTCGAAAGAAAAAGCTTCAGAAAGACTAATAGCAAATTTAGCAAAAAGAAAATAAAACGGATGTTTCAGTTATCGGTTTATGTACATAGCTTTTGCATATGCTAATGGAATGGCTAATTAAGTAATTCATGTTTGTTATAAACCGATTGTCGTTGTTGTTGAACCTAAGCAAACAGAGAATAATAGTTAGTTTTGAATTTAAAATCTACTTGTTTTCTCCATTTGGACTGTTCGTGTGTAACTAAATTCAAGACTGTTGATGAGCGATGACGGTTATTTTGCAGTGTGCCCGATGATGGTTCGCTAAAAACACATTCTTGTGTCGGATTATCGACATGAACTTCATCATTCGCAGCTCGGTCGTGATGTTTCGGTCGAGTCGCGCTGCTTGCATTTGCTGTTTTTTTTCCTTTCGTATTTTGATTCATTAACGGATCAAGACAAAGCAAAAATATCATATAAATAAATAGCAATGATATTGCAACCATAATCATAATGACGACAACTTTCATCGTTGTCGTATTTCGTACTTCATAGTTACACACACATCTTGATTTTTCGAAAGAGAGAAAAAAACAACAGATAACAAGTTTAATAAATGCACTTGTGTTCGTGTGATTACCTTGGACAGAAACGTTGCTGAAAACTTGAAGATGCATTGATTGTTCGAAAAACAACGCGTTCACATGTGCAATTATCTGGTGCGACAACATCGATATAAACACGACGATGTGTATCGTTCATCGATGGATCTTGAAGAACAGTAAACGATGGACAAACACATTTGCAACGATAGTCTTCGAATTCATCGCCACATTCGACAACGAGATAGTTTGAAGCAAATAAAATCAAAATAATATATACCAAGGAACGAGACAACATGTTTGTCAAAAAAAGAAATATGATTCTAAAATAATGAAGAATAGCAACGCTTGAATAAACATGAAAAAAACCTACATATATATACGTATAACTAAGGTGAGAACATAACATTTACTGATCAATTGATTGCATCGAAGAGAAAAAGAAAAGATTCTAAAATGTAAGCGTTCTTTTTTTCTCGTAGTCAGTCTAATCAATGATCTCGCTTTCGGTCTCTCTCTCTTCTTCTCACTCTCACTATCTCGATTTATCTTGAGTATGAGAAATTATATTCTCTCGGCGTAGATGTCGCTTCTTCCTGTACGTGGAAAATAACTTCTCGTTTTTTTTCTAATTAAAAATGTGCAACTCTATTTTTTTCTCCAGATAATTTCTTCAATCAAAACAATTTTCGACAAAAAAATCATAACATTCCGACTTGCTAGAGTTTGACAATGCATATTAATGGCGATATTTCAATCAGTCTGTTTCCTTGCCCTCTTCTTCTTCTCCCTCTCTCATACATACATAGACACTCTTAACCACTCCTACACTTCTTCATGTATTGTTATTCTCAACGTAAAAGAAAAAGCAAACTTTCAATTTTCATACTTCAGATCATGTGAACTCATTCGAAACATGACAATCTGAAAATAGAAACTCCAGAAACGAACACACGAACAACACACATGGAAGAACCATTAGAACACGAACATTCAATGACAAACGATGATTTGAAACCATCATCATCATCAACAACAACGAAATCATCGTCTCGTTCAATCAAACAAACAACAACAAATGGTACAACACGTCGTCATAAACGACGACGTCGACGACAAACGAATAGTACACGTTCATCGAGTGAACATTCGACATCATCAAGTCGTTCATCATCGGCATCATCATCAGTCTCGAATCATTCATCACAATCGTCGACGAAAATACAACAAACCAATGAAACTGAACCGAAAAAAACACGAAGTTGCATTGCACAAGAACAATTACAAACAATTATCGACAAAACTAAAACAGGAAAATACGAAATCTTAGATAGTTTCTCATTTTTGACATTCGAAAGTGAAGACGACTGGAAAATCGCCTTCGAACATCTGAAACAACAACAATTACAACAAGCTTATACAACGAAAAAATCGTATTCATTAACTGGTAAGAAGAATGGTTCGATACAAGATCATATCGATCTACATGCATTGAATCGATCGATAAGTATGCCGTGTAAAATCGAAGAATCCAATCGAGTTAATCATTCATCGACAACACCTGTCGACGAACCATCCGTATGGACAAATCATTCGCCACATAAATCCGAACGACAATCACTGACAACGATTAAAACCGAGCCAAAGGATCGTTCGAACCGAACGACATCCGAACATGATGAAAATCATTTCGATTCTCGCGAACACAAAGAACATTCACAACAATCCACCGATGACATTAAATCT
>Ga0209952_1000862_pt1 | contig 30444 bp, 23 predicted proteins | sample ThiBiot_750_biof_2_FD_183951 | JGI IMG/M metagenome (GOLD analysis project Ga0209952, IMG submission 183951) | Wastewater bioreactor microbial communities from Cape Town, South Africa - Thiocy_cont_750_biof (SPAdes) | ecosystem: Engineered > Bioreactor > Thiocyanate-remediating >...
GTCGCTGATCGGCGTTTGCGCGCTGATGATCGCCGCCGGTTTCAGTTTCAACCTGCTGACGCTGCTGGCCATGGTGCTGGCGATCGGTCTTGTGGTCGACGACGCCATCGTCGTGGTGGAGAACATTCACCGCCATCTCGAGGAGGGCAAGACACCTGTACAGGCGTCGCTGCAAGGCGCGCGCGAAATCGTTGGGCCGGTCATCTCCATGACCATCACGCTGGCGGCGGTGTACGCGCCGATCGGCTTCCTCGGCGGCCTCACCGGCGCGCTGTTCCGCGAATTCGCTTTCACGCTGGCCGGTGCGGTGATCGTCTCCGGCATCGTTGCGCTGACGCTGTCGCCGATGATGTGCTCGGTCCTGCTCAAGCATGAGTCGCAAGGCTGGTTCGCGCGGAAGGTCGATACCGTCTTCACCGCGGTCACCAACTGGTACGGCCGGCGGCTGGATCGTTCGCTCGACTATCGGCCGATCACCGCGCTGTTCGCCGTCACCATCCTCGGGCTGGTCGGCTTCATGTACATGCACACCTCCAAGGAACTGGCGCCGGAGGAAGATCAGGGCATCGTGTTCTCGGTGATCAAGGGGCCGAAATACGCCAACATCGACTACATGGATTATTACGGCGACAAGCTCGACAAGGCCTTTGCGAGTTTCCCGGAAACCGACCTGCGCTTTATGATCAACGGCATCAATGGCATCAACAACGGCATCGCGGGCATGCTGCTGAAGCCGTGGGACGAGCGCAAGCGCTCGTCAATCGCGCTGAAGCCGCTGGTGCAGGCCGAGATCAGCAAGGTCGAGGGCGTTCAGGCTTTCGCCTTCAACCTGCCGCCGTTGCCGGGCGGGCCGGGCGGTCTGCCGGTGCAGATGGTGATCTACTCCACCGCCGGCTTCCAGGCGGTCTACGAGGAGATGGTCAAGCTGAAGGCGGCGGCGCAAAAAAGCGGTTTGTTCATCGTCACCGACAGCGACCTCGACTTCAATCAGCCGGTGGTCCGCGTTGCCATCGATCGCACCAAGGCGAACGATCTCGGCGTGACGATGCAACAGCTCGGCGCGACGCTGGCGACCTTGCTCGGCGGCAACTACGTCAACCGCTTCAATCTGGAAGGACGTTCCTATCAGGTGATCCCGCAGGTGCCGCGCGGGTTGCGGCTGTCGCCGGAATCGCTGGACGGTTATTACGTGCCGAGTGCGAGCGGTCAGCAGATTCCGCTGTCGACGCTGGTAACGATCCAGAACGGCACCGACCCCAACGCGCTGTCGCACTATAATCAGCTCAACGCCGCGACGTTCCAGGCGGTGCCGATGCCCGGCGTGACGGTCGGACAGGCGGTCGACTTCCTCGAAAGCCAGGCGAAGAACCTGCCGGCCGGCTTCAGTCACGACTACCTCGCGGATGCGCGGCAGTACGTGACGGAAGGCAACCAGTTGGCGATCGCGTTCGGCTTCGCGCTGATCATCATCTTCCTGGTGCTGGCGGCGCAGTTCGAGAGCTTGCGCGACCCGCTGGTCATCCTGATCAGCGTGCCGATGGCGATCTCGGGCGCGTTGATTCCGCTGTTCTTCGGCGTTGCGACCATCAATATTTATACGCAGGTCGGCCTGCTGACGCTGATCGGTCTGATCAGCAAGCACGGCATCCTGATGGTGGAGTTCGCCAACGAATTGCAGCTCAACGAGAACCTCAACAAGCGTGCGGCGATCGAGAAGGCGGCGCGGGTTCGGCTTCGTCCGATCCTGATGACCACCGCCGCGATGGTCACCGGCCTGTTGCCGCTGCTCACGGCGACCGGCGCGGGCGCGGCGAGCCGCTTCTCCATCGGCCTCGTCGTGGTGGCCGGCATGACCATCGGCACGCTGTTCACGCTGTTCGTGCTGCCGGCGGTGTATGTCGCCATCGCCACCGATCACCAGGCGGAGCTGACCTCGAAGCGGACCCAGGAGATCAAGGCGTTCGAGTTGGGGCGCGCGTAAGCGTAGATAGGTTCAAAACACCAAGGGCGCGGAGGAAACTCCGCGCCCTTTTTTACTTTTCAGTCTTAGTATCCCGGACGCGATGCCGCGCGTTAGAGCAGATTTCGGTTGGATGGAATTAACGACTCGTCATGGCCGGGCTCGTCCCGGCCATCCACGTCTTTGACCTTGCGAGGACTTCAAGACGTGGATGCCCGGCACAAAGGCGAGCGGAAGCGACGCCGTTCTTCAAACGGCTATGGCCGGGCATGACGAACTGTCGGTGTTTCGTCAAAACGCAAACCGCTCTAGCGGTGCACCGCAGAATTGGGACACGGCGTGGGTTGTTACCGCGCGTCGGCCAAAATCATCGCCGATGCTTTCGATGCGATCATCGCGGTCGGCGTGTTGGTGTTACCCGAGGTGATGGTGGGCATCACCGAGGCATCGACCACGCGCAGACCCTCGACGCCGTAGAGCCGCAGCCGTTCGTCGACCACCGCGGTCGGATCGCTCGACAGGCCCATCTTCGCGGTGCCGACCGGATGGAAGATCGTGGTGCCGATATCGCCGGCGGCCTTCGCCAGCGACGCATCGTCATCGCCGACTTTCGGGCCGGGCAGATATTCGTCCGGATGATAGGACGCGAGCGCCTTCTGCTTCATCAATCGCCGCGTGACGCGAATGGCATCCGCTGCGACCTGCTTGTCTTCTTCGGTGCCGAGATAATTCGGCGCGATCACCGGCGCGGCGTCGGGCGCGGTGGAGCGCAGGCGAATGGTGCCGCGCGAAGTCGGTTGCAGATTGCAGGCGCTGACCGTCACCGCCGGGAAGCGATGCAGCGGATCGCCGAATTTCTCCAGCGACAGCGGCTGAACGTGGAACTGAATATTCGCGCGCTCGCGTTTCGGATCGGAGCGCGTGAAGATGCCGAGTTGCGATGGCGCCATGGTCATCGGGCCGCGCCGTCGCAGCAGAAATTCCGCACCCATCAGACTGCGCCCGATCAGTGACGCATAAGTTTCGTTCAGTGTCTTGACGCCGGATACCTTGTAGATCGCGCGCTGCTGCAAGTGGTCCTGCAAGTTGCGGCCGACGCCGGGCCGGTCGGCCACGACATCGATGCCCATCGTGCTCAGCCAGTCGGCGGGACCGATGCCGGAGCGTTGCAGGATCGCCGGCGAGCCGACCGCGCCGGAGCACAGGATCATCTCACCCTTGGTGCGCGCTTCGAAAACTTCGCCGCCGCGCGAAAAGCGCACGCCGACTGCACGGCCGTTCTCGATCACCAGACGATCGACCAACACCTCGGTCTCAAGCCGCAGGTTGGGGCGGTTCAACGCCGGCTTGAGAAAACCGCGCGCCGCCGACCAGCGCCGCCCGCGCTTCTGGTTGACGTGGAAATAGCCGACGCCTTCGTTGTCGCCGGTGTTGAAATCGTCGCTGCGCGGAATGTTCATTTCGACAGCCGCGTTGCGGATCGCGTCGAGGATGGTCCAGGTCAGGCGTTGCTGTTCGATGCGCCAGCCGCCGCCGGTGGCGTGATGCTCGGTGGCGCCGAGGAAATGATCCTCCAGCCGCTTGAATTCCGGCAGCACGTCGTCCCAACCCCAGCCGGTGAGACCGAGTTGTCGCCAATGATCGTAATCTGCCGCCTGGCCGCGCATCGAGATCATGCCGTTGATGGCTGAGCAGCCGCCGATCACCTTGCCGCGCGGATAGTTCAACGCGCGGCCGTTGAGGCCTGGCTCCGCTTCGGTCTTGAACAGCCAGTCGGCGCGCGGATTGCCGATCGCGAACAGGTAGCCGACCGGAATGTGAAACCAGATCCAGTTGTCGCGGCCACCGGCTTCCAGCAGCAGCACGCGGTGCTTGCCGCTTTCGGTGAGGCGATTGGCGGTGACGCAGCCCGCCGTGCCCGCGCCCACGACGATGTAATCAAATTCGCCCTCGATCCGTTTCACCATATCCCACCGTCGTCTTCTTTTGCGTCGAGGCTTGGAACCCGTTCTTGCCTAAGGATGGCATAGCGCCGCGTCGGAGGACTGTACATTGGCTATCTGGCGGAATTTTTGCCTTCACGGCTTTGCGCGGCTTCTCACGGACGGTTCTCTTGGGCGAAATGTCCCGCCGTGCTAGCCTGATTGTTCCCGAATTTTCACCCGCGCTTCCTTGCGCCTTCGAGGTTCGTCATGCCCGTCATCAATCGTGTCGCCGATCTGCAACCGGACATCATGGCCTGGCGGCGGCATCTGCATGCCCACCCCGAGCTGATGTACGACGTGCACGGCACGGCGGCCTTCGTGGCGGAACGGCTGCGCGAATTCGGCTGCGACGAGGTGGCGACGGGGTTGGGGCGCACCGGCGTGGTCGGCGTCATCAAGGGCCGCAAGCCGGCCGGTGGCGATCTCAAGGTGATCGGCCTGCGCGCCGACATGGATGCGCTGCCGATCGAGGAGGAGACCAATCTGCCGTATGCGTCGAAGACGCCGGGTAAGATGCACGCCTGCGGCCATGACGGCCACACCGCGATGCTATTGGGCGCCGCGCGCTATCTGGCCGAGACGCGCAACTTCGCGGGCGATGCGGTGGTGATCTTCCAGCCGGCAGAGGAGGGCGGCGCCGGGGCCGATGCCATGATCAAGGACGGCCTGATGGAGCGTTTCAAGATCGAGCAAGTCTATGGAATGCACAACGGCCCCGGCTTGCCGGTGGGCTCGTTCGCGCTGCGACCGGGACCGATCATGGCGGCGACCGATGCCATCGATATCCGCATCGAAGGCATCGGCGGCCATGCGGCGCGGCCGCATAAGTGCATCGATTCGGTATTGGTCGGCGCGCAACTCGTCACCGCGCTGCAATCGATCGTGTCGCGCACCGTCGATCCGCTGGATTCCGCGGTGATCTCGATCTGCGAGTTTCACGCCGGCAACGCACGCAACGTCATTCCGCAGATTGCCGAACTGAAGGGCACCGTGCGGACGCTGACGCCGGAGGTGCGCGATCTGGTGGAGAAGCGCGTGCGCGAAGTCGTCGCCGGTGTGGCGCAACAGACCGGCGCGCGGATCGACCTCGTCTACGAGCGTGGTTATCCGGTGACGGTCAATCACCCCGAGCAGACCGACATCGCCACGCGCATCGCCAGCGACGTTGCCGGCGCGGCCAACGTCCACGCGGTGCCGCCGATGATGGGCGCCGAGGATTTCGCTTACATGCTGGAAGCGCGGCCCGGCGCTTTCATCTTCGTCGGCAACGGCGACAGCGCCGGCCTGCATCACCCGGCCTACAACTTCAACGACGAGGCCATCGTCTACGGCACATCGTATTGGGTGAAGCTGGTCGAGCACACGCTCGCGGCGTAGGTACGTCGTCATGCCCGGGCTGTCCCGGGCATCCACGTCTTCGCTTTCGCTACCGATTTACACAAAGGACGTGGATGGCCGGGACGTAGGCGAGCGAAGCGACGCCGTTCTTCGAACGGCTATGCCCGGCCATGACGGAGAGGATGTTACTTAGATGGTTGAAACGTGCTGGCTGATCGCTCAGCCTCTCAAGCCGCCCGCGCAATCTTGCGTAAGTGCGAACCGGCTATTTTTAAATCCTCGATAAAGCGTTGATACTCACGCGCGCGGGCATCCTTGTCCGGCAGTCGCAGCAGATAGGACGGGTGCACCGTCACGATGGCCTGCGTGCCGTCGTGCAGATCGATCAGGTGGCCGCGGTTCTTGTTGATCGGCGTGATCTTGCCGAACACGCTTTGCGCCGCTGTCGCGCCCATCGCCACCACCAGCACTGGCTTCACCACCGCCCGTTCGCGTTCGTACCACGGCCGGCAAGCCTTGATCTCGGCGGTGTTCGGTTTCTGGTGCAAGCGGATCTTGCCACGCGGCACGAACTTGAAATGCTTCACCGCATTGGTGACGTAGACTTTCTTGCGATCGATGCCGGCCTCGTCCAGCGCGCGGTCGAGCATCTGGCCGGCGGGACCGACGAACGGCTTGCCGGCGAGGTCTTCCTTGTCGCCGGGCTGTTCGCCGACCAGCATCAGCGGTGCATGGGACGGCCCTTCGCCGAATACCGTCTGCGTCGCGTCCTTCCAGAGCGGGCAGGCGCGGCAGTCCGCCGCCTCGCGGCGCAGCGTCTTCAGGTCGGTGGCGGCAAACAGGGATGGCGTCATACCGGTGGTCCGCGTTCATGGACGATGGGATGTCAACCGGAGGTGAGGGCGGTCGTTCCTCGCGAGGCTGGCGTTGGCTCAGGAAGCGCAGGAGCAATGAATTGATTTTGCTTGCGAAAAACTTTTCCGTTGCCACTAAGCTTGAGTCTTGTTGACTCACGGGGGCAGGTTGGTCTTTACTAGAACATAACGTGAACAATAGGGTTGACTACGCGTTATCGCGTCAGCCCGCGGTCGCGGTTTTTGAAAGCCATTCGAACCACCGGGAGCGGCGCATGGAGAGCGCGCGCAGTGTATTTTTGCGCGACGAGGAGATCGGGTCGCGTGAGGACCACGTATCTCAACACGGCTCCACGCTCGCGCGTCTGCGCAGGGATATCGGACGTCTGGAAGGCGATGCTCTCTCCTTCGGCGGAAAGGGACCGCCGCGCGTGACGCTCGGCCATGACGAGGCCGATGCGATGCTGCAAGGCGGCCTGTTGCGCGGCGCGTTGCACGAGGTGTTCGCGAGCGGGGCGCAGGCGGCGACCGCCACCGGCTTTATCGCCGGTCTGGCGTCGCGCGTTGCGGCGCGACGTCCGCTGATGTGGATCCGACAGGATTTTTCCGAGCGTGAGAACGGCGCGCTGGCAATGAGCGGCTGGTGCGAACTCGGTCTCGATCCGCGCGCGGTGGTGACGGTGCGCGCACCCGACGTCGAGGCCGCGTTGCAGATCACGGCGGATGCGCTGGCTTGCGATGCGTTAGGCGCCGTCGTCACCGAAATTTGGGGCGAGACTCGCCATGTCGATCTGGTTGCCAGCCGCAAGCTGACATTGGCGGCGCGCGCCTCCGGCGTCGCCAGCTTGATGCTGCGGATCGCAGCCGCGCCGTCGTCGAGCACCGCGGAGACGCGCTGGGTGGCGCGCGCGGCGCGCTCGCCGCCGCGTTCGTCGTGGCAAGCGTGGGGCGCACCCGTGTTCGACGCTCAACTGGTTCGCAATCGTCATGGCCAGACCGGCCAGTGGATCATGGAATGGAATTGTGATGAGTGCCTTTTCCGTGACGCCTCCTTCGGAGGGCCGGCGACGCATCCTCAGCCTGTGGCTGCCGCGCTTGCCGACCGACCGCATCAAACGGCGATCACATTGCAACGACGCGCGGGTTGATACATCGCCCTGCATCGTCGTCGCCAAGGATCACAACGCGCTGGTGATTTCGGCGCTCAACGATGCCGCGACACGGCTGGGACTCGAGCCCGGACTGCCGTTGGCGAACGCGCGTGCGATCTGCCCGGACATCGCGGTCTTCGATGCCGATGACGCGGCTGATGAGCAGACGCTGAACGACATCGCCGACTGGTGCGACCGCTTCACGCCGCTGGTGGCGCTCGATCCGCCGTACGGCCTGTTGCTCGATATCAGCGGTTGCGCGCATCTGTTCGGCGGCGAAGTGGCGATGCTGAAGACCATCTGCGACGCCTTGAGGCGACAGGGTTTCGTCGTCAGCGCTGCCATCGCCGGCACTGCCGCCTGTGCGCGGACGCTGACGCGCGCGCGTTCCGGCAATGTCATTGCCGAGGGGCAGGAGGCGGCAGCAGTCGCGGCGCTACCGGTGTTCACGCTGGGCGCCGATGACGCCATCACGCGCGGCTTGCGTCGCGCCGGATTGAAGACCATCGGCGATGTCGCCGCGCGCGGCCGCCACGAGATTGCCGCGCGGTTCGGCACAGACTTCGTCGCGCTGCTGGAGCAGGCGCTGGGCGCGCACGATGCGCCGATCTCGCCGCGCAAGCCGTTGCCGGATTATATCGCGGAGCGGCGGTTCGCCGAACCGGTCGCGACCGACACGGTGATTGCCGCGACGCTGTCTCGCTTGGCGCAGACGCTGATCGCCAGCATGAACCGCGACGGTAAGGGCGCGCGACGGCTGGAGGCGAGTTTCTTCCGCACCGACGGCGCGGTGCGCGTGATCGGCGTCGAGACCGGAATGCCGGTGACGCGCGGCGACATCATCGATCGCCTGTTCCGCGAGCGGCTCGATGCGTTGGCCGATCCGCTCGATCCCGGCTTCGGCTTCGACCTGATCCGGCTGGCGGCAAGCCGCACCGACGATGTCGTCGCGGCGCAACGCGATCTCGATGCGCATGTCCACGATAGCGATGAGGTGGCCGCGCTGATCGACCGCATCGCGGCGCGGATCGGCGGCAGCCGTATCGTCGTGCATTTGCCGCAGGACACGCACATTCCCGAGCGCGCCATGCTCGCTGTGCCGGCGCAGCATCGTTTCGCGGCGGCGACGGTGGCCGCATGGCCCGCGCGCGCCGAGGCCGAACCGCCGCTGCGCCCGCTGCGATTGTTTGCGCAACCGGAGCCGGTGGAGGTGTTGGCGGATTTTCCACACGGTCCGCCGGCGGCGTTCCGCTGGCGTCGTGCGTTTCATCGTCTCGCACTGATCGAGGGGCCCGAGCGCATCGCCATGGAATGGTGGCGGCTTGGCGACCGCGACGACCTCACGCGGGATTATTTCCGCGCGGAAGATTCCGATGGAGCGCGGTTCTGGCTCTATCGCGAGGGCGTTCATCGGCGCGAGGTCGTCAGCTTTCGCTGGTTTCTGCACGGGCTGTTCGCATGATCGTCTATGCGGAAATCGGCGTCACCAGCAATTTCTCGTTCCTGCGCGGGGCGTCGCATCCGCAAGAATATGTGCATCGCGCCAGCAAATACGGCCTCTATGCCATCGGCATCGCCGATCACAACACGCTGGCCGGTGTAGTTCGCGCTTACAGCGAATACGGCAACCGGAAACGGGTGCGCTACAAGCCGAAGCTGTTGGTCGGTACGCGGTTGGTATTCACTGATGGCACGCCGGACATTCTGGCCTATCCGCGCGACCGCGCCGCCTATGGACGGCTCTGCCAGTTGCTCAGCAAAGGCAAGCTCGCGGCAGAAAAGGGCGAGTGCCTCTTGCGCTTCGACGATCTCGCGGAATTCAGCGAAGGTCTCTTGCTGGTAGTGATGCCGGATTACCGCATTCGCACCAGGATCACGCTGACGACGCTCGATGCGCTCTCACGCCTTCCCGCCGAGGGCGTGTGGCTCGCGGCATCATTGCATCATCACGGTGACGATGAGCGGCGCATGGCGCGGCTGGAACGGATCGCGACGACGGCGCGCGTGCCGCTGATTGCCACCAACGACGTGCTTTATCATGTGCATCAGCGCCGGCCGTTACAGGACGTCTTGTGCTGCATCCGTGAGAAGATGACGATCGCGACGGTCGGGCGCAAGCTGCAAGCCCATGCCGAGCGTCACCTGCGCGCGCCGAACGATATGGCGCGGCTGTTCCAGCCATGGCCGGATGCGCTGGCTGAAACGGTGCATTTCGCCGACCGCATCAGCTTCACGCTCGATCAACTGCAATACCAGTATCCCGACGAGCCGGTGCCGCCAGGTAAAACCGCGCAACAGCATCTGGAAGACCTGACATCGGCGGGCGTCAAAGAATATTTCCCTGAGGGTATCGACGACAAGCTGCGCGCGACGCTGAACAAGGAACTAGCGTTGATCGCGGAACTGAAATACGCGCATTATTTTCTCACGGTGCACGACATTGTGCACTGGGCGAGGAGCCAGAACATCCTGTGTCAAGGGCGAGGCTCGGCGGCCAATTCCGCTGTCTGTTATGTGCTCGGCATCACCTCGGTGAATCCGGCCGAGATCGACGTGCTGTTCGAGCGTTTTATTTCCAAGGAGCGGCTGGAGCCGCCGGATATCGACGTCGATTTCGAGCACACCCGCCGCGAGGAGGTGATGCAGTATGTCTATCGCCGCTACGGCCGCCACCGCGCCGCGATCATCGCCACGGTCATCCATTATCGGCCGCGCAGCGCCATCCGCGATGTCGGCAAGGCGCTGGGCCTGACCGAGGATGTCACCGCCGCGCTGGCCGATACGGTGTGGGGGCACCATGGCGACGACCTCGACGACAAGCAGGTGCGGCAGGCCGGACTGGAGCCGAACAATCCCACGGTGGCGCGCGCGGTGCGGCTTGCGACGCAATTGATCGGCTTTCCGCGTCATCTGTCGCAGCATGTCGGCGGCTATGTGCTGACGCAGGATCGGCTCGATACCTACGTGCCGATCGGCAACGCCGCGATGGCGGATCGCACCTTCATCGAATGGGACAAAGACGACGTCGACGCGATGCGAATGATGAAGGTCGACGTGCTGGCGCTCGGCATGCTGACCTGCATCCGCAAGTGTTTTGACATGATCGCGCAGCATAAGGGGAGGCGTTACCAACTGGCCGACATCAAGTCGGAAGACGATGATGAAGTCTACCAGATGCTTCAGAAAGGCGAATCCCTCGGCGTGTTCCAGGTCGAGAGCCGAGCTCAGATGAACATGCTGCCGCGCCTTAAGCCGCGCACGTTCTACGATCTCGTCATCGAGGTCGCCATCGTGCGGCCGGGACCGATCCAGGGCAACATGGTGCATCCCTATCTCAAACGGCGGCAAATGCGAGAGGAGGATATTCAATATCCCTATCCCAAGGGCGGTAACGAAGACGAACTCAAAAGCGTTCTGAGCAAAACCCTTGGTGTCCCGCTGTTTCAGGAACAGGCGATGCGCATCGCCATCAAGGCCGCGAAGTTCACCTCGGAAGAAGCCAACGGCTTGCGCCGGTCGATGGCGACATTCCGCAATCTCGGCACCATCGGCACGTTCGGCGCCAAGATGGTCGGCAACATGATCGCACGCGGTTACGACCCGGAGTTTGCCAAAAATTGCTTCGAGCAGATCAAGGGTTTCGGCAGCTATGGTTTTCCGGAAAGTCATGCCGCCGCCTTCGCGCAGCTTGTCTATGTCTCGTCGTGGTTGAAGAAGAAGCATCCCGATGCGTTTTGCTGCGGGCTTCTGAATTCGCAACCGATGGGATTTTACGCGCCGGCGCAGATCGTCGGCGACGCGCGCAAGAACGGCGTCGAGGTGCGCGAGATCGATGTGTCGCACAGCTTCAGCCAGAACACGCTGGAGGGGCGATGCGGTGAGCATCACGTGGTGCGACTCGGTTTTCGACAGATCGACGGATTCAAATGGGCCGATCCGGATGAGGAAGTGACACCAGCCACGAATACTGAGCGGCTCTCTCCCCCCTTATGGGGGGGAGGGAAAGATAAAGCCGACGACTGGGGCGAACGCATCGTTGCGGCGCGCGAGAAGCGGCCGTTCACGTCGCTGGAGGATTTCGCCCGCGATACGAAGCTGCCGAAGCGTGCGCTGATCCTGTTGGCGGATGCCGATGCGTTTCGTTCGCTCGGGCTCGATCGCCGCGCCGCGCTGTGGGCGGTGCGTCGTCTGCCGGACGACGAGCCGCTGCCGCTGTTCGAAGCGGCCATCGCGCGCGAGCAGCCGGACGAAGGCGCGCAACCGTTGCCGCGGATGCCGCTGCCGGAGCAGGTGATGGCGGACTATCAGACCGTGCGGTTGTCGTTGAAAGGCCATCCGATGCAGTTCCTGCGCGATGGGTTTTCGGCGGAAGGCGTTGCCGCCTGTCGCGAGGTGTCCGATGCGCGTAATGGGCAACCGATCCGCTGCGCCGGCGTGGTGCTGGTGCGGCAGCGGCCGGGCAGCGCCAACGGCGTGGTGTTCATGACGCTGGAAGACGAAACCGGCATCGCCAACATCGTGGTGTGGCCGAAGGTGATGGCGCGGTTTCGAAAAGAGGTGATGGGCGCACGGCTGGTGCTGGTGGAAGGCCGTATCCAGAGCAGTCCTGAAAAGGTGGTGCATCTGGTCGCCGAGCGTCTGATCGATCGCTCCTACGATCTGGTCGGGCTCGCCAACGATGCGCTGGTCCGCAAGCGTGCCTTGCCGACGGGCGCAGTGCTGGTCGAGCCGATCAACAGCGAGTGCCATACGCAACCGGACATTCCGGCGCAGAAACATCGTCATCCGCGCAACGTGCGCATTCTTCCGCGGTCACGGGATTTTCACTGAGTGAAGAATATCTTCTCTGTCATACCCGCGCATAGCCGTTCGAAGAACGGCGTCGCTACGCTCGCCTATGTCGCGGGTATCCACGTCTTTACAACGTAGCACGACAAAGAGCGTGGATGGCCGGGAGAGGCGAATGGAAGGGACGCCGTTCTTCGAACGGCTATGCCCGGCCATGACGACTGAGACGATCTCCTGGATTCGTGATGCGCCGCTTCCTTTACTCCGGCGCGGCGCCGACCGGCGGGCCGCCAGGCGGGCGATGCAGGAAGGTGATCGTCGCATAGGCGCCGAGCCACGAGCCGATCGCGGCGAAGGCGACATACACCCAGTTCTCGGTGTAGCTGATCACCGCATAGGACGACAGCAGATACCAGACGCTGCTCCACGTCGCGGCGGGCACGCGCCGTCGCGCCACCACCGCGGATGTGAACATGACATAGACGGCGTCGGTCGCGGCGGTTGCCAGCAGCACGCCGGCGGCGGTCAGGGGATCGATGGCGGCCATTGCGGCTTCCTCATGGCTGGTCGGAGCGTTGCGATATCCACTTCGCGCGAAAACGCGATAGGCTCTCGCGCGAGAAAGTTTTATCAAAAATACGCCGACACTTATTCGGGAATCATCGATGCAATCGACCCACGATATTCTTGCCGATCTCTGGGCACAGGCCGGCGGCAAACCCGCTTCGCTCGAAGCGGTCAAACTCACCGGCACGGAGCCGACACTGCCGTCGTCGTTTCGTGTCGCCGCTGCCGCGCAGGCCGGCATCGCGGCGACCGGATTGGCGGCGGCCGAAATCGCGCGGCTGCGCGGCGGCCCCGCGCAGACCGTCTCGGTGGACATGCTGCACGCGGCCGTCGAATGCCGCAGCGAGCGCTATCTGCGCGTTGACGACAAACCGCCGCCGCCGGCATGGGACGCCATCGCCGGCGTCTACAAGACCGGCGACGGCCGGTTCGTCCGGCTTCACACCAACTTTCCGCATCATCGCGACAACATCTGCAAACTGCTCGATTGCGCGCCGGAGCGCGACGCGGTGCAGGCCGCGCTGATGAAGTGGAAAGGCGAGGCGTTCGAGACCGCCGCTTATGCCGCAGACTGCGTGGTGTCGCTGATGCGTTCGCGTCAGGAATGGTTGGCGCATCCGCAGGCGAAAGCGCTCAAAGCGCTGCCGGTGATTACCATCGAGCGGATCGGCGAAGCCGCGCCGCGCGGATGGCCGAACGGAGATCGGCCGCTGTCGGGGTTGCGCGTGCTCGATCTGTCGCGCGTGATCGCGGGACCGGTGGCGGGCCGCGCGCTCGCCGCGCACGGCGCCGACGTCATGCTGGTGACCGGACCGACATTGCCGTCGATTCCGTGGCTCGTCATCGATACCGGACGCGGCAAGCTGTCGTGTTCGCTTGATCTCAAGAGCGAAGATGGCCGCGCGTCGCTGCGCAAGTTGATGAGCAACGCCGACATCATGGTGCAGGGCTATCGCCCGCAGGCGCTGGCGACGCTCGGATTCTCGCCGCGGGACGCCGCGCTGCTCAATCCCGGCATCGTTTACGTCTCGCTCTGCGCTTACGGCCATGTCGGGCCGTGGGCGGGGCGGCGCGGCTTCGACTCGCTGGTGCAGGCTTCGACAGGATTCAATCACGCGGAGGCCCAGGCTGCCGGCGTGGAAGGGCCGAAAGAACTACCGATGCAGATTCTCGATCACGTCACCGGATATCTGATGGCGTTCGGCGCGATGATGGCGCGGGCACGGCAGGCGCATGAAGGCGGAAGCTGGCACGTCCGCGTCTCGCTGGCGCAGACCGGCCAATGGCTGTGGAATCTCGGAAGGTTGCCGAAGGGACTGGAGACGCCGGACATCGCGGCTGAAGCAGTTGCGCCTTTTATCGAGGAAAGTGATTCCGGCTTCGGCCGGCTCCGTGCCGTGCGGCATTCCGCTGTGTTGTCACGCACGCCCGCGCAGTGGTCGCGTCCGTCGGTGCCGCTCGGCCACGACGCCCCGGAATGGCCGCCGCGCGGGTAAGGAACTGACGCGGACACTATCAATAACCACGATGTCGTCCCCGCGCAGGCGGGGACCCAGAATCCCTGGCGCTGGTTGTTATAAACGACCTTCGATAAAAGAGCCGAACCGCTGCGGCGTATGGGTCCCCACCTGCGCGGGGACGACCATCCTGCGCTCAACGATTCTTGTTGTTCGGCTTGCGCTTCTCGATGAAGGCGGCCATGCCTTCGGCGCGGTCTTCCAGCGCGAAGGTGGCGCGGAACAGGTCGCGCTCGACGTTCATACCTTCGGTCAGCGGCGTCTCGAACGCGCGGTTCACCGCGAGCTTCGCCATCTCGGCGGCAGGGCGTGACATCGCCGCGATCTTCTCGGCGGCGGCGAGTGTTTCGTCCATCAGCTTGTCGACCGGAACGATGCGGCTGACGAGGCCGGAGCGCTCGGCTTCGTTGACGTCCATCATGCGGCCGGTGAGGCAGAGGTCCATCGCCTTGGCCTTGCCGATGGCGCGGGTCAAGCGCTGCGTGCCGCCGATGCCGGGAATGGTGCCGAGCGTGATTTCCGGTTGACCGAACTTCGCAGTATCGGAGGCGATGATGAAGTCGCACATCATCGCCAGCTCGCAGCCGCCGCCGAGCGCGTAGCCGCTCACAGCCGCGATGGTCGGCTTGCGGCAGGTCGCGACGCGGTCGCCGCCGATCTGCTTGAAGTCCTCGTTGAACATGTCGATGAAGCCCTTCGGCTGCATCTCCTTGATGTCGGCGCCGGCGGCGAAGGCTTTTTCGTTGCCGGTGATGACGATGCAGCCGATGGCATCATCGGCCTCGAGGTCGTCGATGGCAGCGGCGATTTCCTTGAACACACCGAAAGACAGCGCGTTGAGCATCTTCGGCCGGTTCAGGCGGACGAGGCCGACAGCGGCTTTTTTCTCAACGATGATGTGTTCGAACGTGCTCATGATCCACCCTGTCTTGCGCTGTTGAAGCCCTCTCGGGGCGCGCGCAATTTGCCCGCTGCCGGGCGATGCCGCAAGGGTGAGCCATGCGCAGAAATGCACAAGGGCGGATGGAAAAATGCCGCGCCTTCATCGCGGGAGGAAAACGACGAAGGCGCGGCACGACGGCTTCGATGTTACGCGATGAGCATGCGCACCGCCGAAGCCAAGGTCAGCAGTCCCCCGAAGGCAATAAAGATTTTCCCGATCAGCGAGGCTTGCGCCCAGCTCGAATTGTCGTCGCCGGCGGACGCGGCCTGACCGGTCGTGACGGAGCCTGGCGTATTGACCGACGCGAGCGCCAGCGTCGGCGCAGACTCGGCGGCCTGCGCGGCCATCGCGCGATCGACGTCGTTGAGTTCGTCCGATGGAATAACTCCGGTTTCGGATTTGGCGTCGGTCGTGGCCGCCTCGGCGGTGGTTGCGGTTCCGAGTTGTGGCGTCGGGGACCCGTCGTTCATCGGCGCGGGCGATGATCGATCCGCGATCGAAGGAGGGGCGGGCGTCAGCGGTGCAGCATTGCCGGTGGCCGGGTGATTGTCGAGCAACTGCGCCTTGGCATTGGCGACCGACGATGTGAGCGGCGTCGCAGCGTCCTTTGCGGGCGACGGCGTCACCTTTTCCGGAACGGTGGCATTATCGGCATCTGCGACGCGAGCGTCAGCGGCGGGCTCGGTTTCAGCTGCTGTCGTTTTGGCCTTCGTCTTCGATTCCGATGCCTTCGATTCCGATGTCTTGGATTCTGATGCGGCCTTGTTCTCGGCGGCGGCTCTCCGCGAATGCCGATGCGACCGCGAGGCCCGGTGCCGCCGGCTGTGGCGCGAGGACGCCTTGCGATACTTGTTGAGTGCAACAGGCTGGCCGGGTTCCGCAGCGGCGGGTTGTTCCGCGGCCGGAGCGGCCGGTGTCGGTTTGGCCCCGAATAATTGTTGCAGCGGATTGGGCTGCGTCGTTTGTTGCGCGGCGGCCGGCGGTGCGGTCTGCGGCGCTTCCTGCGCCTGAAGCGGCCCGGCGCACCAGAGCCAGATTCCTGCTGCAACCATCAATGCCGAGCGCCCGCTGGCCTTGATATTCATGGCAGTCTCCCCGTTTTGACTGTGTTCCGAATTCCGAAGTTCGCCCGTTTCGACAGCGGCTTTCTCAGCGAACCTCTCAATCGCCGCATTGGTCCCTATGCGCAGAGAGACTCCCGGCGTGACCACACCGGGGCGAAATAAGGGAATCTTTCGACAAACTCGGGAAACCACGCGCGCGTCCCGATCGTGTCAGCCGATCGGATCAATGCTATGGATGAACGTGGCCGGCGAAGCGGTTCCGCTGAAAGGGATTTCCCGGGTACCACAGTGGAGCGACACCGGGGTGTCCATGCGATATTCACGATCTCGTGATTAGAGCTGTGGAACGTAATAACCTTGCTCGCCCGTCGAATGGTTTTGCAGGAGCGCGTGTGCGCGGACGTGACGAGGAATGGACCGGCCTGATGCGAGCGGCGAACGCAGGCGACGCCGCAGCATACCGGCGTTTGCTGGAAGCGGTCACGCCGGTGTTGCGCGCGGCGACTTATCGCGGTCTTGCGCGTGCCGGTCAGCCGGTCGATCAATCCGAGGATATCGTGCAGGAGATTTTGCTGGCGGTGCACCTGAAGCGGCAGACTTGGGACGCGACCGCGCCGTTCGCGCCATGGCTGTTCGCGATCGCACGCAACAAGCTGATCGATGCGTTGCGCCGGCGCGGCCGGCGGGTCTTCGTCAACATTGACGACTTCTCGGAAACGATCGCGGCGCCGGCGGCAGGCGATACGCTGTCGCCAGGCGAAGTCGCCAGCCATCTCGACGGATTGCCGCAACGCCAGCGTGACGTGTTGAGATCGATCGCAGTCGAAAGTGCGTCGATCAAGGAGACCGCGACACGTCTCGCGATGACCGAGGGCGCGGTGCGCGTGGCGTTGCATCGCGGTCTCGCCAGCCTCGCGGCAAAATTGCGGGAGCCATGACCATGCAGACCGATCGTTTGATTGCCGCGCTTGCCGCCGACGCCAACACAGCGCCGCGCCGGATCGGTCCGGTGCTGACGTTGGCGCTGTTGGCGGCGCTGCCGGTGTCGGTCGCGCTGTTCATGTCCATCCTCGGCATGCGTCCCGACGTGCGGACCGCGATGCATAATCCGTTTTTCGACCTGAAGTTCGTGGTGACGTCGGTGCTGGCATTCACGGCGATCGTTGTCAGCCTTCATCTCACGCGCCCCGAGGCGTCGTTCGACAGATGGGGATGGCTGCTCGTGCTTCCGGTCGTCGTCATCATCTTGGGTGTCACGGCCGAGATGATGATGCCGCATCAGCGGCCGTGGTTGACGCGACTGATTGGCAACAACGCCATGGCATGCATGGCGTCGATTCCGTTGTTCTCGCTCCCGTTCCTGGCGGCTGCGCTACTGGCGTTGCGGCGCGGCGCGCCGGCGCATCCGGCGCTGGCCGGCATGACTGCCGGACTTCTCGCCGCGGGGCTCGGCGCGACGCTGTATGCGTCGCATTGCGCCGACGATTCTCCGCTGTTCGTGATGGTATGGTATTCGCTCGCGACAGCGTTCGTCGCGGCTGTCGGTGCTTTCGTCGGCCGCCGCGTGTTGCGTTACTGAAATTCGCTGTCAGGGTTTCGGTTTTGGCGCGGTGGCTTCCTGCATCTTGTGGAAGCGGAGTACTTGCTGCGCGGTCGAAAGGCGCAGCCGCTCGTAAGTCTGACGGGTTTCATCAAGATCGGTCGCCGGTCTTTCCGTCACATTGTCGCGCATCGCGATGATCAGTTGCACCGTCGGCCACGATAGTTCGGATACCTTGGCGAGGATCAGAATGCCCTCGGTATGGGACTCCACCATCATGGTTTCGGCCAGCGACACCGGCACCTTGGCGAGGCAGGCGATCGCGGCGTTGGTCTCGTCGAACTTGCCGGCGGCGGCGAATTTGTGAATCTCCTGCTCGTCGAGCCGGCCGTCGTCGTAGAGCAGTTTCACCAACCCATGCGCGATTTCGGTCGCGGCGCCGATGGCTTCGGGCGCCGCGGTGGCCTGTTTGGTGGCAGCCGCGACCGCCGAGGCGATATCGGCCGCGCGTTCCGGATTGGCTTCCGCAAGCCGCGCCCGGACCGAGGCCGAGGCCTTGGCGATCAGCTTCAGAAAGTGCTGTCGCGGAATCGACGGCCGCATACCGAGGCAAACCGCGATGCCCTCGTCGCGCTCGGCGTGGGCCAGCAAGCCGCGATAGCCGTTCTCGGAAAATATCGCACCGGGGTTGCTTGCGGTGCGCTGGATCACGTCGCCGTTGCCATGTTCGATCAGCACGTCGGTGACGGCGTCGCTAAGGCTGCGGCGGCCTGAGATCGCCAGCAGATGCGCCTGGCTTTTGCTCTGCACGTTGGCGATCAGCATGTCATCGGTAAGGCGTTCGGATTGCGTCAGCATCGGCGCGGCGACCTCGATCAGGTCGTCGAACGCCAGCGTCTGCACCGTCTGCGGCGGAGCCTTGGGGACGGGAGCCAGCCGGTTGGACAGCATGACCTTCGCGGACGTCTCGATGTGGCGCATCAGGCAGCGAAAGACGTCATCGAACAGTTCGATCTGCTCGTCGGAATAATCGTCGGCGGCGTGAAGGAAAAGATCCGTTACCCGGCGCAGCGTCTCGACGCGGCGCGCAACGGTGCCATGCGCCAAGGCGGTTTGCAGTTCGTCCAGCAGATTGATCTTCGGGGCAGGCGCCGTACTCATTCGAAACTCTATTCTGGAGTGGCCTCGTCGCGGGGAGACAGATTCTGTGTCTCGCCGATGCGTTGTTTGGAAATACGGTCAGGCGCGGGCGACCTGGTTGCGACCGGCCTCCTTGGCGACATAGAGGGCTTCGTCGACGCGCGCCAGCAGCGCGTCCGGGGTTTCGGTTGCGTTGAGTTCGGCGACGCCGGCGGAAATCGTCACCGCCATGCCGGACGAGAACGCGCTCCAGTCCAGTTCGGCGACGATCAGGCGCAGGCGGTCGAGGATGTTGGCGGCGGCGGCCGATGGGGTTTCCGGCATGATCAGCAAAAATTCCTCGCCGCCGTAGCGGCCGAACCGGTCGATGCCGCGGATGTTCGCGAACACAGTGATGGCGAAGGTGCGCAGCACTTCGTCGCCGATCGGATGGCCGTGGGAATCGTTGATCCGCTTGAACCAGTCGAGATCGATCAGCGCGACCGAGCAGGGCGTCTTGTTGCGCTGCGCGCGGGCCACTTCGTCGTCCAGCATCCGCATGATGCAGCGGCGGTTGAAAGAGCCGGTCAGTTCGTCAAGCTCGGCCAGTTCCTCGATGCGCCGATAGGCTTCCTTGAGCTGGCGGCTTTTGTTGTAGAGCGATTCCCGCAGCGAGTTGCTGAAGATGCCGATGAACATGCAGCGGCCGATGGTCAGCGCGAAGGCCAGCATGGTGGCGATGCGGTCCGGGAAGGTCGCAAGCGGCAGTCCGATCGGCTTCTCGCCGCCGAGAAACAGCACGAGCAGGCCGATGGCCATCGCCGTCCAGACCACCGCCGTTTCGCGCGCGGAGGCGCGCAGCGAGCTGAAACTGAAGACGATGAACAGGTTGCAGAGAAACAGGAAGCCGGCCTGAGGCGCGAGCCAGGCGAAGGCCAGCATGATCATCAGGCCGACGACGGCCTGCGGGATCACCAGAAAATCATCGGTAAAGTGCTTGCTGAGGCGGGTTTCGTACAGAACGCCGAAGCCGAGCGCCGACCCTATGCCGCAGACGAGGTAGGCCGGCGCGATTGCCCAGGAAATGGCGCCGGTTTCGGCATAAACCGCGAGCAGGAGAGCGTCGACGAAGTAGCTGATGCAGATGTAGCCGACCATCTGCCGGCGGATTCTGATGTGCCGGCGACGTGCTCCCAGGCTCGAACGCTTTTCGGAATCCGCTGGCTTCGCGGTGAACAGGCTCGACAAGGGTGTTGCGGCGGTCTGCATGGGCCTGGCCGTCAAATATGAATTGTCGGTTAAATCAACGGTTGCAACCTTACGGGTAAAAGCCTTTAGGTTTGGTATCTTTCGACCTGCAATCAGTGGGCCTAAGTGAACCAAAAACGGATCGTTTCGGCGCGCGCAGGCTGATTTTCCGCCGATCGAGGCCTTTGGTCCGAGGTACAACCACGCGCTTGCCGAGAAAATAAGAAGCAACCGGAGGTGGCGGGCTATCTGGCGTCCTGCATCCGGCACCTGTATGCCTTCGCGGCACACGCTTTTACGGGCGTTACGCAGCCGACTTGCGCCTATTCGGGGATTTGGGGCATTTTGGCGGCGATCACCTGCGTCGGCTGCTTTCAATCTGAAAGTTTTGATCCTTCGCCTCGAACCTTCTCTCGGCTCAAGCCGACTTATTTCGCGAGATGGCCATTGAGTCCGACGTCGGAGACCGCAGACGAAGCCCTGATTGCCCGAATTGCCCAAGGCGACAAAGCCGCGATGCGGGTTCTGTACGGCCGCCACCACGTTCGGGTGTTTCGCTTCGGACTTCGGCTGGTGCGGAACGAACAACTCGCCGAGGACCTTATCAGCGAGGTATTCCTTGACGTCTGGCGGCAAGCGGGCCGGTTCGAAGGTCGATCCGCGGTTTCTACCTGGCTACTTGGGATTATGAGGTTCAAGGCGCTTTCGGCCCTGCGGCGCAGGACGGACGCGGAATTGGATGACGAGACGGCGGGATCGATTGCCGACACCGCCGACGATCCGGAAGTGACGGTACAGAAGAAGGACACCGGCGATGCCTTGCGCACGTGCTTGACCTCGCTCTCTCCAGAGCACCGGGAGATCATCGATTTGGTCTACTACCACGAGAAGTCGGTGGAAGAGGTCGCCGAGATCGTCGGAATACCGGAGAACACGGTCAAGACGCGATTGTTCTATGCGCGGAAGAAGCTGGCCGTCTTGCTCCAAGCCGCCGGTATCGAACGAGGCTGGCCATGAGGGCAACGAGCAACAAGATCATGGACGACGAACCGGAAGAGATCGAGGCGCTGCTGCCGTGGTATGCTGCGGGCACTTTGAGTGCCGGCGATGCACGTCGTGTCGAAGACGCGCTCAAGGACGATGCCGCGCTTCAAAAACAGTACGCAGTCATCCGGGAAGAGTTTGCCGAGACGGTCGCGCTCAATGAGGAGTTGGGGACGCCGTCCACGCATGTGTTGCAGAGGCTGATGGTGGCGATCGACGCCGAACCGGCGCGGGCGGCCTCGCCTGCGGCGCAAGGGCTCGGGCGATTCGCGCGGTTTTTCGCCAGCCTGTCGCCGCGAACGGTGGCATGGTCGGCCTCGTTCGGTGCGCTGGCGCTCGTGGTGCAGGCCGGCTTGATCGGCACCATCCTGATGCGAAGCGGGCTCGAGGCGTTCCAGAGCCCTGATTATCAACAACACGTTGAGCAGACATCCTCGGCACGTCCGGCCCCGGCGAGCCCTGCGGCGCTCCCCTCGCAGGACCGCACCGCCCAGACCTCGGCGGTTTTGGCCAGCCGGGAACGGGCCATCCAGACCGCGCCGGCGCCGATCCAGCGAGAACCGTCGTTGCCACCTTCGCTGCAAGCCGATCAGGCGTCTCCGAACAGTTCGGTGGCCGCCGCGCGCCCGGCGCAGCAACAGCCCGCCAAGCGCTCCATCACTCCTGCGAAGGAGGTAGTGGCGGCAGTGACGTTCCGGCCGGATGCCCGGATGTCCGATATCTCGACGCTGCTCGGCAGCTACCACGCATCGGTGATCGGCGGCGACGGCGGCGTGTTGCGATTGCAGTTCGAAGGCATGACGACGGCAACGGATCTCAATGTGATCCTTGGCGCGCTGCGCAAGGAGCGGATCGTCGCCGAAGCCGTGGCCGTGCCGTAGCGGCCGGAAGGTCGTCTTCAAGCTAACGTACAAACGCGAAGTCGGTCGTCCGTGCGCAGGCGGGGATGACTCCGCGCGTGTCGTGATTGCGAGCAATGCCGTGGAAAAAATCGCGACCGCGTTTGAACGTTTCCGGTGCTGCAGCGACTTATGATCGTGGGAGCGCAACATTCCCCCACCAAGGCCGTATTTGGCGCGAGCGCCCATCCACCCCTGCGCCCATATGGCTTGACCCGCCCGGTTGTCCCCCCGGGCGGGTCGCTTTCATTGATGCGCGGATCGCTCCGGCGCATCATGGCGGACTTTTCATCAAAAGCGGAAAGCCTCGGGATCGATGACTGGTCGTTCTTCAACGTTGCGGATTCTCGCGTTGATATTTTGTGTAGCGATCGGGATCGATCTTGTTGCCGGTGCAACAGCGCGGGCTGAGGTCGCGACGGATATTGCGCGATGCGCCGACGGACGGGTGAAAACCACGATGCTGTCGACGACGGATATTGCCGCGGCCGAATCTGCGTGCAGCCGCGTTCTGGCCGGGCGAATCGATGATGCCGATCGGCAGAAGGCCGCATTCTTCCGCGGGTTGATGCGATTCCTTCAAGTCGTGCAGTCCGGCATGGCGCAGGGCGTCGGTAAGGACGGCGTCCCGATATTCAGCCCTCCGAAACAGACGCAACTGCGTCAGGCCCTGGCCGACATTGAAACCGCGATCGATCTCGACGGTCCAATCAAGGGTGATGCGCTGGCGTTGCGCGTCACAATCAACCAGGTGCTGGGACATTCGGCTCAGGCTCAGGCGGATATCGGCAAGGCTATCGCTGCAGCACCGGGCTCAGTAACGCCCTATGTGCAGCGCGCGCTCGAACACGAGCGAGCGGGCGACGTTACCGCCGCGCTGGCCGACCTCGACCATGCGCTCATAATCGATCCCGCGGCTGGCACCGCGCTGTCCGCGCGCGCCAATCTGTTGCGCCGGCTCGGCCTGTTGGCTCGCGCCCGGGCAGATTTCGCGGCGGCGGCACGGCTGGGTCCACCATTCCGGCGTCTTGCGCTGATCCATAAATCGAATGTTGAGTTGCGCGCCGGCGATCTCAAGACGGCCTATGACGACCTGTTGGCCGCCGCGCATGAGAGCGGCGACATGACTGAAGCCGAGGCGGCCGCGACGAACGCCGACCTTTTGGCGCGCGCGGGCGATTTGGTGCTCGACAAGCTGAAAGATCCTGCCGCCGCGGAAAAACACTTTCGCGACGCCGAACGGCTTGCCGACCGTAGCTGGAGTGCGGTGCTCGGCCTTGCCCGCGTCGCGGAAGCGCGCGGCGACCGCACCGCGGCCATCGCAATCTACAAGCGCATCCTGGCGGCGACGGAGACGACGCCGAAGCTTTACGAACGGATGCTTGCGTCGTTCCGGCTCAGGCGATTGACCGCGCCGGTGAAGCATGGCGACAGCGGCGTGTTCCGCAGCGCCTTCGACATCGGCGTGACGGCAGGCAAGGGCTCGCCCGATGGCGTGAAGCGCGTCGCTTTGGTGATCGGACAGGGCGACTATCGCAGGCTGGCCAGCCTGCCGAACCCGGGCCGCGATGCCGCGGTGATGGCCAATGCGCTGGCCGACATGGGCTTCGACGCGGTCGAGGTTGCTGAAAATCTTGGTACGGCGGATTTGCGCGGCGTGCCCGCGACGATCGCGGCAAAGGCGGCGCAGGCGGACGTCATGCTGGTGTTCTATGCGGGGCACGGCGTTGAAGCGGCCGGCGTCAACTATTTGATCCCGGTCGATGCCGCGCCCGAAAGCGATCGCGACCTCAAAGCCGGCGCGCTGGCTCTGGCGGATATCATGGCCGCCGCGGCCAAGGCGAAGCGCGGCGCGCTGGTGGTCGTTGATGCCTGCCGTGACGATCCGTTCGTCGAAGCGCGGGCGGTAGCAGCGTCCCGCGCCGGCGGTTCGCCGCAGAGCGGCGCAACACCACCGCGCTTGCATTCCGGTCTGGCGACCGTGGCGGCGGTTGCCCCCAACAGCGTGGTGCTCTATTCGACCGCGCCGGGCGAAGCCGCGCTCGATGGCGAAGGGCTCGACAGTCCATTCGTGCGGGCGCTGCTCGAAACGCTGACGACGCCGAACCAGCCACTTGAGAAGGTGGTACTCGATACGGCGGCGGCGGTCGCCAGAACGACGAACGGTCGGCAACGGCCAGCCGCTTACGGCATCGCGCCGACGGTTGCGCTCTTGCCGCCTGCGGCGCTTCAATGATTTCGCCTGGACTGCCATGCGCAGTGACCGCTTGACACGGATTGCGCAGAAAAACGGATTAGCGTGGTATTCGCATGCCGGACCACTGGACATCGCGAAAGTTTTCCACAGTATATCAGGGTAAGTACTCAAGTGATTCGTCGCGTTGCGTCCGTGTCCGTTTTCCTCCTTGCGGACTTTTTCATGGCACAACGAACCGATCTCGAACGTGGCCGCGCAATTGTCGAGCGCTGGCGCGCTCTCGCCGAGCAAAGACTCGACTATCTCATCGCATTGCAGGAAAGCGGCCGCTGGCAACGCTTTCACAGCGAGCCCGACTTTCTCGACAATCTCCGCGACGCCAAAGCCGCCGTCGAAACATGGCGTCTGTTGGCCTCGCGCGAAGCGTCGATGGATAACCGGCCGATCGACTTCGCCTGGCTAGGGCAGGGCGCGATGCCGCTGGCGCAGCGCGATATCGTCCAGCGCGACGATTGCGCGATGGCCGTCACGCCGATCGCGAGTCTGCCGGTCGCGCCGGCAATCGCTGGACCAGGCGCCGCCGATGCCGTGTCATTATCCGGGCAAGGCGCGAGCCTCGATCTCGCGACGATGCAGAGCCGCTATCCGCTGCTGCGCAACGCGCTGTAGCAGGGAATGCCAAGTGCTTATCGCACCGTATTGGCGCCGAGCGCGATCTGCTTGAAGCGCGCGGCGCCCTCACGCGTGAGGTCAGGTGTCACCGGCTTGGCGTGATCGAGGCCGACCACTGCGCCGCGCGGCGCGTCCGAGATCAGGTTGCCGTTCACCAGCGCCGTGCCAGCCCCATCCGCCACCGACACGCCGATGCCGATGAAGGCCTTGCGGATCACGTTGCCGGTGATCGCGACATCGCGCAGATACTTGCCCCAGCCGGCGACGATACCGAACGCCGGCGCGTTTTCGATCACGTTGCCGGACACTGCGCTGTCGGCTTCGATGTAGATGCCGATGCCGGCGTCGTCTTCCGGCGCGGTGGCGATGGGACGCTTCGGCAGCAGGTTGCGGATAATGTTGCCTTGCACGACGGCGATACGGCCGCCTTCGTTGAAGTTCGCCACCGAGACGCCGACCGCCGCGCGGTCCACGGTGTTGTTGGCAATCACCGCGCCTTCAAAGGCAAACTCGGAATACAGCGCCACCTCGCGCACGTCGCTGACGCTGTTGCCGGTGATCTGGATGTTCGACGCCGAGTTGCCGCGCACCGCGGAGTAATCGCAATTGCGGATGCGGTTGCCGCGCACGATGACGTTGCCGGCGCGAAACGCGTTGATGGCGTTGCCGTACTGGCCCGAGCCGCCGGGGCCGGCCTTGATGTCCTCGATCCGATTGTCGATCACCTGCGTGCCGTCGTCACCGACGGCGGTGCGCAAGATTTCGATGCCGTTGTCGTTGGTGTCGGCAATGGTGTTCTGCGCCACCAGCAGGCCCTGCGCATCGAACGAGACGACGGCGGTGGTGGCGATGTGCCGGATGATGTTGCCCCGCACTTCGCCGGCGACGTTCTCAAGCCAGATGCCGTTGCCGCCGCTGCGCACGATCTCGCAATCGACGATGCGAATGTCGCGCCCCGCACCGCAATGGATCAGGCCGCGCCGCTGCGGCAGCGCGATGCCGCCGCCGTCCAAAGTGATATCGCGAATACCAATGCTATTGGCGCCCGCTGCCGTCAGCAGAGACGGGCCGCCGGTGAAGACGAACTTCGTCGCGCCGCGCGCGCCGACGAGTTGCGCGCCATTGGAGAGATTGAGGGGACCGGTGCGATAGACGCCCGGTGGGAGCGCCAGCGGCGCTCCCGCGCGCGCCGCCTCATCGAGCGCGCGTTGCAGCACGCGGGCCTGATCGTCGGGGCTGCCGGGCCGCACGCCATAATGCGTGGCGTCGAGGCCGAGCGTTGACGTCAGCGGCGCGGCTTTTGGCGCGCGTTGCGCCCATGCGGGTGTCGCACCGGCAGCAAGGCCGGCGGCGGCAATCCCGATTACATCGCGACGGCTGATAGTCATGCGCGCAACTCCGATCGGCATTCATACCGATGCCCGACCAGATAACGCGAAACATGAAAACGCGCGGCTCAACAACAAGCGAGCCGCGCGCAATCCTGTCGGTAGGGTTAATTAATGCGCCTGCTTGCTCGGCGTGAACATGCGGCCGCGTTCGGTGACCAGCACGATGCCGATCGAGGCCAGTGTGCAGATCAGCGACCCGATGGCGAACGGCAGCAGCGTGCCGTCGTAAAGCTGGCCCAGCGTGACGCCGATACCGATGCCGATCAGTGTGGTGATCGAGCCGTAGAGCGACGATGCGGTGCCGGCGATGTGGCCCTGCGGCTCCATTGCGAGGGCCGTGAAGTTCGACATCATCAGCCCGAAGGTGAACAGCGCGAGCGCCGACAGCGCCATGTAGAGCGCCAGCGGCAGCATGTGGGTGGACGCGGCCACCAGCATCACCGCCGCAACCAGCGCGTAGATCACCAGCGCGGTGTGCGAGATCACCCGCATCCCGAGCCGGATGACGAGGCGCGAGTTGAGGAAGCCGGCGAGCGCAATGCCGATCGCGATGGTGGCGAAGGCCAGCGGAAAGTAATGGCCGAGGTGATAGATCTCGGTGAACACCTGCTCCGACGAGAAGACGTAGCCGAACAGCGTGCCCTGAACGCCGGCCGCGGCGAGCGCATACCCGATGGTCTGGCGATTGGTGATGGTCTGGCGGAAACTGTCCAGCACTTGCCCGACGGTCAGCGGCTTGCGCTCACCGAGCGGCAGCGTTTCCGGCAAGCGCAGTGCGCTCCACAGCAATGCCAGCAGGCCATAAGCCATCAGCACGACGAAGATGCCGCGCCATTGTCCGCCGACCATCACCGCCTGTCCGAACGACGGCGCGACGATCGGCACCGCGACGAAGATCATCATCACCAGCGACATCACGCTGGCCATGCGGCGGCCGGCGTAGCAATCGCGGACAATGGACGTGGCGATCACGCGGGTGGCGGCGGTGCCGAGCCCTTGCAGCGCGCGCGCCACCAGCAGCATCTCGAACGAGCGCGTGAACAGCGCCAGCAGGCTCGCGAGGCCATACAGCACCATGCCGCCGAGCAGGACCGGCCGGCGGCCGAAGCGGTCCGACAGCGGCCCCATCACGAACTGGCCGACGCCGAAGCCGAGCAGGAAGACGGACAGCACGCTTTGCAGGTAATTGCCGTCGCTGATGCCGAAACTCGCGCCGATGTTCGGCAGCGCCGGCAGCATCATATCCATGGCAAGCGGATTTAGCGCGATGATCGAGGCGACGATCGCGACGAATTCAGGGAATCGCATCGGGCGGTGGGTCGCGGAAACCCACGCGGAGGCATTGGTATCGGTCAAGGGAATCTCTCAGGTTTGTGGTGTTATGATGAGGGCGGATGCTGCGATGCACAACCCATCTTCGGGAATGGCAGGTCCGCCGAAAATCGCAGGCGCCGCCACGGGTTGCCCTTAATTGCGGCGTGCCAGTGCCGTCATTTGCAGCAGCAAGGCTTCACCAGCCTTGGCCAGTTCGGTGGCGGTCGTGGGGCCGGGCGCGACCGGCGGCACGTGGACGAAAGCGGCGAGGCGCGGGCCGCGGCCGGCGCGGGCGGCTTCGAGCGCCCGCCAGCACAGATAGTTGCACAGATAGCTGCCGGCATCGCGCGACAGTTTTGCCTCGACGCCGCTCGCCTGCACCGCGCGCAACAGGCGGCGGGTATGCGGGTCGAACGCCATCGCATCCTCGCCGATGACAATCGCACCGTGCGTGTTGTAGCGACCGTCGCGATCCGGCCAGCGGGTGGTGAGCGTGTTGCGTGCCCGCGTCTCGATGCGCAGGTGCGGCGTGCGCGACGCGAGGCCGAACATCAACAGCGCATGCGGTTGGTGACGCACCAGCAGGTCCGGCAACTGAAGATCGACGGCGCCATACGACACGGGAAAAATATGGTCGATCACCGCGACATCGGCGAGCACGGGGCGGCGTAACCGCGCCAGCCGCGCGACCAGCGCTTGCGTCGGATTGCGCGGCGCGCCGGGGAATGGCCCGAAGCCGGTGACGAGGATGCGGAGCGGTCTGTCACTCAAGTGAAGCGCTTCCACTGTTGTCGTCCCTGCGGAGGCAGGGGCCTCTCCGTCGTCATGGCCGGATTTGTTCCGGCCATCCACGTCTTTGCAGAGAGCCAACATGAAGAACGTGGATGGCCGGGACAAGCCCGGCCATGACGGAAACAATGGGGGTATCGGTCCTGCCTGCGCAGGGACGACGCTGCGAATATTTCACAGCGTAGCAATACTCGTCACCTCAACAAGTCCGCGATCTGCTCGGCCGCGAGCGCCGGCGAGGTGCTGCCGTTGCCGACGCGCGTCTCGATCTGCTTCACGCGTGCGCGGATGGTGGCGTCGCTGCGCAGCCGCGCCTTCATGCGCTCCTCGAACATCGACCACATCCACTTCACCTGCTGCTCGCTGCGGCGCGCGGTGAATTCGCCCGACGCATTCATCGCGGTGCGATGCTCGACGATCTTCTGCCACAGCTCCGGCACGCCCGTGCCGGTGAGGCCGGAATAAGTCAGCACCGGCGGAAACCAGTGTTTCGAGCGCGGCGTCAGAATCTTCATCGCACCGCGATAGTCGGCGGCGGTGCGGTTGGCGCGCTTGACGTTGTCGCCGTCGGCCTTGTTGATGGCGATCATGTCTGCGAGTTCGATCAGGCCCTTCTTGATGCCCTGCAATTCGTCGCCGCCACCCGGCAGCATCAAGGCGAGGAAGATGTCGGTCATATCGCAGACCGCGGTTTCCGACTGGCCGACGCCGACGGTTTCCACCAGCACCACGTCGAAGCCCGCCGCCTCGCACAACAGCATCGCCTCGCGCGTTTTCGCCGCGACGCCGCCCAGCGTGCCGGAGGACGGCGACGGACGGATGAAAGCGCGTTCGTCGTTGGAGAGCCGCGCCATCCGCGTCTTGTCGCCGAGGATCGAACCGCCGGTGCGCGCCGATGACGGATCGACGGCAAGCACCGCGACGCGGTGGCCTTGTTCGATCAGGTACATGCCGAGCGTATCGATGGTGGTGGATTTGCCGACGCCGGGCGAGCCGGTGATGCCGACGCGATAGGCCTTGCCCGTCGAGGGCAACAGCGCCTGCACCAGTTCGCGTGCGGCTGCCTGATGATCCTCGCGGCGGCTTTCCACCAGCGTGATGGCGCGCGCCAGCGCGGCGCGGTTGCCGGCGCGGATATCTACCGCGAGCGAGGAGGAAACAGCGGGCCGGTTCATTTGCTGTCGGTCTTGGTTTCGGGCGCCTTGTTGCCGGCGAAGATCGCGAGCCCCTGCGGCGAGAGATAGGCCTTGAACGTTTCCCACGGCACGAACACGGTATACGGTCCTTCGGCGTAAGGTCCGACCGCGTAGGGCGGATAGTGAAAGTCGAGGCCGGCGCTCTTGTCGGCGACAGTCGATGGCGCTAGCGACACCGCGCCGACCTTGAGCAGCGTCGGCTCGATGCCCTTGTACCAGTCGATGCTGCCGGCATCGTCGATACCGCGCTCCTTCTTCTCGGCCTTGACGGCGGCGAGCGCGGCCGCGCGCAATGCTTTCAGCGTCGGGCCGTTGTCGGCGGTTTCCTTGAAGAACGGCCGCACGCTGATCTGCTTCTTTGCGTCAGTGTCCCACAAGATCGTGTCAATGTCGGTGTTGGGATGCGCGCCGCCGGTATAGACGTAGTCGGTGCGGACGATGCTGACATAACGCTCGCCGACTTTCGCGGTCTGAGCGTAGCCGCGCTCGAAGGTCCAGGCGCGGCCTTCACGAAACAGCTCCGGCGACGCCTTGAATTCCTTCGCTGCCTCGGCGCGGTTCTTTTCCATCCAGCGCTTGCCCTCAGTGAGAAGGTTTTCCGCGAGCGGCGCGTCAGTGCGGATCGCGGCATCGAGCGTCACGCTGGCGTCGATGTATTTTGCCGTCACCGCCGCATCGGGCGTAGGCTTCGGCGCGGCGGCGAGGGCCGGTGGGAGCAATAACAAGCCAAGCAGCAGGGCAAGGGGGGGCGTCGAGCGACGATGTGAAGTGATCAATGATTCGATCCTTTGATCATTTGCCCAACGAACGTCTTGAGAGGCTCAAGATCGTTTTGAACCATGTCCCACAAAATTCCGGCATCTGTTCG
>Ga0209952_1000865_pt1 | contig 30395 bp, 22 predicted proteins | sample ThiBiot_750_biof_2_FD_183951 | JGI IMG/M metagenome (GOLD analysis project Ga0209952, IMG submission 183951) | Wastewater bioreactor microbial communities from Cape Town, South Africa - Thiocy_cont_750_biof (SPAdes) | ecosystem: Engineered > Bioreactor > Thiocyanate-remediating >...
GAGCCCGAGGGCGGCACCGCGCTTGCGGCGCGTTTGGCAGCATTCCGCGAAGAGATCGTGCAGCGGGGGCTTGCCGGGTTCATCATTCCGCGCGGCGACAGCCAGCAGAATGAATACGTCGCGCCCTCGGAGGAGCGCCTTGCCTGGCTGAGCGGCTTCACCGGCTCCGCCGGGCTTGCGATGGTGACGATCCGTGAGGCCGCGCTGTTCGTCGATGGCCGCTATACGCTGCAGGCCGCCCAACAAGTAGACAGCGCCTCGTGGAACATCGTGTCGCTGACCGATCCGCCGCCGGAACAGTGGCTGACGCAGCACGTCAAGTCGGGCGAGCGCTTCGGTTTCGACCCCTGGCTGCACACCACGGCGGCGGCCGAGCGGCTCGCGGCCGCCTGCGAGAAGGCCGGCGCCGAACTTGTGGCGGTGGAGGACAATCCGGTGGATGCGGTCTGGAGCGAACGCCCCGCTCCGCCGCTCGGTCGCGTCACCGTGCATGCGCCCGAATTTGCCGGGGAGAGCGAGGCAGACAAGCTCGCCCGCATCCGCGCCGAGATGAAGCGGCTCAGCCTCGACGCGCTGGTGCTGTCGGACTCGCACGCGGTGGCGTGGACCTTCAATATCCGCGGCGCGGACGTGGCCCATACACCACTACCGCTGTCTTACGTGCTGCTGCCGAAAGACGGCCAGCCCACGATCTTCATCGATTCCCGCAAACTCTCGAACGAAGCGCGCGCTCATCTTGCCAGCCACGCCGATATCGCCGGGCCGGACGCGTTGCTCTCCACACTTTCTGCTGCATCGAACGAAAAGGCCGTCATCGGCCTCGACAGCGCCACTGCCGCCGATGCGTTGAGTCGGACAATCACAGCCGCAGGCGGCATCGCTCGCCGTCTTGCCGATCCCGTCACGCAACTCAAGGCGATCAAGAACGCCACCGAGATTTCCGGCGCGCGTACGGCGCACCGCCGCGACGGCGCGGCGCTGGCGCGTTTCCTCGCCTGGATCGACCATGAGGCACCCGGCGGCGCGCTCACCGAGATCGACGCCGTGGAAGCGCTGGAAACCTTCCGGCGCGAGACCGGCGCATTGAAGGACGTCTCGTTTCCCACCATCTCCGGCACCGGCCCGAACGGCGCGATCGTGCACTACCGCGTCACCCGCAAGAGCAACCGCCGCATCAAGCCCGGCGACCTGCTGCTGATCGATTCCGGCGCGCAATATGAAGACGGCACCACCGACGTGACCCGCACCATCGCTATCGGTGAGCCGACGGCGGAGATGCGCGACCGCTTCACCCGCGTACTGCGCGGGCATATCGCGGTGGCAAGCGCCATCTTTCCCGATGGCGTTCACGGCGCGCAGATCGATGCGCTGGCGCGGCAATTCCTCTGGCAGATCGGCCTCGATTTCGAACACGGCACTGGCCATGGCGTCGGCAGCTACCTTTCCGTACACGAAGGTCCGGCGCGCATCTCCAAGCTCGGCCACGCGCCGCTGCGCCGGGGCATGATCCTTTCGAACGAGCCAGGTTACTACAAGACCGACGCCTACGGCATCCGCATCGAAAATCTCGAGCTGATCGTCGAAGCCAAGATCGACGGTGCGGAAAAGCCGATGGATACTTTCGAGACGCTGACGCTCGCGCCGATAGACCGGCGATTGGTCGATGTTGCGCAATTGAGCGCGCAGGAGCGCACCTGGATCGACGATTACCATGCACGGGTGCGGCGGGAGATCAAACCGCTGGTCGATGAAGCCACAAAAGTGTGGCTCGACGCGGCGACAGCGCCGCTGACCTAATAATCCTCAAATCAACGCAAGAGTCCGGCCAACGTGACCACCGAAAATACCACGATGCCAGCGGCTGGCGCGAGACAATCGCGCACTGTCCTGATCCTGCTGGTGGCGATGAACGGCGTCGGTCCAGTATCGCTTTACTTGCTGGTTCCGGTCCTTCCCTTCCTGGCACGGCTGTTCGACACCTCCGTTACATCAGTGCAACTCAACGTCGTGCTGTTCATGATCGGGCTTGCGGTTTCGCAGCTCATTACCGGACCCTTATCAGACCGCTTTGGCCGCCGCCCGGTCCTGCTCGGCGGCCTCGGCCTGAGTGTCGCCGCGACGATCGCCTGCATCTTCGCACAAACGCTGCCGCAACTTGTCACGGCGCGGTTCTTTCAGGCGCTTGGCGGAGCCTCCGGCATGGTGATGTGCCGCGCCATCATCCGCGATATTTATCCACGCGAACAAATCGGCGGCATGATCAGCCTCGTCACCGCCGTGATGATGATCGCGCAGATGATCAGCCCGCTGATTGGTGGCGTGCTCGACATCAATTTCGGCTGGCACTCGATTTTCTATTTCATGGCCGCGGCATCACTGCTTGTCACCATGGGCATCGCGCTCGGCCTGCCCGAGACAAGGCGCCGTCAGGTCACCTCCGACGACCCAGGATTCTTCAAGGACTTGCGCGCGCTATCATCGAGCCGCACTTTCATCAGCTATGTGTTCTGCGTGATGCTGGCTTCGGCGATTATTTTCATTTTCGCCGGCGGCGGCCCCTACATCGTGGTCGATCAAATGGGCCGCTCCACGGCAGAATATGGACTTTGGTTCGCCACCGCTGGCGTCGCCTATATGACGGGAAACCTGGTCTCGGTGCGGCTCTCGCCGCGCTATGGCATCGACCGCATGATCCGGATCGGCCTTGTCCTGCAAATTGCGGGCTCGATCATCAACGTGCTTTGGGGCGTCCTCGGCATCAATCAGATGCCATCGTGGCTGTTCGGCACCCACATGATCGTGATGGTCGGAAATGCATTCGCGATGGCAAATGCCGCGGCGGGCGCGCTCAGCGTTCGCCCGCGAGCGGCAGGCACAGCGGCAGGCATCATGGGATTTCTGCAATTCGGCTGCGGATCACTGTTTTCCGAACTCGGCGCTTATCTCGGCGGCGATTTCGCCACGCCCTTGCCAGTCAATATCGCGATCCTGCTGACCTCGATGGCCTGTGCGGCGGCTATCGTGTTCATTCTTCCGCGCAACACCAAACCGGTCAGCACCGAAGAGATGATCGAGGCGGAAGAAAGCGAAGCCGGAATTATGTAGCGCTTTCGTCGCCCCCGATGAGCGCAAGCCACTCATCCTCGGTCAGCACCGCGACTCCAAGTTCGCGCGCCTTGGTGAGCTTGGAACCCGCCTCCTCGCCCGCGACGACATAATCAGTTTTCTTCGACACCGAGCCCGACACCTTCGCGCCCAGCCGTTCGGCCTGCGCCTTGGCTTCGTCGCGGGTGAATTTCGTCAGCGAGCCAGTAAAGACAACCGTCTTTCCGGCGACGGCGGAATCCGTGCGCGCCTGCTCTGCGGGCAGCACATCGATTTCGTCGAGCAATTCGCCAAGCGCCTTGACGTTGCGCTTCTCCGCGAAGAACTCGACCACGGCATCCGCCACGATATCGCCGATGCCGCCGATATTATTGAGATCAATATAAGCTTCGGATGCATTGCCTTCTTCGGTCTGCGCCGCAGCCGCTTCCGCCATCGCTGCACGGAAATTCTCGATAGTGCCATAATGACGCGCCAGCAGCTTGGCGTTGCCTTCGCCGACATGGCGGATGCCGAGCGCGAAAATCAAACGGTTGAGTTCGATCCTGCGCCGCACATCAATCGCGGCAAACAGGTTGCGCACCGAAACATCGCCATAGCCTTCGCGATCCTTCAGCTTCTTTGACGCTCGTGCGTCCCGCTTCTCAAGCGTGAAAATGTCGACAGGATGCATGATCAGGCCGTCGTCGTAGAACTCCTGGATCTGCTTGTCGCCGAGGCCCTCGATGTCGAAGGCGAGTCGCGACACGAAATGTTTCAATCCTTCCACCGCCTGCGCGGGGCAGATCAAGGCGCCGGTGCAGCGACGCACCGCCTCGCCCTCCTCGCGCACTGCATGGCTGCCGCAGACCGGGCAAACATGCGGGAATGAGTAAGGTTTCGAATGTTTCGTCCGCTTTTCCGTCACCACGCTGACGACCTGCGGGATCACGTCGCCCGCGCGCTGAATCACCACGGTGTCGCCTTCGCGGATATCCTTGCGGGCGATTTCGTCCTCGTTGTGCAGTGTCGCGTTCTGCACCACGACGCCGCCGACCGTGACCGGCGTCAGCCGCGCCACCGGCGTCAGCGCGCCGGTGCGTCCGACCTGAATATCGATCTTCTCCAGCACGGTCGTCGCCTGCTCGGCTGCGAATTTGTGCGCGATTGCCCAGCGCGGGCTGCGCGAGATGAAGCCCAGCCGGTTCTGCCAGTCGAGCCGGTCGACTTTGTAGACGACACCGTCGATGTCATAGGGCAGCGCCGCGCGTTCGGTCTCGATCTCGCGGTAATATTTCAGCAAAGCCTCGACATCGCGGCACAAGACCATGCGCGGATTGGTGGCGAAGCCGGCCTCGCCGAGCCACTTCACCATCTCGAATTGCGTGGTTGCGGGCATTCTGCTCATCTCGCCCCACGCATAGGCGAAGAACTTCAGCGGCCGCGACCTGGTAATCTCGACGTTCTTCTGCCGCAGCGATCCGGCGGCGGAATTGCGCGGATTGGCGAAGATCGTGTCGTCCGCCTCAGCCTGCTTCTTGTTGAGCGCGAGAAAATCCTCGCGCAGCATGTAGACCTCGCCTCGCACCTCGCAGACCGCGGGGACATCCTTGCCTTTCAGTGTGTGCGGCACGTCCTTGATGGTGCGGACGTTGGCTGTGACATCCTCGCCCTCGAAACCATCGCCACGCGTCGCGGCACTGGCAAGCTCGCCATTCTCGTAACGCAGCGACAACGAAAGGCCATCAATTTTCGGCTCGGCGACAATCGCAAGAGGTTCGTCCACACCGAGATTGAGGAAACGCCGCACGCGCGTCGCGAACTCCGCGACATCCTCGTCGCTGAAGGCATTGCCAAGAGAGAGCATCGGCACCGCATGGCGGATTTTCGCGAATGCACGCGACGGCTGCGCACCGACCGTCTGCGAAGGCGAATCCTTCGCCACCAGTTCCGGAAAGCGTTCTTCGATAGCGTTGAGACGCAGGCGCAGCTTGTCATAGTCGGCATCGGAAATCGTCGGCGCGTCTTTTTGATAATAGCGCTCGTCGTGCATCGAGATTTCGAGGGCAAGACGCGTCAATTCCACCTTGGCCTGCGCCTTGGTGAGTTTATCGACCGGCGTTATCGCCTTTTTTGCCTTAGTAGCCATAAACAATCGTCACGCTGTCGCAGCCTTGAGCAACTGCTCCGCCGCTGCGCGGGCCTCGCGCGTAATCTCGGCACCTGCCAGCATGCGGGCAATCTCCTCGCGGCGATGCTCCTTCACAAGCGGTGCGACGCGGGTGGCGACCCGTTTGCCCTTGTCGAGCGCTTCCTTGGAAATCAGCAGATGCTGGTCCGCGCGCGCGGCCACCTGCGGTGCATGCGTCACGGCCATCACCTGCACCTTTTCTGCGAGCCGCGCGAGCCGCGCGCCGATCGCATCCGCCACCGCGCCGCCAACGCCGGTATCGATTTCGTCGAACACCAAAGTCGGTGCAGAACCGCGATCCGACAGCACCACTTTCAGCGCCAGCAGGAAGCGCGACAACTCACCACCGGAGGCGACCTTCATCAGCGGCCCCGGCTTGGTGCCGGGGTTGGTCTGCACCCAGAATTGCACCCGATCGAATCCCTGCGGCCCCGGCGATTGCGGCTCACTCTCGATCTGGGTCGAGAACTTCGCGCGCTCGAGCTTCAACGGTGCAAGCTCGGCGTTGACGGCCTTGTTGAGCTTCTCCGCCGCCTTGGCGCGCGCGGCCGAAAGTTTCTTCGCGGCCTCCAAATAAGCGGCATCCGCCGCACTCGCCGCCTTCTCCAAAACTTTCAGCTTCTGCGCGCCCGCATCGATCAGGCCGACATCGGTCTTGAATTTCTCCGCCAGCGCCGCGAGGTCGTCTACCGGCGTCGCATATTTGCGCGACGCCGCACGCAGCGCGAACAGCCGCTCCTCGATCCGCTCAAGTTCGGCGGGATCGTAATCGGCGGCATTGATCGCGGCGTTGAGATTCTGTTCGGCCTCGGCGAGTGAATTGAGTGCCGAGTCCATCGCGCGGACGGCATCCTCGACAAGCTTCGGCGCGGAAGCGGCACGGCGTTCCAGCCGCCGCACAGCGGCGGCCAGCGAGGTGACCGGCGATTGCGGCCCGGCGACGGCCGACAGCGCATCGCGCAGGTCCTCGGAAATCTTCTCGCCTTGCATCATCGCGGTGCGGCGCTCGGCGAGACGGGTCTCCTCGCCCTCCGCCGGCGCGAGTTTCATCAACTCCTCGGAGGCGTGACGCAAATAGTCCGCGTCCCGCGCGGCGCGTTCCATGCCGTCGCGATGGTCCTCGAGCGCGTCACGCGCGGTGCGGCGCGCGTCCCACAACGTTTCGACATCGCTGACGCTGTCATCGAGCCCGGCAAAGGCGTCGAGCAGCCGCCGATGCGTCGCGGCATCGACCAGCGCGCGCTCGTCGTGCTGGCCGTGGATCTCCACCAGCGTCGCGCCGATGGCTTTCAGAGTCTGAACGCTGACCGGCTGATCGTTGAGGAAGCCGCGCGTGCGGCCGTCCGCAAGCTGCACGCGGCGCAGAATCATCTCACCCGATTCGGGATCGTCGAAGCCGTTCTCGCGCAGGATCGCAAATGCCGGATGCTTCTTCGGCAGATCGAAAGCCGCCGTCACCTGCCCCTGCTCCGCACCGTGGCGCACGAGGCTCGCATCGCCGCGCCCGCCAAGCGACAGCGCAAAAGCATCGAGAAGAATGGACTTTCCAGCGCCGGTCTCGCCGGTCAGCACGGCAAGGCCCTTGGCGAAGTCGATATCGAGCCGCTCGATCAGGACGATGTCACGGATCGAAAGGCGGGCCAGCATTGCAGTGAAATCCTATCCGAGGCCCAGCTTCTTGAAGGCCTTGCTGATGTAGGAGCCCTGGTTCTCACGAGGCTCGACGCCGCCCGACTTTACAAGATTGTAGGCGTCTTTGTACCAGCGGCTGTCCGGAAAGTTGTGGCCAAGCACGGCGGCGGCGGTCTGCGCCTCGCTCACCACGCCGATCGCCATATAGGCTTCGGTCAGGCGCGCCAGCGCTTCCTCGACGTGACGGGTGGTCTGATACTGCGTCACCACGACCTTGAAGCGATTGATCGCGCCGGTGTAATCGCGCTTGTCCATGTAATAGCGGCCGATGGTCATCTCGCGGCCGGCAAGCTGGTCGCGCGCTCCCTCGATCTTCTTCTTCGCAGTGGTCGCATATTCCGAGTTCGGATATTTGCGAATCACCTCTTCCAGCGCGGCGATGGCCTTTTCGGTGCGGGTCTGGTCGCGGCTGACATCGGGGATCTGGTCGTAGTTCGACACCGCCACGAGATATTGCGCATAGGCCGCGTCCGGGCTGCCGGGATGCAAGCTGATGTAGCGGTTGGCAGAGGCGATGCACTCGTCATAGTCGCCGCTCTGGTAGGCGGCGTAGGCCGACATCAAGAGCGACTTGCGCGCCCAGTCGGAATACGGGTGCTGGCGATCGACTTCCTCGAACTTCTTGAGCGCACCCTTGCGGTCGTTCTTCTCGTTCAGAAGATAGAGGCCCTCATTGTAGAGCTTGTCGGCGGGCTGATCGACGAAGGTCTCGTCCTTGGCGAAGTACTTGTCCCACAGATTGCCGGTGCCGCAACCGCCGAGCGGCGCGGCGAGCGCAACCACACCGAGGGCGAAGCAAAGCTGGCGACCCAGTCGGTCGATAAGAGGCCGCTTGGGCGAATGGCGCAAAGGCGTCGTCATGTGTTTCGCAAGACCTGAGTAAATCGACCGGAACGGAAAACCTGTCCGGCGTCGCCGGAACCCCTAAGCCCGAATTCTCGCCGGCCTATGTAGCTGAAATCGCGTTCCCAACCAACCGGATAGGGAGACATTTCGCCCGCATTAAGGCGGTTCTTACAACGTCCAGAGACGATTTGGACAAGATGCCTGCGCCCCGAAGGCGTCAGGACCAGGGACGTCAGGAGACGTCAGGCGCGAAGGCTGGCGCAACCATGCCACCGCCGAGCATGCTGCCGACCGCATCCGACACGGAAGCGCGGGCGCGGCGTGCCGCCACCGGCTCGACCTCGACCACCCGCCAAGCATGGCGATCAGCCATCAACGCGGTCAGAACGGCATGGTTGAGCTTGTGACCGCCGCGAACCGAGCGATACAGGCCGATCAGCGGCAGGCCCGAGAGCGCCAGATCGCCGATCACGTCCAGAACCTTGTGGCGGACGCATTCGTCGGCGTAGCGCAGGCCTTCGGTATTCAGCAGACGGTCTTCGTCGAACACCACGGAATTGTCGAAGGAGGCCCCGCGGGCATAACCCGCCTTCCAGAGCTGGGCGACGTCCTTCATGCAGCCGAAAGTGCGGGCACGGGCGATATCGCGGCGGAAGGCATCCGGCGTCATGTCAAAATTGTAGGCCTGACGACCGATCAGCGGATTGTCGAAATCGATCTCCACCTCGGCGCGGAACCCGCCTGCGTAAGGCCGCAACTCGCCGAACGATTCGCCGAGTGTCACCTGGATCGGCTTCAGGACTTCGATGAACCGGGAGGGCGCCGACTGCTCGACGATGCCCGCACGGTCAATCGCCGCGACGAATGCCGCGGCGCTGCCATCCATGATCGGAATTTCGGGACCATCGACCTCGATGGTGGCGTTGTCCACGCCCATGCCGCGGAGCGCGGCGAGCACATGCTCGGCGGTGGACACCACGGCGCCGGCCTTGTCGCCCAGCACGGTCGCGAAAGCGGTGGCGGAAACGGATGCGGCCAGCGCGCGAACCTCGCGCTCGGTGCCGTCGGCGTCGGTACGGATGAAAACAAAACCGGCATCGACATCCGCCGGTCCAAGAACGAGGTTGACGGGCTCACCCGAATGAACGCCGACGCCCGTCAACGAGACGTGCGAATGGAGCGTCTTTTGCCGGCTGAATTTCATCCCCGCCTTCACCTAACTTAACAGACCCGGGAAACGCGCACGTGAGACCTACATCCCCGCAGGTCTCGATTTCGCGGCATGAAGGCCAGAAAATCGGCCAGTGATTCCCGAAGTCCCCCCAACGTGGTTTGGACCTTACTCATTGCTGCGACCGGCGCCACTCACGGTTGTTTACCGATTGTTACCCCAAAGGCGCCGCATCTGACGCGCGATCCTGCCACAATTGAACAAGTCCCCGCTACCCGGCTTTCTGTTCGATCACATCTTTTTTCCCTTTCGAGTCAAAAGGTTGTGAAATTGACGTGAGAGCATCCCGCCCGGAATACGAAAATGCCCCGGCTTTCGGCCGGGGCATTCGCAAGGGTCGATTGTTACGAAAATCAGTTGGCCTGGCGTCGCAGAAACGCCGGGATGTCCAGGTGGTCATCCACAGCAGCGGGAGCCCCCGGAGCCGGACGACCGTGCTGGTCAAGGCCCTGAGGCGCCGGGCGGCGTCCGTACTCGGACACCGGCTCACCCATGCCCGCCGGATTCGGACGCTGCGGCTTGCGCTCGGGCAACGGCGGCATCTGCGGCATGGCCGGACCGGACGAGCGGGCGGCGATCGGAGCCTCATGCGCCTCGTCGCGGCGGCCGAGGCCGACATTGGCGAGGCGCTGCAGCAGCGAGGTCCTGGTCTTGTGCGGATGCTCTTCCCTGATGTCGCCGCGGGCCTTGCGAATCTCGTTCTGGGCCGGCATCGGCAGCTCATCGAAATTCGGCATGCGCGGCGCACGGAGCGGCACCCGCTCGGCGGACGGCGGAATGAACGCGGCCGCAGGCGCCGGCTCATGCAGTTCCATCGGCTCTTCCTTTTCCGGGAACAGCGACGGCTTTGGCGGGATCGGACGGATGCTGACATCGCCGTAGGATGCAGCCGCAGGCGCGGCCGGCGGCGCAGGCGACACAGCTTCCGCGATCGCAGCGAGCGCGGCGCGGTCGATCTGCTCGGCCGTCGCACGGGTCGCCGGTGCAGGAGCTGCGGCCGGAGCAGCAGCTTCAGCCTTCTGGATCCGCTCGGCGACGCGCATGTTATCAGCACGCAGACGCGCGGTGAGTTCGGCGAGACGGTTTTCCGGGCTGCCGTTCGAGGCAGCGGCCGCAGGGGCCGTAGCCGGCGTCGCCTTGGACGCGACTTCCTTGTCGATACCGGTGGCGACCACCGAGACGCGGATCAGGCCGTCGAGCGCCTCGTCGAAGGTCGCGCCGACGATGATGTTGGCGTCGGCATCGACTTCCTCGCGGATACGGGTCGCCGCTTCGTCGACTTCGAACAGCGTGAGGTCCTTGCCGCCGGTGATCGAGACCAGCAGGCCACGGGCACCACGCATCGAGGAATCATCGATCAGCGGATTAGCGATGGCGGCTTCGGCGGCGGCCAGCGCGCGCTTCTCGCCCGTCGATTCGCCGGTGCCCATCATCGCCTTGCCCATCTCCTTCATCACCGCGCGGACGTCGGCGAAGTCGAGATTGATGAGGCCTTCCTTGACCATCAGGTCGGTGATGCAGGCAACGCCCGAATACAGCACCTGATCTGCCATCGCGAAGGCGTCGGCGAAGGTGGTCTTTTCGTTGGCCACCCGGAACAGGTTCTGGTTCGGGATGATGAGAAGCGTGTCCACCACCTTCTGCAGCTCGATGATGCCGTGCTCGGCCGTGCGCATGCGGCGCTGGCCTTCGAAGTGGAACGGCTTGGTGACAACGCCGACGGTGAGGATGCCCATCTCGCGCGCGGTCGCCGCGATCACCGGAGCAGCGCCGGTGCCGGTGCCGCCGCCCATGCCTGCGGTAACGAACACCATGTTTGCGCCCGACAGATGATCCTTGATCTCGTCGATCACTTCCTGCGCCGCGGCCGCACCGACATCCGGCTGCGAACCTGCGCCGAGGCCCTGCGTCACCTGCGTACCCATCTGCACGAGGCGCTCCGCCTTCGACATCGTCAGCGCCTGCGCATCGGTGTTGGCGACGACAAAGTCGACACCCTCGAGGCCAGCCGTGATCATGTTGTTGACGGCGTTACCGCCCGCGCCGCCGACGCCAAACACAGTGATTCGCGGCTTCAGCTCGCGAATGTCGGGTTTTTGAAGATTGATGGTCATGGGATGCCTCTCGTTACGCGTGCGCGCTTTCACTTCGGCGCAGCGCCGAAGACGTTGATGGAATGAAGTCGTTCGGTGTCATCAGAAGCCCTCGCGAAGCCATCGTCCGACCTTTCCGAAATAACCGTTGGTCCCTGTCATGAGGTGCCGCGTGTGCCGCGGTTCGATATATTCGAGGTGTGCGAATTGCGGATAAACCAGCAGACCTGCCGGCACCGCGAACGACGCGCTCTTCGCCTCGCCCGGCACCTTGCCGAATCCGAGGGGGCGGCCGATGCGCACGGGGCGGCCGAGAATGCGGCCTGCCAGATCTGGAAGTCCGGTCAGTTGTGAAGCACCGCCGGTCAGCACGACCTGCGCGCGAGGTTCGCCTGCAAACGGGGACTGTGCCAGCCGATCGCGGACCATCTCGAAAATCTCCTCGACCCGCTGTTTGACGATGTTCGCGATCGTCGCGCGGGTGACAATCTGCGGCGCATCGCGCTCGTAATCGTCCGCAGCCGGAACACTCAGCGTCTCGCGCGCGTCGACGCCACCGGTCAGTACCGTGCCATATAACGTCTTGATTCGCTCGGCATCCGCAATGCAGACCCCAAGTCCGCGCGCCAGATCCATAGTGACGTGCTGCCCGCCAAGCGCGAAGCCCGACGCATGCACGAACTGTCCGTTCGAATAGGTCGCAATGGTTGTCGTACCCGCGCCCATGTCGATCACAGCGGCGCCGAGATCGCTCTCGTCATCGGTCAGCACGGCAAGACCCGCGACGTAAGGGGCGGCCGCCACGGCTTCGACGTTGAGATGACAGCGCTCGACGACAAGCATCAGGTTGCGCGCGGCCGAGAGGTCGGCGCTGACGACATTCATGTCGACGCCGAAATGACGGGCGATCATACCGCGCGGATCACGCACGCCTTTCACGCCATCGAGCGAATAGCCGACCGGCAACGTGTGAAGGACAGTCCGTCCCTCCCCGGTCGCGTGATGCATGCCGGCGCAGACGATGCGGTCGATATCCGATTGCGTCACCGCTCCCTGGCGCAGTTCGGCCGCCGCTTCCATCAACTGTCCGCTGAGGCGGCCCGACGACATCGACAGCAGAACCGATTCGACACGGACTCGCGCCATCCGCTCGGCCAGCGCCACCGCATGGCGGACCGCGTGTTCGCATTCGTTGAGGTCGGACACCGCGCCGGCCTTGATGCCGCGCGACTGGATGTGGCTCATGCCGATCAGTTCGATCGCATGGGTGCGGCCGCGCAACGTCTCGCTCGGCGAACAGGGTTTCAGCCGTGCGATCAGGCAGGCGATCTTGCTCGATCCGATGTCGAGCGCCGCCACCAGCGCCGTCTTGTTCGGCGGCATCTGGCGTGTCTTCGGTGTCTGGGTGCGATCGAAGCCGCTCATGCGTCACCTGCCTTGCGCTTCGACTTGCTGGCGGCGATCGCGTCCGCACGGGCCTTGGCAGCATCTTCCGACAGCCGCACCGTCACCCGGTCGGGCAGACGCATATCGATCGAGGTGATATCGCGGGAAAGGAGCTGCTCGTCGCTGTCGAGCTTGACCAGCGTGGCAAGCGCCGTCTCGGTGCCGGTTTCCGGCAGCCGCACGTCCATTCCGTTGGTCAGGCGCAAGTTCCAGCGCCGATCGCCGACCAGAATGATGGCGCGGGTCTGGTTGCGGATGTTCGGATAGTTCGCGAGCAGATCGAGGAACGCGTGAGCGCGCTCCTGTGCGCCCTCACCCACCACCAGCGGCAGAAGATTGAAGCGGTTGGCGACATAGGGCTCGAGCACGGTACCATCTTCCGCGATCACGGACAGACGGCCTTCCTGCTGCCACAACGCATAGGGCTTACGCTCGGTGATATCGATCTGCAGGCGGCCGGGATAAAGCTTCTGCACGGTCGCATCCGCGATCCACGGATCACCCTTCAGGCGATCGCGCACCGTCGCGGCATCGAGGAACAGCAGCGAGGAGCGGCCGTTGACGCCGCCGACCGCGAGAATTTCGTCCTGGGTCAATTGCTTGCGGCCAGAGATCGCCACGTCCGTGATTCGGAAACCAACGGCGTTGGCAAGTGCGTTGCGGGTATCCTGAAAAGCCGTGACGACATTGTCGGCATGACCGCCCCGGACGACGCCGAACAGGCCTGCGCCGATCAGCAGCACCACCGTCGCGGTAACGCCGAGGCCACGCGGCAGGCGACGTTCCAGTCTGGCGAAAAAGCCGTTGGGGTTTTCCTCGCGCTCCGGCTCGAAAACGTAGCGGCGCGTCGAAACCATGGCGTCACGGGACGGGGCAGCAGCCTTCCGCACCGGGGCAGAACGCGATTGCGTCTGTCTCACCGATCGAGAGAGGCGTCCTCCACCATCCATTGAACCAACTCGTCAAATGCAACGCCCGCATATCCTGCAAGCTCTGGAACAAGTGACGTCTCGGTCATACCGGGCTGGGTATTCACCTCAAGACAGACGAGTCCCCCCGTCCCCTCGATGCGATCGTCGTAGCGGAAGTCCGCCCTACTCACACCCCGGCAGCCAAGCGACACATGCGCGGCCAGCGTCAACCTTCGGACTTCCTGGTAAACAAAGGGTAAAATAGGTGCAGGCAGAACGTGTTTTGATGCGCCTTTTGAATACTTTGCCTCGTAATCATAGAATTTTAGCAGAGGAACAATTTCAGTGACCTCGCTGGGCTCGCCCTTGATGACGGCACAGGTCAGTTCCCGCCCGGCGACGTATTTTTCCACCAGAAGGCGGTCGCCGTGTGGCCAGCCGTCCCGGAAAAGCTCCTGCGGCGGATGAGCATGCTCCTCGGTGACGATGAACACGCCGACACTGGAGCCATCCGCCACCGGCTTGATGACGTAAGGCGGCTTCATTACGTGGCCCTTGGCGATTTCGGCACGTGACAGCGTCAATCCTTCCGCGACCGGCACGCCGGCCGTCGCCATCACCGTCTTGGCGAGATCCTTCTGCATGGCAAGCGAGGACGCCAGCACGCCGGAATGGGTGTAGGGAATCGCAAGCGTCTCCAGCACACCCTGAATGGTGCCGTCCTCACCCGGCCGCCCGTGCAGCGCCATGAACGCGACATCTGGCTTCAATCCGGCGAGCACGGTCGCGATGTCGCGCTGCACGTCTATGCGCGTGACGCGATATCCCCTGCTCTCGAGCGCAGCGGCGCAGGCCGCGCCGGACCGCAACGAGACTTCCCGTTCCGAAGACCATCCGCCCATCAGGACAGCGACATGTTTAGATGCAGCCATTTTAGCTCCTTGATTGCTCCTCACTACGCTGATTTGCGGAAGCGACCAAGGGGTGGAAGCCGGCGCGAAGGGGTTCGCGCGAACGCATTCTGCATGTAGATTCCGGCCATCCGATTCCACCTCGCGGCACGCGCCGCGCAGCTTGCCGAACAGCGATTGTCATCATGATCAGAGCCTGGCTCGAACTGCCGCCCCTGGGCATTTTCCTGACGCTTGCCGCGCTGTATTTCGGCGTTGTCATTGCCTTGCGCATCCTCATTTTCAGTTCGCCGCTCAGTCGCCAGATGCAGTCGTTGACCGGCATCGTCGCGCCGTTCTTCAATGCGTCCGCCATCCTGTTCGCGTTGCTCGCGGGCTTCCTCGCCAACGACATCGCCGACCGCAGCCGCCAAGCTTACAAGGCGGTGCAAACCGAAGCCGGCGAACTGCGCAACGTCTATACGTTGAGTGTCGCAGCACTCGCCGACATGGCCGCGATCCGCGAGGCATTGAAAACCTATGCGACATCCGTGACCGTCGACGAATGGCCCGCAATGACGGAGGGTCACGGCTCCGCCCGCACTTCGGCCGCCTATGACGAATTGCTGCGCAAGATCAGCGATCCCAGCATTGCGAAATCCTCCGGCGGCGCGGTCCATGCCGCACTTCTGAACGCGGCGGTGCGCGCCGGCAACGCACGCACCGAGCGCCTCGCGATTGCCTCCGACCACACCAACGATCTGAAATGGATCGTGGTGATCGTGCTCGGCCTGATCACGGAAATCTCCATCGCGCTGGTTCATCTCGAGCGGCGGCGCGCGATGACGACCGCGCTCATCGTCTTCGCGAGCGCCGCGGTCATCACGCTCAGCCTGGTGGCGTTTCAGGAATATCCGTTCTACGGCGCATTCCATCTCTCGCCCGCGCCGATTGTCGAGACGATCCGCGTGCTAGGTGGGTAGCCGCTCCACGGCCGCCGCACAGCCAATGCTGCCGGTCGTTCAGTAATATCCGACCGTAGCGCCGCCATCGACAGCAATGGCCGTGCCCTGGATATGCCGCCCCTTCTCCGAGCAGAGAAACAACGCCAGCGCGGAAATATCCTGCGCCGTTGCGAGGCGTCGGATTCCATCCTTCATCAACGCCTCCTGTTTCAACTGCTCCACCGGCTTTCCCGATGCCTTCGAACGCATCTCGATCAACTGGTAGAAACGTTCGGTTTCGGTCGCGCCCGGATGAATGACATTGACGTTGACGTCGTCCTTCTTGCCCTGCTGCGACAGGGCTTTGGAAAAATTGCCCATTGCAGCATTGACTGAACCGCCGATGGTAAAGTCTGCGCCCGGAGAATGAGCGGCTACACCGCTGATATTGATGACGTTGCCGTGTACCGCCTTCAGCATCGGCCAGAACAACCGGCACATCCGCACGCAGGCAAAGAACTTCAACGCATAGCCGTCGATCCAGGCGTCATCGGGCAATTCCACGAAATTGCCCGCTCGCGTCGCTCCCGCGGAATTCACCAGAACATCGCACCGATTGAATGCTGCCTTCATCGCCTCGAACGCGGTTTCGCAACCTTCGAGCGTGCGCAGATCAGTGGTGATCGCAAGTGGGGACGGTCCCGCAGCGCCAATGATCTTTGTCGCATCCGCCAGATTCGTTTCCGACGACGAAATGATGACTGTCCGGGCTCCCTGTCGCGCGAAATCCGCAGCAATCTCACGGCCGATGCCACGGCTTCCACCAGTGACAACAACAACTTTGCCTTCGAAATCGCCCGGCATTGTTTTTTCCTTCCCTCGATGCGCCGGTATGGCCTCAGTTGTTACACCACACCGATCCGCTTGATTTCCCAGTGCAGTTCGATGCCGGACTGCGCCTTCACGCGCTCACGCACCGTCTCCCCGAGCGCTTCGATATCGCTGGCCGTCGCATCGCCGGTGTTGATGAGGAAATTGCAGTGCATTTCCGAGACCTGCGCGCCGCCGACGCGGAAGCCACGCATACCAGCCGCGTCGATCAACCTCCATGAGCTATGACCGGGCGGATTCTTGAAGGTCGAACCGCCGGTCTTCTCACGGATCGGCTGCGCCGTTTCGCGATGCTGTTGCACGGCGTTCATCCGCGCACGGATTGTCTCCGGGTCGGTGACGACGCCGCGATATAGTGCGGACGTGAAAATGATCGACGGATCGACGCCGTGACTGCGATAGACGAACTTCATCTCCGCATTTCTGAACGTCACTTTGTCGCCCGCGCGCGTGACGCCATGCGCTTCGGCCAAAACATCCTTGGTCTCGCCGCCGTTGGCGCCCGCGTTCATGCGCAGTGCACCGCCGATCGAGCCGGGAATACCGAAATAGAATTCGAGCCCGCCGATATTCGCTGCGGCTGCCGCTTCCGCCACACGCTTGTCGAGCGCCGCGGTGCCCGCACGAACCGTGTCACCTTCCGCCACAACAGAACCGAAGCCGCGCGGTGACAGGCGAATGACGACGCCTTCCACACCGCCATCGCGCACGATCAGGTTCGAGCCGACGCCGATGACGTAGACGGGAATCTCCTCCGGCAAACGCTTGAGGAAATAAGCGAGATCGTCCTCATCAGCCGGCGTGAACAGAACCTGCGCCGGACCGCCGACACGAAACCACGTCAGTGGACCAAGTGATTCATTGGCAAGCAAACGCCCGCGCAAATCAGGCATCACAGCTTTCAGATCGGCGCTGATATCAGGGAAGCTCACTTGTCGAGCGCCTTCAATTCGCCGGGCAGCGCATAGGCCCATTGCGAAATGCTACCCGCGCCGAGACAGACGACGAAATCGCCCGGTTGCGCGATGCGGCGCACGATGGAGGCCAATTGCGACGCGCCCTCCAATGGGATCACTTCGCGATGGCCATGCGCGCGCAGGCCGAGCACGAAGGAATCGCGATCGATGCCGGGGATCGGTGCCTCACCTGCCGGATAGACATCGGCGACGATCACGGCATCAGCGTCGTTGAAGCAGGTACAGAACTCCTCGAACAGCGATTGCAGCCGCGTGAAGCGATGCGGCTGCACCACGGCGATCACCCGACCCTTGGTCGAGTCGCGCGCCGCCTTCAGCACCGCCGCGATCTCCACCGGGTGGTGGCCGTAATCGTCGATGACCGTGACGCCGTTCCATTCGCCGGTGCGCGTGAAGCGCCGCTTGACCCCACCGAAGCCCGCGAGCGCCTTACGGATGGCCTCGTCCGTCATGCCGATCTCGTGCGCGACCGCGATCGCCGCCGTCGCATTGAGCGCGTTGTGGCGGCCCGGCATCGGCAGCACCAGATCGGAAATGACATGCGCCGCGCCCGCCTTGCGGCGGCGGATTTCGACTTTGAATTTCGAACCACCTGTAAAGGGGTGCAAATCGACCAGCCTCGCATCGGCCTGCGGATTTTCGCCGTAGGTGATAATGCGGCGATCCTCGATCCTGCCGACCAGCGCCTGCACCACGGCGTGATCGATGCACATCACCGCGAAGCCGTAGAACGGCACGCCCTCAACGAAATGCCGGAAGGCTTCCTGTACGGCCTCAAACGTCTTGAAGTGATCGAGATGCTCGGGGTCGACATTGGTGACGATAGCAACATCGACCGGCAGTTTCAGGAACGTGCCGTCGCTCTCGTCGGCCTCCACCACCATCCACTCGCCCTCGCCGAGCCGCGCGTTGGTGCCATAAGCGTTGATGATGCCGCCGTTGATGACGGTCGGATCGAGGGCACCTGCGTCGAGCAGCGTCGCAACCATCGAGGTCGTGGTGGTCTTGCCGTGGGTTCCGGCGATAGCGATGCAGCTTTTCAGCCGCATCAGTTCGGCGAGCATTTCCGCGCGGCGCACCACGGGAATGCGCTGCGCGCGCGCCGCCATCAATTCGGGATTGTCGCGTTTTATTGCGGTGGAGACGACCAGCACGTCCGCGCCGTTGACGTTCTCCGCCTTGTGGCCGACCGACACCTTGATGCCCTTGTCGCGCAGCCGCACAACGTTGGCATTTTCGGCAGCGTCCGAGCCCTGCACGGTGTAGCCAAGATTACACAGCACCTCGGCGATGCCGCTCATGCCAATACCGCCGATACCGACGAAGTGAATAGGCCCGATTTCGCGCGGCAGTCTCATGCAAATATCCTTGTCATAGCCCTCTTGGATGCCTTGCTTCGGCGGTCCCTGACAAGGGTTAAATCGGCCTCGGAACGCTAGATTCCGGCGACTTTCACGACCAGATCGGCCAGCCGATCGGCGGCGTCCAGCCGCCCCGCCTTGCGCGCATTCGCGGCCATCTCGGCCAACCGTTGCGGTTCGGCCGCCAGTGCGGAAATTTCCGCGGCGAGCCGTGTCGGCGTGAATTCGGATTGCGGAATCCGGATCGCGCCGCCTGCGTCCACCAGCACACCGGCATTGGCGAACTGGTCCTGATCGATGGCGCCAGGCAGCGGCACCAGAATCGAAGGCCTGCCGATGGCCGCGAGCTCGGCGACCGTGCCCGCGCCGGAGCGAGACACCACAAGGTGGCTTGCGGCCAGCCGGGACGGCAGGTCGCTGAAGAACGGCGCCAGTTCCGCCTGAATCTTGAGGCGCTCATAGACCGCGCGAACGCGCGGCATGTCCTCTTCGCGCACCTGCTGGATCAGCGACAGCCTGTTCCATAACGCAGGCTCCAACTGCTCGATCGCGCCGGGCACGATGTCCGACATCACGCGCGCGCCCTGACTGCCGCCGACCACGAGTAAGCGGAATGATCCCGCGCGCTCCGGCGCAGCGTAAGGCACCGCGGCCGCCGCCAGGATGTTCGAACGCATCGGCGTGCCGGTGGTCGTCGCCTTGGAGGCAAGTGCAGGATCGCGATCCAGCACACCCGGCAGCGAGGTCGCAATCGCATTAACGCGCGACGACAGCAGGCGATTAGCGCGGCCAAGCACCGCGTTGGAATCGTGAATGAGGGCCGGTACGCCGAGCATCTTTGCCGCCATCAGCGGCGGCAACGTCGGGTAACCACCGAAGCCCACGACGGCGGCTGGCTTCAATTTGCGGATCAGCAATGCTGCCTTAGCCGCGCCCGCCGACAGCATCGCCAGCGTACGCGCAAGCGACAGCGGATTTCGCCCGCGCACGGTGTCGCTCGGCACCACGTCGATCATGTCATTGGAAAACAGGCCGCTGTAGCGCATGGCGCGTTCGTCGGTGACGAGACGCACGCGATAGCCGCGCTTCATCAGCACGGCGCCCAGCGCTTCGGCAGGGAACAGATGTCCGCCGGTGCCGCCAGCGGCGAGCAATATGAGGGGAGATTCAGTCATCACGCCATCATATCATATCGTGCGCTCAGGCGTAGGCGCGCACCGCGTTCGCAGCGCCCATCGAATCTATCCCGACGGTCGGCCGCTGCCGCGTCAGTGCCAGCAACATCCCGACGCCATAAGCCAGCGACACCATCGATGAGCCACCATAGGAAATGAACGGCAATGTCATACCCTTGGCAGGCATCAGATGCAGGTTCACCGCCATATTGATGCACGCCTGGGTGCCGAACATAATGGCAAGGCCGGACGCGGCGAAGCGCGTGAACAGATCCTCGCTCGCATAGGCGCGCGACAACGAGCGCAGCACGATGAAGGCAAACAGCGCGAGCAGCGCGAGACACAGCACGATGCCGAATTCCTCCGCGCCTACCGCAAACACGAAGTCGGTATGGCTGTCGGGCAGCAGACGCTTCACGGTACCCTCGCCCGGTCCCTGACCAAACCAGCCGCCTTGCATGAAAGAGTCGGCGGCGAGATCGACCTGGAACGTGTCGCCCGACGCCGGATTCATGAATCGCTGAATGCGCGCGGCGACATGCGGCACCGTGAGATAGGCGGTGAACAACCCGACCGCCGATACGCCGAAGAGGCCGAACACCCACACCATCCGCATGCCGGCGATGAAGAATAGCGCTCCCCACACGGTCGCCATCAGCATGGTCTGGCCGAAATCCGGCTCGAGCACCAAGAGCGTCAGCAGCATAACGAGCAGCGCCAGCGCCATCGAGGTAGCAGGCATTTCCGGACGCCGCGTCGATTCCGCGAACAGCCACGACACCACGACGACGAACGCAGGCTTGGCGGCTTCTGACGCCTGAATGTTGACGCCGATGATGGTGATCCAGCGCCGTGCACCCTTCACCTCGGGACCGAACAGCAGCGTCGCCACGATCAGTGCCATGCTCAGCGCCAGAACGATCAGCGCACTACGGCGAACATGCTTCGGCGACAGGAACGATGTCCCGATCATCACGATGATCGACGGCACCAAAAACAGAACGTGGCGATTAAAGAAATGAAACGGATCGAGGCCGATGCGGGTCGCGACCGGCGGGCTTGCCGCCAGCGACAGGATCACACCCGCCAGGATGAGTGCCATGATCGCCGCCAGCAGCAGCTTGTCGACGGTCCACCACCACTCGCTCAGGGGCGTGCGTTGTTCGCGTGACATCATGGCGGCAGTCCTTCAGGCGGTTATCCGCCATTGGTCGCCGATCATGGTTTCGGGAGGGTTAACGAGATGTAAAAACTTTTACGGCTTCACCGGCGCTATGCCGGGAAGCGCCATCACCAGCTTGCGGAAATGGTCGCCCCGCACCTCGAAATTGGGGAACTGGTCGAACGAGGCGCAGGCCGGCGACAGCAGCACCACGGCACTGCCGCCAGCCGCCTCCGCATCGCGCGCGGCATGCGGCACGGCGACGTCGAGCGTGCCCGACATTTCCTGCGGCACGCCTTTGAGCGTTTCGGAGAACTCCTGCGCCGCCTCGCCGATCAGATAGGCCTTGCGAATGCGCGGGAAGAATTCGCGCAGGGATTCGATGCCGCCGGTTTTCGGCTTGCCGCCGGCAATCCAGTAAATGTCGCTGAAGGAGGACAGCGCACGGGCCGCCGCGTCGGCGTTGGTGCCCTTTGAATCATTGACGAACAGCACATCGCCCTTGCGTCCGACCTGCTCCATGCGATGGGCGAGACCGGGAAAGCTGCGCAGGCCCCGCTGCACCACATCGAACGGCACGCCGAGCGCGAGCGCGGCGCTCGCCGCGCAGGCTGCGTTCTGCGCATTGTGTCGCCCCCGCAGCGAACCGATGCCGTGCAGATCGACCAGCTTGGCGGTGCCGCCTGCTGATCCCCGCACGATGATTTCGCCATCGAGAAACACCCCGTTCTCAAGCCTGCGTTGCACCGAGACGGTGACGACATGCTTGCCCGCCTGCTCCGCATTGCGTGCCGCCTTGGCGCTGAAATCATCATCGACACCGACGATCGCCGTGCCGCCGCGCTGCACGCCGACAACGAGCCGCTCCTTCACCTCGGCGTAGTTCTCGATGGTGCCGTGGCGATCGATGTGATCTTCCGTGACGTTGAGCAGGATACCGACGCTCGGATCGAGCGATGGCGTCAGATCAATCTGGTACGACGACATCTCGATGACGTGCACACGCCGAGCCGCGGGCGGCTCCAGCGACAGGATCGCGGTTCCGATATTGCCGCCCATCTGCACGTCGAATCCCGCCTCGCGCATCAGATACGCCGTCAACGCTGTCGTGGTGGACTTGCCGTTGGTGCCGGTGATGGCGACGAACGGCGCACTCGGCGCGTGACGCCGCCGCTCGCGGCAGAACAGTTCGACATCGCCGATTACTTCGATGCCCGCCTTGTGCGCCATCTCGACAGTCCAGTGCGGTGCCGGGTGAGTCAGCGGCACTCCCGGCGTCAGCACGAGGGCCGCGAAATTCTCCCACGAGACGCCGCGCAGATCGGCCGTGATGAAACCCGACTTCGCGGCCTGCGCCAACCGTTCCGGGCTGTCATCACCTGCGATGACTTCTGCACCACCCGCTTTCAGGGCATGGCAGCTGGCGAGACCCGAACCACCGAGACCGAACACGGCAATGGTCTGCCCCTCAAAACAGGTGACGGGAATCATGTGCTCACCGCAATTTCAGCGTGGACAGACCGGCGAGTGCCAGCATTACCGCGATGATCCAGAAGCGGATCACGATCTGCGGTTCGGTCCAGCCCTTCTGCTCGTAATGATGATGGATCGGCGCCATACGGAAGATGCGCTTGCCGGTCAGCTTGAAGGATGCGACCTGCACGATCACCGACAGCGCCTCGAATACGAACAGGCCGCCGATCACCGCGAGCACAATCTCGTGCTTCACCGCGACCGCGATGCTGCCGATCATACCGCCAAGCGCGAGCGAACCGGTGTCGCCCATGAAGATCGAAGCGGGCGGCGCATTGAACCACAGAAAGCCGAGTCCCGCGCCGAGCACCGCGCCGCAGAGCACCGCGAGTTCGCCGGTGCCCGCAACGTAACGGATTTGCAGGTATTCGGAGAACACCGCGTTGCCGACGAGATAGGAGATCATGCCGAAGCTCGCCGCCGCGATCATCACCGGCACGATAGCGAGGCCGTCAAGGCCATCGGTAAGATTCACCGCGTTGCCTGCGCCGACGATGATGAAGCCGCCGAAGATCACGTAGAACCAGCCGAGGTTGAAGGCGAATTCCTTGGCGAAGGGGATGCCGAGTTGCGTCACCGAGGCATCGCGCGCCGACCAGACGATCGCGGCGCAGGCGAGCAGAGCAATCAGCCCTTCCACCGCAAGGCGCGAGCGGCCTGAAAATCCGGCATGGGTCTGCTTGGTGACTTTCAGATAGTCGTCATAGAAGCCAACAAAACCGAAGCCGAGCGTGACCATCAGCACCACCCACACATAGGGGTTGCGCAGATTAGCCCACAGCAGCGTCGCGACCACGAGACCTGAGAGGATCATCAGCCCGCCCATGGTCGGCGTGCCCTTCTTGGTGACGAGGTGCGTCGGCGGGCCATCGACGCGGATCGGCTGCCCCTTGCCCTGCGCGAGCCGCAGATGATCGATGATCCAGGGACCGAACATGAACACGAACAGTGCGCCAGTCACCATCGCGCCGCCGGTGCGGAAGGTGATGTAGCGAAAGACGTTGATGCCCGGAATCGTGCCTGCGAGATCGGTCAACCAATAAAACATGCAAACCGCCTATACCGTGAGATCGTCAGCATCCGCGCCACTCGGAAAATTCTTCTCAAGCGCGGTCACAATCAGTTTCATGCGCGAGCCGAGCGACCCCTTCACCATGATCGCATCGCCCGCGCGAATTCCCGCAACGAGCTGTGATTCCAGCTTTGCCGATGTCTCGGCATAGCCCCCCTTCTTCGCCGAGGGAAGGGCATCCCACAAAGCATGCATCAGGGGACCGCAACAAAACACCAGATCGACTTTATTGGCCGCGACCGACGCCGCGAGGCCGGCATGAAGTTCCTCGCCCTTGGGGCCAAGTTCGAGCATGTCGCCAAGAACCGCGATCCGACGACCCTGCGGACCGATAGCGGCCTGGCCAAGCACGGTCATGGCCGCAGCCATCGAGGCCGGATTGGCATTATAGCTTTCGTCGATCAGCGTCGCTGTTCCGCCCGGAAGTTCGAGCATCTGGCGAACGCCCCGTCCGGCGGCGGGACGAAAGTCCGCCAGCGCCAGCGCCGACAAAGCGAGATCAGCCCCGGCAAGCGTCGTCGTCGCAAGCACCGCGAGCGAGTTCATCGCCATATGCCGTCCCGGCACTCCGACTTTATACGTGACATCGTGGCCAAGCAGGCTCGCATGGACGGCGGAACATTCACCGTGCAGCGCGACATCGAGCAGGCGCGCATCCGCCTTGGCGTTCTCGCCGAACGTCACGATGCGAGAGACGCCACAGGCCTTCGCCTTGTCGCGCAGACGTGCGAACTGCGAATTGTCGATGTTGAGGATCGCCGCGCCATCCGGCTCAAGTCCCGTGAAGATTTCCGCCTTGGCGTCGGCAATCGCTTCGACTCCGGCGAAGAATTCGAGGTGCACTGGCTCGACCGTGGTGATGATCGCAAAATGCGGGCGCACCAGTTTCACCAGCGGCTCGATCTCGCCTGCATGGTTCATACCAATCTCGAAGATCGCGAACTGCGCGCTCGACGGGCACCGCGCGAGCGACAGCGGCACGCCCCAATGATTATTGAAGGATGCCGCCGAGGCATGGGTTTCGCCCTGCCCCTGCAACACCGTACGCAGCGCTTCCTTGGTCGAGGTCTTGCCGACCGATCCCGTCACCGCGATGATCTTTGCATGCGAGCGGGCGCGCGAGGCTTTCGCGACATCAACCAGACCTGCGAGCACGTCCGGCACCACCAGCAACGGCAGGCCATCAGAAAAATGCGCGCGATGCGACTGCGCGATCACCGCAATCCCACCGCCGTTCTTCAGCGCCGCTTCGACAAAAGCATGCCCGTCATGCACATCGCCCTTGATCGCGAAATAAGCTTCGCCCGGCGCGATGGTGCGGCTATCGATGGAAATGCCGGTGATGCCCTCGGGCAAGGGACCGACGCGTTCCGCCTTCATCGCTTCCGCCATCGCGGCAATGGTCCACAGGGGCTTTGTCATGCGACATGCTCCGCTAACGCAGCGGAAGCTGCCTCGTGATCGCTGAACGGCAAGATTTTGTCTCCGATTATCTGCCCGGTCTCGTGCCCCTTGCCCGCGATCAGCAGTACGTCGCCGGGCTGGAGCGAGGCGACAGCGGAGCGGATCGCTTCCGCCCGGTCGCCGATTTCTGTCGCACCCTTTGCAGCCGTCAAAATCTCGGCACGGATCGCGGCAGGCTTTTCGCTGCGCGGATTGTCATCGGTCACGATCACCGCATCGGCGTGTTGCGCAGCGATTTCGCCCATCAACGGCCGCTTGCCCGCGTCGCGATCGCCGCCCGCTCCGAACACTACGACGAGGCGGCCCCTCGCGTAAGGCCGCAGCGCCTCGAGCGCCTTCATCAACGCATCGGGCTTGTGTGCGTAGTCAACAAACACTGGCGCACCGTTACGCGCGCCCACAAGTTCGAGGCGGCCTTTTGCGCCTTCAAGTTTCTCCAGCGCCGCGAATGTCCTGGCTGCGTCGCCAGCGGTCGCGATGACAAGACCGGCGGCAACCAGCGCATTCTCGATCTGGAATTCGCCCACCAGCGGCAGGCGCAACCGATGCGTCTGCCCTCGATGTTCGATTGTCATCCTCTGCCCGAAGCCGTCGATCGCGGCATCCACGAGCCGGATGCCCTCGCCGTGCCGCCCGACCGTCATGACGTCGAGCTTGCGCGCACGAGCCGCGGCGATCACTGCAGCGGAATGCTCATGATCGGCGGCAATCACCGCAGGTCCGCCCTCAGGCGCAAGATCGGTGAACAGCCGCAGCTTGGCCGCGAGATAATGCTCAACGGTCGGATGATAATCCATGTGGTCGCGCGACAGATTGGTGAAGGCCGCCGCAGTGACCCGCACGCCGTCGAGCCGGTGCTGGTCGAGGCCATGGGAAGACGCCTCCAGCGCGAGATGTGTCACGCCCTCGCCTGCCAGTTCATCGAGTGCACGATGCAGCGCGACCGGATCGGGCGTCGTCAGCGAACCGTAGACATTGCGGTGGCGCGAAACGATGCCGATGGTGCCGAGGCTCGCGGCATCCTGGCCCAGGCTCTCCCACAATTGCCGCGTGAAGGCTGCAACCGAGGTCTTGCCGCTGGTGCCGGTCACGGCCGCAACGGTCTGCGGCTGGCGGGGATAGAAGGCCGCCGCCGCAAGCGCCAGCGCCCGGCGCGGATTTGGCGTCACGATGACAGGAACAGAGGCAGAATGAGGATGACCGGCCACGACCGCGATGGCACCGGCCGCGACGGCGGCCCCAATGAAACGCGCACCGTCGGTCTTGCTGCCGCCGAGCGCAAAGAACACATCGCCCGGCTTCACCGCGCGGCTGTCCGCAGCAAGGCCCGCCACCGCAAGCCCACCCGTTTGCGGGTCAAAGGTGGCATCACCGCTGAAAAGTTCACGTAATTTCATAGGGTCCTGGCCGAAGACGGGCGGCAGCCCGATGCGCTTACCGATTCTCCCTCGATGTCGCAAGAATAAGGCGGTCGGACGGCGGCAAATCGAAACGCGGCTTGATTCCCAGAAGCGGCGCGATTCGCGCGATCACCTTGCCGCCAGTCGGCACGGCGTTCCAGCCCGACGTAATGAACCCGTGGGTCTCCGGCAGAGCCTGCGGCTCGTCCAGCATGACAAGCAACTGATATTGCGGATTGTCGGCGGGCATGATCGCGGTGAACGCGTTCAGCACCTTCTTCTTGGCATAGCGGCCATTGATGACTTTCTCGGCGGTGCCGGTCTTACCACCGATATAATAGCCTGCCACGTCCGCCTTGCGCGCGGTGCCAACCTCGGCGTTGAGGCGCATCAGGAAACGCATCTTGTCGCTGGTTTCCGGCTTGATGACCCGCTTGGCGAGCTTCATCGCGTCCGCCTCGGTACGCTTGAGGAAGGTCGGCGGAATGAGATAGCCGCCGTTCACCAGCGCATCGATGCCCATCACCGCCTGCAGCGGCGCGACCGCGATGCCGTGCCCGAAAGCAATGGTCACGGTATTCAGTTCGCCCCAATGCCGCGGCAGGATCGGCGACGCGCTTTCCGGCAGTTCGGTGCGCAGCCGCGTCAACTGCCCCATCTTGGCGAGAAACGCCTTGTGCGCCTCGATGCCCTGCGACAGCGCGATGCGCGCGGCGCCGATGTTGGAGGAATAGGTAAAGACCTCCTTGGTGTTGATCGCGCGGCCAAGTGGATGGTCGTCGTGAATCCGGAAGCGGCCATACTGCAGTGGCGTGCGCGTATCCCACATCGAGTTCAGCGTGGTCTTGCCGGAATCCAGCGCCATCGCCAGCGTGAACGCCTTGAAGGTCGAGCCCATCTCATACACACCGGTGGTCAGGCGGTTGATGCGATCGGGATCGTTGGCCTCCTTCGGATTGTTCGGGTCGAAATCGGGCAGCGACACCATCGCGACGATCTCGCCGGTCCTGACGTTGCTGACGATGCCTGACGCCGCCTTGGCGCGGAATTTTTCCTTGGCCTTCATCAGCTCGTCGCGCAGCGCATGCTCGACGCGCAGGTCGACTGCCAGTTCGATCGGCTCCTGCTGGCGATCGGTAGCAAAGCCAGCCCGATGCAGATCGGCGAGGCCGTTGCCATCGAGCCACTTCTCCATACCGGCAATACCCTGATTGTCGATATTGACGAGACCGATCAGGTGGGAGACGTCGCGGCCGGTCGGATAGACACGCTTGTTCTCGCGCAGGAAGCCGACGCCCGGCAGGCCGAGCTTGAACACATCATGCTGCTGCTTCGGCGTCAGCTCGCGCTTGAGCCAGACGAAGCCCTTGCGCGACGACAGCCGGTCGCGCACTTCGCCGGGATCGAGATCCGGCAGCGTCGCGGTCAGGAGCTCGATCGCCTCGTCCTTGTCGATCAGCTTGCGCGGCTCGGCATAAAGCGAGGGAGCCTTGACGTCGGTCGCAAGAATTTCGCCGTTGCGATCCAGAATGTCTGGCCGTGCGGTCGCAACCGCATCCTGAGCGCCACCACGGCGACCATGGGTATCACCCATCACGCCATACATCACGAGCCGCAGCGCGATGATTGCAAAGACCGCCGTGAACGCCAGCATCGCAAGTCCGACGCGCGCGCGCGCCTTGGCAGCGCGGTCGACATTGCCATACAGCAACTTGCGGATCAGCCGCTGGCGGAACGGCTCGGCCGGTGTCGCGGAAGCGCTGTCGCTCATTGCACGCCCTCCGTCGCTGCAGGTGTGGATGACGCAGAAGCCGGCGCCGGAATAGAGCCCGTCGCCTCGTCCGGGCTCACGACATCAATCATCGCGCCGATCGGATCGGGATCGTTCGGCTTGATGAAGCTCGGCGGCCGCGCCGGCAGGTTCTTCAGAGCATCGAATTGATTGGCGTCGACCGGCCGAAGCTGGGTGTGGCGCTCCACCAGTCCCTGCAACCGTGCAGGCGAGGACAGCTTGGCCCATTCCGCACGCAGCGCGGCGATCTTGTTGCGTTCCTCGCGAATATCGGCACGCAGCCGCAGCACGCGCTCGGTGCGCACCGTCGAGTCCATCTTGATGCGATAGACATAAGCCGCCGAGATCACCAGCGCGCAGATGACGAGGAAGTGGATGATCCTCAAGACCGCCCCCCTTTCATCACCGAGCGCAATGTCGGCCAGTCGAATGTCGTATCCTCGTGATGCGAGGCGTTGGTGGTGCGTTCAGCCGCCCGCAGCTTGGCCGAGCGGGCGCGCGGGTTGGCAGCCGTCTCGTTGTCGTTGGCGACAACCGGGCGCTTGGTCAAAATCTCGAAGCTCGGCGCAGCCTGCGCGATCTCCGGCAGATGGCGCGAGCCGCCGCTTTGCTTTGCACGCGAGGCGAGGAAGTTCTTGACGATACGGTCTTCGAGCGAGTGAAAGGTCACGACGACCAACCGTCCGCCCGGCTTGAGCGCGCTCTCGGAAGCATGCAGCGCGGTCTGCAGTTCATCCAGTTCTTCATTGACGAAAATCCGCAGCGCCTGAAACGTCCGGGTCGCAGGATGAATTTCATTGGGACGCGCGCGCACGACGCTCGATACGATATCGGCCAACGCCTTGGTGGTGGCGATCGGTTTCTCCTGACGCGCCTTGACGATGGCGCGCGCCACCGCGCGGGAGTGCCGCTCCTCGCCGAAAATATAGATGATGTTGGCGAGGTCCTTTTCCGAAGCCACCGCGACCACATCGGCGGCGCTCGCTCCGTCCTGTCCCATGCGCATATCAAGAGGGCCGTCATGACGGAACGAGAAGCCGCGCTCGGCACGGTCGAGTTGCATCGACGAGACGCCGATATCCATCACGATGCCATCGACCTGCGGCACGCCTTCCGCAGCGCACACATCAGCGAGATTGGAAAAACGATCCTGCACCAGCGTGAGGCGGCCCTCCGCCCGTTCAACCAGATTGAACGCTTCGGCGATTGCCGTGCGATCACGATCAATGCCGATCACACGCGTGCCTGCGACGTCGAGGATACGTTTGCTGTAGCCGCCTGCACCGAACGTCGCGTCAACATAAACGCCGCCGTCGTGCGGCGCGAGGAACTCCACCGCTTCGCGGCCGAGAACGGAGATATGGCGGGAATCGGCGTTGCTCATGCCGCACTCCTCACCCGGAACCCATCGGTTCCTGCATCATAACGGTCCAAACGCCCACGTGTTTCCATCCACGCGCGCGACGGCCTGCCCGCCGGAAGCCCGCGCCGGCCAAGCGTCGTCATGAGCGGAGTTCCGTCTGGATGGCGGGGATTTGCCATAGGTCGAGCGCACCGGGGAACCGCGGTTGGGTACAAATCGGACGCGGTTCTTCACCCTTCAGTAGCGGTAATTATCGTTAAGGAATGGTTGATGGCCGTCACGATGATCGTCGATCGGCATCCCGCCATCGATTCAGCGCGGATGTGGATAAGGGGAACCTGCAGATTGCGCCGCGCGTTGCGAGGACGGTACCGTTAAGGACGTCGTGGTCTTGCCTCGTTTGGTTGTCACATGTCGCTTGAGTCGTTCGCATCTGCCGGAATCGCCGCACATCGCGAACGGCTGGCATCCCCCCTCGGATCGCAAGTCGACATGGTGAGCTTTACTCCGGATTCGTCCGTCGTCTTTGATGTACGACCGTCTCCGAATTTCAATGACCGCAAGGCCGGGCGCGAGCCCGATATGATCCTGCTGCACTACACGGGCATGTCGGATGCTTCGAGCGCACTGAAGCGGCTGTGCACCGCCGGCACCGAAGTCTCCGCGCATTATGTCGTGATGGAAGACGGCAACATCATCCAGTGCGTCCGGGAATCCCAGCGTGCCTGGCATGCTGGCACTTCAGCCTGGGCGGGCGACAGCGACGTCAATTCCGCCTCGATCGGTATCGAGATCGTCAATCCCGGCCATGACCTCGGCTATCCGGATTTTCCCTTACGGCAGATCGCGGCAGTGATCGCGCTATGCAAGGGCATCA
>Ga0209952_1000879_pt1:0-22500 | contig 29938 bp, 25 predicted proteins | sample ThiBiot_750_biof_2_FD_183951 | JGI IMG/M metagenome (GOLD analysis project Ga0209952, IMG submission 183951) | Wastewater bioreactor microbial communities from Cape Town, South Africa - Thiocy_cont_750_biof (SPAdes) | ecosystem: Engineered > Bioreactor > Thiocyanate-remediating >...
GCGCCGGTCATCGACGCGAGCCTTGCCGCGCACTTTGGTCGGAAGAAGCGGTTCAATCACCGACCATTCGAAATCCGTCAAATCAAAGCGCGCCATCACAGCCTCCAATCGCTGAAGAAAGTGAATCACAAACCGCTCAAATCTAAAACTATTTTATGGGTATGTGACCTAGTCCGAATCCAGCGCTAATCCCATTGCGGTGGTGGTGCTCGCCATTGGTGCCAGTTGTTGAAAAATCCTGATCGTGCAATCTCAGTAAACGACGCCCTTCTGGGGCCAGACACTAACGAAAATGTGGAATCGCGAACAGGCGATAAAACGTGGGGCGAACTGCCTTTCGCTTAGGGCTTCCAAGAGCTGCCAATCACTGCTGGCTCATCTACTCCCTTAGGAAGATCGGTGAACTTTCTGGCATCTTCAGGCCTTCTACCGGGCTTGCTTGGATGAAGCATTTCATCGATCACATCGTTCGCTGATGCGATGACGCCCACTTCCTCCAATCCACGGAGCAGGCCTATGGTTGAGATCAGGTGGAGATTTGGTGGCCTGTTGAAAACCCTTAGGCCAGCGTCCTCGAACAGGATCGCGACAGGTTCATTAGCCTTGAGATAGCGTTCAAGGCCTCCATCGTCGGAGACGAAGTCGACCATTGCGAGTTCTCCGGCGTTTTTCTTGAGTTTTTGCCCAAGTCGCCGCTTTTCTCGTTCAATCTCGCCGATATCTGTCCGCTCGATCACGAACGGTGGAGAGTTGTTATCAATGAAATCTTTGACTTCGGCATCTTTCAGGTAGGAAAGATCGCTCGTCAGTTCGTCGTAGACGGCGTCTACAATGACAATCCGCATATCCAGCTCAAGGAGGAGATCGAGCCGATCTGCCACCCACAAGCTGTTGATCGGACCCGCATCAGGCAGGATGATCGTGCACCTCTTCATCCCATCCTCCAAAGCTTTGCGAAGGTGGCGGCCTGGTTTTCGATTTCGTGTGCCGGGGGAAGCGGCATGGGGAGGTCGGCGTCTCCGAGCGCGACGAGCAGGTCGGCGTAGTCCCTTAGGCCAAGGCGGCGAACAACTTCTCGCCTTGAGAGCAACCCTTTTGAATAAGCCAGAAGCGGGTCTTCGTCGGAAATTTCTCTCTCCGGTTCGGTGATTGCTTCAAAATGCTCGCGCACGATAGCGGTCATGGTTGTCCGATGTTGGGCGGCGTACGCTCTTACCCTGGCGACCAGTTCATCTGGCAAATTCATGGTAGTGTTCTTCAACATCGAGCAATCCTCCACTTGAGCCACATATATATGTGAAGCGCATCCGGGTAACAAGGTTTGGGCTAGATCGAGGCGGCCAAAAGATCTTCGACACCGCACAACTCAGGCCTTTCCGCTCTCACATGGCCAATGTTTAGGAGATCGGCCTGGATTTCCACATTTGAGTGAGTGGCTGGCTTCCAGGGCCAGGCTCTCATTCAATCGGGATCTTGGAGAAGGCCCCGACTCCCAGGTGCTCTTTAGTGTCATCAATGAGTCCACCATCGTGTCATCGATCCTGGGTTTCGTGACTCTTCTCAGCGGGCTTCTCAAGTCCCGCCATCAACCGTTTGAAGAAATAAGGTTTCCTTATCAAAATTATAGGAAATAGCTATTGTCACATAAATGAAATAGTTTTTAGCTATGAATTTGCTCGCGCCGTCCAACGTTAGCTCGTCTCCGAATGCTGGCTGGGGTCAAGTCATTGAGCAAAGGAAAGATCATGAAAACGAAATCCATTTTTGCGCTTGCAGGCCTGCTGGCCTCCGTCGCGATGCCGGCCATGGCAGCCGATGACGTCGTCACCATTTACAGCGCCGACGGCCTCCATGACGGTACGCCGAGCTGGTATGGCAACGAGTTCGACGCCTTCACCAAGGCGACCGGCGTCAAGGTTCAGTATGTCGAGGCAGGATCGAGCGGCGTTGTCGACCGCCTGTCGAAGGAAAAGTCCAACACGCAGGCCGACGTTCTCGTGACGCTGCCCCCCTTCGTACAGAAGGCTGCAAGCGAAGGTCTTCTGGCTGCCTATGCACCCAAGGGCGCCGACAAGATCGAAGCGCGCGACAAGGACCCGAAGGGCTTCTACGTCGCCATGATCAACAACTATCCGAACTTCATCTACAACAGCTCGGTATTGAAGACGCCGCCGGCGACCTATCAGGACCTGCTCGACTCCAAGTTCAAGCAGAAGATCCAGTATTCCACGCCTGGCCAGGCCGGTGACGGCACTGCCCTGATGCTGCAGGCATTCCACGCCTTCGGCGGCAAGGATGCCGGCCTCGATTACCTGAAGAAGCTGCAGGTCAACAATCTCGGCCCGTCCGCTTCGACCGGCAAGCTCACCGCGCTCGTCAACAAGGGCGAGCTTTACGTCGCCAACGGCGACCTGCAGATGAACCTTGCACAACAGGCTGACAATCCGAACATCAAGATCTTCTTCCCGGCCGGCCCCGACGGCAAGAAGACCGCTTTCCCGCTGCCTTATTATGTGGCCCTCGTTTCGGGCGCGCCGCATTCGGAAAACGGCAAGAAGCTGATCGACTTCCTGCTTAGCGAAGCCGCCCAGAAGGACGTCAGCTCGGTGGCACAGGGCCTTCCGGTTCGCACCGACGTGCATCCGACGGATGAAAACTTCAAGAAGCTGCATGCCATCATGGAAGGCATCGAAATCTGGTCGCCGGACTGGAACAAGGTGCTTGCCGACCTCAAGCAGGACGTCGATGCCTACGGCAAGGCGATCGCGAGCAACTGATGGTGATGGCGATGGCGAACACAAAGCCATCCGAGAGCGGGCGGCCGACGGAAGCGTCGGCCGCATCAGCCAAGCGGATCGCCTTCGAGAATGTCTCGGTTGCCTATAATGGCCTTACCGTTCTCGACTCGCTGAACCTGACCGTCAATCCGGGCGAGATCGTCGCCCTGATCGGCCCGTCCGGTTCGGGAAAGACGACGGCGCTGCGCGCCGTGGCGGGCTTTGTACGCCCCTCTGGCGGCCGCATCATGATCGGCGACCGCGACGTCACCAACCTCGCACCCTATGACCGCGATATCGGCATGGTGGTGCAGAACTATGCGCTCTTTCCGCATATGCGGGTCGAGGAGAATGTCGCCTTCGGATTGAGGGCCCGGCGCGTGTCTGAAGAGATTATTCGCGCCCGCGTCCCGGAAGCCTTGGCCATGGTCGGCATGGCCGCCTACGCGAAGCGCTATCCGCGCCAGCTCTCCGGCGGCCAGCAGCAGCGCGTCGCGATCGCTCGCGCCATCGCGATCCGCCCGCAGGTGCTCTTGCTTGATGAGCCGTTGTCCGCACTCGATGCACAGATCCGCCGCTCGATGGTCGATGAGCTCGCCAGGCTGCATCGCGAGCTGCCGTCGCTGACCGTGCTCTATGTCACGCATGACCAGTCGGAAGCACTGACGCTCGCCAATCATATCGGCATCATGCGCGATGGAAAGCTCCGTGCCTTCGGCGATGCCCAGTCGCTGTTTCGCTATCCGCCGAACCGCTTTTCCGCGGAGTTTCTTGGCCGCGCCAATCTCCTCGAAGTGAAGGGCGTGCAGCCGCTCGACGATCAGCGGGCACAGGTGAAGTTCGGGGATCAGGTGCTGGTCGCGCGCAACCACCATCATCTGACGGCGGGAAGCGATTGCCTGCTTTGCGCCCGGCCGCATGATTTCCGTCTCGACGAGCCCCAGGGTGACAGCAATCGGCTGACCGGTGTCGTGCGCAGCGTTCAATGGCAGGGCGATACTCATAATGTCACGCTCGACATCGCCGGACAGGAAGTCCGCATGTCCTCGGCGCCGATGAGCATGCCGCCCGTCCCCGGCGCGATGTTGACGCTTCACTTCAATCCCGCCGACGTGACCCTGGTGCCGGAGGATGGCCGTCATGGCTGATGTTGCTGTCGGAGCCATTGCGCCACGGCCGAGCTGGGACCGCCTTTGGAGTGTGCCGCCACTGCTCATCCTGGCGGTATTGTTCTTCTATCCGCTGGGCCTGATTGCCCGGCAGTCGCTCGGCGATCCCGGCACGCTCTCGTTTTCCGCATTTGCCGAGGTCCTGTCGTCTCGCGAATTCCATGAGGGGCTTCAGCACACGATCGTCATCGCGCTTGGCTCGACGGCGGGATGTCTCGTGTTCGGCTTCATTTTCTCGCTTGTGATTGCGTTCGTGCCTTTTCCCGGCGCGAAATTCTGTGGGCGCTTGATCGAGACCTTTATTGCGCTGCCGACCTTTCTGGTCACGCTTGCCTTCACCTTCATCTACGGTTCCGCCGGTCTCCTGAATGAAGGCCTGATGCGGCTGATGCAGGTAGACCTGCCGCCCGTCGACTTTCTCTATTCGCAGTGGGGTGTCATCCTGGCGGAAACGACCGTCTACACACCTTTCGTCATGCGGCCGCTGCTTGCCACTTTCTCGCAGATCGACCAGGCCCAGATCGAGGTTGCCAGCAGCCTCGGCGCGAAACCATGGCGTATCGTTCGGCAGGTCATCCTCCCGGCGGCAATGCCGGCCCTGATCGCCGGCGGCAGCCTCTGCCTGCTCCTGACGGTCAACGAGTTCGGCATCGTGCTCTTCATCGGCGCCAAGGGCGTCATCACGCTGCCGGTTCTCATTTACGCCAAGGCGATCCAGGAGTTTGACTATACGACCGCCTGTGTCATCGCCGTCGTCAATGTCGTGCTGTCGCTTGGCCTCTACAGTCTCTATCGGGCCGTCATCGCTCATTTCGGAGGCAATCGTGCTGATATGGTCTAAGTCCGGCCGGCTTCTGGTCTGGGCATTTGTCGTGCCGCTTTTTGCAGTGATCTATGGCCTACCGATCGCTGTCATTGCGCTTGCCAGTATCAGCGGGCAGTGGAATGACATCCTGCCCACCAACCTGACGCTGGCTCATTACGCCAATGCCTTCCGCAGCGACTCCTTCGACAGCCTGAAGGCAAGCATCATCACCGGCGCGATCGCAAGCATTGCCGCGCTTATCAGCGGCACCTGGGCGGCGTTGGCCCTGCGCAAGATGAAGCCTTTGCGCAAGAGCGCCCTCGATCTGATCTTCTTCGTTCCGAGTGCCGTCCCGTCCGTCTCCATCGGACTGGGCCTGCTGGTTGCCTTCAGCCAGCCGCCGCTGTTGCTGAACGGAACGCGGATGATCGTGCTGATCGCGCATTTCGTGCTGATTTCGGCCTTCACCTACGGCAATGTATCGGCCGGTCTTGCGCGCCTGCCTGTCGAATGCGAGCAGATCGCCGAAAGCCTGGGTGCTCGCCCGTTCTATCGGCTGCGGCGCGTCACGCTGCCGCTGCTGATGCCCTATCTCGTTGCGGCCTTCAGTCTCAGCTTTGCGATGTCGATGGGCGAGCTTGGTGCGACCGTCATGGTCTATCCGCCGGGCTGGGTCACCTTGCCGGTCAATATTTTCGCACTTTCCGACCGTGGCGCCATCTTCGATGCGGCAACGCTGACGATGATCCTGGGTGCGGCGACGTTGATCGTGCTCTGGGGGCTGTCGCGGCTTTCCAACAGGTCCGTCCTGCGTTGACGCCATGTTACGGAGAGCATCCAACCGAAAGCCGGTTGCCTCGTCGAGATACGCGACTTATTGAAACGGGCAGCTGTGCGATTACTCAGGGGTGGGGCTGTCTATAATGCCGTCTGTTACGCTTGCGCAAATGAAAGCCGTCGAAGCATTGGCACGCACGGGAAAATTTTCCCGTGCGGCTGAAGACCTGGGCATTAGCCAGCCCTCGGTTTCGACGCAGATCCAATCGTTCGAAGAGTTGTGTCGCACCCGCGTCTTCATCCGCGATGGTCACAATGTCAGCGTTGCGCCGTCGGCGGTCGACCTGATTGCCAAGATCCGGATCACGCTGAAATGCCTTGGCGAAGTCGATCGCGCGATCACCGATACGACGTCGCTGAACACGGGCACAATCTCGATCGGTTTTAGCGCGCACCGCCTGATCATGCCGATCCTGACTGCATTCGTTCGGGAATATCCATCGTTACGGCTGACGACGCGCGGCGGGCCTTCCCTTGATCTGGCCGATGCGGTGCTGCGCGGCGAACTCGATGTCGCCGCCGTCTCGCAGGTCGCGCCCGACAGCCGCTTTTCCTCGCTGCGCCTGCATGAATCCCGCGTGGCGATCTATGGCCGCAAGGGCGATCCGATGCTGGCGAAGGGCCGGTTGACGCTTGCCGATCTTGATGGGCGCGACATGGTGCTCTGGAACAAGGCGTCCGGCACACGCACGCTGCTCGAAGACGCAGCCTCAAAGCAGGGCGTGCGGCTGAAGCCGGTGCTTGAGGTTGCGACGCTCGACGTCGCCTACGCGGCGGCGGCCGCGGGAATTGGGCTTGCAATCTCCATCGAGGGCGAGGTTCCGCCTGACAATCACATCGAAGTCGTGCCGCTGGTCGAGCCGGAACTGGCGATTGGTCACTATCTCGTCACTCTGCCGGAGTGCCGCGACCACGCCGCCATCCAGGCCTTTTTCGATGTCGCCAAGGAACATGCGCAAGAAGTCGACGGTGGACTGCCTGCCACTTGAGTTCAGAATTATAGGTAAATCATATAATTTCTGATAATTTATAATTCTGTCATATCGTTTTGCTAGTCTCTACCCTATAGACTGACGGTCACGGTTCTATGCTGGCCGAGGAAAGGGTAAGACGATGACGAACAGGTATGATCTTGCGGTTGTTGGTGCGGGCATTGTCGGCATCGGCGTTGCGCTGGCCGCTGTGCGCCAAGGCAAGAAAGTCGTTGTCATCGAGCGTAACGCCAAGGCGGTCGGTGCCTCTATCCGCAATTTCGGCTTCGTCACCATCAGCGGGCAGAGGGCAGGTGCGCATTGGGAGCGGGCCATGCGCGCTCGTGATATTTGGGCCGGGATCGTCGACGAGGCCGGGATTGCCGTTATCCATCGCGGCCTGGTCATGCCGGCACGGCGTCCCGAGGCGGCCGTCGTGGCGGATGCCTTTTTGAGGACGCCGATGGGCGAGAAGTGCCGTCTGATGACGAAGGCCGAGGCGGCCGATCTCGTGCCGAGCCTGCGCCTGGATGGCGTCGATACCGTCCTTTACAGCCCACACGAGTTGCGCGTCGAATCCTCCGAGGCGCTGCCGAAGCTCGCCGCCTGGCTTGAGACTCAACATAAGGTCGAATTTCGCTGGAACACGGCCGTTCGCGCCATCGGCGGGACTCGGATCGAAACCAGCCATGGTACGATCGAGGCGGAAGCGGTGGTCGCCTGCCCCGGCGACGATTTCTCAACGCTCTTCCCCGACGTTATTGCCAAGCATGCTCTCACGATCTGCACGCTGCAGATGCTCCGCGTTGCACCCGCCGAGCCGAGCCGGTTCGGCGCCGCCGTCATGTCGGATATGAGCCTCGCCCGCTACGAAGGTTTTGCCGATCTGCCGGAGGCGCAGGCGCTTAAAGACCGGCTCGATCGCGAAGAGGCCGAAAGCCGCGCCGCCGGAATTCATCTGATCGCCGTGCAGTCAGCCGATGGTTCGCTCGTCGTCGGCGACAGCCACGTCTATGGCAATGCGCAGCAGCCATTTGCAAGCGAGCGCTTCGACCGACTGATCCTCGACGAATTCGACCGCGTGTTCGATCTTCCGGGCCGCACCGTCGTCAATCGCTGGATCGGCACCTATGCCTCGTCCAAGGAGCGGACGGTGCTGGTCGAGCGTCCCGCCGATCATATCCGTCTCGTCATGGTGACGGGCGGAACGGGCGCATCGACCGGTTTCGCCTTGGGCGAGCAGGTCGTCGACGATCTCTATGCTTCAACATCTTGTTCTTGGGAGTGAAACCAGTGAGCCATTTGAAAGCCGTTGTCTTCGATTGGGCGGGGACGGTCATCGATTTCGGGTCCTTCGCGCCCATGGGCGTGTTCGTCGAGGCCTTCAGCCGCTTCGGCATCGAGGTCACCATCGCCGAAGCGCGCGAGCCGATGGGGCGTCCGAAATGGGACCACATCGACGCCATGCTGAAGCAGCCGCGCATCCGCGAGCTGTGGACCGCGCATCACGGCAAGGCCCCGACATCAGCCGATGTCGACACGGTCTACGAAGTTTTCGTGCCGATGAACGAAGAGGTCGTGCATAAATTCGCCGATCTCGTTCCCGGTACGACCGACGTCGTTGGAGCGCTGCGTCAGCGCGGCATGAAGATCGGTTCCACGACGGGCTACACCCGCTCGATCATGGAGCGCGTTCTGCCGCTTGCGAAACAGCAGGGCTATGAGGTCGACAATCTCGTATGCGCCGGCGATCTGCCGCATGGGCGTCCGACGCCGATGAACATGTACAAATGCTTCCTCGATCTCGATGTCTGGCCGGCGCAGGCGGTGGTCAAGGTGGATGATACCGGCGTCGGCATCGACGAAGGTGTTGCCGCCGGCTGCTGGACTGTCGGCGTTGCGCTCAGCGGCAACGAGGCGGGGCTCACTCCGCAGGAGATCGCCGGGATGGCTCCGGATGCACTTGCCAAGGTTCGCGAGCGTGCCGCCGGCGCACTGAAGGCGCAAGGCGCGCATTACATCATCGATACGGTTGCCGATCTGATGCCCGTTATTGAAGATATCGAACGGCGTCTCGCGGCCGGCGAACGGCCGTAATCCCCAGAATATCGCTTTCCTTATAGAGGCCCGCCAATCCGCTTCCGCATGATTGGCGGGCCTTCTCGATGTTATAGGGGCTATAGCCGGTTGCCGCAGTTCGCACTCGCATGGATGCGATGCCGATGGCTGATTCCGCCCTTTGACAGCCGCAAGAATGGCTCGACTGTCTCCCCGTCCGATGGATTCCGACAGGTAAGCGCCACGCGTTGCCGCTGAGCGCATGCGCGCGCCCTCCCGTGCGACTTTGGAAGCATCCCGCAATATATGAGAATTCGTCAATTGATCGATTTTGATCGTTTGGCGACGAATGCGCACGGGCGGCGTGGCAATTGGTGATCTTTTCATTGAAGAGGAGATGATGTTGCGCGAGTTTCCGTGCCAGAGGAGATCATATGATCAAGGAACAACGACACGCCAGAATACTCTCGCTTCTTCGCCAGCAGGGCGTCGTAAGCATGGAGGATCTGCGCCGCGCCATGCCCGGCATTGCTGCGGTGACGCTTCGGCGTGATCTCGCCCAGCTTGATGAGCTTGGCGCGGTCCGGCGCCGTCATGGCGGGGCAGTGCTTTCGGATGAGGCGATCGTTCGTTCCAAAGGTGCTTTGCCAGGTGTCGAAATTGGCCCGCTCGAATCCGATCTCGACTCTTTGAATGCCGTCATTCTTCCGCCGATCATCGGTCGAGGAAGCAATGTGCTGCGGCGCGAAATCGTTCGGCGCGGAATTCCGTTCATCGCCGAAAGCGCGGCCCAGGAGGGCGGGGCCTATCTCGGGCCGGATAACTTCACCGCGGGTGTCGAACTTGGGCGTTTGGCGGCAGCCGAGATGGCCGGCAAGCCGGTCTCCATGCTGGTGATCGGCGTTGCCGAACTGCCCAATACACGCGATCGTGTTGCGGGATTCGAGGCGGGTTTGGCGGAAGGCGGTCTGCGACCGGTCGCTGTTCATCGCGTGAACGGACAGGGCAGCTACAGGATCGGCTTGCGGGTAGCGCATGATGCCTTCGCCGCCGACGAGGCGATCAATCTCGTCTTTGCCGTCAACGATCATGCCGCGATTGCGGGGATCGAGGCGGCCGAGCGCATCAAGAGGCAGGTTGCCGTCTATTCGATGGGCGGCGAGAGCGCCGCCTTCATGGCACGGCTCGCCGAGACGGGGCCGTTGCGGGCTGTCGGCGCCCTGTTTCCGGAAGTGGTCGGGCGCCTGGGTATCGATATGGCCGTGCTCGGAATCCTCGGACAATCCCCGTCCGATACTGTCACGCCGCACGCCGTCATCACGCCGCTGACGCTTGCCGATTATTTCGAAAATGGTGCGGAAGGCTGGCGCCTGAAGGAGGAGGTGCTTGAGCGGCTGAGCAGCATCCGGCTCGGTTTCAACACCAAGCTTTTACGGTCCCGCCGCATCGGCTTTCTGCCGCATTATCCCGCACATGACTGGTATCGCAGCATGGCGAGCGCCATGCAGGCACGTTGCCAGGCTTATGGAGCAATGCTGGTGGTCTCGCCGCCGCATCACGGTATTTCGGCCGAGATTGCCCGTCTGCGCCGCGAAATTGCGCAGACGGCCGCTCTGCTGCTGCGGCCGGGTATGGTCGTCGCGCTCAATGACGGCCAGGCAAATCTCTTCCTTTCGGAGGAAATACGCAACATCGCCTCGCACGGGCCGGAGCAGCTCCACGGCGTCACGATCGTCACCAACTCTCTCGACGTGCTGCATGCGCTGGAAGACGTCGCCGCCGTAAAGGTGATCCTGACGGCAGGAGAATATCAGAAGACCGATCGCTGCCTGGTCGGGCCGAGCGTCGGCGCGATTTTCGAACAGGTCCGCCCGCATCTGGCGTTCATCGCGGCGGATGGCGTGACATCCGGCTTCGGCCTGTCCTCGCTCGACGAGCGGCGCGCACTTGCCGCTCGGCGGCTCATCAGCGCGTCGCAAGCGACGATCGTCCTTGCCGACAGCGTTGCGCTCGGCTCCGACGCCAATCATCGCATCGCCGGCATATCGCAAGTCGGTTCTGTGCTGACCGATGACGGCGCCTTGCCTGAGGAGCGACAGCGGTTCCGTTCGGTCGGCGTCGACGTGTTGATCGCCGGCGAAGTCCTTTCCGAACCGCTGCCGGACGGCGGCGGGACATATCAGAACCAACTCTAGAACAATCGTATATCAAGGGAGGAGAACCATGATGAAATCACTATTGAAGGCCGCAACACTGGGAGCGGCATTGCTTGCCGCAGGATCGGCGCTGGCCGAGCAGACGACGCTGCAATTCTGGGACAACCAGCAGACCGAGAGCGGCCTGTCGGACGTGCAGAAGGCAGCCGTCGAGCGCTTCATGAAGGAAAACCCCGATATCAAGATCGAGGTGACGACGGTTCCCTATCCGGAATATCAGCAGCGCCTGCTGACCGCCGTCCAGGGCGGCAATGCGCCTGACGTTGCCACGCTTGATCAGATCTGGGTCGGTGCCTTCGCCAAGGCGGGCGCAATTGCCGATCTGACCGGACAGGCAAGCGCTGCTGGTATCTCCCGCGACGGCTTTTTCGGCGGCGCGTGGGATTCGGCGGTGCTCGACAGCAAGCTCTACGGCATCCCCTTCAACGTCGATGTCTGGCAGTTCAGCTACTATAACAAGGCGCTGCTGGATGCAGCCAAGATCGACCCCGCCAGCCTCTCGACCTTCGACGGACTGAAGAGCGCTGCCGAGAAGCTGACAACAAACGGCAAGTTCGGCGTCGGCCTCTTCGGCCACAAGGGTGAGGATACGGTTGTCGTCGGCGACTCCTTCATCTTCTCCAATGGTGGCCGCATCCTGAAGGAAGATGGCAGCTGCGCACTGACGGAAGCACCGGCTATCGAGGCGCTGACTTATCTGCAGGGGCTTGCCAAGTCCGCGCCTGCAGGCATTCTGAATGCTTCCTCCGGCGACATGCGCGAACTGTTCCTCAACGGCTCGCTGGCCATCGAGTTCTGGCCGGCGCTGGAACAGCCGACCCTGCAAGAGAGCAAGATCGACTGGGGCTTCGTCAATGGAACGGCACCGGCGGGCAAGACGCCTGTCGGCACGTTCGGTGGCTGGAACCTTGCGGTCTTCCAATCCTCCAAGCATCAGGAAGCGGCCTGGAAGTTCATCCAGTTCATGGTGCGCGCCGATGTCAACGGCGACGTGGTCGACCTCATTCCGGCCAACAAGAAGGCAGCCGAAGCCTTCCTGCAGAAGAACCGCAAAGACCCGCAGGCCATCATGACACAGCTCGACAATGCCAAGGCGCGCCCGCTCTCGCCGCGCTATCTTGAGCTTGCCGATGCCCAGATCGCGATGTTCCAGGACATCTATGCGGGCAATGATCCCAAAGCTGCCGCTGCCAAGGCCTGCAGCGTCATCGATACCCTCAAGTAATTCCACCTTCGGCCGCATCCCGAAACCGGGATGCGGTCCCAGGACAAGGTTTTTCCAATGCGCCAAGATCGCTGGTTACACTGGCTGCTTCTTGCTCCCGCCCTCGTCGTGATGGCGGTCATGCTCTATTATCCGATGCTCGGCACTGTCTACGAGAGCTTTCACGAAACCAGCTTTTTGAATCCCGATCCGAAGTTCGTCGGTTTCGCGCTCTACCAGCGCGTTCTTGCCGACGGCACGTTCTATACGGTTCTGCTGAATTCGATCGTCTGGACGCTCGGCGTCGTGCTGCTGCAGAACATCCTCGGTTTCCTGACGGCGCTTCTTCTCAATCAGCAGCTTCCGATGCAGGGCGTGCTGCGGGCCATCGTGCTTTTGCCCTTCATCCTGCCTGGTGTGGTCGCCGCCATCCTCTGGCGCTTCATGTACGATCCGCAGCTTGGCCTGGTAAATTCGCTGCTTCTGCAGGTCGGCCTGATCGACCACAGCATCGCCTGGCTTGCCGATAGCCGCATGGCCATGGCGTCGGTGATCGTTGCAGCGGTGTGGAAGGGCTTTCCCTTCTCCATGCTGATCTATCTGGCGGCGCTGCAGAATGTCGATCAGAGCCAGATCGAAGCTGCAACGCTCGATGGCGCCGGCCCGGTGCGCAGGCTCTTCGACGTCACGCTGCCTGCGATCCGCGACGTGGTGGTCGTCAATATCGTGCTGACGCTGATCCTCACCTTCAACTATTTCGACATTATCTGGGTGCTGACGAAGGGCGGCCCGCAATCGGCAACCCATATCTTCCCGACCAAGATCTTCGAGACGGGCTTTGGCCAGTTCCGTTTCGGCGAAGCTGCCACCTATGGCGTGTTCTCGATCCTCGTCCTTGCGCTCCTGGTCGCGCTCTATGCCATCGTCCAGGGCGGCGCCAACCGCCGGAGGGCTGCGGCATGAAACAGTCCCGCTCCACCCGCCTCATCCTGATGCTCCTGCAGCTCCTCCTGGCCGCTGCGGTGCTGCTGCCCTTCTTCTGGATGTTTTCCGTCAGCCTGAAGCCTGCGACGGAGCCATTCGCGATCCCCGCCCGGCTCTGGCCAAGCAGCCCGACCATCGACAACTACGTAACGGCGTTCCGCCCGGAATTTCGGACCTATTTCTTCAATTCGCTCGTCGTCTCGCTCTCGACGGTGATCATCACCGTGACGCTCGGATTGCTCGCTGCCTACAGTTTCACGCGGGCGCAACTGGCGGCGATGTCGGCACTCGTCGGGCTGGTGGTTCTCGCGCAGATGTTTCCACACTCCGCCATCATCATCCCGATCTACAAGATGATGCGCAGTGCGGGGCTCTTGAACACCTATTGGTCGCTGATCCTCGCCTATGTCTCGGTTACCTTACCCGTGGCAATCTGGATGCTGCGCGGTTTTCTCCTGAAGCTTCCGGCCTCGATCGAAGAATCTGCCGCCGTCGACGGCGCGACACCGATGCGGATCTTCTGGGATATCGTCGTGCCGCTTTCACGCCCGGGCCTGATCGCCACGTCCGTCTATGTGCTGATCGTTACCTGGCAGGAGTTCCTGTTCGCCCTGTCCTTCACATCGACGAAGGACATGCGAACCCTTCCCGTCGGCCTCAACGATTTCATCGGCCAATACGGCATCCGGTATGGCGAGCTCATGGCCTCCTCGGTCATGGTGTCGCTGCCCGTCATGGCGATCTTCTTCTTCCTGCAACGCTATTTCGTCGCCGGCATCACCGCCGGTGCGGTGAAAGGTTAGACCATGGCGCTGATCGAAACATCCGATCTGCTTCCCGGCATCCGCCAGATCCTTTTCAACAGGCCCGAGAAGCTGAATGCGCTCTCGACGCCGCTGATGCGTGAATTCGAGACGGCGCTCATCGAGGCCGCCGCCGATCGCGGCGTGCGCGTCATCGTCCTTCGCGGCGCTGGCGGCAAGGCCTTCGTCGCTGGCGCGGACATTGCAGAATATCAGGGCGACAAACGCGCGGAATTCATCGCCTATCAGCTCAACTCGCGTCGCGTGTTCGATATGCTCGAACGCATCGCCAAGCCGGTCATCTGCGCCGTTGACGGATTTGCCCTGGGCGGCGGCTTCGAGATCGCGCTCTGCTGTGACATCCTGATCTTGGCTGATACCGCACAGCTCGGCCTTCCGGAAGGAAGGCTTGGCCTTTGCCCGGGGGGTGGAGGAACGCAAAGGCTTGTGCGCGCCGTCGGAAAATATGCGGCATCAGACCTGCTGCTCGCTGGTTGGCGATTGTCCGCGCAACGCGCCTTGCAGCTCGGTATTGCCGCCGATGTCGTTCCGGCGGAGGAGATGGATGAGGCGATCCTGCGTCGCGCGCGCGCCTGTTTGAAAGTAGCGCCGCTTGCCGCTGCCGAGATGAAGCGGCTGCTGCGGGAAGGCGCAAGCGCCGATATCGAAACCGCGAAGAGCCTGGAACAGGAGGTGCTGTTCCGCCTCTATTCGACGGCCGATGGACAGGAGGGGATCGATGCCTTCCTCGAAAAACGCGATCCCCAGTTCAGGATGGAATAGCCATGGAATTCAAGGGTAAAGTCGTCGCCATAACCGGTGGCGCAAAGGGCATAGGCCGCTCCTGCGTGGAGCTTTTTGCCGCTCGCGGCGCCGAAGTCGTCTTCTCGGACATCGACGATGCAGCCGGCGAGGCTCTCGCCAAAGCTCTCGGCCGATCCGTGGTCTTCAGCCACGGTGATGTCCGTAAGCTTGCCGACATGCAGGCCATGGCCGCGCTTGCCAAGGCGCGCTTCGGCGGATTGGACATCATTGTCAACAATGCGGCGATTGCGTTGAACGGCGTCATTGATGAAATCGACGAAGAACGCTGGACAACGGTCATCGACACGAACCTCACGGGCTTCTGGCGGACGATGAAGGCCTGCGTGCCGCTTCTGCGCGAACGCGGCGGCGGCGCCATCGTCAATCTTTCCTCCGTGCAGGGCCTGATCGGCTTCCAGGGCTGGCCGGCCTATGCTGCCGCCAAGGGTGCGATCATCGCGCTGACGCGGCAATGCGCCATCGATCTCGCCAAGGCCGGCATCCGCGTCAATGCGGTCGCGCCCGGAACGATCATGACGCCGATGAACGAAAAGATCTTCGAGGAAACCGAGGATGCGCAGGCGCTGATCGACAGCTGGAACCGCGCGCACCCGATCGGCCGCTTCGGCCAGCCGAGCGAGGTTGCCGAACTCGTCGTGTTTCTGGCGTCCGACAGGGCGAGCTTCATCACCGGCGAGATCGTCCGTTGCGACGGCGGCCTCGCAATCAGGGGGGAATGATGAGCGACCTTTACTCCATAGAGACTGCCGCCGGCACACTGCAATTCGATGCTTCCGTCGGCAATATACCGCTGCTGCAGCTGCGCTCCGGGGAGCGCTCTATCGAGCCGCTGCACGTCACGCCATGGCGAGACGAACCTGAGGTACAGGCAAATCCGGCGATCTCGCCGCTTGAGCGGCGATTGGCGGGAGATTTCTTCTGCGCGCCGTTCAGCACCTCGCTTGATCCGGCCGTGCCTGGCCATGGCTGGACGGCCAACAGCGCCTGGAGATTGCAGGCGAAGGATGCCGGGCGGATGCACCTCGTGCTCCTACGCGACGTCTCCGGCGCGCTGATCACCAAGCGGCTCGAACTTTCGCAGGATGCGCCGCTGCTCTATCAGGAGCACCTGATCGAAGGGGGCCGCGGTGTCCTGCCGGTCGCCCATCACCCGATGTTCCGACTTGCCGGCGGCGGCCGGTTCTTCACGTCGAAGAAGAAGGCCGTCCTGACGCCGGCCCAGCCGCTGGAGCCGGGGCGCTCCTGCCTTGCCTATCCGACACGCTCGACGGATCTCGTAAGGGTTGCGGGGGCAAACGGTGCGACTGTCGATCTCACCCGCTGGCCAATCGGTAGCCGCAACGAGGATTTCGTCACTCTCGTCGAAGCGCCAGGGTCGGTATTGGGATGGTCGGCGGTGATCCGCGAAAACGAGGATGATATCGTCTTCTGTCTGAAAGATCCCTCCGTCCTGCCGGTCACGATGCTGTGGTTCTCGAACGGCGGCCGCGACTATGCGCCGTGGAATGGCAGGCATCTGGGCGTGACCGGCATAGAGGATGGCTGCGCGCCGGCACTTAGCGGCGAGGCGGAGGCGGGACAACCGAATCCGGTATCGGATGAAGGGGTGGCAACCGGGCTCCAATTGGCAGATGGGCGGCGCCACGTGATCCGCCATGTGATCGGTGCAGTTCCGCGACCTGAGGGTTGGACCGAGATCTCGGAGATTTCGGTCAGCGCCGACACGCTGACGATCATGGACGGAGCGGGGCGCCGTGTCGAGCTGCCCTGGCGCCGCGATTTCCTGAAAGGACTGAATTGAAATGGCCGCAATCGAGTTGCGCAAGCTCACCAAGAGCTTTGGTTCCTATACGGCGCTTGGCGGACTGGATCTGACCATCGGCGACGGCGAATTCCTCGTCCTGCTTGGACCCTCGGGTTGCGGCAAGTCAACAACTATGCGCATCGTCGCCGGTCTGGAGGAGCCGACATCAGGTGATATCCTGATCGGCGGACGCCGGGTCAACGAGATGCCGGCCCGCGACCGCGATCTCGCCATGGTGTTCCAGAACTATGCGCTCTATCCGCATATGACCGTCGGGGAGAATATCGGTTATCCGCTGAAGATCCGCAGGCTTGAGCGGACGAAGCGTGAACAGCTGGTTCGCGACGCCGCGCAGAAGGTGGATATGCTGCATCTCCTGACGCGCCGTCCGGCTGAACTCTCCGGTGGTCAGAGGCAGCGCGTGGCGCTTGCGCGCGCCATCGTGCGCAAGCCGCAGGTCTTCCTCATGGACGAGCCGCTTTCCAACCTCGATGCCAAGCTGCGCACGGTCATGCGCGGCGAGCTCAAGAACCTGCAGCGGGATCTCGGCGTAACCACAATCTATGTCACGCATGATCAGGTCGAGGCGATGACACTGGCCGATCGGATCGTGGTCTTGAACAAGGCCGTCATCCAGCAGATCGGTACGCCCGCGGAAATCTATGCCCGTCCGGCAAATATGTTCGTTGCGGCCTTCATCGGCTCGCCGCCGATGAACTTGCTTCCTGGGTACGTTGCCGGCGGCTTCTTCGAAAGCGAGGGTGGTCGATTTGTGCTCGGCCAGCCGGACGGTGAGATTGTCGTCGGCATCCGGCCCGAGCATATCAGGCTCGCCTCGGCGGGCGGCGGTCATTTTACCGGTACGGTCTTTTCCTCCGAACTTCTGGGCGATTGCACCATCCTGACCGTCAAGGCCGGTGGTGCGTTGATCGCGGCAAAGCTTGCGCCGGAAGAGGGGCGGCCGATCGGCAGCACCGTCGAACTCAGCTTCGAAACCGGGCGCATGCATATCTTCGACGCAGAGAGCGGCGAGCGGCGGGGGGACGCATGACATTCGTCGGTCTCACCTGGGATCACCCCCGGGGCTATGATGCTCTGGCGGAAACCGCGCGTTGCGTGAACGAAGGTCGCGCCACGCGGCTCATCCATTGGAACAAACAGCCGCTGGAAGGCTTCGAAAGCGCACCGATCGCCGAGCTTGCCGAGGGCAACGACCTGCTGGTCATGGATCACCCGCATATCGGCGAGGCGGTGGCGGAGGGTTGCTTCCTGCCACTTGAAGACCTTTATTCGGATGAGTTGCTGCAGGCCTGGAGGCGAGACAGTGTCGGCCCGTCTTCCGCAAGCTATTATTGGGATGGCAAAACATGGGCTCTGCCGCTCGACGTGGCGACACAGGTCATGGCCCGCCGCGTGGACCGCATTGCGGAGCCGCCGCGCGATTGGGATGAGCTTGTCGAGCAGGCCAAGCGTCTGCCCGTCGCCCTCTCCCTGGCGGGTCCGCACGCCGTTCTGACATTGATGTCGATGGTTGCGGGCGGAGGAGGCGAGGTCGGCGGCGAAGGGTTCCTATCCGATGTCGAGGCGCTTGCCGCGCTCGATATCATGCAGAGGCTCCATGCACTTCGGCCCATGGGCAGCGAAAGGCTCAATCCCATTGCGCTGCTGGAGGCCATGGTGCGGAGCGAGGATATCGCGCTCGTGCCGTTGGTGTTCGGTTATGTGACTTATGCGTCCCGGCGTTATGGCGCAAACGCCGTCGGCTTTAGCGATACCATCCGTTCCGAAGGCGGCAAGGGTGGCGTGATCGGCGGCACAGGCATTGCTTTTTCGCGCCGCTGCCGTCCAACGCCCGAACTTCTTGCGCATATTGCCTCGCTGCTCTCGATGCGGACACAGATCGAGATCTTCCCCGCCTTTGGCGGTCAGCCTTCGGCGCGGTCTGCCTGGCAGGATGTCGAGGTCAACCGCCTGTGGGGCGGCTTCTATTGCAACACACTCGGCACCGCGGAGACGGCGCTGCTGCGGCCGCGCTTCGATGGCTACATCGCCTTCCAGACGGCGGCTGCCGATTGCATTCGCTCGGCGCTGGAGCGCCGCGAAAACCCGGAAACGACGCTTGCCTTCCTTCGCAGCCTTTGGCGCCAGGCGCGCCACGGAGCTCGAGGCCCTATCGAATAGACCAGAGGATGACGACATGACTGAAACTTCCACTCCCGCCGCGCTCAAGGGCATCCGCATCCTCGACTTCTCGCACCTTTTGCAAGGGCCCTTTGCGACGCAATTGCTTGCCGATATGGGCGCAGATGTCATCAAGATCGAGCGACCGGGCAAGGGCGATCTCTTCCGCTCGCTTACCTTCCGCAACAAATGGGTCGGCGGCAGCGAAAGCCCGAATTTCCTCGCCTGGAACCGCAACAAGCGTTCCATCGCCCTCAATCTCAAATCACCGGAAGCCAAGTCCATCATCATGGAGATGGCCAAGAGCGCCGATATCGTCGTCCAGAATTTCCGGCCGGGCGTGTTGAAGACGCTGGGGTATGGTTATGAGGATTTTCGCGCCGTCAATCCGCGCATCATCTATTGCTCGGGTTCGGGATATGGCGAAGACGGCCCCTATGTGGATCGCCCAGGCCAGGACATGCTCGTTCAGGGCCTGACCGGCATCATGGCCGCAACCGGTCAGGCAGATGCGCCGCCGACCCCGGTCGGTGCAGGCTTTTCCGATCAGATCGGTGCGATGAACATGGTCTACGGTATTCTCTCCGCGCTCTACTGGCGCGAAAAATCCGGGCTCGGGCAAGAGGTCAAGGTCAGCCTCCTGGCCGGTATGCTTGCCCACCAGAACCAGGAAATGGTCATGGCCCTCAATTTCAACGAGGATTTCCAGCGGCCGCGCTCGGGCATCGGCCATCCCGGCATGGACGCACCCTTCGGTACCTATCCGACGAAGGACGGCTGGGTAACGATTGCGATGAGCCCCTATCGCACGCTGGTCGGCGTGCTCGGCAATGACGAGCTGCTTGCCTATGACGATCCGGAAAAGCTTTTCGCACAGCGCGACGAAATCTGGCGCCGGCTTGCCGTGGAGACCGCCAAGTGGACGAGCGCAGCGCTGATGGAAGCTCTATTGGATGCAGACATCTGGTGCGGCGAGGTCAAATCCCATCTGCAGGCGGCAGAAGACCCGCAGGTGCGTCATATGCAACTGGTAACGAGCTATGAGCACCCGCGCGCCGGTACCGTCCAGGTGGTGGCGCCAGCCGTGCGCCTTTCGGAAACGCCTGCGACGATCCGCCAGCCGGCGCCGCTCGTCGGACAACATACCCGCGAGATCTTGCGCGAGTTCGGCTATTCGGATGCACGGATCGGTGAGTGGCTTGCTTCCGGCACGGCCTATGCTGACGAATTGCCGGAATAGGCGGTTACCATCGCAGGCAAGGCGCGCAGGATGTGCCTTGCTTGTATCTCATGCTGGGCATGATGCCCGACCCATTGCGTTCATCATGCCTATTGCTGCGAGGGTGCAGCATCTCGTCCCCATGGCTTTCGATACGTAAGGTAATTTGCTAGGTGTCGATCCCGTCGATCTGGACGATGGCGGGAACAAGACGGATGATTGAGAGACTTGAGGGCAATGCCGTGGATTTGTCGGCCGACGAAGCGTTCTTCGACCTTCTGACGGGCAGTTTTCAGCGCATTGTCGGCCTTCCTCTCGCCATTCCGGGCGCAGGGCCAGATTGGCTTTACAGCGAGGCGCCGTTCGTGGTCGTCGCCCACAACAGGGATGCCGATCCGCGTTTCGTCTATGCCAACAAGGCCGCCCAGAATTGCTTTGAATATCCCTGGGCCGAATTCATAACGCTTCCCTCGCGGCTTTCGGCTGAACTTCCGGATCGTGCCGAGCGTCAGAAGCTGCTCGACGCCGTGACGCAGAACGGCTTCATCGACTGCTATCGCGGCCTCAGAATTGCAAAATCCGGACGGCGGTTCTGGATCGAGGACGGTATCGTCTGGCAACTCGTGGATCGCGACGGCAATTTGCGCGGGCAGGCGGCGACATTTTCCAAATGGAAAGATGCATAGGCGTTTAGACGCAGACAGATGCCCTTCACCATCTTCTGAAAGCTGACAGGACGGATTCCGGCATTCGGCGGCCTTGCGCTCCGGAAAAGACTTGATCCATAGAGCGTTATATTTAAATAAATATAACGCTCTATGGATGGGGATACCCGTGCTGATCAGACATCTTTCCTTCGTCGTGACGCTCGCTGAAGAGAAGCACTTCGCAAGGGCGGCCGAGCTATGCCATATCACGCAGCCGACCTTGTCGGCCGCGATCCGCAAGCTTGAGGATGATCTCCGCGTCACGCTGATTGCGCGTGGAAATCGCTATATGGGCCTGACTTCGGAGGGCGAGCGTGTTCTCGAATGGGGTCGGCAGATCCTGTTCGACTATGAGAGCCTGCAAAGGGAGATTGTCGGAACGACAAGGGGTCTGCGTGGTACGCTGCGGCTTGGTATCGTTCCGGCTGCCATGCCCTCCGTCTCCTTCCTCTCGGAACGCTTCATGGCGGCGCATCCGGAGGCGACGATCGAGATCAAGTCGATGACGTCGCGTGCGATCCAACATGGGCTCGACGCCTTCGAGATCGATGGCGGCCTTACCTATCTGGAAAACGAGCCGCTGGAGCACGTTGAGCGGCTGCCGCTTTATCATGAAAGATATGTCTTCGTCTGCCGATCCGACCACCCCTTTGCGGCGCGGCGGCGGTTGAGCTGGGCAGAGGCTTCAACTCAGGCGCTATGCCTGCTGAGCGAGGATATGCAGAACCGCCGTATCCTCAATGCCGTTGCGGCATCCGCCGGCTTGCTGATCAAACCGTCCGTCGTCAGCAACTCCTTCCTCGCGGTCTGCTCGCATATTCGCAACGGCCTTTGGTGCAGCATCGTACCGCATACTTTCTTCTATATTCTTGGAGATAGGACGGATCTGACCTCCATCGAGCTCGTCGATCCGCAGCACAGGCAGGCGCTTGGCTTGGTCACGTCCGATCGTTCGCCTCAGTCGCCGATGACGAGGGCCTTGGTGAAATCCTTGCAGGGCGCCAATTTCGACGAGGATTTCGAGCGTCGGACGACCGTGGCGTTGCCATCGACATCGTCTATTGCGCGGTAGAAAGCTTTCATTTGCCGACGGCCAGGCCGTGTGGGACCATCGTCAGCGTTGAAACGAGGTTCCGATTGCACGGAACACGGCTTTAGGAAACACCGGCGACTGCCCGCCATCGGCACAGGCTGACTGCGGCAATTTCTGACAGAACCAATATGTCTGACCGGCGCGTAATGACACGCGTTTCCGGGGTGTTTCCTGCTGTCGCAGCTGAGGAAACGAACATGGCAAAAGTAGTTTGCGTTCTTTACGACGATCCCATCGATGGCTATCCCAAATCCTATGCCCGCGACGATCTGCCGAAGATCGAGCATTATCCGGGCGGCCAGACGCTGCCGACGCCCAAAGCCATCGACTTCAAGCCGGGCACGCTGCTTGGAAGTGTCTCCGGTGAGTTGGGCCTGCGCAAATATCTCGAGGCGAACGGCCATACTCTCATCGTCACCTCCGACAAGGATGGCCCGGATTCCGTCCTCGAGAAAGAGCTCGTCGATGCCGACGTCATTATCTCCCAGCCCTTCTGGCCGGCCTATCTCACGGCGGAGCGCATTGCCAAGGCCAAGAAGCTGAAGTTGGCACTGACGGCCGGCATCGGTTCCGACCATGTCGATCTGCAGGCCGCCATCGATCGCGACATCACGGTTGCGGAAGTCACCTATTGCAACTCGATCAGCGTCGCCGAACACGTCGTCATGATGATCCTCGGCCTCGTGCGCAACTATATCCCCTCCTATCAATGGGTGGTGAAAGGCGGCTGGAACATCGCCGATTGCGTCGCGCGGTCCTATGATGTCGAGGGGATGCATGTGGGTACGGTTGCCGCCGGCCGCATCGGACTTGCCGTCTTGAAGCGGCTGAAGCCGTTCGACATGCA
>Ga0209952_1000879_pt1:27500-29938 | contig 29938 bp, 25 predicted proteins | sample ThiBiot_750_biof_2_FD_183951 | JGI IMG/M metagenome (GOLD analysis project Ga0209952, IMG submission 183951) | Wastewater bioreactor microbial communities from Cape Town, South Africa - Thiocy_cont_750_biof (SPAdes) | ecosystem: Engineered > Bioreactor > Thiocyanate-remediating >...
TCAAACTTGGAGATAGCTGGTTCTCCGCGAAATCTATTTAGGTAGAGCGTCCAGCGAATACCCCCGGGGGTAGAGCACTGAATGGGCTATGGGGACTCACCGTCTTACTGATCCTAATCAAACTCCGAATACCGGGGAGTACTACTGGGCAGACACACGGCGGGTGCTAACGTCCGTCGTGAAGAGGGCAACAACCCTGACCACCATCTAAGGTCCCTAAGTTATGGCTAAGTGGGAAAGGATGTGAGGATCCCAAAACAACCAGGATGTTGGCTTAGAAGCAGCCATCATTTAAAGAAAGCGTAACAGCTCACTGGTCTAAATAAGGGTCTTTGCGCCGAAAATGTAACGGGGCTAAAGCCATACACCGAAGCTTAGGGTTCGCAGTAATGCGAGCGGTAGCGGAGCGTTCTGTAAGCTGATGAAGCCGTACCCGTGAGGGGCGGTGGAGGTATCAGAAGTGCGAATGCTGACATGAGTAACGTAAGGGGAGTGAGAGACTCCCCCGCCGAAAGACCAAGGGTTCCTGCTTAAAGTTAATCTGAGCAGGGTTAGCCGGCCCCTAAGACGAGGCGGAAACGCGTAGTCGATGGGAACCACGTTAATATTCGTGGGCCTGGAGGTAGTGACGGATCGCACAAGTTGTCCAATCTTATCGGATTGAACGGGCAGCGGAGCGGTTCCAGGAAATAGCTCCTCCTTATAGACCGTACCCGAAACCGACACTGGTGGTCAGGTAGAGTATACCAAGGCGCTTGAGAGAACTATGCTGAAGGAACTCGGCAAATTGCACGCGTAACTTCGGAAGAAGCGTGACCCTTTTCTGCGCAAGCAGAGGAGGGTGGCACAGACCAGGGGGTAGCGACTGTTTATCAAAAACACAGGGCTCTGCGAAGTCGCAAGACGACGTATAGGGTCTGACGCCTGCCCGGTGCTGGAAGGTTAAGAGGAGGGGTGCAAGCTCTGAATCGAAGCCCCAGTAAACGGCGGCCGTAACTATAACGGTCCTAAGGTAGCGAAATTCCTTGTCGGGTAAGTTCCGACCTGCACGAATGGCGTAACGACTTCCCCGCTGTCTCCAACATAGACTCAGTGAAATTGAATTCCCCGTGAAGATGCGGGGTTCCTGCGGTCAGACGGAAAGACCCCGTGCACCTTTACTATAGCTTTACACTGGCATTCGTGTCGGCATGTGTAGGATAGGTGGTAGGCTTTGAAGCAGGGACGCCAGTTCTTGTGGAGCCATCCTTGAAATACCACCCTTATCGTCATGGATGTCTAACCGCGGTCCGTTATCCGGATCCGGGACAGTGTATGGTGGGTAGTTTGACTGGGGCGGTCGCCTCCGAAAGAGTAACGGAGGCGCGCGATGGTGGGCTCAGACCGGTCGGAAATCGGTCGTCGAGTGCAATGGCATAAGCCCGCCTGACTGCGAGACTGACAAGTCGAGCAGAGACGAAAGTCGGTCATAGTGATCCGGTGGTCCCGCGTGGAAGGGCCATCGCTCAACGGATAAAAGGTACGCCGGGGATAACAGGCTGATGACCCCCAAGAGTCCATATCGACGGGGTTGTTTGGCACCTCGATGTCGGCTCATCGCATCCTGGGGCTGGAGCAGGTCCCAAGGGTTTGGCTGTTCGCCAATTAAAGCGGTACGTGAGCTGGGTTCAGAACGTCGTGAGACAGTTCGGTCCCTATCTGCCGTGGGTGTAGGAATATTGACAGGATCTGTCCCTAGTACGAGAGGACCGGGATGGACATATCTCTGGTGGACCTGTTGTCCTGCCAAGGGCATAGCAGGGTAGCTATATATGGAATGGATAACCGCTGAAGGCATCTAAGCGGGAAACCAACCTGAAAACGAGTGTTCCCTATCAGAGCCGTGGAAGACGACCACGTTGATAGGCCGGGTGTGGAAGTGCGGCAACGCATGAAGCTTACCGGTACTAATAGCTCGATTGGCTTGATCGTTCCCATTGCCAGTGCTCATCTCAGGCTGAATGCGTAGCATTCATGCCTATCCCCCGCTGAATGCGAAGCATTCATGCGGCTTGAGCAATCCAACGACGTGTTTATAAAAAATCCAGCTTCTCATCGCGCTAAACCCGCAAGGTTTAGCGTAGAGGGCATAAACCGCTGGCGCGGTTTGGCCCGAAGTTGCGCTTTGCCGACCTGGTGGTTATGGCGGGGTGGCCGCACCCGTTCCCTTTCCGAACACGGCCGTGAAACGCCCCTGCGCCCATGGTACTTCGTCTTAAGACGCGGGAGAGTAGGTCGCTGCCAGGTCTGCCAAACGCAACTTCACGCTAAACCGCATCGCGGTTTATGCGTCTCAAAAAATCTTCTCTGATCACACGCGATAAACCCAAAAGGTTTACGCTCAAACGGCCAAGCCGTGTTACAATAGGCCGCTCCAAGCGGCCTTTGTCGCTTCTGAA
>Ga0209952_1000909_pt1 | contig 28975 bp, 24 predicted proteins | sample ThiBiot_750_biof_2_FD_183951 | JGI IMG/M metagenome (GOLD analysis project Ga0209952, IMG submission 183951) | Wastewater bioreactor microbial communities from Cape Town, South Africa - Thiocy_cont_750_biof (SPAdes) | ecosystem: Engineered > Bioreactor > Thiocyanate-remediating >...
AACGAGACACTATCCGACAGCGCCGCTTGAACCACCAGGCCAAAGCGGCTTAAATCAACCCGCAAACTGAGCCGGAAACTCCATTCTTCCAGAGCCCAAAAAGTCTCAAATCATTCGACGACGGACACCCGTATGAGTCTGGAAGAAAGAGGGAGTCTAAGTCCGGCTCAATCATCTGCTTGACCACCATCTGCGCGATCCGATCGCTGACCGTGGGCACACCCAAAACCCTCTCGCCTCCAGCCTTCTTCGGAATGGAGACGGCACGCACCGGTGGCGGAAAGTAGGTCCCAGACGACATTCGATTCCAGATCTTGTAGAGATTCCTCGCAAGGTCTTTCTCGAACATCTCCAAGGTCTCGCCGTCCACCCCGGCTGCGCCATGGTTGGCTTTGACCGCTTTGTAAGCTTCGTACACTTGTCGTTTCTCAATTCGAAACGGCTTGTCTATCGTACTTTCCGAAGTCATCCTGTTTCCAGTTGTTCCAAACAATACGACCACCTGATCCGACCCCTTTGCTCCGGCCCCATTACAGGGCCCTCAACGCTCATACGGGTCGGTCCGCCCCAGTCTCCTGCATCGGTACTCTCGCCTTGCGGTTTGCTCCGCTTGAGCTTCTCCCTTTGCATCAGGAGCCTGGTTCCTGCAGTTCCGCGTGAAAGCCTATGTCCAACTCACGCCCCCTCTACGCCGGTCGTCGTCCGCCCGGTCATCAGGCATCTGGCGGACTTGTCCCAGGATGACGAAACGGTCCTGGTTTCGGCGACACCTACGTTCATAACGACGCGTCTTCGGAGGGTTCACTTTCGTTCGTCTTTCGGACACGCACCTGCTCGGATCTCGTCCGAACGTTTCATCCGACGCTCACCACCACGGCTCTTTACCGCAGCAGCTCGGACTGGTTTGAGACCTGCTCCTGAAAGCCGATCCCGGAGGGCCGTCCCCCATCATTCACGCAGCTTGGCGTAACGGTCTTAGTTCATGTCGAACTCCTTCCGCTGCTCTGCAGCACACTCTCATCGATGAAGACAAGCCGGTTGGGATCGAGATCGAGTTGACCCTCGAACCAGTCCCGACGGCGCTTCAAGAGATCGGGGCGTTCTTGCTCCAGTGCATGTGCGGTCTTTTTTTGAACGTCCAGCCGCGCTTGCGCAGCCAGACATCGAGACCGCTGCGACCGATGGAAACTGTCCTCTCTTCGGCCAACCTCAGAACCATCTCGTTGAGGGTGATGTCTTTTTCCTCTTCGATCATACCCACGATAAAATCCTCGTGGACATCCAGGCGTGAGCCGCCGCGCCGTCCTTGCTTCGCCGGCGTCATTTGGCCCTGCCGCGCGCTGGCAATCCAGGCGATGGCCGTTGACACACCGATCCCAAACCGGGCCGCCGCCGATCGCGCCGACATTCCATCATGTGACGCCGCCAGAACGCGGCTGCGAAGATCATCGCTGAAAGCGCGGGTCATATTGCCTCCGACCAAATCACCAGTCGGACAATGGAATCAGAAATCAACCAACAACGGAATCTGGAGGGTTATTTGAGGTCGCATGGGCAGTGCGGCGACTTCGGGCGACCTCATGTAAGCCGGATTGAACTAAGACGCGGGTTGTTTGACGCCGCTATGGGGAATTGAGAGCCAACCCGCCGGAGATGAAGTGCGCCGCATCTCGTGCCGAGTGCTTTGCGGGTAATACTGAGCCAGGGACGAGGCTTTCAAGGGCGGTTTGGCGAGGTCTTCGCTGACTTTGCTGCGATATTGGAAGGGATCCGCAGATTTTTAAGCTGGCAGAGGGCGAGTAATATCGCTCGCTGGCGACGCGCTGGACGACTGGGAATACTCTGAGAGACCGATTGTTGTCGGGCATCACGATGTATCGCACCGGAAGGATGATGGTCGCGGTGGCGCTACAGGCGGTACGGTGAAGTTAGTTCGACGCATGGGCCACCGGCAGTCGGGGCATTCGTGGGCCTGTGCGTGCTGCGGTTTGGCCGAATTGGATTGCCCGCTTATTGGCGATAGTTGGCCAAGGAGGCTTCTACAAACACCGATACGATCCCGCCGATGACAATTGGCGAGAAAGCCGAAATGGCGCATGCGGTGGAAGCCGTCTGGAAGCACATGGAGGAGAAATCGTCGGATAAACTCGTGGGGATGAAGACGCATGATCTTCTGACGGTCGCGACTGTTGCCACGATAATCCTTCCATCGAAAGGCGACATGGTCGCTATCGGCATGAACGATGCGGCTGTTTGCGATGGCGACACGATGGGTGTAGCGGCCGAGATAGGCGAGCACCTGATCTGGACCGCCGAATGGCGGCTTCGAATAGACAACCCATTCAATGCTGCGAGCGCAGGCAAGATGGCGGGCGAATGTTTTGTCATCGTTGAGATGAGCGAGGTCGTTGAAGAATTGCAGCTCGCTTTTGGCAAAGGCTTCAGCCAGAGCTGTCAGGAAAAGCCGCCGGAACAGACGTGACAGCACGCGGACGGGTAGAAAGAAGCCAGATCGGCAATTGATCCACCTTGTTCGATCGGGTGAGAGCCCTCCACCCGGTACGACACAATGAACATGGGGATGGTGGGTCATGGCTTGGCCCCAGGTGTGAAGCACAGCAGTTACACCGATCTCTGCGCCAAGCCATTTGGGGTTAGCTGCGATGGTCTGCAGCGTCTCAGCCGAGATCCGCATCAACAATCCATAGACCACCGCCTTGTTCTGGAAGGCGATCTCAGCGATGGCGCTTGGTAGCGTGAAGACCACATGGAAATACGGCACCGGCAAGAGATCAGCGATACGGGCGTCGACCCATTCCTTACGTGTAGCTCCCTGGCACTTTGGGCAGTGACGATTACGGCAGGAATTATAGGAGATGCGGGTCCTGCCACACTGATCGCAGGCATCGACATGACCACCAAGTCGGGGCGTCCGGCACGCTTCTATCGCTCCCATGACGCGCCGTTCGCTGTGGCCTAGATGACCGGCGTTCTCTCGTCTGTAAGAGCCCCCGTGTCGCCGAAAGATGTCCGCAACCTCAAAGGTCGGACGCACTCGACTACGGTTCCGGCGGCGTTACTTCAAGTTGCAGCCGATCAAGTGGGCTGGCTGTCGATCGGATCGTATCGGTGGAAACCTGTGTATAATGCGCCGTGCTGGATAGGTGGGCATGCCCCAGCAGGACCTGGATGATCCGGATATCGGTGCCATTCTCCAGCAGGTGAGTTGCAAAGGAGTGCCGCAGCGTATGGACGGTGACGCGCTTTGAAAGGCCGGCTGCCGCGACCGCCGACCGACAGGCAGCATTCAAAACGGTCGGCTCGATCGGCTTATCGGCATCACGTCCTGGAAACAGGAACATGGTGGGACGTGAGATGCGCCAATAGCGGCGCAGGATGCCTAAGAGTTCGTTTGATAGCATGACGTAACGGGCTTTGGCGCCTTTGCCATGCCGGACATGGATCACCATCCGCGAGCTGTCGATATCCTCGACTTCCAGTCCACAGACCTCACCGATTCTCAGACCTGCGGCATAGGCCGTGGTCAACGCAACACGCGCCTTCAGACTGGAGACCGCCTCAAGAAATTGAGCCACCTCGTCCGCCGACAGAACAATAGGGAGCTTGCGTGGTTCGCGCGCATAGGGGATCCGATCCGGGATATCGTCCTGGCCAAGCGTGATCCCATAGAAAAATCGAAGGGCACATACGATCTGGTTTAACGAAACCCACGATATCCCGGTTGAAACAAGGTGGACCTGAAAGGTGTGGATATCCGCAGGACCAAGCCGATCGGGTGATCGGCCGAAATAGCGGCTGAACTTCTGGACTGCGTTGATATAGGATCGCTGGGTTGCCGGGGACAAATTGCGGACCGTCATGTCCTCAATCATCCGGCGGCGAAGAGGGCTTATCTCAGCCATCGGGGCCTCCTGTCTGAAGGGTGGGTTGCAACACAACCATCCTCTCAGTCAGGGCGCTCTCCTCAAAGGCCGCCACAAATCGCCGCGATCAGCGGCTTAGTTCAATCCTCAATCCGATTCCGCGTTCAATGGACGCGCTCTAGCCAAAACTGGCCCAGTTTGAAGGGTTCAGATCAGTTCAGATCAAATCATGAAACTGAAATACTATGCCGATCCGGAGTTTAAGGCTATGTTCGATCTGCTATGAAGGATTGCGATGACCTCATTCGATGACAGCCTTGCCCATCTGCCGCCGTCAAGCGCCGCGAACTGGAACGTGTGACGGGCATCCTGTTCAATGCGTTCGAGCAAGCCCAGAAGGGCAAGCTATCGGACAACCGCAAAGGCGGCCGCATCCTCAAGCTCATCCTCTTCGGCTCCTATGCTCGCGGCAACTGGGTCGAGGATCGCTCATCGGGATATTTGTCCGACTACGATCTGCTGATCATCGTCAACTCAGAGACATTTACCGATCATGATGATTTCTGGCGGGCGGCGGATGAGCGCATCGCCCAGGAGATCGTCGGTGGAGACATCCGCACGCCGGTCAACTTCATCGTCCATTCCTATCAGGACGTGAACGATCAGCTCGCCCAGGGCCGCCCCTTCTTCACGGACATCGCCCGCGACGGCCTCATGCTCTACGAGGCAGAGGGCTTTCCCCTTGCATCACCAAAGCCACTTTCCGAAGAGGACATTCGAAAGGAAGCCAGAAGGCATTTTGAGCACTGGTTTCCCAGTGCGGCTTATAATCGCAAGCTCGCTGAATACGCCATTGCAGATGGGGAGCGGAATCATGCGGCATTTAATCTACATCAGACCACCGAGCGTCTATATCACTGTATCCTGTTGGTGCTAACGCTTTACAGTCCGAAACTGCATCGGCTGGACAAGCTGCGCGCCAATGCCGAGGGTATCGATGCCAAGCTGATCGAGGCATGGCCACGCGACAGCCGTTTTGCAAGGCGCTGCTTTGCCCGCCTTACGCGCGCCTATGTCGATGCCCGCTATTCCTCCGCCTACGAGATCACGGATGAAGAGCTTGCCTGGCTTGTCGAGCGTATCGGAGCGTTGACAGACCTGGTCGGCCAAGTTTGTCGCGAGCGGCTCGGCGATGAGTGAGAGCTGTCGGACTGGGAGGGTTTGTTCACGGCTTATCGAGGTGCAGCCAACTCACAGGCCGCCGTTGAGGTTCCGGTGTTCTCTAATATTCATCGATGAGGCAATACAAGGGGTCAACTCTTCGCTTCGCAGCAGTTAAGGATTCAGACGCACAAGGGGTTGCTCACTGTCCTTGCCATTCGTCAACTTCGCCGACACAACGGATCTCCTCGTTCTGGCCAAATCAGCAATCGCAATTGCATTCTTTAGCTTCGTAACATCGATTCCAAAAAGCTTCTCTATAATTCGTCATGGCTCGTCGCCCTGTCGTGAGGATCGGCTTGGCCTATCCGAGCAACCCTCGGAAGATTAGTGCAGGGCGAGCCACCTCTGCCACGAAGAAGGACACACGGAATTACGTCCCAACTCATTATTCGAACACTTCGGCATCGGCGAGCAAAGGCTGTCGCTGGTCTTTGGGGGAGAGCGTCGGCTCACCGTTCAGCATCCAGTCGATGCCGATCTGCGGGTCGTTCCAGCGAATGCCGCGGTCGCTCTCCGGGGCATAGTAGTTGGTGGTCTTGTACACAAACTCCACATCATCGCTCAGCGTCAGGAAGCCATGGGCAAACCCCTCAGGTATCCAGAGTTGGCGCTTGTTTTCGGCCGACAAGAGAACACCGACCCACTGCCCGAATGTCGGAGACGATTTCCGGATGTCGACCGCGACGTCGTAGACCTCGCCGACCACGACACGCACCAGCTTGGCCTGCGCATGCGGCGGCAACTGATAATGAAGACCGCGCAGGACGCCCTTTCCCGACCGGCTGTGGTTGTCCTGCACGAAGTTAGCGCTTCGTCCGACTACGGCTTCGAACTTGAGCGCACTGAAGCTTTCGAAGAAGAAGCCGCGATCGTCGGCAAATACCGTCGGCTCGATGATCTTGACGTCGGGGATGGCGGTATCGATGGCTTTCATTCGTCGTCCTGCTCGGATTGTTCGCACGGGAGATGTGGCGCTGGCGCGCGCCGCGATCGTTAGAATATCTGCTCGCGCAATATCCCCAGGAGATATTGCCCATAGGCGTTCTTCTTCAGCGGATGCGCCAGCGCCTCGACGTCAGATGCGCTGATCCAGCCGCTGCGATAGGCAATCTCCTCGGGGCAGGCGACCTTCAGCCCCTGCCGGTTCTCGATCGTGGCAATGTAGTGGCTGGCCTCCAGCATGGATTCATGCGTGCCCGTGTCAAGCCAGGCATAGCCGCGCCCCATGGTCTGCACATCCAGCTGACCGGCGTTCAGATAGCGGATATTGACATCGGTGATCTCCAACTCGCCACGCGGCGACGGGCGGATGGATTTAGCAACGTCAACGACGCTTTCATCGTAGAAATAGAGGCCGGTGACCGCATAATTGCTCTTCGGCAGCTTTGGCTTTTCCTCCAGGCTGATCGCCCGGCCCACCTTGTCGAACTCGACCACGCCATAGCGATGCGGGTCCTGCACGTGATAGGCAAAGACGGTGGCGCCCGCCTCCTTCTCGTTCGCCTCGTGCAGCAACCGGGTAAAGTCGTGTCCGTAGAAGATGTTGTCCCCCAGCACCAGCGCGGACGGGGCGCCATCCAGGAATGCCTCGCCGATCAGAAATGCCTGGGCAAGGCCATCAGGGCTCGGCTGGACGGCATAATCGAGCCTGATGCCCCATTGGCTACCGTCGCCAAGCAACTGCTCGAAGCGAGGCGTATCCTGCGGCGTCGAGATGATGAGGATCTCACGTATGCCAGCAAGCATCAGCGTCGTCAGCGGATAGTAGATCATCGGCTTGTCGTAGATCGGCAGAAGCTGCTTGCTGACCGCAAGCGTCAGCGGATAGAGCCGCGTTCCCGATCCGCCGGCAAGTATGATACCTTTGCGTGCTTTCGTCATGATCCAGCGTCTCGTCTTCAATCTGTCTGCTTATGCCTTGCCGATCTCTTTTTTGGGGGCTGACTGGCGCCGTCAAGCCAGCTGCGGCTCTCAACCCCCCGCCGCCCGCAATCGCGCCAGGACATCGTCGACACCGTCCTGCCATGCGGGAAGAACGATATCGAAGCGATCCATCAGCTTGCTGCAGTTCAGCCTCGAATTGGCCGGGCGCTTGGCGGGTGTCGGGTATTCGGCTGTCGATATCGGCTTCAGCGCATCGAGAGAAAGCGCAAGCTTCTCGTTTGCCGCCAGCGTCTCACGCACGATATGCGCGGCATAGCCGTGCCAGGAGGTGCTGCCCTTTGCTGTGAGATGATAGGTCCCCGCAAGGTCGTCGGGCGCCTGTGAAGCCGCAATCCGCTCGATCACCCCGCGCGTGACGTCGGCGATCAACGCCGCCGAGGTCGGCGCCCCCACCTGGTCGGCAACGACGTTCAGAGCGCTTCTTTCCCCCGCCAGCCGAAGGATCGTCTTCAAAAAATTGCTGCCGTGATGGCCATAGACCCAGCTCGTGCGCAAAATGGCATGACGCGCGCCGGACGCGCGCACCGCCTCCTCACCCCGCCATTTGCTTTCGCCGTAGACGGACTGCGGATTGATCGCATCCTCCTCCCCATATGGATCGCCTTTCGTGCCGTCGAAGACATAGTCCGTCGAGTAATGGACGAGCCAGGCGCCGTTATCCGCCGCCCAGCGCGCCAGTATCCCCGGGGCGGTGGCATTGACCGCCATCGCCAGCTCCCGGTCGCTCTCGGCCCGATCCACCGCCGTATAGGCGGCCGGGTTCACGATCACGCGCGGTTTGTGCTCATCAAGAGCGGCAAGAATGCTGGCTTCGCTGGCAAGGTCCATGTCCGCGCGCGAGAGAGCAGCGACATCCCCCAAAACGCCAAGCGACCGCCGCAGCTCAAAACCGACCTGCCCATTGGCACCGGTGACCAGAATGGCGCTCACAGCCCGACCTCGTACTGCTTGCCGACCCATTCGCGATAGGCGCCGCTCGTCACGTTGCGCACCCAGTCCTGGTTGTCGAGATACCATGCGATCGTCTTGCGTATCCCCGTCTCGAAGGTCTCCGCCGGCCTCCAGCCGAGTTCGCGCTCGAGCTTGCGCGCATCGATCGCATAGCGCCGGTCATGGCCTGGTCGATCTCTCACGAAGGCGATCTGATCGCTGTAGCGGCCGCCATCCGCCTTCGGGCGGAGTTCGTCGAGGATCGCGCAGATGGTATGCACGACTTCCAGATTGGGCTTCTCGTTCCAGCCGCCGACATTGTAGGTCTCGCCGGGCTTGCCGGCTTCCAGCACGCGGCGGATGGCGCTGCAGTGATCGCGCACATAGAGCCAGTCGCGGATCTGCTGGCCGTCGCCGTAGATCGGCAGGCTCTTGCCCGACAGCGCATTCAGGATCACCAGCGGGATCAGTTTTTCCGGAAAATGGTACGGGCCGTAATTGTTGCTGCAGTTCGTCGTCAGCACCGGCAGAGCATAGGTATGGTGCCAGGCGCGGACCAGATGGTCGGAGGCCGCCTTGCTGGCGGAATAGGGGCTGTTCGGCTCATAGCGGTTGAGCTCGTTGAACGGCGCGTCATCCTTCGCCAAGGTGCCGTAGACTTCATCCGTCGAAACATGCAGAAAGCGGAAACCCTGCTTCTCGTCTTCCGCCAGGCCGTCCCAATAACCACGCACCGCTTCCAGCAGGTTGAACGTGCCGACGATATTCGTCTGGATGAAATCTCCCGGACCGTGAATGGAACGATCGACATGGCTCTCGGCCGCAAAATTGATCACCGCGCGCGGCCGGTGCATCGACAACAGATCGCCCACCAGCTCCCGGTCGCCGATATCCCCGTGCACGAACACATGACGATTGTTGCCACGCAACCCCTGCAACGTATCCAGATTGCCCGCATAGGTCAGCTTGTCCAGATTGACCACCGTCTCATCATGCTGCACCAGCCAGTCAAGAACAAAGTTCCCACCAATAAAACCGGCACCGCCTGAGACCAATATCGTCATCGAAAACCCGTTCTTGCACCTAGCCGCATAATAAGATTGTCATCGGAGCGCCTGCCGAAACGCAACGGATGACGGTCAGTAAATGATGCCACGACAGCGACACCGGACAAATTCCGAAGGAGCCGTATCGATCCTCGCGGCGGATAATTATCGCAGTCGCTAATGGCCTTCAACCTTTTGAAACCAAATCACGCAACCTGCGATCACAAATGCGCAATAAATTCCACAACGAAAACAAAACTTGTACTCCAGCAAGCGTGAGCAGCTAGGGAATACTAGAATGAAGCCTCCGGGCTTCTGAATTACGACCGATTATCTACAAAATACCACTGCTCCGGATACAAACGCACCATTGGTTCCATCACGGCATTCAAATGGACTACGTCTTGAACAATAGGCCCCGCAGCTTCCCTCACTTCAGGCAATCTGAACGGCGTCAGACCCCTTAGCACAAAATTCGCCCTTTCCTCTCGAACAATATAGAGCGGCCATATCAGCGCATTCGTCTTGCGCGCCATGCGCGCCACAACCGCATAATTTCCTTCGAGATGCGCCGGTCGGCCAAAGAAGGGCGCGCGGATATGCCCGTTGAAACCCTCATCACAGAACATCAGTAGATTGCCACCGCTCTCCAGGATTCGTAGCGCTGGTCGTACAAAACTGCGACCGGGCTTCAGTATGCCAAGCCCTGCCCCCTTACGGAGCCGGTTGACAATGAAATGGCGGGAGCGGCGTTTGGGTGGGTCGTAATTCATGGTCACGTCAAGCCCCATATCGAGAAGGCAGTGCCAGAGCACTTCCCAGTTGCTGATATGGGGCGCGATGAAGATCACGGGCCCTTCGCTGCAGCGTTCGACTAGTCCTTCGGTGCCGATCTTGCGGACATGCCGACGGGCCAGTCTCGGCACGACGGAATATTCCGCCATCTGTCGGCCTTGGGAATCGGCGTAAGCCGTGAGAAGTTTCCCAAGCTCTGCATCGTTGAGCTCGGGCCTGATCATCTTGAGGTTGGCAGCTGCGCGCGCATAGGCGCCTTTGTGGAAACGCGGCGCCAGGAAGCGGCCAAGCCAGCCACCCAGGTCGGAACAGACTCTCGCCGGCAGCAGCATGAAGGCAAAGTATAGGAAGAGATCGATACCGTTATCGATGTTCTCGTAAAGCCAGTAGCGCAGAAATGCCTTGCGCCGATCACCGCCGGCGAGAAAATCGGCAAAAGGCGGAGCCTTTGGAGGTTCGTAGGTCCACGCCTTGCGCTTGGTTGCGGCGCCCCCTTTCTCTGTCTCGTCCCCGGTTGACATTCCTAGCGCCTGTGTAACGTCACGGGCATGCCGTCGCGGGGGCGGAGTGTCAGGCGGCATTGCGGCTGGACCTTGTGCCCTTCCTTGATGCGCACACGAAAACGCTGGGCAAGGATTGCCAGGCAGAGGATCGCTTCGGTCAGACCGAACTGCAGCCCGGGGCATACGCGCGGGCCGGCGGCAAAGGGAATATAGCTGTAAGGCGCCGGGCGCGCATCACCGAGGAAGCGCTCAGGGTGAAACCTGTGCGGCTCGGGAAAAAGCGAATCCGTGCGATGCAGTATCCACGGCACGATCATCACCAGCGCCGCCTTGCGCACCTTGATATCACCGATCTGATCCGCCTCGGCCGCTTGCCGTGCGAGGATCGGCACTGGCGGATAGAGACGCAGCGTCTCCTCGATGACCGCTCGGCACCAGTTGAGGTTCGCAACATCGTCGATTGACGGGACACGATCACCACAGACAGCGTCGATCTCCGCATGAACGGCCTCTTCCACCCATGGGGCGCCCGCAAGCAGGTACCAGGCCCAAGTCAAAGTCGCAGCGGTGGTTTCGTGGCCGGCCATGAAGATCGTGGCGGCCTCATTTCTGAGCGCCACGACGTCAAGCTTCAGCTCGGGATTGCGCTGTTGCCGACGGATCAGGAGCTCGACCATGGAACTGTTGTCGCCCTTGCCGGCGAGGTGGTCTTCGATCACCTGATCGATGATCCGGTGAATGCGTTTGACCGATCTGCGCAGGCTTGGCGTCTTGATGATCGGCAAGCCCTCGTCGAAGCCGAGGAAATAGCCGAGATTGATGGAATCGACCAGCGACTGGTAGCTCGCGAAACCTTCCGTGACGGCATTGGCGCTTTCTTCGCCGAGATCATTGCCGAAGATGCTGCGGGAGATGATCTCCGCTGTCAGCCCTGCCATCTCGAACAGAGCATTGACCTCCGCACCCTCCCCTAGGCTCTGCCAGCGCTCGGCAAGCTCGCTCGAGGTGTTTTGCATAATTGCGCCGAAGGCCGGAACACGGTTCTTGTGGACGATATCCGAGACTAGCGGCCGTCGCTGTTTCCAGGTTTCCTTGTCGGAGATGAACAATCCGTCGCCCAGCAGATATTCCAAAGCGCGTCGCATCTGCGGCGTCTTGCGCTCGAAGTTCTCGTGACGCTTGGCAACCACGTAGCGGATGGCATCGGGCGAATTGACGATGATGAGCTGGCGGCCGAGAAGCTTGAACTCCGCCACATGCTCGCGGTAATCGGCGCGACGCCAGATCGACAGGAAATCGCTGCGCGCCTGCAGCATCAGCTTCAGCGGCTGGCCGGGCTTGCCGCTGTAATAAGCGGCATGAGCCGGCTCGAAATATCGCGACGACTGGTCGGCGCGTTCGACGATTTCGGTTTTCTGATCAAGCCAGGCCAGCATAGCGGTGCAGAACTTTCGCGCCTTGCGGCCGGTAACGATGTGACGACGACCGGACATTCACTGCTCGGTCGCGCCCACTATATTCATTTCGCAACTGCAGAAAAGCCCCCTGCTCCATCGAAGCAGAGACCCTTCCCTTTCGTCGAAATCAGATCGCTACGGCTCGAGATCTTCCAGCATGAACAGCTCATCCAACGTCTGGCGGCGGCGGATCAAGCGATGGTCTTCGCCATCGATCAGGATCTCGGGCGCGTAAAGGCGGCTGTTATAGTTCGACGACATCGTCGCCCCGTAGGCACCGGCGCCATGGAAGACGAGATAGTCGCCGACATGGGCCTCCGGCAGATCGCGCGTCTCCACCGTGCCATTATCCGTCTGCGTGAAAACATCGCCGGATTCGCAGAGCGGGCCGGCGACAACCGTGGGCAAAATTGCCCCTGCGGCGGTGCGAGGCGTCTTGCCCGGGATCACGGAAATATGGTGATAGCTGCCATACATGGCCGGTCTGGCAAGATCGCTAAAACCGGCATCGACAAGCACGAAGCGGTTGCGACCCATCATCTTGACGGCCCTGACTTCGGCAAGCAGCACGCCGGAATCGGCCGTCAGGAAGCGGCCTGGCTCGATTTCCAGCCGGATCGGGTGGCCGAAATGCGCCTCGATTTCGCGCCGGGCCTTATCCCAGAGCGAAAAATAATGAGCGGGATCGATCTCCTCTTCGCCTTCCCGGTACGGAACGGAAAGACCGCCACCGGCGGAGATGGCCTCGATATCGACATTCAATTCACGGCAAAACCCGATCATCGCACCGCAAACGCGCTGCAGGTGCCCATAATCGACGCCGGAGCCTATGTGCATGTGCAGTCCGACGAGCTTCAGCGAATATTGCCGCGTCAGCGCCACGGCCTCCTGCAGTTGCTCGAACCAGATGCCGTGCTTGCTGGTCTCGCCGCCGGTATTGGTCTTCTTGCTGTGGCCATGCCCGAAGCCGGGATTGATGCGCAGCCACACCCGATGGCCCGGTGAACGCTCTCCCAGCTGATGCAGCATATCGATGGAGCCGATGTTCACCTCGACCTTGTCGGCGATAACGCGTTCCAACGTCGGCCGGTCGAAGACATCGGCCGTGAACACGAGCTCCGCCTCCCCTTGCGCGCCGCCGGCAGAAAACCCCGCCCGCATCGCGCGATCGATCTCTCCAAGCGAGACTGCGTCGACCCGCACGCCTGCGTCACGCATTTCCCTCAGTATATGAATGTTCGAACAGGCCTTTTGCGCATAGCGAATGACATCGAAAGCTGCGAGTTGCGCGATGCGGCGACGGATCGAGGCGGCATCGTAGATCCAGAGCGGCGTTCCATATTCGGCGGCAAGCGCGCTCAGCGTTTCATTGGAGGGGGTGGTCATCTTGTCTCAATCGGTCAGGGCGGGAATAGATCAACAATAAAAATAGTATGGGCGGAGCGGCAGTACCACTCCGCCCGCGTTGCTTTGTCAAGCGATCGGTACTGACCTAGCGTTTCGACGCCACAAGCGCCTGCTCGATATCGGCAATGATATCCCTGGCCGAATGCAATCCGACATTCAGCCTGATCGTGCGGTCGCTGACGCCGAAACGGGCGAAGACGTTGGTCTCCGGCGAGATACTGAGCGCTGCCTTTGCCGGCACGACAAGGCTCTCCGGGCCGCCCCAGCTCACGCCAATGCGGATAAGACGCAATGCGTCGACGAAATCGGCGATATCGATACGGTCTGAAACCTCGAAGGAAAACAGGCCGCCGAAACCGCTGAAGGTGCGCTTGCCGGCGTGGTCGCCAAGTGCCGGATGCATGACATTGGTCACATCTTCATGGGCCTTGAGCCAGGACGCCACCTCCAGCCCGGCTTCATGGTGATGGCGCATGCGGAATGGCAGGGTTTCCAGATTACGCAGGACCAGCCATGCCTCGAAAGGTGCGAGCTTCGCACCCGTATAGGGATAGATTTCGCTATTGATCCGGTCGATATGCGCCTTGGAGCCGGTGACCAGACCGGCAACGGTGTCGCTCTGGCCGCCGAGATACTTCGAAGCCGCGTGGATGACGATATCGATGCCGACGGAAAGAGGCTTCTGATAGAGCGGCGTTGCCCAGGAATTATCGACCATCGTGACGACACCGTGACGCCGGGCAGCTTCGGCGATTGCGGTCAGATCCTGCAACTCGAAAACCATGGAGGTCGGATTTTCGAGATAGGCGAGCTTGGCGCCGGGAAGGGCAGCAAGCATCGCCTCGGTGTCCGTGCCGTCGATGTAATCGACGACGATACCGAAGCGCTTCAGCACCTTTTCGAAGAAGCGGAAGGCATCGCTGTAGACGTGCCGCACGGTGACGATACGATCACCCGGTCCGACGAAAGCGAGAACCGCGGCGGCGATCGCACCCATGCCGCTCGAAAAGGCGCGCGCCTCTTCCGCACCCTCCATTTCGGCGATCCTGCGTTCCAGAAGCCGTACGGTCGGATTGTCGCCGCGAGAGTAGATCGGCTTTTTCGAACGGCCGGCGAAGACGTCCTCAAGCTCCTTGTAGTTGTCGAACAGGAAGAGCGACGTCTGGTAGATCGGCGGCACGGCGGCATCGAACGGATCGTCGCGTGGCGGCATCAGCGCATCCGGAACGGCGTGGCGGTAGGCATCGAATCTCGGCGTCTCGTTCATGACGTTCCTCTTGGGTCAGGGGTGAAGTGTCGATTGGCCCGCAAGGCGGGCTGGCGCGTCGGTTGGCAAAATGGCGAGCCATTCGCGCCATCCGACGAAGCCGCCGAGGATGGCGGCAAGGATGGCGGCGCTGGCGGCGGCAATGGAGACGCCGGCAAAACCCATCCAAAGCGGCAGCAAGAGCAGAAGCGGGATCAACAAATAGCCCTGCGGCGCAAGCCCCACGAGGGCGGAGAGCCCGGCTTTGCCCCGCGATTGCAGCATGACGAGCAGCACGGATTGAAAGGCGGCAAGCGGAAAGATCGGAAAGAGTGCCCGCAGCCACGCGACTGCCTCGTCGACCACCTCGGCGCTATCCGTGAACAGGCGCGCGATCGGCTCGGCGGCCAAAAACAGCAGGATGGAATAGAGCAGCGCGACGGGTATTGTCACGGCCAGCATGAACCGGACGGCCGCCTTCAATCGCTCCGCATCGCCGGCGCCGAAGGCATGGATGACGACGCTTTGCGCCCCAAGGCAAAAGCCGAACAACGGAAGCTGACCCAATGTCATCAAGCGAATGGCGATCGCCGTTGCGGCAACACCCGCGTCGCCGCCGTGGACCGCGGCCTGCCGCATCAGGACCAGAAAGCCAAGCCCGGTGACGATGCTCGTCGCCGCCGCGGGAATGCCGATCCGGGCGATCGGCCGAAGCAATTGCCAGCATACCGCCCCGCGGGCCACGTTGACGGCCCCCCAGTGGCGCAGGAAGTAAGCGGCATAGCATGCAAGGGCTGCAATCGACGAAACGATGGTCGCCAAAGCCGCTCCGGACGCGCCGAGCTTGAAAAGAAAGATGAAGACGGGATCGAGAACCGCATTCAGCGCAAAACTCGCGATCAGCACGATCATCGAGAAACGTGAATTGCCTTCAGCGATTGCGATGAAATCGCAGATCGCCTGCAGAAGGCCGAGCGTCACCCCGAATGCCAGCAGCCGGCCGTAATCGAGCCCCGGAGCAAGGAGGCTGTCGCTCGCGCCGAGTGCCCCGACAAAATCCGGCAGGCCGAGATAGATCAGGATCGACAGGAGGATGCCAAGCGGCATCGTCGCGGCAAGCGCTGTCGTCGCAACCGACGACGCAGCTTTAAGATCTCGTTCGCCGAGATGGCGCGCCAGCAGCGTGGCAAGCCCGATACCCAGCCCCTGGCCGGCCGCAGCGACAAGCAGAAACAGCGGCATGACCAGACTGATGCCGGCCAGCACGTCTGGCCCGAGTGCGCCAAGAAAGACCGCATTGATCGCATGATGTCCGGCGCTGGCGGCCAATCCCGCCACGGCCGGGAGCGCGACAGCCAGAACGAGCCGCGGGATGCGCGGATCGTTCATATCCACGACCGTCGTCATCACACGGCTCGCGGCAGCGAACCAAGAACAGGCTGCCCATCCTCCATGGAAAGACCCGTGAGGTCCGGCATCAGCAGCCGATCCATGAAGAAGCGTTCGCGAAGGAGCATGACCAGCAGCGCCTTTTTGTGCGGAAACTGAATGTGCTTGACCTTGGCAAAGCCGGAGCGATCGAGGTTGCGGATCTGCTGGGCATGATGATGGATGGGCTCGCCGACGATGCGGCGGGTGCGTGGATCAGCCAGAAACATGTAGTGCATCAGGGACGGCAACCAGGCACTGACGAAGGCCTTTCCGCGGAAGTCGTCCTCACCGATCGCCACATGCCAGCCGCGATCATAGCCATCCGCATCGTAATGCGGGCCGATCCGGTCTTCCTTCGCCCAATAAAGCTCGAAGTAACCGAAGGGCACACCGCCGAAGGTCCCGATCAGCGGCAGCGTGCGCGGATCGGCAAGACGGCCGGCGATGAAATCGCGATGGTAGGAAAGATCGCCAGCGTCCTCCCATATGGCGGCGACCCTTTGATCGTTCATCCAGCGATGGAAATGCGGGAGATCAGCGTCGACGTCGGCGACATGGAAGCCGAGCTGCGTGTTCAGCCAGGGAATGAAGCGGCTGTAGACGCGACCGGCAGGCTTCGGCGGCCGTTGCGGATGAAGGACGCCGCTTGTCAGCACCGGGACTTCCGGATAGGCATTTGGCGTAGCTCCCAGCCAGGCTCTTGCCTGCTGGAAGAAGGACTCAGGCCGCACGATCAGGCGATCACCGCTGCGCTCGATTGCGCCGCATTCAAGCAGCCGCCTTGCAAGATCATTGTCCGCAAGCTCGATCTCGAAGCAGGTCAATTGTGGATTGCATGCCAGAACGGCCTCCGACACAGCGTTGACGATATCCTCGCCGGAAATTGCCGGAACTGCGACGGACATTCTATCGAATGTCAGGAGATTATTGGCTGGACCCGACAGATAGCCGGATGCCACCTGCGCCCCATGATGCTCGACACGGAAGCTTTGCGGCGCAGGTCCAGCCGAGACGGTCAGCGGCTGGCCGCAGATGAGCGCGCCGCTCGCAAAACCTGATGCCGGCAGGCGCAGATCAAAAGATTTCTTCACCATCCTATCGTCCCTGATCGCCAGAGAAGCGTCCATATTTCATCTCCACATGTCCAGAACCACGCCGGCTGAAATCGGCAAGCCGAGCACAACGCTAATTCCGCAGTGACGAACGACATCACCAAAAATTCAAAATATTTTCCGGAAAATATTTTTTGAAAATCGCCTGAATTTTTCAAAACTCCGTTCGTCATGCAGCTACGTCGACGTAATTTTCGGAGTATCTGAGTTTATCGACGCCAGAAAGTCAGAGAAATCAATCGATTAAACTTAATATCTTCAATGGATATTGAGGTGTGTACATTATTGTATTTCGATTGATCAGATATGTATTTCAGTACATTCAGGGAGAATGGCGAAGAAATGACTGCCCATGATCGGAATGCCACGGCAGCAAACGACTCGGATTACATCGCCAAATGCTCGCTATCGCCAGCACAGTCACGCATCTGGCTCTTGTCGGAGACGGGTAACGAAGTCGTCTACGGGCGACAAATACTCGCCATCACCTTTCCTTCCGTCGCTCTTGCTGCAGCACGTAGGGCACTCTCAAGGCTTTCGCAGCAGCATCCCCTCATCACCTCGGAATTCGAAGCGCGTGCAGGCGGCGCCGTCCAGCAGATCCTGAAAAACGACCGCTTCGTCGAGATCGTTGAGACAGAGTTGGTCGCTGGCGACGATCTGAGCGAGGCTTTGGCGAGGGCCACTTCGGCGGAACGAGCCCGCGCGATCGATCTCGCCGATGGCAATCCGGCCCGCTTCATCATTCTAACGCAAAACGGAGAGGCGTTCGGCGCCGTGTTCTCCCTTCACGCGATCCTCGCCGATGCCGTAACGCTCGATCTGCTTGCGACGGATTTCCTTCGCGACATCGACGGTCATGACGCGGCGGATATCGCGGAGGAGGCTCTGCCGGACGCCTTATCGTGGATGATTGCGAACGGCTCTCCGCGCAATCCGACACCGGAGCTAGTCGATTTCTGGTTCCAACGGCTGACGGCTCAGGAGAACATCGCATCGCTCCCGCCGCAGACATCGGCGGCGAAGGGCATTGTCGACGAGGCCTGGTTCGAACAGGTGATCGAAGTGCCGGTAGGGGCGGCTGCGGATACCTCCCGCGACATGCTTGCCGCGCTTGGGATCACGCTGCGGCGTCATTCCGGATACAGTACGCAAAGGATCGGCCTGGTCACCCGGCCGCAAAGGCAGAAGCTTGCTGCCCGCAGCGAGGATGTACTGATCCTGACGACCGATCTCAATGGCGCGATGACTCTTGGCGATGCCCGCGCGACCTTCCTTGAGGAGATCGAGGCGGCCACCCGCCAATCCCTGCCCTTCGAGGCCCTTGCAGACGCTTTGATCAAACGGGACGAACTCTTCGATACGACCGGTCTCGTCAAGACGCTTCTCGATGTGCGCCCATCCCTCCGCGTTGCGGAAGCCACTTCCAACGGGGCGACGGTCCGAGGCTTGGTCGAGCCACCGGCACGTCGCGATGCCGATCTGGTCGTCACCGTTTCGCCGGCAACTGCCGGCAAGTTGCGCATCGGCATCGGCTTCGATCCGCAAAAGCATGATCGAAAGCAAGTGGGCCGCTTCGCAGACGATCTCGCCATCGCACTTGCGCAGCTTGACGCCGATCCTGGCACGCAGATCAAGCACATTCCCTTCGTCTCCGCGGAAGAGCTGGACAGGCTTTCCGCGCCCTATCCCGATGCGCCGGAACCGGATGATGGCACGCCGATCCACGAGGTCATTTCCGCGCAGGCGCGCCGGCGGCCGAATGCATTTGCCGTGGCGCAGGGCGAGAAATCGGTGACCCATGGCGAGCTTGAACTCGCCGCCAATCGGCTGGCGCATCATCTGATCGCGCTCGGCATAGGGCCGGAGAAACGCGTTGCCATCGCGCTCGAAAAATCGATCGACGCGATCGTCGCCATTCTGGCGGTCCTGAAGGCGGGCGGCGCGTTCACGCCTGTCGAACCGGATCACCCCGAAGCACGCAATCGGCACATCCTGACGGCGCCGGGGCTCTCGCTCGTCATCTCCCGGACGAAACACATCGCCAACCTGCCGGGCGATATCGCAACGCCCTACCTCGATCTCGATAAGACCGACCTATCCTCCGAGAGAGTCGACGCACTGGCAACGTCGATTGCCCCGCAACAGCTCGCCTATGTGATCTACACCTCCGGTTCGACAGGCGTGCCGAAGGGTGTTGCGGTCGAGCACGGACCTTTGGCGCATCATTGCAAGGCGACCTTGCGCATCTACGAGATGAGCGAGGAATCCTGCGAATACCCCGTTCTTCCGTTTACGTCCGACGGCGGTCATGAACGCTGGATGGTGCCGCTGATGGCAGGCGGTGGCGTGGTGCTGACACAGGACAAGCTCGCGACACCGGAAGACGCTTTTGCAATGATGAAGCGCCACGGCGTCAACAATGCCAGCCTGCCCACCAGCTATGTGCGCGGCCTTGCCGAATATGCCGGCGAAAATAGCGAAATACCGCGGCTACGGCTCTATTCCTTCGGCGGCGAGGCCTTGTCACAGGCGGTGTTCGACATGATCACCGAAAACCTGAAGGCGCAGTTGCTGATCAACGGCTACGGCCCGACCGAAACGATCATGACGCCGATGATCTGGAAGATCCCGGCGGGAACCCGCTTCGAGGGGACGGTCGCGCCGATCGGCCGCGGCGTGGGCGATCGGCGCATCTATGTGCTCGATGCCGACCTTGCGCCCGTTCCGGTCGGCGTGATCGGCGAAATCTACATCGGCGGCAGCGGCCTTGCGCGCGGCTATCTCGGCCAGCCCGAGTTGACCGCGGACCGCTTCATTCCCGACCCCTTCTCGCAAGGCGGCAGGCTCTACAAGTCGGGCGATCTCGGCCGCTGGCGGGAAGACGGCATCGTCGAGTTCGCCGGCCGTGTCGATCACCAGATCAAGTTGCGCGGCTTCCGCATCGAGCCCGGCGAGATCGAAGCCGTGCTGCGCTCGGATCAGCGGGTCGCGGAAGCCGTCATCCTACTGCACAATGACGGCGGCCGTAGCTCTCTCGTCGCCTATGTGGTGCCGCGCGAGGGCGCAATATTGAGCGTGACCGAGTTGCGCCGCGCCGCCATGACGGCGCTGCCCGACTACATGGTGCCGCAGACCATCATGCTGATCGACAAGCTGCCGATGGGGCCGAACAGCAAGCTCGATCGCGCCGCCCTGCCCGCACCGCGCATCGAGCGCGACATGGCGGCTCCCGCCAACGACAAGGAAAAGGCGATCCTCGACGTCTGGAAGGACATACTGGATATCGGCGATATCGGCGTCACGGAGAATTTCTTCGATATTGGCGGGCAGTCGCTCATGGCCGTGCGCATCGTCTCGCGCCTGAAGATGCGCCATCCCGAATGGCCGCTGTCGATCGCTGACATGTTCAACCATCCGACAGTGCGCGACCTCGCGCTGGCGATCGACGGAACTCCTGACGAGGCGGGCGTCGACGTCGTCTATCTCCGACGCAACGGCGACCGGCCGGTGCTCTATTGCTTCCCTGGCCTTCTCGTCAGCACGCGCGAATATATGCGCCTCGTCGACTATCTCGGCCCGGAACAGCCGGCGACCGGCTTCATCTGCTATTCGCTGACCGAGACCAAGACGCTGAGCACCCGCGTCGAAGATATCACCGCTCGTTACGCCGAGGCCGTCCGCAAAAAGGCCAACGGCCGCCCTTGCGCCTTCCTCGGCTGGTCGTGGGGCGGGCTGCTCGCCTATGAGGCCGCCCGACAGCTCGGCAACGATATCGATCTGCGGATGATCGGCATGGTCGACGTCTGCGACATGGACGAGGAATTCACGGTCGGCATCATGCCGCGCTTCGAGGACGGTATCCGGGAGCGCACTCATGCCGCCGTGCAGAGCTGGCTTGCAACCACACCGATGCGCGAGGATTGGAAGAGGCTTTTTGCCGCCATGAACGAGGAGGTCTACGAACAGTTCCTCCACCATGTCGTCAAGCACAACGTCAAACTGCCGACAGATGGTCCGGATATCGGCTCGGAAGAACACACCTTCTGGATTCTCATCGACAATGCGATGATCTTCCGCAACTACCGCTTGGAGCAGTCCGATTTCCGCATCCACGCCTTTGCGGCCGAGGATTCCCTGACACGCGCCCTCAACGTCATCGATTGGCGGCGCTATTCGCCAAACGCCACGGCATCGGAGATCGTCACCGGCACCAACCATCTGACGATCATCGGCAAGACGCCCTTCCACCAGCGCTTCGCCCGACGGCTCGATCATGCCTTTGCGCCGGGACCGCTGTCCATCGGCACCGTCAAGTAACCCCCTCTTCGACATCATTCTGGAGCTGCATCATGACATCGCACGTGCTCGACCTCGCCGGGGCCGGAATTGGACCGTTCAACCTCAGCCTTGCTGCTCAACTCGATTCCATACCGCAACTTTCGGTGCGCTTCTTCGAACGGCGCCCGTCCTTCGCATGGCATCCGGGAATGATGCTGCCGGGCGCGGAAATGCAGACATCGATCCTCAAGGATCTGGTGACGGCCACCAACCCGACAAGCCCCTGGAGTTTCCTCTCCTATCTTGTTGCCCATAAACGCTTTTATCAGTTTCTGAACGCGGAATATGAGGCAGTACCGCGCAAGGAATTTGCCGATTATCTCGGATGGGTCGCCCGCGGACTGACTTCGCTTCGCTTCGGCGCCAGCGTTCGTGAGGTCCACGCCAATGACGGCTTCTTCTCGATTGCCAGCGATGACGGCGCGATCAGCGCCCGCAATCTTTCCGTCGGTGTCGGCAAAATACCGGCCCGGCCCGCCTGGGCCGAACAACTGCCGAAATCCATGACCTTTCATAGCAGCGAGGCGACGCAGCGGCTCGTGGGCGTCAAGGCTCCGCGCGTTGCCGTCATCGGTGGCGGCCAAAGCGGTGCCGAGATCGTCGATGCGCTTCTGGATCTGGATACCGTTTCGAGCATCCATTGGATCAGCCGCAGGCCGAATTTCGAACCGCTCGATGCCACACCATTTACCAACGAGCTCTTCACACCGAGCTATATGGAGCGCTTCCACGGGCTGCCCGAAGAACTGCGCCTCACCCATACGCGCCGGCAGGTGCTGGCAAGCGACGGCGTTTCCGCCTCGACCTTGAAGAAGCTCTATCGCCGGCTCTACGAGCGCAAGCTTGAAGCGCGGGGTGCTCCCGATCACGGCATATCGCTTCGCCCCTTCCGTAACGTCATTGCCGCCGAGCAGGATGGCCCGGAAATCACGCTGACGATGCGCAACGGTTTTGACGACAGCATCGAGACGCTGACCGTCGACATGATCGTGCTTGCCACCGGCTATCGCTTCGTGCTTCCTGACTTCCTGCATTCGCTCGAAAACCGTATCGAGCTCAGCTCCATCGGCGAGCCGGTGCTGGAAACCGACTTCTCGCTCGCATGGGACGGCCCGAGGGAGAACCGCATTTTCGTCCTCAACGCCGGGCGCCACAGCCACGGCATTGCCGAACCGCAGCTCAGCCTTGCCGCATGGCGCAGCGCTGTGATTGCCAACGCCCTGCTCGGTCACCAGCATTTCGATCTCGATCAACTCGATCCCATCGTACAATGGGAAACGCACGCACCGTCCTCGGAACTTGCCTCCCACCTGGGACAGGCGGCGGAATAGAGTGGATTTTCTCCGAACAGGGGAAGACGTCGCGCAGGTCGAGCTTCATTGCCTGTACCTGCACGACGGATTTGATCTCCCGGACCGGCTGTTAAGCGAAGCGGAAAGACACCGTGCGTCGGCCTTTCGATCGGCCGACGCACGGTGTCTTTTCGTTGCCGGGCGTATCCTGTGTCGAAGCATCATCGCCAATCTGCTTGGCTGTACGCCGCAAGCACTTTCTCTGGCAATTACCCCCTCCGGCAGGCCTTACCTACGCGATTATCCCGATATCGACTTCAATCTCTCGCATACGAAAGACCGCGTGGCGCTCGCAATCTGTCGCGGCGGCCGCATCGGTATCGATATCGAACGCATAGATGCCTTTTCGGAGGAAGAGACCCGCGAGATCATGCCCATGATCCTTTCCGAACAAGAGCTCAACCAAGTCCATCGATTTGACACGAGACATCGCCACGATGTCTTTCTCGCCTGCTGGGTTCAGAAAGAGGCTGCACTGAAGTGCCTTAGCCAAGGTTTTCTAGCCGACCCGCAAAGCGTGATGCTGGCACCTGGAAATGCAACCTTTAGCGGCACATGGCAGCTTTCAGGTGAGCCGATCTTCATCCGCTCCGGCCGAATTGGCGGCGGTGAAAGCGCGGATTTTCAATGGGCCGTCGCGACATCGAAGGCAGCGACAACGCCATTGTGGCGGCATCACAAAAACGGGATTTTCTACTAGATCCTCTGGGAAATTTAAATAAAATCAGGTGGATAATCCGTGATTTAGAAGTTGCTTCACTTTTCCCTTCTTCTATCTTGACTATTATTATCATGTTTTATAGGGTCCCTTTCAAAAAGAGGGGCACATCGAAATGCAACTTTGGATTTCAGCGAGAGCCCGACATGATTGCCAACCATTCGCAGTCGACTTCCAATGAGCAACTCCAAACAGCACTTCACGCCTATCCGAAGCTCCTCTCCGTCGCGCGCAGGATTACAGGCTGCATGAGCCTGGCCGAGGACGTCGTGCAGGAAGTTCTCCTGCAGCTGGTCTCCAAGCCGCTCAAGGAAGATATAGCGGCGCCAGCGCCCTATGTGATGCGCATGGTTCGCAATCTGGCGACGGATTATATGCGCCGCCTGCAATATGAGCGCGGCCTATTCGTCGAAGAGGAAATCGGCGGCAACACCTCGACCTACGGAAGCCCCGAGGAACATCTTCACGAGGCTGAGGCCTACAAGGCATTTCGCTGCACAGTCGAAGCCATGCCCGCCAGAACCCGAAAGTTCTACGAGGAGCATTATTTCGACGACGTTCCCCAGAAAATCATCGCCAGGGAGGCGGGCGTATCCTGCGCCCTGGTTTGCGGCCTTTTGAGAGAGGCGCATTCGCGCTGCCTCGCCGCAATCTCACTCGAAAGCGACCGTGAATGCGCTGCTCGCGGCGATCACAGACGGAACCGATCGACACGGGTACGGGAGATAAGGGCGGGATGATGGGCAACAGCCATCATCCGCGCGACCATCGCCGGAAAGAGGAAGAACAGATGCAGGAAGCCGTCGAGATAACCCAAGCAAAGGGTAGGATCTGTCGCGACATCATGTCCGAACTGTCGGATTGGTTCACCGATCGCGATGTCATCGAGGCCTGTGCGAAGGCCGTCGAGACCCTCCCCATGTTCGCCTGTGTTGAGGCCGATACCATTGCCGGCTTCGTGGCGCTGCGTGCGCATCCGCCGGCGGCGATGGAGATCCTGGTCATTGCGACCCGCCGCCGATACCATCGTAGCGGCATCGGCAAAAGCTTGCTGTCCGCGGCCGAGGCATTTGCACGATCTTCCGATTGCAAGCTCCTGACGGTAAAGACGCTCGCGCCGCGCGGCAGGAACGAACCGCAATATGAAAAGACGCGCGCCTTCTACGACAGAAACGGCTTCATCCGCGCCGAAACATTCCCGACGCTCTGGCGGGAAAGCGATCCATGTCTCTTCTTCGTCAAGCCATTGACCTCGATCAACTAACCCGGCCGCTCCACCGGCAACAAGCATCTCAGGAAGCCGTATGCTTCAGCAGGAACCATGATGAAAGACGATAGGACTATTCGAAACGGCCAGCATCACACCACGGTCTTCGCAACGGAGGGCCTGCGTTTCGAGGTCGACGGCAAAACCATCCTCCATCCTCTCGATATCAGCTTCAATGCGGGGGAGATTTCCGGTCTGATCGGTCATAACGGCTCCGGCAAATCCACGCTGATCAAGTTGCTTGCCCGACAGATTCAGCCGACAGGCGGCCGCATCCTCTATGATGGGGTTGCCGCCGGTTCCTATGATATGCGCGCCTTTGCGCGTGCAGTCGCCTACCTGCCGCAGGACACCAGCTCAGCCGCGGGAATGACGGTCGAGGAACTCGTTGCCTGCGGGCGCTACCCCTGGCACGGCGCACTCGGCCGCTTTACCGATCTCGACCGGGAAAAGGTGGAGACCGCGATGAAGCTGACCCATGTCGATACCCTGGCGGGCCGCATGGTGGACACGCTGTCAGGCGGCGAGCGCCAGCGTGTCTGGATCGCCATGCTGGTCGCCCAGGACAGCCGCTGCCTGTTGCTCGACGAGCCGACCTCGGCGCTCGATATCGCCCATCAGATGGAAATCCTCGGGCTCGTGCGGGAGCTTTGCCGGACGAAGGACCTGAGCGTCATTCTCGTCCTGCACGACATCAATGTCGCCGCGCATTTCTGCGACCATCTGCATGCGCTGAAGCAGGGCCGCCTCATTGCTGCGGGTCCCTCGCCGAGCCTGATGAAGGCAGAGACGCTCCACATGATCTACGGCACCAATATGGGCGTCACCGCTCATCCCGTGCATGGAACGCCGCTTGCCTATGTCATCTGAACGCGGCCTTGAAAACCTCACGCTATCGCGCCGCACGCTGCTTGCCGCGGCGGCGCTTCTTGCCGTTCCACGAGTAGGAATGGCCGCCGAAACCATATCCGGGCCGATCGTTTCCCTCGATTACGGCCTGGCATCGACGCTGCTTGCGCTTGGCGTCACGCCCGCCGCCATCGCCTCTCTTGCCGATTGGAACACCTGGGTCGTCGAACCGAAGATGCCGGCCGGCGTCATCGACCTCGGCACCACCAGCGAGATCAATCTCGAGGTCCTGGCAAGCGTCAAGCCGGCGCTGATCTTGACAACGCCTTATCTCGCCCCGTTGAAACCGCAGCTCGAAGCAATTTCGCCCGTCATGGAGCTGACGATCTATGCAGAGGGCGGCGAGGCGCTGCAGCGCTCCATTGCAGCCACACGGCTGCTCGCCGACGCAATCGGCCGGCGCCCCCAGGCGGAGGATTTCCTTGCCCGGTCGGAACGATTCTTCGATGATTGTGCGAGCCGGATAAAGAAGCTCGATCCGCCGCCATTGGCCCTCATCAACTTCGTCGATACGCGCCACGCCCGCATCTACTGCGGGGCGGGCCTCTACCAGAATGTCATGACCAGGATCGGCCTCAAAAACGCCTGGACCGGAACCGGCGATTATTGGGGCTTCGAAACGATCGGGTTGGAGCAATTGGCAACCCTCGATCAAAACCTGCGCCTGATCGCATTCGAGCCTCTGCTACCGCCCAACGTGCTCGACACTCTGCAGGACAGTCCATTGTGGACCAGCCTTCCTTTCGTGAGGGCCGGACGCGTATCCGTGCTGCCGGGCACCTTGATGTTCGGCATGGTGCAGGAGGCAGAGCGCTTCGCGCGCACCCTGCTCGATCATCTGGAAAAATTCGCATGAACCGCATCGAAACAAACAACGCCCTCGGCGCCCCGGCCGTGGCTCTGACGCTGTTCGCGCTTGCCGGCCTACTTGCCTGGCACCAACTGGCTCCGGACTTTTCCCGTCTGTTCCAGCAGGAGGCGGGCTACGATCCGCAGCGCCTGCTTCTGCTCTATTCGACCCTGCCACGAATTGCCACCGCGTTGCTGGCGGGTGCCGCCCTGTCGCTGTCGGGAAGCCTGTTGCAGCAGGTGCTGCGCAATCCGTTGGCCTCGCCCTCGACGCTCGGCATCTCTGCGGGAGCCAACCTCGCACTCGTCGCCGTCATGCTGGCTTTCCCCGCACTTCAGGGCCTCAGCCGCGATGCCGTTGCCCTGTTCGGCAGCGCCGCGGCCGCTGCGGTCGTCTTCCTGATCGGCGCAAGACGCGGCTTTTCGCCTCTGGCTCTCGTGCTTGCCGGCCTGATCGTCGGCGTCTGGAGCGGCGCGCTTGCCGCCATTCTCGTCCTGATGAACGATCGTTACCTCTCCGGTCTGTTTATCTGGGGGGCAGGATCGCTCGCACAGCAAAGCTGGACCATTCCGCTTTCCCTTCTCCCGAAAATCGCCATGCTCTCCGTCGCCGCCTTGCTGATGGCCCGGCCGCTGTCGCTGATGGAGCTCGGCGACAGCGGCGCGAGCGGCCTGGGCCTTTCGGTAAGACGCACCCGCATTGCCGCGGTCTGCGTTGCGATCGCGCTTGCCGCCATCGTCACCAGCGCCGTCGGCGTGATCGGCTTTATCGGCCTCATCGCACCGCGCGTCGCCCAGCTCGCTGGCGCCCGGCACATGAAAAGCCAACTAGTCTGGTCTCCCCTCATCGGCGCGGGATTGCTGCTATTGACCGATGAGGCCCTTGTGCTGCTTTCCGGAGCCTCTTCGACCTTCCTGCCGACGGGCGCCATTACCGCACTGCTCGGCGCTCCGTTGCTGCTTCTGATGCTGCCGCGTCTGAAGGCCGTTCAACGCAGCGCACCAGCTCCATCACCGAACGCAATCCGCGCTCCTCGCTCAACCCGATCCCTCTTGTTTGCATCAATCCCTATGCTCGTCCTGCTGCTGGCTGCGGCGTCCTTCTTCGGGCGCGCACCGGATGGGACCTGGAGCTTGCTTGCCTATCTTCAATGGTCCGACGTGCTGCCCTACCGCCTGCCGCGCATCGCCGGCGCCTTTACCGCCGGCGCAATGCTCGGCGTCGTCGGCGCGATCCTGCAACGGCTCAGCGGTAATGAGATGGCAAGCCCGGAGGTTCTCGGCATCTCCGCAGGCGCCACGCTTGGCGTCACCGCCGCGCTCTTTCTGCTACCCGCCCCCGGCATGGCCGCTCAATTGGGCTTTGGAGGTCTCGGCGCTTTCGCCGTTCTCATCGCCATCTTCCTGTTCGGCATCCGCTCCGGTTTCGCGCCCGAGCGGGTGCTTTTGACCGGCATTGCGCTCGGCGCCATGCTGGACGCTTTCATCAGCGTACTTGCCGCCAGCGGCGACCCGCGCGCGATGATCGTGATGCAATGGATGAGCGGATCAACCTATCTTGTTGATACATCGAAGGCAGTTTCTTCGACCGTCGCTGCGGCAATAGGCCTTGCACTCGCGTTTCTGGCCTATCGTTGGCTCGACCTGCTGCCGCTCGGCCCGCAGGCAGCCCAGGCAATCGGCATTCGCGTCAATTACGCCCGAGGCTGCCTCTTTGCCCTGGCTGCCGCGATGACGACTGCCGCCACCCTCGTCGTCGGTCCCTTGAGCTTCATCGGCCTGATGGGGCCGCATCTGGCGCGCGAACTTGGCTTGCGGCGCGCGGCTCCGCAGCTTGCCGGCGCGGCGCTTGCAGGCGGCAGCCTCATGGTGCTCGCGGATTGGTTCGGTAGAATGATTGCCTTTCCCTACCAGATGCCCGCTGGTCTGGTTTCGGCCCTCGTCGGTGCCCCGCTGCTGCTTGTATTGCTGATGAAACGACGCAGAACCGCATGACCGCGAGCCACGGCAGTTCATTGTCCGAAGCACTCCTTGGGAACCGCGGATCAATCAGGGGAAGCGCTTTCCTCTTTGAGCCGGACGATTGCTTCGGCAGCCAGAGCACCTCCGTTCTAAACGGAGTTGCGGAAATGCCCTATCTCTTTGTTATCTAGCAATTCCGGACGCAAAACCGCTTCGCACTTTTGCAGGAATTGTTTGCCAAGGCGAACCGGGCGGATATCGGATGAAGCGAGCGGGTTCTTCCAAGTTCCGCATAGGCAAATTCGGATTCGTGTACGCGTGCTCGGTCTTGGCGGAGCCGGGAACTCGATGGGAAAGCACGAAGGAAGAGGAATGAGGCCCTCGATGGGCGACCTTTGGGACGAGAACGGGCGCCGCAGGGAAGACGGCGCCCGCAGAAAGCTTACCAGCGATACTTCAATGACGCCGTGATGTTGCGGCCCTGTCCAAGGTAGCAATAGCCAGCGTTGCAGACCGTGTCGCGGCGGTTGGCGATGTTGCGGACGTCGAAGGATGCTGTCAGACCTTTGTATTTCTTGTCGATCGCACCAAAATCGTA
>Ga0209952_1000913_pt1 | contig 28871 bp, 9 predicted proteins | sample ThiBiot_750_biof_2_FD_183951 | JGI IMG/M metagenome (GOLD analysis project Ga0209952, IMG submission 183951) | Wastewater bioreactor microbial communities from Cape Town, South Africa - Thiocy_cont_750_biof (SPAdes) | ecosystem: Engineered > Bioreactor > Thiocyanate-remediating >...
GTATCTCCGCTGATGCCATTGGTCTTCAGAACGGTGAAACTGACATCGTTCGCAGCCCGGATCGTCTGCGATCCACCCGATGTCGCCGCGCCGAGAGCGACAGCACCACCGCTTGAGCGCAGATTCGTCGTGGTCCCGCTGGCTGTCGTGGCGAGATTGATCGCGCCTGTCGCATATGCATCAATTGAGGTGCCGGCGTTCAACGCTCCCCAATCGGTTACGCCAACGCTTGCCAGCATCAGCGGGCCCGTGGTCGCCGTCGCACTGGAGCCCTTGTTATTGGTTGCAGCCATCAGCGCCGCCGAACCATTCGCGACAACCGTATTACCCTGGATCGCTCCGGCGTCAGCGGTCACGGTGATATTGCCGACATCACCGGCAGCGGTCCCGTTGGCGGCCAGATCGGTAAACACCACATTGCTGGCCGCCCGAATTTCCTGCGAGCCGCCAGATGTCGCTGCACCGAGCGACACCGCTCCGCCACTCGATCGTATTTTCATCGTCGCGCCGCTGGTCGCCGTGGTGAGATCTACTGCACCATTCGCACGCACATCCATCGAAGTGGCTGCATTCAGCCGGCCCCAATCGAGAAGCCCGGCGCTGGCCAGCATCAGCGACCCAGTGACCGTCGTCGCACTCGTGCCCTTGTTACGGGTTGCAGCCGTCAACGTCGCCGAACCATTCGCGGCAACCGTGTCGCCCTGGATTGCGCCAGCATCAGCAGTCACGGAGACATCGCCGACATCGTCGCTGACGCCATTCGTCTTCAGAGTGGTGAAGCTGACATCGTTCGCGGCCCGGATCGTCTGCGAACCGCCAGATGTTGCCGCACCGAGAACGACAGCGCCGTCCGTCGAGCGCAGGCTCGTCGTGGTGCCGCTCATTGTCGTAGCAAGGTTGATCACACCGGTCGCACGCACCTCGATACTGGTTCCGGCGTTCAACGCGCGCCAATCGATCACGTCACCCGACATTGCGAGCGCGCCAGTCGTCGCGGTCGTGATCGTTCCTCTGTTGTCAGTGTGCGCACTTAAGTTCACCGAGCCATGGGCGACGACAGTATCGCCATGGATTGCACCGCTATCGGCGACCACGCCGATATTGCCGACGTCGCCGCTCGTGCCGGTCGCCCTGAGTTGACCAAAGGTCACGTCGCTCGCCGCTTGGATCATCTGCGAACCACCGCTGGTCGCAGTACCAAGATTCACTGCATCGCCGGTCGATTGCACGTCCATCGTCAGACCGCTGGTTATCGTGGCGAGACTGATCGCACCGGTCGCACGCGCGTCGATACTCGTTCCGGCAATCAACGTCCCCCAATCGATCACACCGCCCGACATCGCAAGCGATCCAGTGACCGCTACCGCCTTCGTACCCTTATTGGTCGTAGCGGCAGTCAACGTCATCGAGCCTCCGCTGATTGCGGTCCCGAGATTCACCGCGCCGCCGGTAGAGCGCACATCCATCGTGGTGTCGGCATTGACGATATTCCAGTCTATCAGGCTCGCGCCGGCCAAAATCAGCGAACCGGTCGTCGCCGCGGCATTTGCACCTGTATTGCTTGTCGCCGCCGTTAGGCTCGCCGAGCCGTTTGCCACGATCGTGCCGCCCTGGATCGCGCCGCCGGCGGCGGTCACGCCGATATTGCCCACATCGCCGATGATGCCGCTGGTGGTGAGGCTGGCAAACGTCACGTCGCCCGCCGCGCTGATCGTCTGCGAGCCGCCGCTGATCGCAGTACCAAGATTCACGGCACCGTTGGTGGCGCGCACCTCCATCAACGTGCCGGCATCCAGGCTGCCCCAGTCAACCGCACCGCCCGACACCGCCAACGAACCCGTTGTCGCCGTTGCGCTCGTCCCGTTGTTGGCAGTTGCTGCCGTCAGTGCCGCCGAACCATTCGCCTCGATTGTCGTGCCACGAACTGCACCGGTATCGGCGGTGACATCGATATTGGCTGCGTCACCGGCGATGCCAGTCGCGGTCAAACGGGTGAACATGACATCGCTTGCCGCCCGGACAGTCTGCGAGCCACCCGACATCACCGTGCCGAGGTTCACAGCCCCACCTGTCGAGCGCACATCAATACTCATTCCAGCATTCAGGGTATCAAGCGTGAGCGTGGCGACGCCGATCAACGAGAAGGCGCCGAGTGTCGCCGTGCCGGAAGTGACGTGAAGCGTTCGTCCTGAGGACAGGAACACGTCGCCGCGCATGGAGTCGATCGCCGCCGTCGCCGCGTTCAAGACAAGGCGGTCCGTCTCCGTGCCGATATCGCCGCTCGCCCTGAGCAATACCGCGGCATTGGTGCCGCTCAGCGATACATTATCGCGGCCGTCACCATTGCTGAAGATCGCACCGAGAGAGGTCAGGCCGCCCACGATCACTGAAATGGCGTTGCCTGCGCTCGCAAAGGCCAGCGACGAGGTCAACCGGCCGAGCGTCGCATCGCCGGTGGTGGTGACGATGATGGCGCCGGCAGCGTTGATATCGGTGAAGGCGCCCATCGATAGCATCGCCGCCGCCAGCGTGACACTTGCCGTGGTGCTGCTTGCCGCGATCGGCGCGGCCGATGTGCCGGCCGAGAACATCACCGTGCCGTTGGCAAGCAACTGCAGCGACCCGCCCGCCGTCGTATTGGCTGCGATGGTGAGGTCGCCGACGGTATCGAGCGTCAGCGCACCGCCGACAACCAGCGTGCCGTAGTCACCCGCCCGCCCAATCGTCATGCTTGCATTCGGGCTCAACAACGTCATCGCGTCGGCGGCAAGGCCGGTGATCGCGCCAGTGATCTTGACCTGCAAGGGCTGGAAGTTGCCTTGATTGAAGCTGACGCTGCCGCCGGCGCGCAGATCCAGCGACGTCGCGACGATATGGACGGTGCTGCGGTCGGTGAACTGGGATTCGGCATAGATACTGCCGGTTGCGCCAAGCTGAAGGGCACTGTCGCTGCCGCTGCCGGCGTTGATGTTTCCGACCACGAGATCGCCGGCGGTCTGGCGGATATAGATGCCTTGCGCCGCCTTCACCTGATCGAGTTGGCTGTTCGCACCGGTCAGCGCCAGCAGCAGCGCATTCGGATTCAATGCTGGATCGCCATTCGTCGCTTGGCCGATGCTGCCGGTATCCGCGATCAGCGTCAGATTGGCGATATTGCCGGAGATCGCGACCTGATTGGGAACGCCGCCGAGGATACTCTGGCCCGCCTGCAGGCGCACGTCGCCGGACTGGATGGTGTGCACGCCGGCGGCATAGGCCGCTGTCATCGGACCATAGGAGGAGATCGGAATGCCGCCCAGCAACAGGTTCGTCTTGCTGCCGAGATAAATCTGCGACTGCGCCAGTGCCGACACCGGGCCATACGGATCGATGACCACGAGGCTCTGCTGGGCGATGGCGACGGTGTACTGCTTGATGGTGCCGTTGCTGCCCGCGACATCCCCCACCTGCACGGTCAACTGGCCCGGCCCGGCAGACGCCAGCAACGCCTTCTGTGCCGCGGTCAAGTTGGACGCATCGTCGCTGCGGAACGTGAATTGCTCCGGGGCGGCAAGGCTGCCGATCGTGCCGTTCGGCGCATAGAGCATCACCTGCTGGCCGCGAACGTTGCGGTCCATCAACGATATCGGCGTCGCCGGAACGTTGTTCTCCGGGTTGGCGCCGGGGCTCACGGTGTAGGTGAGCTGATCCAGTGTCCACTGCGAGCCCGACGCCAGCTTCTGATACAGCGCCGACGCCTGCGGCAGCACGAAGCGGAAGGTGGAGTCATAGTTGCCGGTCGCCAGCACATCATGCAACGCCTGTGTCTGATCGACCTGATACTGCGCCGCCTGCTGCGTCGAAGCGCCGAACAGCGTCGTCAGCGACACCGGCGGCGCGCCCGCATCCGCCCCCGGCAGCGACGCCGGGAAATCCGCCACCGTCTTGATCCCGAGCAGATATTGCGCCTTCAGGAATCGCGTCGCGGCCTCAAGCTCGACCTGGTTATCGGTAATGGTCGAGACGTCGACGCCGGCCTTGGCGGCGAGCTGCGCCGCGATCATCTTGCGGCCAAGATCGCGGTTGGCGACCTCAGCCGCGAGTTGCGCGTCGGTTATGGTCGTAACCGCCACATTCAGCCTCGCAGCGATCTGCGCCTTGATCGCATCCGAACGTGCCGCGATTTCCGCCTGCACCTGCTGGTCGGTCACCGCCGTCACCGGCAGGTTGAGGCTCGCGGCAAGCTGGCTCTTGATAGTCGCCGGATCGAGCGTCGTCGCCGCCGTCGTCGCGCTGTAATTGGTGCCGTCGTAGAAGGCGAGATTGCGCAGTTGCCAGTAGTCGTTATAGGCGGTGTTGACAAGCGCCTGATAGGCCACGACCGAACCCGGCGTGCCGCCGGTGCCGAGCAGGTTCAGCTGCGCCCACACGTTCTGAAGATAAGCGGTTTGCGCGGTGGTCAGGCCCGACGTCGCCAGTCCATTGAGAAGGCTGCCGGTCGCGGCGCCGAGGAACACCGGACCGTCGGAACTGACGAAGCCGACGCGCAGATCGCCGCTCGATTGCAGAAGATAGGTGCCGGTCGCCGATTGGCTGTTCAGAACGCCGCCGTCATATGTGCCATCGGCGAGCCGCGTCGCCATCGCTTGAATGACGATGGGATTGATGTTCGTGGGCGCCGCTTGCCCGTTCACGATCCCGGACACGGCGCCGATCGCGCCGGTGGCGTTGATGGTGATGGACTTGCCGACAATGGTCGGGTTGCCCGCGTTGTAAGACGATGCCGCGTTGATGTCGCCGCTCGCCGAAATAAAGATGTTGCCTTGCGACGGGTTTCCGGCCACGGCCGGATTGGCCTTGACCTGCGTGAGCGTGAGATTGCCGACAGCCGCCACTGCGATGTCGTGATCGACCGACGATGCCGAGAAGGTGCCGCCATAGGTCGCGATCGGCAGCGGCTTGTCGAGACTGCCGACACCGCCTTCTCCGTTCAGCGTAACGGAAACGCCGGAAATGAATGGCGTCGCGCCGGCGACGATTGCCGAGTTGGCGCCGGTGGCGGTGATGCTGGTGTTACCCTGAAGATTGTTGATCGAGGCGTTGACGATCACGCTGGCATTCGAATTCACGGCGATGTTGCTGGTGCCGCCGCCGGTGAAGCTGATGCCGATCGGAAAGTTCGCCTTGACGCTGTTGGTCATCGTCAGGGTCAGGTGTTCGAACCGCTCGCGGAACCAGGTGCCGTGGAAGTCCGATCCGTAGAGTTTGTCTGCGGTCGTGTTGATCTGATACTCGGTGTAATCGCCGGTCGCCGATATAGATTCCTGGAAATTATAGGTCTGTGTGCCGTTGACGACTCGCGGCGCCGACCGCGCATAGGGATAGATCGCGGAATTGACGGACACGATGTTATCGAAGTGCCAGCCGAACACCGACATGTCGCTGGTCGGTGCGCGCGACAGGCTCGCCGTGTCGACCCATTGATAGAGTTGGTCCGCGGTCCGGTAGGTCAGGCCTGAATTCGCCGAATAGGTCGGCGTCAGCCCGACATAGCTGCCGATATTGACGCCCGATGCCTCGTACTTCGCCACCTGCTGGCCGGCGGGCGCACCCGCATTATAGACGTACCAGGTCGTCAGGTCCCTCGCATGGTCGACGAACTCGACGACGCTGGCGGCGCTGATGCCGGTGTTGATGATGTTCGTCACCAGCGCCGTGCCGGTGGTGTTGTTGACCGTGACCGTTCCCGCGCCGCCGTGGACAACGATGTTGCCCATCGGATCGCCGCTGGTCGAAGTGCTGAGGATGCGGCCGTTGAGATAGACGTAGCCGCCGGCGCCCTGCACCACCGGATCGAGCAGGATCTGGTCGGTCAGCGCATTGTACTTGGCCGTGACCTTGACGTCGGTGCCGTTCACCACCGTCACCACATCCTTGAGATCGACGTATTGTCCGGCGGCAGCGGCGCTTTGTGCCTTCGCGAGTTTGTCGGCGTGATCCTTGATGTCCTTAATGAGGGCCTTGGCGTCGTCGCCGATATTAACCGAATAGTTGCTGCTCTGGCCGACCTCGATCGTGCCGTTGATGTTGAGCGCCGACGCCGAGAGGATCAATGCCTTGCCGGCTTGAATCGTCGGTCTCCCGGCATTGCTCGGCGGCGTCGTGGAATCGGCGTGGACACCGTTGACGACTTGGTTCTGGATCTGGACGACCTGGAAGAAGTTGCCGCCGTTCGCATAGTTGAACGGACCGCTGTCGCCCGAATAGGCCTGGTTCAGATACTGGTTGCGAACCCACGACGCGGCCGTGCCGCCGCTGCTCGGCGTCACGCCCTCGCCGACCGGCAGGAATATCCACGAATAAAGCGACGGGCTGTTGTTGTGCGCGCCGTCGTAGAAGGCCGCGAGCATGCGCGCGGTGAAGACTGTGCTGGCGGAGCCGCCAAAATCGGTAACGGTGGACGCGGTGCCGGAATATCCTTGCTGGTTCGTATAATAATAATACGGGAACATGCTCCCGTTACCGCCGATGGCGATCCTGCCATCCCCCTGCCCGTACATACCGAGATAAGTCGCCGCAGCGTAGACCGCCGTGAGAACGTCGGTCGGGCGATACTCCCCATTCGGAGTCGCCCATTGCGCAGCGACGTCGAAGTTCGAGTTATAAATACTGTTGGCACCGAGATTGCCGCCGATCAGCCCCTCGGGAACGGTCATGACCACGGTGCCGGCGCGGATATCGCGCGTGATCAGCACGTTGCCGAGCTGATTGTTGACGTTGAGAATGCCATTCACATTGGTGACGACACCGCCGAAATAAATATCGGGCGTCGTCAGCAACAGATTGCCTTGCTGGTCGATCGGCTGACGATTGGCATTGACGGCATTGTAGCTCGCCATCAGTTGGATCGTCGGCGTCCACGACGACAAATCGCGCGTAATGGTCAGACCCGAGCCTTGTTCACGACCGTCGCCGGTGAAGTCGACCCGTCCGCCCGTAACACCGCTCAGAGCCAGCGCCGAGGTGAACAGGAATTTGGTACCCTGATTGTCGAAGCTGATGAGCGGCGCATTCCGCGCGGTCACCGCGGCCGTACCGCTGACTTGGTTCGCCAGGATCGACACATTGCCAGCCGACGCGAGAATATCGCCGAAGGCGTAAGCTGCGCCGCTCTGGTCCGTCAGATAGGGCATCTGCTGGATCAGCGTGTTGATCATGCGCTGCTTGGTGCCGGCCGCGTCGTCGTTCAGCGCCGTGATCGGCTGCCCGGCGGCGATCGCGGCACTGACCTGCGACGCAGTCAGGCCGCTTATATCCGCGATCTGATTGTAAGCGTCCTGCTTCGGGTTGAACGCGCCGAGGAGCTTGTACTGGACGGCCTGGTGATTGTAACTCATCACCGAGCTGAAATGATCGTTTTCCCCGATCTGCTCCAACGTCAGGCCATAAGGCGAACCACCGGCCGACAGCGTCACCACGCCGCCATAGGAGATGGTCACGATCTCCTGATTGTGGATGCCGGCGGCGATCGTGCCGTTGAGGATCGCATCGCCGCTGGTGATCGGTGTTCGGCCGTCGTTCTGGTAACTGGCAGTGCTGAAGAGCGAGAGATAAGGATTGTAGTTCGTGCCGGACCCGTTGGCGGCGGTCGCGCCCGGCGTCGCACCAAGGAAAATATTGTTGGCGCCGAGAACGCGCGAGCCGGTGTCGAGCGTCAGCGTGGCATAGCTGTTGGCAACGGCCGTTCCCCGGTACTCTGCCGAAATCGGAATCGCAGTGTAGTTGTAAACCACCGTCGTTCCGTTCGACTTGATACTGCTGATGTAGCTGCCGTCGCCACTCTGTCCGGCGTAGATATTGATCAGGCCCCACGCCTCGATCGTCGCCGCGCCGACGTTCACGCTCTGACGCGCATTCTGCGTCGCGTTCGTCCGCGCGCCGACGCCGGCGAGCAGGCCATACAGGCTGGCGCCGGCATTATTGGATGCGGTCATGAGCGCGGCGGTGCCGATGGCGATATTGCCGGCGCTGAACAGATGGACGCGATCGGCGATGTTGACCGCGACATTGGCGGTCGCGTCCATGGTGGAGCGCGCGCCGCCACCGGCGAACAGGCCGCCGGCTACCAGCGAAACGTTGTCCGTCGTATTGAGGAAGTTATACGCCTCGATATTGATCAAGGCTGTCGATGTCGCCGGGTTGTCGTTGAGGCTGAGGATGGTGTCGGCGCCGATATTGGTTGTCACGTTCTGCGTGACGGTGGTTTCGCTGACGGCGGCGCCGGCCGCTGCCGCACCGCCGGAGCCGGAACGCGCGCCGCCGCTGGTTTGATTGACGCTGTCGGAGGCAATCACGTTCATGTTGCCGCCGGCGGAATTGATGATGAGGTGCGTGCCGACGGTCGCCGCGACAGTTGAGTCCACCGTGTTGGTGGCGATACCGCCGCTGGCGCCGATTGCGGACGCCTGATACGCATCGCCATCGGCGGCATAGCTTGTCGTATGCTGCGCATTGATGCCGAGGCCGCCGAAATAAAGCATGTTGTCGGTGTCGCCGCCATAAAGGATGGCATCGGTGGTGCTGGTCGTGCTGGTGGTCGCCACCGCAGCCGCGCCGGCCGAGAGCCCACCCGAACCCGCGGTTGCTTTCGCCGTGTTGCTGTCGCTGCCGGTTGCCGTGATCGACAACACACCAAGATTCGACGCGGCCGTCACCGCGCCGACATCGAGCCACGCGTGCGTGTTGGCCGACGACGACGTCAGCGCCACCGTCGCGCCGGCCGCATTGTAGCCGCCGGCGACGCCGGTCCCTTCCGCGAACTGATTGGTGTCATTCTCCGCAGCGATCGTCACGTCCGCAGACGGCAGATGCAGGTTTTTCCCGCCGTAGGCGCTGACGCTGGATGTATTGTCCGCCTCGGCATCGGTCGCCTGTAGACCCATCAACAGACCACCGCCGCTGCCGACCGCTTTCGCATAGGCCGAATGGCCGTATATGGGCTCCCCTGACGTCGAGTGCCCGGTTATCGGCACCAGCGCCGACGCCGTGACGGTGAAGCTGCCGCCGTTGATGATCGTGTCGTCATCCACATAGGACGAGACGTGGACCGATGCTTTCGACGTCGCAACCGAGGAGCCAATGCCGACAGACCCCGCCGCGGTCCCGATCGACTCCGCGCCGACGTCCGGCGCCGCCGTCGCGTTGACGAGAACGCCGGTGCCGGTGGTCGTGATGGTCGAGCCGGCACCGATCCTGGCAACGACCGTTTCGGAATCGGTGGCGGTCGCGGTCGCGCCCGAGCCGCTGACAATGCCAGCGGCACCGGCGAGCGAACTGGCGCGCAGGCTCCCGGCTGCGCTCGCCATCACCATCACGGCGAACGTATTGTCGACGGTGGTAGATGGAACGACATCGGCTGTAATCGAACTGCTTTTGTCGGCAAGGCCGAGCGAGAGGCCGACCGCGCCGATGCCGCCGCCGAAGCCATAGCCCGAGGCCACCACCGTCGAGGTATCGGACGCGAGAACCGAGACGGAGCCCGCCGCCGCGCCGGCGCTGCCGCCGTCGGTACGCGAACCGAGTTCGGCCAGAACCGTGTTGTTGACATGCGATTGGCCGACCGCGGCGCCAAGCCCGGCATAGAAGCCACCGGCGCCGGCGATGCCATCGGACTCCGCGGTATGGCCGCTGCCATGATCGCCGGCCGCTGCGGAAATGTAGACCCCCGGGGCATTCAACTGCCCGCCGCTGGTCTTCGCCGTGACCTTCTGCTCGACGGTGGTGAGCGCGACACCTGCACCTGCGCCACCGACGCCGACACCGACCGCCAACGCGCCCGCGATATTGCGCACGGCGGTCCGCGCCGTTGCCACCACGCTGACCGCGCCGGCATTGACCGTCGCATTCAGAATCTGTGCCGAAATGCCATCGACACCGCCGGCCACCTGCCCGATCACATCGGCACCCGTCGCGGCGCCGGCATTGCCGAGCGTGCCGCTGCTGGAATCGCCATCTGTGGCGCCGGCATTGAGCACGCTCATCTGATCGGTGCTGGCGCCGTCGCCGATGATGACGACGCCGACCGTACCGGCGATTCCGACCTGCCCGGAGAGGCTCGCCACCAGCGTGATCGGATTCACGTCACGCGTGCTGAGCGCCGAGACATTGACTTCACCCGGCGTCGTCACCGTGCCGCCGGCGATCTGCGACGCGGTGCTGCTCTTGAGCTGCACCAGATTGACGGCCGCGCCAAAGCCAATCGAGCCGCCGCCGGCGAGCGCGCCGACCACCGGCGCGATGCTGTCGGTTTCCTGCGCGGCGACCGTCACGGTGCCGTCCGCCGGCGTCGCGGTGGTGATCGTGGTGATGGTATTGTCGAGTTCAGCGTTGACGGTATTGGCGACAAATGTGCCGGAGAACTGCGCGGCGATCCCTGCCGTGCCGCCAATCGCACCGACCACCACATAGCTGTCGGTATCGGTCTCGTTGGTCGCGCGCACCGTGAGCGCGCCGCCGAGATTGAGCGTCGTCGCGCCGCTCGAAGCATCACGATCCCCGACCCGCGCCGTCACCATGTTGTTGCTCATGGCCACCAGCACGGTCGCGCCGATTCCAGCCGACGAGCCGATCGCGCCGGCGCCGACCGCGGCGAAGAACCCGTTCTTGCCGTCCGCCCGCACCGCCAGGCTGCTGGCATAGGTCGTACCGTGATTGAGCCAGGCGGTGGTTTCAGAACTGAACAGATTGGTGAGCGCCGAACCGGCGACGCCGGTGCCGCCGCCGGAGCCCGCGGCGCCGATCGCCTCGCCCGCCGTCGCCTGGAACGCGTTGGCATGGATAAAGACCGCACCGGCGGCGGCGCTGCTGGAGCCGATATCGCTCGACAACACCTTGGCGTTGGTGGTGCGGTCCATGGTGTCGATGACGAGCGCGACTGTGCCCGAATTCCCGGAGCCGGAGTCGGACAGGCCGAGATCGAGATTGTTGACGAAGGACGCGCTCGACGCCGTCACCCGCACCGCCGAGTCTTCCCCGGCTGCAAGATGCGTATTGATACTCGCGGTCTGAATCTGCGCTTCCGTCAGGCCGCCCATCACGTTGGTGACGGCATTGGCCGATAGCGCGAGGCCGTTGCTGCTCGCCGCCAGCACCACCGCGACCGTGTTGGCGCTCTGCTGCGACGTGGAGACGACGGCCACACCCTTGATCGTGGTCGTGCCGTTGGCCAGCGACGGCGCGCTGCCCGGTGTCACCGCATCGGTCGGATCCGGCGAAGAATTCAATGCACCGCTGTTGACGGTCGCGGCGCTACCGCGCGCGTGGGCATCGACCGTGCTATTGGAAACCTTGGCACTGGTTGTACCGTCGATGGTGTTGACCACCACGGAAGCGCCCATGCCCTTGCCGGAATTGAACGAGAGCGCGAGTGCGCCGGCATAGGCGCCGATGGTGTCGACGTTCGAAGCCAGCACCAGTGCATTATTATTGGCGGTGACCGTCGAGCCGCGACCGTCGCCGCCGTCGGCAATCGCCGAATAGACCGTGGTCGATTCCATGCTGAGCGCGAGCGAGCCCGCGCCGGCAAGACCGTTCGACGGCACGCTCGGCGGCGCGGCGGCGGGAGGCGGCGTCGGCGGGGTAATGCCGCCGCCGCCGAAGCCGGTGAGCCCGCTCGGCGAACCCGGCCGCATACCCGCGACCAGCGAGGACAGGTTCGATTGCGGCGACGCCGACGGCGAATTGTTATTGCCGACCGAGACCGCGACGCCGATGGCAATCGAGGTGATGTCGGCGGTCGAGGAGCCGGAGACCACCACCGAGCCGGCGCCGAGATTGCCGGCAATCAGCGGACTGTTGTTGCTCAGCGTATTGTCGGCGGTGACGGTCGCGCCCGAGATCGCCGCCGATACATAAGTGCCGATCTGACTGACGGCCGCGGACAGGCCGACGGCATCCGCACCGCCGATATTGGCGGCGATCGCGCCGGCCGCGCCACGGATGGTGGCGTTATCCTGTGCCGTGACCGACACCGCAGCCGCATCCACTGTGGCGGTTGCCTGCGCCGGATCGCCGGCGGTGATGCCGTGGCCGATCTGCGCGACCACCACATTATTAATGGCGTTGTAGGCAATCGAGCCATTGCCCGCGACCTTTCCGGTCGCGCCGCCGAAGCCGACCGCGACGCCGACGATCTCCGCTTCCTCGACAGCCGACAACTTCACCACGCCGCCGGTCGACGTCAGCGCCGTGCGGTCGATCAAGGCCAGATGCTGGGTGCCGATCCGATTGACGACAATTGATACGCCGATATTGGCCGCGCCAATTCCGACATTGCCGGCAACCGCGAGGATCGCAGCCCCTGTCGCGCTCGACGGCTGTAACACGCCGCCGGAGAACTGAAGGCCGGAATTGCCGGCCGCCGAGAGGCCACCATTCGCGGCGATCTGCGCGTTGGCGATCAACGTATCGAGCGCCGCGAGCGAACCGCCCGAAGCGTTGACGATGACATCGCCGGCGACGGTGATGCCACCCGTCACAGTGGCGCGGCTGCCGTCCGCCGGAATAGAGGTGATCTCGGCGAGAATGGTCGGGCTGATGTCGTTGACGACGACCGAGCCGGAGAAGCCGTTGGCACTGATCCCGCCGCCCGCGACAGCCGCGCCCGAGAGGATGCGGCTCGAATTCAGCGCCTCGATGGTGAGGCTGTTGGTTTGGTCGACCTTGGAGTTGGACAATACCGCCGAGACCGCCGCACCGTTCGACGGATCGCCGATAAAGGCATAGGTCATCGACACGCCGACACCGACGCTCTTGCTCGGATCCGGAACGCTGACAAAGCCGGCATAGAGCGAACCGGCACCAATGCCGATCTTGGTCTGCTGGTCGGCGAAGATGCCGATATTGCCCGACGAGTAACTGGCGTTGCTGGTGATCGTCGAACTGTCGATGTTGGCCTGGACGCCGTCGGTGACCTGCGCGACCGATACCGACGCCGCGGCCTGGATGCTGCTGTTCGCGGACCCGGCCGCAACCGCCACCGCGAGGCCGAGCGTCGTGCTCTCACCACCAGCCAGCGCCTGCACCGTGGTCTGATAGGCCGAGATGGTCGACTGCCAGATCTTCGCAGTCGTCATGTTGTTGCTGGTCGTCACCGCGACCGCGCCGGCGATGGCAACGGTATAGTCGGTGCCCGGCGCACCCTTCGACAGCGCCGCCGCGCCGCTCGCCGTATCGATGATGGTGTTGTTCAGCGCCTGGACGGTGACGTGGTTATTGCCGCCCGGCGTGTAGCCGACGCTAGCGCCGGCAATCCATGCGGCGGTGGCAACGGACGTGAGGTCGACCGACGCGCTGCCGGCACCGGCGATAACGTTGCCGCCGTTCACGGGTCCGGAGACCTTGTCCGTCAGATTGTTGATCGCAACGGTGGTGTTGAGCAGGAGCGCGATGCCTGCATCGACGAAGAACGACGCGGCCTTGGTCAGGAAGTCGGCGTTGGGCGGCGCAGTCTTGAGAAATTCCGGCGTCTCAGCCGGATCGGGAATGTTGTTGGCGGATTGCGCGGCCACCGACACCGTTGTCATGCGGCCGACCGTCAGCGCCGTCACCGCAAGATCGAACGCGCTCAGACCGGCGATCACCGTCGGCGTCAGGTTGGAATCGTTGGCGGTCGCACCGGTTGCCGACAACTCCGTGGAGTTATCGCCGACAAACGCCCTGGTGTTCAGCGAAGTGGATACCAGCGCCGCGACCATGCCCACGCCGGTCGCGGCGGCGGAGCCGACGCCGCCGGCGACGTTGAACGACGAGATGTCCTGCTCGGCATTGACCGCGACAAACGAAGCTGAAATTTGCGCCAGATTGCTGATCGAGGCGGACGTCGTGTTGTCGATTTCAAGAATCGAGGCCATGCCGTTGAGGCCGAGGCCGGAGCCCTTGCCCGAGGTCGGCGCCACCGCATAGATGAGGTCGCTGGTGTTCGCGGTGACGGCAAGTTTGCCGATCGCCGTCACCTTCGCGCCGGCACCGATGCCAGCGACCGTGTTGCTATGGAAGATATTGACGTTGGCCGAGCCGCCGATCGCGGTCCCCTCGGTCGAGGTCGAATTGGTGCCGAACAGCTTCAGCCACGAGAAATTGCCGCCGACATTGATGCTGGAATTGGTGGTGGTGGCGGCGACCTGAATATCGCTGGTCCAGGCATAAGGTTGCGGCGCGCCGGCGAGCGACACCGGCAATGTCGTCGACCAACACGTCCCGGATGCCGATACGCAGGAACTTGATCCGGTCTGCGTCAGCGTTGCGCCGCTGCCGACCCAGGCCGTCGTGTCGGTCGAGACTTCGAAGTAGTTGACGGCGCCGGAGATGCCGAGCGATGCGGAATCCGCCGTGGCATTGGCGTAGCTGGTCAGGATATTGCTGACAACGCCGAAGCTGCCGCTGATATGCGAGGTGACCGCCGAGAACGAATCCCAGTTCAACCAGGTGATGGTGATCGGTGTCGTCGAGTCCGCCTTGACGCCGATATGTGCACCGCTGACCGACGCGCCGGAGCCGATGAAGGCGTTCGACGATTGCGAGACTTGAACGACGTTCACCGCCATCGACGCGGCGGAGCCTGTGGTCGGGCGCGCTTCGGTACCGACGACGTTCGAGGCGATCGACGACTCGGCGTTGCCGCGCAAGCCGGCGTCGATCAGCGCGCTGATCACCGAGACGTTGCCGGAACCAACGACGGCCGGCGCCGACCCCGATGCCCGCATGTCGCCCTGCGTATCAGGCGCCAGCGCCGCGATCGATGCCGACGACGACAGCGAGGCAAAATTTAGCGCCAAAGTGATGCCGGCGCGCATCGTCGCCGTGGTGCCTTGCGCGGTCGTCGACGAATAAAGCCGCGAACTGTCGAACGGTCCACCCGGCGCGAACAGCGATCCGACCGACGTGCTCATGGAGCCTATGGCCGAAAGAACGTTGGTCACAATGAAGTTACTGCCGACCGTGCTGGAAGCGCTGACCGAATTCGACGTGGTATTCGAGCCGGAGTAAACGTTGATGGCTCCCGCTCCGGCCGCCGCCGGAACGCTGGCGCCGAGATTGGCGACGGCATTGTTGGTGACGTCGCTGATGGCGACCGCAACCGCGGCGCGACCGACACCGGCGGACACGCTGGTGGCCGATGTCGAATAGCTGTTGGTGTTTTGCGCGGCGACGGTGACATTACCGACCCTGTCGATGATAACGCCCGGATCGAGCGTCGCGCGCGTGTTCACGGTGCCGGTCGAATAGGCAAATGTCCCGTCATAGGCGGTGGTCGAGGTGAACACGACCGACTTGACCGACAAGTCGGCGCGGTTCGACGCCAGCACGCTGAGGTCGCCACTCGAAATATGCGCGCCCGATTTCACTTGCGTTGCGATATCGGCATTGACGATGCCAACCACCACCGAGGCGGCAACGGCGTTCTGCAACGCGCCGAGCGATGCGGTGATCGCCGGGTCCTGCGCGGTGACGGAGCCGATCGACGACAATGTCACGGCGCCAGATGCGGTGAGATGGGCGGTGCCCTCCACCGTCACCTTGGCCGACGCTTCCGACTTGACATAGCCGCCACCGATGCCGGCGAGGATTCCGCCGAAAGTGCCGGCAACGAATTGCGACATGCCAAGCGCGGAATTCGAGAAAACGGTGCTGGCCTCGGAATTGGCGATGGCCGAAATGGTTCGGCCCGCCAATGTGCCCTCGATCGAGATCGCGGTCGCCGCGTTCGACGGCAACTGCGCCTGCAAGTCCCGCGCCGTGGCGGCGAGAGCGATGGCGCCGCCGGTATAGGACGTCGCGCCGGAGCCGGTCGCATTGTTGACCTCGGCGAAAATCTTGCCGGTGCCGCCGATCGAAATTGTCGGCGCGGTCAATGTCACCGAGCCTGAACTTCCGGTCGAGAACGTGCCTGAAGCCGACAACAGATCGGTTCGCAACGCGCCGGCATAAAGCCGGGTATCAATGGTCCCGTTGATGTTGATCGTGCCGGCATTGATGGCAACACTGACCACGCCGCCACCGGTGCGCCTACCGTCGATCACGCCATCGGCGGCGAGCGTGAAGGTGCCGTTGCAGTTGCTCGACGACGAGCCGGCGCACAGCACCAGGGTGCCGCCGGCCGCCAGTGCGTCCACCCAGCCTTTTACATCAGTATTGGTATAGGTCCCGGCGCCACCGACGGTCGCACTGCTGCCGACATAAATATCCGGTGGGTCGATCAGGAAATAGCCGGCGCTGCCGTTGGGTGCACCGACATTCACTTTCACGCCGCTCGGAATATTGACCCGGCCATAGCCGCTCAGTTCGACCAGGCCACCATTCCCCTGCGCCGAACTGGCGTTGAAGGTCGCGCCCGGCTCGACATTCAGATTGCGCCCGGCGACGACACGCACCGTGCCGGCATCTGCCTTGACGCTTTTCGCCGACAGCACGCCGTAACCGGCGACCTTGATATCCTGCCCGGCATTGACCGCGATGGTGCCGCCGTTGCCGTTGCGGCTGCTGACCGAGATGTTGGCCTTGTTGCCGATCGCCACATTGCGGTGGGCATCGACATGCACCGAGCCGCCCTTCGCACGCAGACGGCCGTTGATCTTTGCATCATTGCCCGCGACGATCTGGATCGAGCCGTTGCGAACGACGATCTTGCTCGCGCTTTGCAAGCCTTTGCTGTTGACGGTCGAGGCGAAAGCCGCCGCGTGGTCACGGTTGGCCGTATCCCGCGAACCGACAAACACGTTCTGGCCGGTGAGCCGGACGGCATCGACCGCGTTGACCCGGCCACGAATGCGGATATTGCCCTCCGGCGACAGCGGAACGGTCCCCGCGAGCAGATTGTCGACCGCCCCCTGGCTGATCTGGCCGTTGCGGCCGATCACACCGTCAACGAATTCGCGGGTCGGCGTGCTAACGTTCAGCGAACCGACATTCACCACGCCGGATGAGCCCACCACAAAGCCGTTCGGGGACGCGAAGTAGACGTTGCCGCCGATCTGGCCGTTCTTGTAGGAATTGACGACGCCGTTGATGACCGCCGGGTCGTTGCCATTGATCAGGTTAATGAGGTTGCTGGTGCCTTGCGGCAAGACCAGATTGCCGGTGGCCCCCCGCCCGACCTGAAACTGCGAAAACGAGTTAAAGGCGTTCGGCCCCGATACCGTACCGGTGGTGACTGTACTGACGGTGCCGTTGGTGGTCACGGCGGTCGCCGTCCGGCCATCCGGCACGATACGGGACACTCCGGCGGGTACGCTTTGTGCGAAAGCCACGACCGGAGACAGGACCATTACCACCGTCATGGTCGCAGCGGAGACCCGGAGGGAGGCGGCGTCGACAAACAGACGTCCCGCGGCATCGTCCGGCCCGGACGCGGATGCCTGCTTCGGGCCACGAGCCATGCGGGTCGGGCCCGGACTTCCTTTGCCCAGGCCGACCCTACCCAAGTCACACCTAGCAGACCCCCGATGAGGGAGTTTCAATCTCACGACAGACCCCGCGCCAATGCTACCAGAACGTTAATGGACGCCGAGGGTGTCAGACGTGGCATCCAAAGTCCTGACGCGATGGCGGTGACTTTCTGAAAGATTTCTGATATTCGGCCGCTCCCAAGGAAATTTGCATGGTAATTTGGGGGCGGGGTGCTGCGGTTCGCGGGTTTTGAGCTCGATTTTAATCGAGCTGAACTGCGGAAGCTCGATGGCGAGGCCATCAAGCTTCGTCCCAAAACATTGGCGCTGTTACATCTGTTCGCGACGAACCCCGGCCGTGTCCTCAGCAAACAGGAATTGATGACGGCGATCTGGCCGAACATTCACGTCGGCGAGGACAGCCTGTTTCAATGCATCCGTGAAATCCGGACCGCGCTTCAAGACGAAAGCCGCCAGCTCGTCAAGTCGGTCTCGGGGCGCGGTTATCTTTTCAACGCCGACGTGCGGGCGCCCTCTCCCGGAGACGCCGCCGCCCCTCCTCCGACGGAGGCCCCGGCGACCGCGGCCGACGATGTCCCAGAACCGGCTCCGACCCCACGGCGGCGGCACGCCGGACGATGGTGGCTTCTCGCCGCAGCGCTGATCGCTTGCGTCGCGGCCGCCTTGTATGCGCTATCGCTGATGCGGCACCCGGCCGAAGCCGGCACCTACTCGATCGCGATCACCCCGCTCGAAGCCCGATCGTCCGATCCGGTCACCACCGCCATGGCCGCGAACGTCGCCGACCGCTTGACCGACGGGCTCTCGGCAATCGGCAACATCCGCGTGATCGCGCCACGATCCGTATCCGCTTCATCGCCCGCCGACTTCATCCTGCGCGGCGACCTCCAGCGCGAAGCCGATACATGGGTGATTCAGGCACGCCTCGTCGAGGGCGCGACCGGACAAGTCCGCTGGTCGAGCACCGCGAATATCCCGCTCTCCCTGGACCCTGCGATTCAGCAATCGCGCTTGACGGCCGGCATCGGTTATCCGTTGGCGCTTTTCATCAATGCGCTGTCTCACTCCGTCCAGCGCTCCGCCGATTCCAAGATCGTGATCGATCAGGCCAACGCCTATAACAGCAAGACCACGCCGGAGCGGCTCGCCGCCGCGCGTAGCATGCTGGAGAAAGCCCTCGCCGGCCATCCGAACGATGTCGATCTTCAGGCTGCGCTCGCCGCCCACCTGATCCGCGAGGTGCAGATGGAATGGCTCACTCCGGAAGGAGCCGCGGCAGCGGAGTCTCGTGCGCGCGACCTTCTTGAGAGCGCTCTTAAACACGAACCCGACTACGTCCCGGTGCAGCAAGCCTATTGCCGCTTGCTGATGACGACCAATTACTTCGTCGAATCCCTCGTCGCCTGCCAGAAGGTCTTGCTTCTGCAACCCTGGGACGGCGCGACGCATTTTCATATGGGCATATCTCAACTGCAACTCGGCCGCGTCGAAGACGCGCTCGCGTCGTTCAAGCAGGCCGACGCGTTCGATATGCCGGCGGTGTCGCGCTGGACCTGGCTGCTCGGTGCCGGCGTGGCCCTCGTTCATCTCGATCGCTATCAAGAAGCGTTGAGCTGGCTCAATCGCTCGCTCGCCATCACGCCCGGCACCGGCCGGACGTCGATGCTGATCGCGGCGGCCTATCAGGCGCTTGGCCAACCCGATAAAGCCAAGGAAGCCATGAAAGAGGCACTGAAGATTCGTCCGCGATCGAATGCGATCAACGTACCGTTGCGCACGAAGAACGAAAGCCCACGCTATCTCGCCGGGAGCGACCGCATCATGAAATTGCTGATCGCTGCAGGGCTGCCGGAAAAATAGAGCCGGCACCTTCAGAATCCACGTTCCCTGGCTTCGTCACAAGCCCGGTGTGAACTCCCCGTGGTCGAGAAAGCGGTCGAGCATTTGGCGATAGGGATCAATGTCGATGCCGTTCTCACGAAGCCAATTGGGATTGTAAAACGTCTCGGTATAGCGATGGCCGCTATCGCAGATCAGGGTGACGATCGAGCCTTGCCGTCCAGCCTTCATCATGTTGGCCGCGATCCAGCACAGACCGAAAAAGTTGGTGCCGGTCGAACCGCCGATTTGCCGGAACAAACGCTCGGACAGAACATGCGCGGCGGCGATCGAAGCGGCATCGGGCACGCGAACCATATGGTCGATCACGCCGGGCACGAAGGACGGTTCGACGCGCGGCCGACCGATGCCTTCGATGCGCGATCCGGACGCGGTGACCTGGAGATCACCGGTGCGCCAGGCATCGTAAAACGCGGAGTTCTCGACATCGACGACGCAAAGCCGCGTCGCAAGGTTCTTGTAGCGAATGTAGCGGCCGAGCGTCGCGGATGTGCCGCCGGTGCCGGCACTCATCACCAGCCATTCGGGAATGGGAAACTCCTCCCCTTCCATCTGATGAAAGATGCTCTCCGCGATGTTGTTGTTGCCGCGCCAGTCGGTCGCCCGCTCGGCGTTGGTGAACTGATCGAGATAGTGGCCACCGGTTTCTTTGGCGATGCGGATCGCCACGTCGTAGACGTCATTCGCGCGATCGACGAAATGGCACTCCCCTCCGAAACTCTGGATCGCCTCGATCTTCTGCCGGCTGGTGGAATGCGGCATCACCGCAATGAAACGCAAGCCGAGAAGCTGGGCGAAATAAGCTTCGCTGACCGCCGTGGATCCCGAGGACGCCTCAACGAGCGTCGTGTTCCGGCGGATTTTTCCGTTGCAGATTCCATAAAGGAAAAGCGAGCGCCCCAACCGATGCTTCAGGCTTCCGGTCGGATGCGTGCTCTCGTCCTTGAGATAAACCGAGATTCCCTGCAAGCCGCGAAACAGCGGCTTGAGCAGGTGGGTATCGGCGGAGCGGCGACCATCGTCCTGAAGGCGGGCGATGGCCATGCGCGTCCATTCCCGTTCGGCGCAATCCGGCAAAGGGACCGGCGCCGGGCACGCGCCAGCCTCGATTGTCATGATTGGCTGTTGCATCGTCAGTTGTCTCCCGCCATCGCAATGGCGACGTTGTCGAACTCAGAGCGGCAGACGCTGCCGCACCAGCTCGCACCAATAGGAACAGCCCCAGGCGATCGCCTCGTCGTTGAAGTCATAGGCAGGGTGATGCAGGTTGGCCCCCGGTCCGTTGCCGATATTGATCATCGCACCCGGGACTTCGTTGAGCATGAAGGCGAAGTCTTCTCCGCCGAGCGTCGCCGGCATGTCGCGCGTGACGCGGCCGACGCCGGCCACCGCTTCGGCGGCAACCGCGGCCAATTCGGTTTCCTGCGCGTGATTGACCGTCACCGGATAGTGACGCGAATAATCCAGCTTGCCCTTGGCGCCGTAAGCCGCGGCGATTCCGGTCACCGCCTGGTTGAGCCGCGCCTCGACATGATCGCGAACGCTGTCTTTCAGCGTCCGCACCGTTCCCGTCATGCGGATGGTCTGCGGAATGACGTTGAACGCATCGCCGCCGTGAATCGTGGTGATCGAGATCACCGCCGAATCCATCGGGTTGATGGTGCGCGCGGTGATGGTCTGCACCGCCTGGATCAGCGCCGCGATCACCGGCGCGGGATCGATCGTCTGGTGCGGCATGGCCGCATGGCCGCCGACGCCTTCGATTTCGATGTCGATCATATCCACCGATCCCATGATCGAGCCGGGCGCGATGGTGAACTCGCCGACCGGCAGGTTCGGCCGGTTATGCATCCCGTAGACTTCACTGACCGGCCAGCGCCGGAACAAACCATCCTCGATCATCGCGCGCGCACCGGCGCCGCCTTCCTCGGCGGGCTGGAAAATCAGCACCGCCGTGCCGTCGAACGCGCGGCTCTGCACAAATCCCATCGCGGCGCCGAGCAACATCGTGGTGTGACCGTCATGGCCGCAGGCGTGCATCTTACCGGGTGTCTTCGAAGCCCACGGCTTTCCGGTCGCTTCCAGGATCGGCAGCGCATCCATATCGGATCGCAGCCCGATGGCGCGACCCGAGGTGTTGCTCTTGCCGCGAATGACCGCGACTACGCCGGTCTTGCCGATGCCTTCGACGACTTCATCGCAGCCAGCCTTGCGCAGCGCGCTCGCGACCTGCGCCGATGTCCGTGGCAGATCGTAGAGCAGTTCCGGGTTGCTATGCAGATCGTGGCGGAAGGCCACCAGTTCGTCGAGACAGCCGGACACCCAATTGTCGACAGGCATTTTTATGTTCTCCGTTTACTGCGAGTTGCCGGGCTTGTCGGCGTCCGGTTCGAGGCGGTAGCGAAAATCGCAATGGCTCGCGCCGCTCATGATGGTCTGCGTGCGTGTCAGCTTCATCTGCGGATTGTAGCCGACGCAGAAATCGCCATCGCGATTGCACGATAGCAAATGACCGATGCGCCCGAGCCCCATCTCGCGGTACATCTCGGCGTAGCGGCAGCGCACGACGTTGAATTCGAGCTTCTCGGGCGAAGCCTCCACCATCTCCACCCGGAGCGCGTCTTCCTTCTCCCACAGCGGCATGATGTCCGCGAAGTCCTGCAAGCTCGGCGTGTGACCCAACGCTGTGGCAAAATCGCGTCCCTGATCGATCGCCGAGCGGCTGACCGCGGTGCCAATCACCGCATCGGCTTCCTCGGTCCCGGAGCGCGCTGCAATGACGTCGTGAACGTGTTTGAGAATCTGCGCCTCGATGCGCCGACGCTCCAGAATGGGCATGTCCTTCATCGCTTGATCCGTCCTTCAGGCTTCCATTTCGACTTTGTCTTTGCGGCGCAGCCACGCCAGATAATTCGGCGCGATACGTCGCGCGATGCTGTGGAACGGCAGCGGATGCGGTTCGGACACCGGCAACGCCAGCGTCGAGATCGCGTCGCCTGAAACGGCGCGCGCCATCTCGCGGCCGAGCGAGACGCCGAGCGCCACGCCGCGACCGTTGCAGCCGATCCATGCCCAGCCGTCGGGCCCGAGATTGTGAACACGCGGGAAACGATCCCACGTCATCCCGATGTAGCCGTTCCAGACATGGGTGATCTCCGGCACGCCAAGCTCCGGGAACGCTTCGGCCAAACTCCGCGCGGCCTTTTGCGACACGCGCCGGCCGACATCGTGCGACCCGATGACATTGCCGCCGGTGATCAAGCGGTTGCGTGCATCGTAGCGGAAGAAACGCAGATCGCCGCGCGTATCCGAAACCGCCTGCCGGCCCGGCAGAATCGTGCCGCGAAGATTGTCGGAGACCGGCGTGGTCGCGACCTGCCAGGCCAGCACCGGCACCACGGTGCGCGCGAGACGACTGGCAAGACCGGGCACGATCTCGCCGGTATAGGCGTTGGTGCAGAGCAGGAAGTTCTTCGCCTTCACCGATCCTGCCGCTGTCGTCACCACCCAGTCATCGGCTTCGCGCCGCCATCCCGTCGCCGGGCTTCCCTCGTTGATGGTCGCGCCATGCTTCTCTGCCGCCGCCGCGAAACCGCGGGCGAGCGCCAGCGGATTCACATGACCGCCGGTGGGATTGAACATCCCGCCGTACCAGAAGTCCGAACCCAGCAGCGCGCGGGATTCATCGCGGTCGAGCAGACGCGCCGGGAAACCGAAACGCTGCCACGCATCGACCCGCATTTTCGACAGCCGCATCCGCCCCGGCGAATGCGCCGGCTGAAACCAGCCGGCCTGCTCCGCTTCGGCCGCCATGCCCTCTTCGCGCACGAGATCGAACAACACGCTGGCGCTGTTGCCGATCAACCGCGCGAAGCGTTCGCCGACTTCGCCATAGCGTTGGGCGAGAGCATCGGGTTCGGCGGCGGTCATCGTCGGAATGACCTGGCCGTTATTGCGCCCGGACGCGCCCCACCCGACAGCCATCGCTTCGAGAAGCACCACCTTCTGTCCGCGCCGCGCGAGATGAAGCGCCGCCGACAGACCGCTGAGACCACCGCCGACGATTACGGTATCGGCCTCCATCGTTCCTTGCAGCGGCTGTGTCTGGGTGCGGGGCGGCGCCGTCTCGGCCCAGATCGACTTGGGAAAAACAGCAGCGGGAGTTGTCGAGGTCATCGGCATTCGATCCTTAAAACCAATTATCGGTCACGCCACGTTGCGAACGGGCGGCTCCCAGTCGCGACCCGGAATCGAATCCAGCAAGGAGCGCGTGTAGGGATGTTCCGGATGGGCGAAGACCCGCGCGGTCGGACCGGCTTCGACGATCTCGCCCTTCGACATCACGATCACCTTGTCGCAAAGCTGAGCCGCGACCCGCAGGTCGTGCGTCACGAACAGCAGCGACAGATGCAGACGGTCGCGAAGATCGGCCAGAAGTTTGAGAACCTGCGCCTGCACCGACACGTCGAGCGCGGACACCGGTTCGTCGGCGACGATCACGCGCGGCTCCATCGCCAGTGCCCGCGCGATGCCGATGCGCTGACGCTGGCCGCCGGAGAATTCGTGCGGGTAGCGCTCGGCGGCGGCCGGTGGCAATTCGACCAGCGACAACAATTCACGAGCGCGAGCGTGCGCAACATTTTTTGAAACCCCCTGAACGATCGGCCCCTGCGCGATCAACTCCACCACCCGTCGCCGCGGATTGAGCGACGCCATCGGGTCCTGGAACACCATCTGGATATCTTTCCGCAGCGCCCGCAACTCGGCGCGTGACGCGGACAGCAGATCGCGGCCGTCAACGCGAACCTCGCCACTGTCCGACTCCAGAAGCCGTGTCACGATACGCGACACGGTGGTCTTACCGGAGCCGCTCTCACCGACCACGCCCAGCGTTTCGCCACGACGAAGCTGGAACGACAAATCCCTCACCGCCATCACCGGGGCACGCTTGCCGGACAGGAAGCCGCCGCGCGCCGCGAACGTCTTGCGCAGGTCTTTCGCTTCGAGCACCACCGGTTCGTTCGACACCGGCTTCGCGGGCGGCGGCGTCAACGTCGGCACGGCCGCGATCAGCTTCTGCGTATAGGGATGCTGCGGATTGAGAAGGATCTGGCTGGCCGGTCCCTGCTCCACCAATTCGCCGAAACGAAGCACCGCGATGCGGTCAGCGATTTCCGCCACCACGCCGAAATCGTGGGTGATGAACAGGATGCCGGTGCCCTGCGCCTGTTGCAGATCCTTGATGAGTTTCAGGATCTGCTTTTGCGTGGTGACATCGAGCGCGGTGGTCGGCTCGTCCGCGATAATCAGTTGGGGCTTGAGCACCAGCGCCATCGCGATCATCACGCGCTGACGCTGTCCGCCGGAAATCTGGTGCGGATAGGCGTTGTAGGTCGACGCCGGATCGGGAATATGCACGTCGTGGAGAATCTCCAGCGTCCGCGCCTTGCGCTCGGCCTTGCTCAACTTGGTGTGTAGCTTCAGCACCTCGTCGATCTGCCAGCCTACACTCTTCTGCGGATTGAGCGCCGTCATCGGCTCCTGAAAGATCATCGCCATCCGGTCGCCGCGAATGGCGCGCATCCCGGCCTCCGGCAGCGACAGCAGGTCCTGCCCGCAAAGGCTGATCGCTCCCTGCGAGACGCGCACATGCGGTTCGGGCAGAAGCCGCATCACCGCATTGGCCGCCAAAGACTTGCCCGAACCGCTCTCGCCGACAAGACACACGATCTCGCCCTCGCCGACGGTCAGGTTGAAATCCGACAGCGCATAAGGACGATCGCCGCCAGCCGGCAGAACGATCTGAAGATCGCGAACATCGAGAATGGTCTTCCGTTCGCCGGTCATGTCTTCTGCCTCGGATTGAGTGCGTCGTTCAGGCCTTCGCCCATCAGGCTGAACGACAGCACCGTGAGAAGGATCGCCACGCCCGGAATGACCGAACAGAACCATGCCGTGCGCAAGACCGCGCGGCCCTGGCCGATCATGTTTCCCCAACTCGCGTAGTTCGGATCGCCGAGCCCGAGAAAGGCCAGCGCGCTTTCCATCAGGATCGATGTCGCCATCACCACCGACGCGAAAACGATCACCGGCGGCAGTGCATTCGGCAGAATCTCACGGAAAATGATCGACACGTCGCTGACGCCGAGATTGCGCGCGGCGTCGACGAACTCACGCTGGCGTAGCGACATGAACTCCGCGCGCACCATGCGCGCCGGCGCGGTCCACGACACGATGCCGATGGCGATCACGATATTCTGGATGCTCGAGCCGAAGATGGCGACCAGCGTGAGCAGAAGAATGAAGCTCGGAATGGTCTGGAAGGCTTCGGTGACGCGCATCAGCGCGCCATCGATCTTGCCGCCGAAGTAACCGGCAACCGCGCCGATCACGACGCCATGAAAGATGCCCGCCATGATATCGCGGCCAAGTTGATCGGTTCCCAACGGGTTGGCGGCCAGCACCAGCGGCGCCGTCAGCGGCGGGCCGGCGTTACGAAGCGGATCGCCGGGCGTGACCGCATCGGCAAGCGCCGCCATCAGCACAACGATCACGAACAGGACGAGACCCAACACGGCGGCCCGGTTTCGGCGGAAGCGGCGCCAGAGCACGAGGCTGCGCGCCGGCGTCAGATTAATGTCCGGCAGGGAATCCGGCGCGATGCTGGTGTCCGGAACGCTCATTTCAATTCGATCCGCGGGTCGAGCCAGGCATAGACGAGATCGGTCACGACATTGACGATCACGACGATGATCGAACTGATCGCGATGATTCCCATCAGCGTATTGAGGTCGCGCTTGACGACGGAGGTGTAGGCAAGCTGTCCGATCCCCGGCAGGGAAAAGATGGTTTCGACGATGACAGAGCCGCCGAGTACGGTGGAGAATTGCAGGCCCAGCAGCGTGACCACCGGCAACAGCGCGTTGCGCATGACATGATGGAACATCAGCCGCGCTCCACCCGCGCCCTTGGCGCGCGCGGTGCGGACGAAATCGAGGTCCATCACCTCCAGCACGCTGGTGCGCATCAGACGCATGTAGAAGGCGAGATAGATCAGCGACAGCGCGGCGGTCGGCATCACCAGATGCCGCGCGACGTCGGCCACGTCCGCCCATCCGGTCTTGAATGCGCCGATAGTGCGGATGCCGCCGACCGGCAGCCAGCCGAGCTTCACGGAGAAAATCAGGATCAACAGCAGGCTGAGAAAGAACGACGGCATGGCGTAGAAGACGAGGCCGAGCGTCGAGATCATGTTGTCGGTCCACGAATAGGCGCGCCGCGCCGCAATCGCGCCGAGCGCCACGCCGAACGTAAACGCCATCGCCAGCGAGCTGGCCATCAGCAGCATCGTGTTGCCGATGCGCGACATCAGCACCGTGATGACGGGCTGCTCGTAGACGTAGGACCAGCCGAAATCGAATTGCGCGAGCTTCAGCATGTAGCGCCAAAGCTGAACCATCACCGATTCATCGAGACCGTATTCGGCGCGCAATCTGGCGATGAACGCCGGGTCCGCACCGCCCATGTCGCCGACAAGCGCGTCAACCGTATCGCCGGGCGCGAGCTTGATCAGGAGAAAACTGCCGATCATGATCAGGATGATGATCGGAATCGCCTGAACCACGCGGCGCACGGTGTAGGTCAGGAGCGGGGGAACCGGAAGGCTCATATCGCGAATGCTCTATTGGAAGCGGCCAGGGCGTCGGACGCCCTGGCCGATCGCCTTATTGATCAAGCCACAGGTCGTACCAGCTCGACGAATCCCACCGCGGCGTATTGTGGTGGTTCTTGAGCTTCTTGCTGGTGATGGCGAGGAACGGATGCTCGATGGCGAAGATCACGGGCAGGTCCGTCATCTCCAGCTTCTGGACTTGATGATAGAGATCCGCCCGCTTGGCCGGGTCGAGTTCGGCCGCCGCCGCATCGATCAGGCCATCCATCTTGTCGGACTTGTAGCCGAACTGATTGGACCACGCGGTGCCGACCGGAGCACCGGAGCGCAACCAGACCGTGGTGGAGACGGCCGGGTCGGCGCGGAACTGATGCCAGCCATTGGCGGTATCGAAATCGTGGTCACGATAGACGCCGTTGAGGAAGCCCGGCGCGTCGTTGGTGACGAGTTCGACGGCGATCCCGATCTTCTTCAGGGCCTGGGCATAATACTCGCCCCACAACTGGGTGTACTCACCCCACGGCGCCGGACGATGCTTGAGCTTGAAGCGGATGCCATTGGCGTCCGGCTTGTAGCCGGCTTCGTCGAGCAGGGCTTTCGCCTTGTCAAGATCGTAAGCGTAGGTCGGCACGTTGTCGGTATAGTTGGCACCCGCCGTGCTGGGGATCGGACCCCGGCCGGGTTTGCCGTAGCCGCGCATGATCGTCTTCAACGCGAAATCGATATCGAGCGCGTGATAGATCGCCTGACGAACGCGAATGTCGGCGAGGATCGGATTGCGAAGATTGAATTCGACCGTGGAGTGGGCGACGTTGTTCTCGAAGCCCTTCGATCCGACGTCGAAGCGCGGATCCTTGCTCAGGCGCACCATGTCTTCCATGGAAATGCCGTTGAAGCCGGATTCGTGGATTTCGCCAGCCTCCAGCGCCGCGGCAGCAGCGGCCTTGTCCGGAATGAAACGCCAGATGACGCGGTCGAGATACGGATATTGCTTGCCGCGCCAATAATCCTTGTTGCGCTCCGCGATGATGTACTCGCCGCGCTTGTATTCCACGAACTTGAACGGCCCGGTGCCGACTGGCTTCTGGTTGTAGGGGTTCTTGAGGATGTCGGTGCCTTCATAAAGATGCTTCGGCACCGGATGGCCGAGGTCCGGCATCGCCGCCACCAACAATTCGAGCGGCATCGGCTTCGAATACTTGAAGACCGCGGTATAAGGCGTCGGGCAATCGACCGCTTCCAGATTCGCTTGCAGCGTCGTGGAATAGTTCAGCAGCTTCTTCCACAGGTTCATCGCGGTGAAGGCAACGTCATCGCAGGTGAACGGCTTGCCGTCATGCCACTTCACCCCCTCGCGCAACTTGAAGGTGATCGCCTTGCCGTCCGCGGAAGACGACCATTCGGTGGCGAGAACACCGACATAACCGTCGTAAGTCTTGTCGATCAGCGGCTCCATGAATTTGCCACTGATCTGATAGACGCCGGTCGATGCACGAAGCGCTGGGTTCAACACGCCCTGCTCAGAAACCATGTGAATGACCGCGGTCCCGCCGCGCTTGACCTCTTCGGCTTGCGCCGCGGCAGCAACGACGCACAGCGCGCCACCCAGCAGCAACAGCCGCCCCATCATCCCTTGCATTATGATGCCCCTCCTGACCTGGAAACTCCGCAAGCTATGCCTGCTGCGTCGCGGTATACGGCAATGCTCCGTTACCTGTCACGCGATGTCAATTAAAACTACGAAATCAGTTTATTTTTGCATTTTCAATCCATTATTTATGTGATCTCATAGATATGAAACGCCAAAAATACGCTGCCTGGTAGATAAATAAACTACTCCATAAGAACACGCCCTC
>Ga0209952_1000916_pt1 | contig 28804 bp, 50 predicted proteins | sample ThiBiot_750_biof_2_FD_183951 | JGI IMG/M metagenome (GOLD analysis project Ga0209952, IMG submission 183951) | Wastewater bioreactor microbial communities from Cape Town, South Africa - Thiocy_cont_750_biof (SPAdes) | ecosystem: Engineered > Bioreactor > Thiocyanate-remediating >...
CAATTAATAATAATACCTGCTGAAAGTGATGGAATTAAAAAATGAATACTTCGATCGATACTAGTTGATTGATTATTCATAATTAAAATTGCAAAAAACTTTTTAGATTTATAAATATTGAAAAATCGAACGAAAAATTCTTCTTCAACTGAATATTAGAAAGACACGAGCCTTCTAATCGTCTTATAAACTAGACAAAGAAATCTTCTCGTATATTCCGACGACGCGCGCGCGATTTTCTTTCTTTGTTCGAAAAACAAACAAACAAACAAAACATAGCCAAGTCAGATGGTTTTTCACATGAATATGTTCATAATGAGTCATTCAGACAGATGATTTTCAATTTCAAAACGAATCTCGTCGAAAACGTAATGTTTCCCAAGCTGCATTATCAGCCATGGATATATTCGGCGGATTAGTTCGATCTGGAGTATTGAGTTTAATCTATTCCAATTGAAACATTTCGACTTTTTTTTTGAAAACAAATATAATGATTTACTTGTTGAAGAGTATATGGCATTGATAGATTTTTTATTGAAACATAATGAGCATAGGGAAGTTCCCAAATAGGACGCCATTGTCCACGTGAAATAGTGGAAATATTTGGCCACGGTCCATTGACAAGCCAAGCATCGCAACGATAGAAATTTTTATCATAGGGAACTGTATAACCGAGATTATATCGTGCCGTATATTCGAAGCCGACTAATAATCTATTGTCGAGAAGAGAAAATAGATCGTCACCTTGATTCCAGGCCATTTGAAAAGCTTCGGCATAACTGCCCAAACCGAGTTGAGTATGACCTTGATCTCGACCAGATTCAGATGATTGACCTTGTGGATTAATTGAACCAGTTAAATTTGCACATGATGAATTACTAACAAGACTTTTGCCATATTCATACATCGTTCGATTATTAAGAAAAATACCAAATGCAATAATAGATTTTTCTCCTCCTGAACCCCAATTTGCTTCACTATGAATTTACGGTGATCAAAAATTGATGTTCGTCGACTTCAGTTTCATACTTACAATGGATATTTCTGTTCAGGCGACGGAGTAGTTTGACTAGCAGGTGGATAGAAAATATTCAAAATCATATTTTCAAATTTCGAAATACTTTCAGGAGACCATCCAGAATAAGTATAACGTATGATTTCAGCTGCATTAACCAATTGTGTGCCCGATAAAGAAGCAGCTAATTGTGCATCTGTGCCTGAAAACAAAACCTCAAACATGAATTCAATTTAAATATTCCATTCAATTTACCATTGATAATTGTCAATGTATTAGCCCATCCTTCGAGAATTTTCGTTGATAGAGCTGCATATGACTCATTACCAGTAATCGAATACATCAATGCCAATTGTAGTGCAGCAACAGAATCATGTCCGAGATTATAAGTACCATTATTTATTCGAGGAAAATATGCTTCTCGAGTAACAACTGAATTTGGACCTCGAATAGTATAATTAAGTTGTGAATGGTAATCTGCAGAGAATGATTGGAATGCTTCATACCATGGTTGCTTTTTGGCAGCAACCATATCTTTCATACGTTGTAAATCAGTATTTGTATGCAATAATCCCGGATGAATGAATTCACCGAAATTCTTGTCAACGATCAGTAGAAATATGAATAACCAAATATTTGTGCTCGACATTTTGTAAAAATTGAAAAAAATGAAAAATAACTTGATGTCGCTATCTCGATTGTACCTTGCTTATTTTTAGCGATAAGATACGTACTTTTGAAAGGCGCCTATATCATATTAATGGCTAGTGAAAATCAAATTTGTACGATACATGTGATTGTACGTACAGAAACCTTTGAAATCTCACGAACTCTCTACAATCAACTTGTAGAATATTCATCGAAATCGAATGTATTTCCTTCTCTATCGGAACAGGAACATTCAATTTACTTCGACATTGATCCAAATATTTTTAATGCCTATCTTCTCTATATTCAATCAGGTTATTTTATTCGACCAGAACATCTTTCTCAAAAAGAGTTAATCGATGGACTGCGCCAATGCAGTGCGCCTTTAAATTTAATTCATCATTATGAATCTTCAGATCTTTTCTCGGTACTTTCGTCACAAAAATACGCATCATATTTCACAAAGCAAAATCTGTCAAATCTTTTGATTCTAACAGGATTATTTATTAGCACGTGTATGTTAACAATTGATTTGTATCGACAGATATTAATTTTAAATAAGAATTCATATGAAGAACAACGATTTCAAATCTTCATTATACTGATGTATGTTGTTGATAGTATATTATTTGTATATTCATGTCTAGATGGAATCTTTAATTTTATATCGAATCGAAATGAACGAAACAAACACATTCATTGTCTAGTTGATATGATTTCTTGTTTGGGTATTCTATGTTATTTTACTATACAACAACCAATGACTCATGTTTATTTCTTATGGATATTTACTCATTTGTGTCGTTCATTTCGTTTATTACAAATGGGCTGTCGTTTAATCGACATTCAATATTGTATATATGCTCTATTTTCATGTGTTCTAACATTTATTCAAACAATAACAGGACTTTTCTGGATACTTCTTTTGTCAGGTTCAATATTATATACAATCGATATAATCGAACAAAATCAACAGTATGCTACAATGCAATCCACAGTTTTATCTGCATATGAAACGTTATATACGATTGGTTATCGAAATAATGCTCCGAATGGCTATGCGACACGTATATGGGCAATTATTAGTCTTTATTTTTTGTCACCATTGATTCAATTACTTCTATGGTGGTTTCAAACAAGAGTAACAATCGAATGGAAAAAAAAGCGAACACTTCAATAGTTTTTTTTTTATTGCGAAATATAACTATCTACGAATAAGCATTGGTTTTCAATGATGAACTTCGAAGTATTTTCAATTTTCGTTGAAAATCCGAACGTAAATTTCGTTCGAATGCTGTACCAGGTCCACATATTTTATGCATAATATCCAATGAATTCGGTATCGTATCACCGAAGATAGCATCATTCGATGACATTTGTTTTCGTGGTTCATCTAAATGTGTTTTTAATTCATTATTTTGTTTTTGTTTTGTTCGTTCATTTTTCGTCTTCAGCATATGCATTGTTAAACGACTGTTACTCGTACTTTTTGCACGTGGTAGTCTCGCTGATATTTCGCGAATTAATGCTTCTTGTGTAGTTGCAGCATTGTTATTATTCTCAGTCGATAATGCTGAACGTAGTTGTGAACGAACACGATGGCAGGAATGTGCGCTACTAACTGATCGTTTTGATGATGAAATTGATAGCGGACTTGCTGCACAACGTTCGTTGATAGATGAGAGTACATTTTCACGAATGATTGCTGATTGACGTAATTGAACACTTAACGGTGATTGAGTTTTCGATGCGAGAGTAATATGAGGAAATTTTTGTGTTGTATTAGTTATATTTGTTTGATTTAAAGTTGACTAAAAAAAGAAAATATTTCGATTGATTTAATTGAAGAAATCGTTGAAATTTTAATTAGAAAATTTACATTGATGCCATAGAAATGTCAAGGAGGTCGCCTAAGTAGTTTCTCTTACCTGGCTTGTTCTTGGCGAACGTTTTGTTTGATATTGTTGTTGATTAGCAAATGATGATTCAGCATAGCTACAATGATGTTTCATAGATTCTTTGAAATCATTGAAACATTCCGACGATGATTGAACATTTTCAGTTGGAACACGATGCGATTGAGTTTCAACAACTTCTTCATCGGATACTTTCGATAATTGATCATAATTCATTGACTTATCTTTTTCAGATATCGCTGCAGTTTTTCTTATTTGATAAATTTCATTTAATAATAATTCATCTTCTAATTTCATTGAATTTAAATCGATTTGTTCGATGACTTTACTTTTTCCTGTTGATGGGCGTTGTTTTCGTTTTGCTTGTGACATCATCAACATATCCGTCCAATGTACATAAATAGGTGAATATGTAACAATTCGATTCCATTGTCCTTCAGCAAATGGACTCAATTGAACAGTCGATATCGTATCACGATAATTATTGATAAAATTCATGATTTCCTTTCTGAATTCGTTCAAAAAAGTTCAAGCTAAAAAAATCTCGTCTACTTTTTTTCCCTTCTGTCTCAAGCGGCGACAGCGTTGCTATTGCTTCTGTAAAAGTTACACTTCACTCTTTCTCCCTCTCTCTCTCTCTTTCTCGTAGCTGTACCACTTGGATATAGAAAAAAAAATTTCTCTTTCGTTGCCTCCAGCCACACTCACTTGAATTCTGTTTTTAAATAAATACGAAACAATTGATGTAACGACACATCATAATGCACATGCGAAGGTGAATAGATGCGAGAAAAGAAAAAAACAGAAAAAAGAAATCAAAATATAGGAAATATTCTTATTTATCTTTATTCAATCGTGAAAACATACAGAAAACACACACGAATTTAACTACAAAAGAAAACAAAAAAGAAAAGAATCTTAACACTGTATGAAAATTAATTTTCATCGTTTTTTATTTTCATCCTGTTGAAATTGATGTGCAGACGTACTACGATTGCCAACTTTTAGCAAAAACGGTACTGATTGTTGCTGTTGAACAGCCGTTCTCGGTGTTGCTACATGGGTAATAAATTCTTCATCGTTGTTGTCTTTTCGTTTATTTAAGCTCGTTACGGACGATGTTGACGTATCGAGTGCATTCGAATTGGCTGATGTCACCATTGACTTTCTCAATTCTCGTGTTTTATGCTTGTAAAAATACAGATCACGTTCTAGATCTTTGATTTGAGTCGTTGACTCTTGTAATTGTGAAAGTAGAAGTTGTTTTTCTTCTTCATGTGTTTGCTGAATCGATGTCAAACGTCGATCATAATCAATATTGACTGTTTGCAGACGTGATTGTAATTCTTGAACTGTATTGGCTTGTTCGGTGAGTTGAGATTGTATGTCATCGAAATGACGGCGAGATTTTTGATCTTGTTCTTTGAGATCGATGACTTTTTCGAATAATTTTCGACAGAGTTCTTTCGATTCGTTTTCATTCAATTGACTGATTTTAAAGAGCGGAGAATCTGAACCCTAGAAAACGAAGATCGTGGCTTTTTTCTTTCGATTTTGTTTTGTTTTTACTTGGCTCGAACGAATCGATTGTTGAACATCTCGTTCACGTTTTGTGATAAGATTATTCTGATAATCGATCGCTAAATCAATTGCTTCGATAGCTTCATCGATTTCGATTAAACGTCGTTCTTCATTCGGATTCAAAACACAATCTTGTTGTTCCAAACGTTCGGTGAATAAACGTTTTTGTTTGAGCAATTGTTCACGAATATTCTGATGATTTGGTGTTTGTCTATCGACACTTTTCAATTTCTCATTGATCGATTTCAAACTCTGAAAAAATTCGAAGAATAAAACTCGAGAAAATGATTTGTCTTTTTTTCACAAACTTTATTTAAAACTTGACTTGTTCGAACTTTTTTCGCTTCTAATTCAGTTCGTTCATTTAACAATAATTCTCTTTTCTGAATTAATTCTTCACGTTTTCGAATGTCATCTCGAAGAATATCTAATTCTTTTCTTTCGTTAACTAATTTCTCCATTTCAACATCGAAATTATTGACTGTATTCTCTTGATTGGGTGCTCCGCGTAGTTTTCGTTGTGCTGCAACAAGTCCCTCAGTTTTAAGCTTGAGAATTTTCTGTTGTTGCTCGTTTTGTACGGTCAATTCTTGAATACGTTGTTGTTCACGAATGAGATCTTGTTCGAACTTATTTTTCAAATCTGTTTCTTCACGAATACGTTTCTGTGCTGTTTCATATTGTTGTTTCATTCGAAAGAGAGCTGCTTGCAGATCGGATATTCTAGTAAAATTTGATTTTCAATTTAAAACAAAACTACGAATCTTTCAAAATGATCAATATTACCGTTTCTCCGTATTGCCGGACAGTTTCGACATTAATTCGCGATATTGTTTTTCCTTTTGTTGAAGAGATTCAAGACGTGTTTTGGCCATATCACATTTCTTACGATATTCACTATAGAAACGAAAATTACAACAAAATGAAATGAGAATGGAAGGAATTGAATACGTTTCTAATTTGGATTTTTCAGTTGTACTTTTTGCAGCGATTTGTTGCATTGCCTTTTGAAGGTCTGTATATTCGTGTTTAGCCTTTTCGACTTCCTATGAAAATGGATTTTGGTTCGTCCGATCGATTTTCGAAAATGAAAATTACTTTTTCTAATAATTTGATATGTTGTTCGTATTGATCATTTGTTTCTTTCACATCTTTTGTCGATGCATAAACACTTTTAATCAATTGTTCTTTTAATCTAACGAAAAGAATTTTATTAAAACTCGACAAAAAAATAAATAAATGAGAAGTTACTGAATATTAATGCTCAGATCTTGAGCTTTGCTTTCGGCTTCTCTAACTTTTCGTGTTGCTTCTTCGATTAATTTTTGTTTATTTAATGTTGATTCAGTTAATGTTTGAAGAACATCGTCTTGCTCGAGAATACTTGGCGTACGTCGATTCTTTCGAAGACGATAGGTACCATGTCGAACAAATTTCCTAAATTCAAATTCGATTTACTTCTCAGTTCGTGATTCACAAACTTGTCATCAGCAGTTTTCTCTTCGTTCGATCGTAAATCTAATTCTTCGATTTCTTCTTGTGAATGAGCTAACGCAAGTGATCGACTATGAAATCGTTCGACGACATAATCCACATCGATTGCAGCTGGACTAGAATGTATTGTTCGTGGTTGAATTGATTGTTCCTGAAAAATCAACAAGAATCGAGTCGGCTCTTTTCTTTTTCGACGAAATTTTAAAAATGAAAAAGTCATTCAGTGCAATTCATCTGTGTCAACTATCAACTCGTCTATGTAATTTATATGTACTTGCAAATATTGTTTGAAAAATAACTGAAAAAGTCAATTGATTTTCACTTTCGATTTTGAGCGTGATCGAAATGAAATCTATTTACCTTTCGTTGTACACCGCCAAAATGAGGCGCTGATTTCGTTCGATCGGGCAGAGATTTTTTCATATGATAATTACTCTCATCCAATGCCAAACGCATGCGATTCAATTCATCATCCTGAATATATCAATTGATTAGTTTTTGTCTTTTGTCAGTAAAATGAACAACTTACTTTCTCTTTTAATTGTTCTTGTAAACGATCGAGTGTTGACTCTCGTTTGACACGCATTTGAGATTCTGAACGTAGTTCATCTTTAGCTGAATGCAGAGCATTTTCTAAGTTCGTCACTCGAGATGTAAATATATCGTTGTAGAAATCTTCGGCACTTTCCTAAACAGAAACGATTCAATTTCTCGTTTCATTCGTTTTGTTTTTTACATTCGAAAATGAATTCATCCAAGTTTGAATTAAATGTTTTTGTTCATCAGTCAAATCATCACATTCATTTAATTGTTGAAAACAAACAAAAGCTGCTTGAATCAAACGACGTGAATGATCATTATTACTGTTGAATGCACTGAAAAATCAATATCGAATCTTATTTTCAAAAATAAAATCTATCCACGTACGTTGATCGTCGACTGTTTACCGATTGTCCATCACGAGATATAATCGTTCGTTGCCGTTCTAATTCTTCTCGTAAGTACTAAAATAAAACAAAACTCAATTTATTGAAATTGAAAATTAGAATTTTCAGTATCATTTTACGGTTATTTCACTTTGCATTTCAATAAAACGTTGAGCATTTGGATCAACATTTTTTATTGGTTTATTTCGAATTTGACTTGCCTAACAGAGAAATAAATCGATATTAAATTCAATGATTATCATCGATCTCCTACTCGATGTGCATATTTTAAAGCATTTAAAGATTCATCAAGATCAGCAGTACATGGACTCACACCTGACATAAAAACATTCAAAATTAGACGATTTTGTTTATCAAGAAACTAGTGAAGATTTTGTTTTTACATGTGATCATCAATGTTTTGGCATTTCCACCAAGAGAATCTTTTAAAAGACGAGTAATTTTTGCATCACGATAAGGTATATGACCACCGGCACGTTTTTTTGGATCGGATAAGGCACTGACAACGTTGCCCAATGCCAACAAACCCGAATTGATACGTATAGATTCTTGAAAACGTTCACCTGTGTTTTGCGTACGTGCAACACGTTCTGAACCCGCTAAATCAACGAAATGAAGTTTAGCTGACAGATAACTTTCTATAATAAAAATCAATAGAAGATTGTGTCTTCGTTGTTTTATTCTTCGAACCATCGAATGTTGATTGTACTGGCTTAACTAGCGCATCGAATGATGCTTGCACATGATTTGCATTTGTATCACGAAGGCGTTGCTCTAAAATTCCCGAGAATTCATTTTTTTGTTTTTGAATAGTCAACATAGATTTCATTTACCAATATAGAGAGTAAATATGGCGTGTGATCGAGATGATTCATCATTCATTTGCGTTGCACCTGTATGTCGAACATTCGAACCTTTCTTCAGTAGACTAACAACATCGTCGATCGAATGACATGTATGTTCACTTGCACCGATAACAACTAGTGTTTTTTTTTGGGTAAAAAGAAAAAGAATTATTTTCGAATGAATATATTTGCCATTCGTTACCAGTATTGCCAGCAGCATCATCTCGAACATCCAGATCTTTATCATTGACATCCAATAAATCGATAATATCATCTTTATAGATTTCTAAATATGATGCTGATATTGTTATTTGACTATCTTTTCGATTCTAAAATAACATTTTTTTAAAAAACTAAATTCTTTTTTTTTTCAACAAACTTGAATCGTATCAAAAATTGTTTTGACTGAACGTGGTACAATGCCATAATCTTTCTCGCCAATCGATAGAATATTTCCACCTGTCATCGTATACGTCTTTCCTGAACCCTATTCGAACAAAAACAAATTCATTGAACATCTCAATTCGTTCCTACCGTTTGACCATATGCAAATATTGTTACATTATATCCGTCGAAAACATTCGCAAGCATTGGTTCAACACTTGTTCGATATAATTCTTCCTGAAAACGAACTTATTTCCTATCGATAAATGGTAAACTCTCGTTTACTTGTAATGTTTTGGGTCCAAAAACGAAATCATATTTAAATGTTCGTCGATCACCTAGGACAATTTGATTTGTTTGAGGATGAATAGCTACACAACTTTTTTGCTCATGACCCTTTTCACGTTGTAGAAAAGGTCGAACCTGAAAGACAAACAAAATCATACAAATAAATGACAATGAGTTCAGCTTTTGGTTTTTTCAACTTACACGAACGGCGACTTTAACACGAAATTCAGATTCGTTTGCAAGCATTTTTAGATCATCTACAAGTTTATTCAAATAGAAGAAAAAAAAACGAACTTCGATTTGTTAATCAATTAGAAGAAAATTTATTAAATCAAGACAAAAATTTTTTTTATTCAGTTTTCATCATTGACCAGCCTCGTATTTCTGTAATTTTTCTTTCAATGCCTCATTTTCTCGTTGTAATTCTTCGAATTTTTCATTAGCAGCGAGAAGTTCGTTTTTTAATGATTCGATTTCAGCCGAATCCGGACCACTAGCTCCCATAAAACGACGAACAAATTCAGCTGCATTATTCGGTTTTTCGGCTTCTTCATAAAGAGCAACTAACGCTCCTAGAGAAAAGAAAATAAATAATTCTACGGTTTTTTTCCTTTGGATTTGTTTTTCACGAACGTGTAATCGCATCGACAACGCCGCCTTTTTCAAGATAACGACGAAATTCTTCTCGTTTCGATTCATTTGGTCGATAATTTGAGGTCATTTTTGATAAATCTATTCAATGTAAACAACACTTAGAAAAAGAATTTCTTTCCAATTGACAAGTATTCAGTTTAGATGTTGCCTAGCAACTACATCTATATGACTCATACGAGAAAAGTATCACGTTAATGCACTGAGAAATTTTTTCGAATGAAATTTGAATGAAAAATTCGAGAAAATAATTGCAGTTCGAAGTTTTTTCGTGAGTTTTATTTCGAATTTTGAACGTTTGGAAAAGATTTTTATTGAACTCGATCCATAATTTACCAAAACTTAACTAATCAATAACTGATATTTCGGACTTCCTGATTTCGAATATTATCTTCAGCAAAATTGAAAACAAAAACAAATCGATTTTCGTTTTAGATTTAAAATCTCGTTTTTTTTTCTTTGCCTTTTTGTATGATAATAATGAAGTTTGTGCGATGAACGATCCATCTCCTGATCTAATCAAAGATGCAAGAATTCATCAAGAATTAAATTCAAGTCATCTATCCTACGAAGAACTTTTTCGACGTCTAAATAAAAATCAAGATGGACACATTGAAGTCGACGAATTAATTAATTTATTAGAAAAAGTCGGAGTAGAAACTTCATCAAAAAAACGTTGGACAATCGCACGTGTAAGCGAACAATTCACACTTAACTCGATTGAATCTACAGATTTCAAATCTTGTTTAGCGTATTATCGATCAGGCCGGTGGATTACCGAACGCATCGGCTATTACATTCAAACAATTTGCTAATTATGTGTTAAAACAAGAGAAAAAATTGTGTCTTGTTTTTCGAAAACTAGATGCGAGTCATCAAGGAAAATTTGATGCAACAGATCTAGTTTATTACTTTAAAAAACTTGGCATTGTGCTTGATTTCGACGAAGCAGAACGATTAGTAGAAAAGTAGAGAACGAAAAGTTTATTGTTAATTGATAGAGAAAAACAAAAGCTGAAATCATTTCTAGAATGGATCGAAATAATTCTTTAGAAATATCCTATGACGAATGGCGTTCCTTTTTTATGGTTTATCCAGCCATACTTGAAAGTATAACAGGAGATCCCAATGAAATGCTTCGGTATTGGCGTGGAGCATCTGTTAGTAGATCAAAGAAATAAATAAACAAATCGTACCTTTCACTAGTTTCATTTATTTTATTGTGCAGCATGTTGATCTTGGTGAATCCCTGTATCCTACTCCCGATGATGAAGAAACGGATGGTAAACATTGGTGGAAAAATCTTGTTGCTGGTGGCTGTGCTGGTGCAGTCTCTCGAACATGTACTGCACCGTTTGATCGTCTAAAAATCATTATGCAGGTATAGAAAACTTGAAGCCAAGATTTTGCACGTCTGCAATACCTTTTTCACCCGCTAAGATTATGAAAGATCGGTGATTATTGTTAGGTTTCTTAGTATTTGGGTTCGAGGCGTCAAATGTCTGTGATAAATGGCTATCGATATCTAATCAAAGAAGGTGGCTACACGAGTCTATGGCGTGGCAATGGAATGAACGTGGCCAAAATCATTCCGGAAACTGCACTTCGATTTGCATTCTTCGAAGAAGTATGAAAAGATATTTGCTTTCTTTTAAAGTTTACTTATTATTTCGTGTTTAGACAAAAAAAGTACTGAAAAACATGCAAAATAAAGATCCGGAGACTGAAACTACGATAGGCGAACGGTTTGTTTCGGGAGCTGTTGCTGGTTTTCTTTCTCAAACAGCAGTTTATCCGTTAGACGTAAAGAAAAATAGACAAATTTCAATATTCTCTTCTCTTATTTCGACATTCAGGTTTTAAAAGTTCGTTTTGCTCTAAGACGAACAGGCGAATTTTCACATTGGACCGACGCTGTCAAACGTATTTATAAAATCGAAGGTCCCAAAGCTTTTTGGCGTGGTTATGTTCTCAATCAAATTGGTATTGTTCCTTATGCTGGTTTTGATTTAGCTTGTTATGAAGTACTTTCGAATTGCTTTTTAAAAAAAAACACAAACAAATTTCTCGTTTTCATAGAGTTTAAAACGTTTATATATCAAAAAGAATAATAATCGTGAACCACCAATTTATATTGTTCTGAGTTGTGGTGCTATTTCTTCATTCATGGGTCAGATGGTTACCTATCCAATATCATTATTACGTATACGTCGACAAGGACAAATCGTTCCCTTACCACATATGGATCAAAGCAAAGCACATCCATTGCTACCTATACCGAAAATGATCAACGATATTTGGACTAACGAAGGAATTGTCGGTTTCTATCGTGGTCTTGTACCTAATTTGTTAAAAGTTATTCCAGCTGTTTCAATATCATATTTAGTCTATGAGACAATTATAAAAAAGCTTTCAAATGAAAAACAGTAGTAATGGTCTTTCGTAGTCTTCTTTTCTTGTTTCTAATAGGTTAATTACTATTGTGTATTGAACAGTGTGTGTGTTTGTTTTCCTACACTTTTCCCTCCCTTGTTCTCTCTCTCTCTTTCTTTTTTTCTTTTTCGTTGTTGTCAAACAGTTATTTATTTTTTTACGAGGTTAAAAAGATGATATGTTTACAAATCAAGTCGAAGTACATACGTTAGAGTAATACGTTCATTTGCAGATGATCTATCGCAAAGACTTGTTGAATTTATTGAAAAAAAATCTTTGCCAATTGAATTTCATTTCAATTCGTTATGCACGACCTTTTAAAAAGAAATGGGTAGGATGAGATATTTGCTCTCATAAATTCAAAAAAAACCAAATCTATTCAGATGTTTTCGTCACATCATGGTTCACATTCGAATGAACTTGCACTAGAATATTTCGATTTTGCTTATCCATTGATATTTCATCGACATTGGCCATCGATACGTCTTGCTCTACTTAGTTTACCTAAGCCAGTTGCATTGATTAATCCGTATTCATTATCGAAAGAATCTGTTCAAGAACAACTTCGTGAACGGAGTGCCATCGAAATGTTAAGATTTGATGATGAAATTTTACGAAAAGATTTTGCTTTGATTCAAGAACAAATCGCTGAAAGTGATCATCAATATGGAGTCAAGAAATTATTAGAACAGAAAGAACATCGACGATTATTAGGTACGAGTGATTTAGCTAATGAACAAGAAGAATTCTATGATAATGAAGACGATAATGATATAATCGATGAAGACGAAGATCTCAATAGATTTAATCAACCAGAACCAGTGAAAAGTTTAGATGAAATTTATAAACAAGCACTTGAACAACAAGCTCAATCAGTAGTCAAAGGAAATACAATTCCGATTGTTGATGAACATCCACAACGAGATTACACAAGAATACCTCCATCTTGGCATGTTTATACATTTCCACGGAGTAATATGTCGAGATTTTCACCGGCTAAAACCGATGAATCAAGACTATTGGGTAAAACAAAAAGCAAATTTCATTTTTTTTGCTTATTTTACGAGAAATGTTTCGAATCAACTTATTGTTTAGTTTAGACTATTACTGTATGGATGGAGCTTGTGTTCTTCCGGTTCTCGCTCTCGATGTTCAACCGTTTCATTCTGTTTTGGATGTATGTTCAGCACCGGGTGGAAAAGCTTTGAATATCTTTCACAATTGTCCCTATAGTAAACTAATGATTTTATTTCAGTTTTCACAATAAAAAGATTTCTTGTTTCTCTAGTTCAATTGACATGTAATGATGTTGATAACATACGTTCAAAACGTTTAACTGATGTCTTCTCTCAAACAATACCAAAAAATGTATTGGCTAAACATGTTAAATTTGTCAAAGGTGATGGATGTCTATTCGGTCAATATCAACCAGCTAGTTTCGATCGAGTAAATCGATTTTTTTATTATTTTGTTTCTTTATACGATACAACGATAGGTTCTTGTCGATGTACCATGCACAAGTGATCGACATGCATTAATGACAGCGTTTAATATCTTTTCAAAAAAACGAATCGAAGAACGTGTCGAACTGCCAGCATATCAACAAAAACTACTCGAATCTGCGATTCGAGCATGTAAACCAGGTGGTATCGTCGTTTATTCAACATGTACATTAGCACCTGCACAAAATGAAGGTGTTGTCGAACGAGCTATTGAAAATCTTGCAACACCATTATCAAATAAAAAACAACGTGGTTACAAAGGTTCTGCGCCGATACAATGTGAAATTGTTTCAACAAAATCATTAGAAAAACATTATGCATATTTCTTTAATTTTCATAGCAAAACACCGTACGGCAGTCTTGTTTTGCCGCATATTTCGAATAATTTCGGTCCGTTATATTTCTGTAAAATCCGAAGGATCAATTAGATAGAAAACAATAAGACTAAAAGCAAATGATTATCCTTGAACTATAAACGATTTTTTTCTTTCTAAAAAAGATTTATTTATCTAGATGGTTGATAATTAATCGAATAGCATGAAGATAATATCAACTTGATGTACTTGTAAGAGAGCAATTGCATGCATTCAATCTTCATAGGTCTTCTCGACAAGAAATTGTTTGTTTAGTCACATTCATCAAACATTTACATGGCCATTACTAATCACAGCATGAAAGAAAATGTCGACCTTCTGTTCAATATGATATATATGTTGATCGAGAAGATCAATAGAGTTAAATGATGCAAGACAATAAAATCGATGATAAAGAAATGTTTTGAACTTTTACAACGATATCGAACACCTGTTCGAATACATTCACTTATCTTATCTATATTCGATTCAATTCGATACATAAAAAACTATTATTTTCACTTGTACGAATTAATTTAATAATCTAATCGAATTATTTTATAAGGGAAAGAAAGGAAAACGAGAAGGCAATGTAAGCTTAGTGATATTTAACATAAGCGATTAAGCTGAGACTTTCAACGGATTAGATCAATCCTCGTATGAGTAAATATTTTATCACAAAACTCTTTCGTCGTCACTCGAGATAATCTCGAACGATTTAATACCAATTATAATAATAAATATGTTAATGATTTATTGACTCGTTCGAAACAAGTTTCTAACGATATAGTCTGTAGTTTTTCTTTCTATCCATCCATCCACTCACTTGCTATTCTTTTTTTTCGTACATTTTGACAAGAATAATGATTGATTGAAGGTCACATACTACTTCAGCACTTGATATTATTTTATTTTTATGACTCTTTATTATTCGATGACATAATCAAAATGTTGTATGTAGAAAAAAAACGAATATAATGTTATTTATCTTCTCATTTCGTCAATGAGCTAGTCGCTTGATCGCTTGTCTGGCAAAAAAAGAAAAATTTTAGTGTCAGTTGACCTTTGAATACTCAAAAGACATCAAATAACATCGAGACATACGAAACCAACAAATTGCCAATTCTTCTACATTAGGTTTTGTTTCTATTCATTGGAAGATATCTAATACGTCACAAAGCTCAATATCTTTGTCAAGGATCTATTTGTACAAGCATATTCAAGGTTAAACTCGCTAATAACCGAAAATCGATTAGATTGGATAGAGAATAAATATATCGATCAACTTTTCCTTTCTTTTTTTGACAAACATGATTCTTCATTTATGACATTTGAGCACAAACCAGGTTTAGTTTTCTTTCTTTTTTGTTGAATTTTATTGATGCTTCATTTTTTTTTCTTCGACATTGAAATAGGAGACAAGGTTTTTATGAAAATTAATTTTTGTTTTATTGGAGTCGATGTCTTTCATCACTTTTTCTTATTCTCTTCGTTTTCATACTGTTTTTTAATGTTGACAAACGCGCTTTGCTTCTTGTCGGATATCTGAAACTTTAAATGGATGTGCGATTTTAACCTTTGTTTGAAGGCAAAAACGAAACTTCGAAAATTTTTCGTTTTTTCTTTATTTTGAAAGAATATTTTCTTCTGTTTGTCAACTTTTATTAGCGAAAAAAAAATTCAAGTGCTTCTTATATGATCATTATGTTGTTTTTTTTTAGCTTCAAAAAAAGTCGTTTTCTTTCTCTCTTTCTCAGTCTCTCTACTCGAGTATTATTATTGTCTCAATAAACGTGATTTCATTTATAGCGAGTTGATCTATTTAACGAAAGATTAAGATCGTACGACTTAGTTTTATTTCGGTGTTTATTTAATCAAATCTACCGCTTGTCATTCGACATCGCTGTCCTTTGTTGATTGAATAGCTCGTTCGGCACTTTCTATCTCTCCATTTTATGTTTGTACACGCATGTGTTCTCCGGGAAAATGTTTTGTTACATCATCTAACAACGGTAAAATCATCGAATGAAGGTCGATTTTCAAAGTCGATTTAATGTTTACTGAAAACGACGTGTAGAAACAAAAACAAACTTAAGCTTTATGTCTTTAGACATAAACTAGCTCAGTGGTAATCTCTTGTGGCGCGTCACTCTTTTATTTATATGGTAGTCATTATATTGTTCTGCATTCCGTATGTGTTGTTCTATACATCTTTCCTTCTCTGTACAGAGAACGGGAAAGTGAAGAGAGTGATGGCAGAACGGAGTAGAAGTGGTGGCAATAGTGTTATAGTCTTTTCTTTCTCTCTCTCTCTTCTCCTCCATTTCTCTCTTCTCTTCTCTTCTCGCGCTAATCGAGACACCGATTTTACCCCCGTTTACATATATAGCGTATACTATGTGCGTATTTGTTGTTTATTGTTCGAATTACTACAACGTCATTAACAAACAGTAAGTGAAAATTTTTAATCGAGCTTCTTGTACTTTTATTTTCTTTTAACAAGAAAAAGGCAAGAGAATTGAACAAAGTTGACAGTATTAATCAGAACAATTGCTCCAGAGAGGAACGAGCGAAAGAGAGAGAGAGAGAGAAAAAGAAAGTAGCCTTGTCGTTTAGCACATAATGAAATTTACATAACCATCATCATTTTCTATTCTGATCGGTACCGAACAAATACTCGAATTATAAATATAGTTTGATTCATTTCTTTTCTTTTACTTCAACACCCTCGTACTCTTCTTATATCATCAAATGATGAGCAAATGTCCTTCAATGATTATCTTTCAAGATCAAATATCACTTTCAAGAAGAAGAAGAAACAACTCTCGTTTTCACATAACAGACTGTATAAATATTTCTCAAAATCTAATACTGAGAATAAGAGATGCCTTCGAGTTATTATTTGTATATTTATTTACGTAAGAAAAAGGAGAACAATCGATCTGTTTAGTCTAAACAAAATGAGACGAGCTACTATTCATGACAAGTTATTCTTCTTTTGTCAAATTCAATTGATTTCGAATCTTTCTTCATTGCTGACATTCGAAAGAGAAGTGATAAGTGATATTCTAATTGAAATCGATTGTTTCCATATTTTTCTTTCTTTGTTTTTTTGTTATCATGGTAGCATCTGTTCGTAGGAAAAAAATACATATACATGAGATATCCATTTGGTTTTGCTTTTCAGAGGAAAAAAAATGCAATTAGCTGTAGCACTCTTTAACAATGATGTTGATGATGAAGACGAATTAGAATTTCGTAAAGGTGATATTTTAACTGTTTTAATCGAGAATCCCAATGGTTTAAATGGTTGGTGGTTATGTGAACGTAAAGGTAAATGTGGTCTATGTCCTGGAAATCGATTGAAACTTATCTCGACTACTCAATCGAACGAACCGAATCGTTCGTCTTCTTCGCTATCAACAATATCAGTAAGTTTGATAGTCAAAAAAGACAAACACGAACCTATTTATCAACTAATTACTTTGCTCTGTTCATCAGATGTACGACAGTTTATCGAATGATTATGATATTCCGATCACAGCAACATCAATATCCACCAATCATGATTATGATATACCACAACCATCAGGTAAGAAACATCAAATATGCACAGCTGTGACAAGAGAAGGGAAAAAAAGCAATCGATTGTCTTTAAATTCAAAGTCATTGTCAAGAAATTTAAATTTCTTTGTTTTCTTTTCGATAGATTTCATCTCGAATTCAAATCCACCTGTTAGCAATGATTCTTCACCTGAATCGTCATCGCGTTCGTCTGGTATTTATTCTGGAGTTGATCTACGTCTATCAGACGTCTCATCATCATCATCTTCTTCTTCTTCGACAACAAGCGAATTTCACACATCTATTCTAAATAATAATAACAATCAAATACGTTTACTATCATCAAGTAAGTTTGACTTTCTTCGGTCATGACCTTCACACATTGGCATCTGCTTATCCTGATTATTATCGAGTAGGCGCTCGTACATTAATTAAAATAAACATAGCATAGCGTGTACGCACATATATTTATATATTTACGATGCTTCAAATCGTGCTTTTTTGTCTCTCTCTCTCTATAAGCACATCTGTATTTATGTCTGTTACAAAAGAAAACGCCAAAATAGAACAATTGATGACAATTTCAGTGGACTCTTCCCCGTTTCTTTTGTGGAAACAAAAAATAATCTTCATATAGAGAAGTTACATAAAAAAAACTAAATGATGTAAGAGTATCGAACATAAGGCACGTCTAGTTCATGTTATTCTCGTTAGTCACGTATCATTGATTGGTAACTTGTTATCTCAACTCGTTGGTTTTTTTTCTCTATTTGCCCTCTAGCTGAAATCGATCAATTACAAGAATCATTTCGTAAATTATCCATACGTTCATCAATTCTTGATAAATATCGACAATTATTAACTAAATCAAATATTGAGTCAAATTTTCGTTTATTTATAAACGAATGTCGACTATTTCTTCATGATTATGGTTGTCTTTTGGATCGACATACGTATAAAATCTTTAAAGAGAATTATCTCTATGAATTCGAACAAATCAATCCGTTGAATCATCACTATATGATTCAATTATCAACAAAAATAATTCAATTAATCAAACCAGTTATTGATTTACGTCTCAAACAAAAATCTCATAGTTACTCATCGATACCAATCGATGTTTTTCGAAAATTAAATCTCGAACCAATCGAAGAATTAACAAACGAAAATGAACCGAAGAAAATGACAACATCAGTATCGACAACACAAATCTACGGACATTTTCAAAATAAAAAGCCGACCGTAAATCGTGCACGTTGTTCACAAATTCCAACCTCGAAAACATGTCATTCGAATTTTCTTCTCGACATCAAAAGTGACAATTATGATTATATCGACGATGATTATTCAACAACTGATCCGCTTGTTAAATGTTACCATCGACATATTCGAGAACATATTGCAACAATGTTCGTACGTTATACACATTTAAATCAAATTGTTCCATCGAATGAGCCGAAAATTATTTCGTCGATGATAACCGAAGGCAAAGCGTTGATCGTTGCCGGACATAAACTCGTTTTTGTTCTCGAAACTTTACATGAACATGTTCGACATGCAACTAAAACTCAACAAACATCATTAGTACAATTGACACGACAATTATGTGACGCACTAACGAAATTCATACGAATACTTAAACAATTAACGCAACAAAATACAGCAACGATTCAACATTTTCAATCTGACACACAGACAATTATGAATACTGTTAAGAAAATAAAACAACTTTGTAATTCAGCTTAACATTTTGCCTTTTTTGTTTCGTTTTTTTTTCTTCTTTTTGGTTAACTAGTCAGGTATTGCAAAATCTGAGTTTGAATATATAGATATATATATATAAATACCATTTTCTTATAAATAATAAATAAAGTTTACAAAAAACAGAACAATATTGTCAATGTTAGAAAGAAGATAGTGTATCGATTAGATGTATTCGAGATAATAGCTGAACTGTCAGGTACAGTAACGATTCCATCGTTACCAACAATAGATCTAATCCAATTGACATAGACACTAATTCGAGTATAAACACCGGCATATTCACGTAAATCACATTGATATCCATAGGAAATGATACCAGTTAATATCCAACGACGTTTCGATGGAGAAAAATACATAATTGGACCACCTGAATCGCCTTGACATGTATCTAGTGAAAAACAATTTAAAAAAGATTTCGAAAAAATCCTTGTTTTTTTTTGTTCGACATACATTTTCCTCCACCTTGAACAGAAGCACAGAATTGTAATTGAACATTTCTTATCAATTTGTCACATTTCGGTTCGGTTGCATCGATTGTTTTAAGTATTACTTGTCGAAGATGTATAGGAGATGTAAAATCATTCCAGATGGTTATACCCCAACCGATAACTACTAACGAAGAATTTAATTTCGGATATCGAACTTGTTGAGATTTTGTCACATGAGGTAAACAAATTTTCGCAATATTAATTCCATCGATTGGTATTGGTGTGTCGAGTTTTACTAGTGCAATATCATTTTCTTTGGTTGTATAATTCCATTTCGGATGAATAAGAACTTGAGCAATGATTCCTATTTGTCTCGTCGTACTTATCATTGAATCAGTACCGATTACAACTGAATATGGTAGAGGTTCGTCGGATATCTTAAGAAAGCAATGTGCCGCTGTAAGAATAAATGTTTTTGATATGATTGTTCCACCGCAAATATGTTCATTGTAGGAATTACGTAACGAAACTGCCCAGCTCCAACTTCGATGAGTAACCATTTCACCATCAGCTAAACGAGGATCGATATCGATACTATTCAATGAACATCCGCATGGATTCATTGATTGACATGGAAAAATAATAGCTTGTACGAAAACAAAATTCGAATAATGTAACCAAAGTAAAACTAAATATTGATACTGATTTGTCATGAAAAAGAAAAAGGATTTGTCGTGCTTTTTTTTCAGTTCAATCGAAATATGATAGATATATATTCCACTCGAATTTATACATTTGATGATAAGCAACACTTATACTAACGTCTTTTTTTTGTATCAGTATCGTATTCAGACATTCTTTTTTTTCTTCTTTTCTTTCTGTTCTTTTCTTATGAAAGTTTATTGTCCAGACTCATTCGTTCAAATCATACATTTATGTTTATTATGTAGACATTGATCGATGATCAAGGTAATCGATGTCTTATTTTAATAACAAACTTTGCGAATTCAAATCAATACATAGAACAAAAGAAATTCCAATTAGAAGGCTAAATTATTTGAATAAGAAAGATTGTTTGAGTGTATTTCCATGTATATTACAAATCAAATTTAAAATTCAACATTAGAAAAAGAAGAACAAAAAACAACTAGCGTTCGAATGAATATTCATCGATTGGAATGTATGTGGTAGAAAGTATGCAGTTGAACGTTTAATTTTTCTGTACAATTAAAACATGATCGGATTTGTCATTCTCTAAAAGTACATAACAATTATTTACGCATTTGCTTCGTATAATTTTCAACTTACTATCGAGCAAGATGTTTGTCTCGAATTCAATCTGTCATCGAAGCAAATAAATTGAACCAAAGAGAGAGAGAGAGAAATGCACTTTTTCTTTCTGTTCTTTTTTTATATTGACCTTTTTTTCTTCGCTCGATTTACATCAGTGATAATAGAAGAAAAGAGTTGAAACAACAATTCACCTGTACCCAATCGAAAAAGGTCATCGATCCGATAACCTTTATCAATCAAATAAGAAAACAAAGTTCAATACTGTTGTTTTCATATGTACGAAAAAAAGAAAGTTTTCTTTCGATTTTATTGATATTAAACAATAACAAAGACAAAGAAAGGAAATGTTTTCTAGTAATTTTCACGAGCCATTCGTTCTAATGTTCGAATACGTGTTCGATAACGACTAACATATTCTCTGGCGAGATATTTGAAAATTTCAGCTATGCCTTTATTGTCTTTCTAAACAATGAAGAAAGCAAATGTCATTAAAACAAAAATATTATTATTATTATTTACGGCAGAACAACATTCGAAAAAGCCGAGTTTTCGACTAGTAGCCAATTGTTTGCCTTCTTGAGTTGATACCATTCGATAATTTTCTTTATCGGTTTTATTTGCAACTAAAACTCCTGAAAAACACATTTGTTTAATCGAATCAAATGAACGAATAGTTCCCTACCGAATATATTATGATCGCCACGTGATTGACTCAAGTGTTCAAGCCAAAGACCACAATTTTTAAATGAATTTCGATTTGTTATATCATATACAACACAATACATATCCATCGATATCCACTAAAATCGAAACACAACGAACTATTCGATTTTAAATTATTTTTTTTTCAGTTGAAAACAAACCGCATCTCGTAATGAATCTTGATAGATTGAATTGCCCGAACTATCGAAGAGGAAAAATTCCTGAATATGAAAAATAGAGAAGTTTAGTTCTAAGATCGAATCAAACTCGATACAAACCACATAATCATCACTATCTGGCACACGAATTTGTTTGAGAACAAGATCGGCTAGACTTGTCTGTGTAGAAAAGAAACAAATGTTTGTTTTTCTCGATTTAAACGTCATTGAAACTTACACAGTTATATGTCTTTGGAAAAGATGTTGCTTCATTGCCAGCAACATGACAGATTGCTGTTTTGCCAACAGTCATATCGCCTACGAACGCATACGTATATATTCAATTGAAAATAATCATTCAAAGTTATTCACTAACCAGCAACAACTAATTTTGCATGAAGAAGAACCATTTTTCTATCGGTTATTTGAGATGAAACAAGAAATTCTTTGACTGCACCGATCCAAGCAGAATAAAAAACCATGAAAGCATCACGATGGTTAGCAATGACCCTTAATAATCATATTAATCCTCAGTAAATTTTACCTTTCGATATTTTAAATAAAAGATTCTCATTGAATTAAGTTCAATGAGTTTAATTAATTAAAATTATTTTTTGACAGATTCTACTAGCGACAATTGAGTGAAATTTGATTGGTCAGAAAAAGTGTAGCAATGAATCAGTGCTGCTATTTATTATCAGTCAACATTTACTATTTGCCATTTAGTCTAAAAAGATATGGCTTCCGCAAGTTCGTTTAGGCTTGATCAGCGAATTTCGATTGCTGGCAAAGGTATTGGTACGATTGCATTTATTGGCAAAACAGAATTTGCTGATGGTAAATTGAAATCGTTCGTTTTCTTTTATTTTTATCGTTGGAATTTTGACAGGAGATTGGATTGGCATCATCCTTGATGCGCCCAACGGTAAAAATAATGGAACTGTACAGAAAAAAGGTATTTGCATTTGAATTTTGTACATAATTGACATCGAATTTCGATTGTAGATGGAACAAATGTTCGATATTTTACGTGTGCTGATAATCACGGACTTTATGTTCGGCCCGGACAAATTGAAACGATTGCTAGTGATGCGCAATCGAATAATGTGCCACGATCAAACTCAAATCAATCGATCAAAACACCGACAGGTTCAACGAAACCATCGGGTGTCACAGCGAGAGCAACAGGACTTCGACCACCGTCAGGAACTACATCTAATCGATCATCAGGTACGCGGATAGACATTCGAAAAAGGAAAAAAAAGATAAATAGCCGATTTTCATAATCATATAGGCATTTTCGATGATACAGGTATACTGACTTAACGCTGCTCGATTCTTTTCTCTCTTGTTGATAAATTGTTAAATCTTTGTCTCTATGATTTCAAGGTTTAACGAGATCTAATACTCAATCATCTAATGAACAAATATCGTCAACTACAATCAATGAAAAACCTCCGCCAAAAGAAGAAATCAAAGAACCTCCTCCACCACCATCTATTTCTGTAATCGATCGAAACTGATTTCTTTTAGTTTCTATTTTTCATTCGATTATTCATTTTTAGCCTGTAGTTCTACCACCAAAGATTGCATCAGATGAAAATCTATCTAAAAAAATGATGAATTCACCAACTACAGATGCTTCCGAATCATCACAGATTCTTCTTCTTAACAGTAAAATATCCGATCAACAAGAACAAATCGAAACTTTGAAGAAGAAACGTCGTGATGACCTCGAAAAACTACGCGAATTCGATCGTCTTAAACTTCAAATCGATCAAGTAAATTCTTTTCGTTTGTCTTTATTTTTTAAAATCCGTGTTCTTTCAGTTTCAATCGGATAAACGTGCCGCTCAAGCACGTATCAAAGAATTAAACGATAAAAATCAACAACAAGAAAATGAATTAAAAGAAATCAAAGAAAAATTTGATAATTATCGAGAAGAAATGGCCGATACAGAGATTCGTATTGAATCTCTTACACTTGATCTTGAAATGGCCGAAGAAAGATTAGAATCATTAACAACAGAAAATACTTCATTGAAAGATAAACTCGAAGAAACTCAATTAGAACTCGATGTTATCAAAGAAGAGATTCAATTGAGTGGACCTGATCAAGTTGCCAATAGTTTTCAAAAGAAAATTGATGACGAACGAATAATCAAATTAGAACAAGCTTTGATTCAGTAAAGAAATCAATCTCGATAGAATTGAAAAGATCATCTGTTTTTTTTTATTGTTTAGACTACGTGATGTATCAGTAGCGAGAAAGAATGAAAGTGATAAACTAAAAGATGAAATGAAAACTCTCGAGCATAATATCAAAATTCTAACAAAAGAAAATGAACATGCCAAAACAGAAATTAGTAATATGCAAGCAACAATCACTGATTTAACAGAACAGGTTGATACGAATCTTGGTGCTCAAGAAATGGTTGATATTTTAACAACAAAAAATCTTACACTTGAAGATCAAGTTCGAAAATTACAAGAAACTGCGGATGACCTCGTAAGTTTTTCGATTATATGATTTGTCTTGATTATTTCTCGTGCTATTTTTTGTTTATTAGGAATCTATCTGTGAAATGGATAAAGGTAAACTTTTGTTTCATAAAGACACGATTCATTCAATGTATTTTGTTTTTCTTTTCGATTAGAAATGGAAGAGCATGCAAGAGAAATTGAACGTGAACTTCGAGAAAATCTCGATTTATTACAAAATCAAATTCAAGACGTTCGTTGAATTGCATAGTCACTATTGTTTAAATACATTTATTCTTTTCAGAAAGAACGTCAGATCGAACAACTTCAATACACAATTGGCGATCACGAACGAACTATACTTCGATTTCGTGAGAGTCTCAAAAATATGCAAGTAAATCTCTGACTTTATGCTTTGCTCGTCTGTTTCTCATTGCTTTTTTTTATTTAGTATCAAAATGAACAAACACAAAAACAAATTGATAAATACGATGAACAATTAAAACTCGCTGGTTCAGCTCAATCGAGTGAATTCAAAGCGAAAATTATCGAAACCAAATCCTACGCTGAAATGATCGAAAGTCAATTGAATAAATTCGACGTGGATTATTATTCTCGTTACGTTCAATTAATCGTTTGTTTTCTACCTGAACAATTTCTTAAACGAGGAGCTGATCATGACTGTCTGCTTACTTATTTATTCGTGCCAAAATTAATATCAAAATGTGATTTATTGATAAATGAAATACAGAAACAATCGAATCGAATTGAACAGATTAATTTCGACGATATTGTGAAGTCTCATCGAGCTGAACAATGGAGCTTTACATGTAAAATCTCATTGGTTTTATCAATCTTTCGAATGATTTTGAGAAAATATCAAAAGTAAAATCAACAATTTTAAAATTCATATTGAAATTCATATGAATATTTTCGTAGAACAATGCAAGTCTGCAAACCAGAAACACTTCGTCAATTAGCTATTTCCTATCATGATTTCTTACCACATGAGAAATGTTTGGATATTCTCATTGAATTCTTGCAAAAAGATCAACTTCATGATTCAATATCACTAAATTCTCTCGATAGAACTATTGTCTTCTTCGAAGTACTTTCTTTCCTTCGTATCTTTTTTCTAAATTAAAATCTTTCTTTTCTTTCTTCAAGCATATGTACAAAATTCATTTGAATGAACAAAAATTTCCCATGACGAATTATCTTCGAGATTTTATTCGTATCGTTCTATTGAGTAACGACGCATTACAAGCCGATATTCAACGTATACAGATTCTTCAGAAAGTAATTGAAAAAGAAATGAATTTATTTTCGAATTCAAACTCTTCTCTCTTAATTAATAATGTATAGGAAGTTGGTCAGGTAAAGAGAAATAAAGCCCTATGATTAACGCATTTAATCTGTGTTTTCAATAAGACATTGCATGCGAATATCTTGAATTGCTATTAAAAATAATTTTGATTTTGGATAAATATTGAAATGACGTATTTGTGTTTAGGTTGGATGTGATCAAAGTCCATTTGCAAATCTTCTACAACGTTTAATGCAAATTAATGAACAATTACGTGCACAAATTAGCAAAGTAATGAGGAGATGAAAATATCGAGAGAGATTGAGATTCGTTGAATTATTTTTAGATCAATCGTCTTGTACCAGCAGAAGATGATAAAAATCGATCGATTGATCTTGATAATCAAACAATATCAGCTATTGAATTAGCATTGAAACATCTCGATCGTTTATCGAAAACATTTCATGAAATATGTTCAGGATTAACAACACAAATTCTTCTACTTTCTGGTAGAATTTCATCATTCTCGGTTGTTGAGAGAAAAAAAAACAATTGTTGTTTTCTTTTACAGATGCCAATGAACGCATTAGTACAGATAATATCGAAAGTATTGCCTATCAAGCATGTGATAAAATCTACAAACAAGAAGATAGCGGTCCCTATGATAGTCTTTTGAATTCAATGCTCGAAACACTTTCAACTTTGAATAAATTGAGTCAATCACTTGAAAACGGTGTCTTTGATTCGACAGTTCCAACTGAAAAGGTAAAATTCAATGAAATCAAATCGTTGGATCGGCAATGGTTGATTTTTTAAAAATTTTCTAGTCAAAACCACCGATTCAACTTCTTGCTGAACAATTGAAGAATTCTCTGAACGAATTAGATTCATTTCGAGCACGTTTAGAATTAAAAGACGAAGAATTAATCGATATGAAAAAATTAATGAAATCAAAACACGATGAATTCAGTGAACTCAATATTCGTTTAACTTTAAATGACAAAAAGATCGAAAGTCTACAAAAAGATTTGGATGGAAAAGTGTCGAAACATCAAACGATTGTCGAAGAAATTCGAGTTAATTTCGAAAAACAACTGAAGTAACTGAGAATTCATTTCAAGAACGTTGTTTTTATTAAATATTATTGTTTAATAGACAACGTGACGATGAACTAACTGATTTACAAACTGAAGTTGATCAATTACAACGAGAGAAAAATGATTTGAAAGAACGACTTAAACAAGTTACAAAGAATACACTTCTGAAAGATATTTTACCAAGGGAAAGTACGATCGCCGCAAAAATGTCGCCAATTCTAAGTAAAATAGAAATTCAGTTCTTTCTTTCTTTGAAAAATAAATTCATTCTCGTAGATTTAATGACTGATACGCAACCTGTTGCGTCTCAACGTATTGAACAAACTGTTTCATCTGCAGCCAACGAACAAGAAGTAAAAGTTTCGAGAAACTGATTGAATTAAAAACAATATAATTATTTTTTTGCAGATTAATTCACTGAGAAATACAATTCGATTGTTAAAAGATGAATTATGGCAAATGAAAATGCAATTATCATCGAATGATTTAGCTAAACTAACACTTCCAACTAAACCTGATGAGAAATCGAACGAAATCGCACAATTATATAAAAACTCAACTTTATTACTCAATGTAAAATTTGACTACAGAACAAACGATTTATTTGTATATCGATCTTGATTTTGTAGGATTTATATTCGACAATAGCAAATTATAAAATAACTGGTGAGAATGTTCAAGTGAAACAAGAATTAATGCGTTCAAAAATGAAATTAGCCAATCAAACAGCTGCCGATGTAATTCAATATTTCTCGAAATGAAAAAAAAACAAACTTTTTTCCGTTGATTTTCAGTTGAATAATCGTCTTTATCAATGTCAAAATACTGTTCTTCCAGGTTCAGCTGTTCAAACAACGATGAAAACATTTTCGAATCCTCAATTTTCCAAAGTACTATCTATTATTCATCGATTTACTTCATTGTCAATCTGTTTCGATTCTAGTCTTTAACTTCAACTCGTCAATTAGCTGCCGAAATTCAATTACCCGGCGTATCAACCGGTGGTGAATATGATTTAACTCCTGAACAATATCGTTTGATAATGCGTGAAACGATTGGTTGTATTTAAAAAGAAATATTTAGTAGAAATGAGCATCTCTTTTAATCGACAAACAGAAATGAAATTTTTTTTTTTTTGAATATTTTTTTTATAGAAAAAAGAAAAACGAACAAGCAAAATTGTTGCTTTGGTTTTGTTGGTCAATATTTATTTTTTCTTCTTCTTCTTTTTTCCTTTTTTCTTTGTTTTTGTTTGTGGTGGTTGAGTAAATTTAAGAAAAAATTCTTCAAAATAAACAAATTAAAATTTCCTATTATTTATTTATCAAGAAACGATTTGTTTCTATTTACCATTATAATCGAATAGGCCAGCTTCGTTTATGTTCATATTTTCTTTGAATGTATTCACTTCAATTTCATCGAGTTTTTCTCCAACATTGGTCAAACTTTTAAGAATTTCATCAACTTCTATCAAACCACGTTTGTCTGAATCGAATACTTGAAATGCAGGAATTATATCTTTGTCAGTGACAGCCGTTGGAATGCTTAAAACGGCAGCAACATAATCGGGAAATTTTAATTGATCCGTATCTAAGAAAAACAAAGAAACAATGCTTTTGTTCGATTGACATATTCGTACTTTGAGGATCGACTTGTTTTGTTGCGCGTTGAACATCACTTTCAAGTGGATTGAAACCAATTGTTCGGAGAATATTTCCTAACAAACTAGTCTTTATAAATCCTTGATTTTTAGCATCATGTGTATCGAAAATATCTTTCATTCCTTTTAAGTCATCCGGAGATAAAACGCCATTCTAAGAAATCAATGAATGAATGAAATGTTTTCATTAAAAGACAAAACACTTACATATTGAACAGTGAGATTTTTCATCATCTCAGCTTCAGCTTTCTTCTGTTTATCAGTTTTAGCCGGCTTTTTATCGGCATGCTCTTT
>Ga0209952_1000917_pt1 | contig 28757 bp, 26 predicted proteins | sample ThiBiot_750_biof_2_FD_183951 | JGI IMG/M metagenome (GOLD analysis project Ga0209952, IMG submission 183951) | Wastewater bioreactor microbial communities from Cape Town, South Africa - Thiocy_cont_750_biof (SPAdes) | ecosystem: Engineered > Bioreactor > Thiocyanate-remediating >...
CGACGTCGCCGGCCGGTGTTGACTACTTCCAGGCCGATGACCTGATGATTGTCCTTATGCATGTCCATAAGGTCAATCAGCTACACCCAAGGCCTGCTTCGCAAGGCGGCCTTCCTCGTAGGCGTACTGCTCGGAAGAAGGAGGCACAGTATCAGGGCGATGCCGAATCGATCGCATTCGCAGTACCTAAATCTTGTGGTGACTCGGGAGGAAACGCCCGGGGCAGCTTATTATTTCTTCCGACTAAGTCACAGCTATGTGACTGCGGCAGCTGGGAAAGGGCTGCGTGCGTCAATGCATCGGCTTTCTGCTGAACACGACTTTCGATCTCGTCCGGAGATGCAGATATGACGTCGGCACCTCTCCCACGGACCGGATTGTTGGGCGTCTTCCGTCTTCTTCAAACTCGGGAACGCCGCAAAGTGGTCCCGGAGTCATTCTGACGCCGGACGAGATCGTAGCCGCCGTGCCGACATTTTTGCTGCACAGGTGAACTTTTCCATCAACCGCCGCATTGACGATCGTTACCGCCGCAATTGGAGAACGGCAATGCAAGCTCAGCAAATGATCAGCACCCACCCTGACGTGCGTGGGCGCCCCAATGACGCCCTGATCCGTTGTATCGAGGAATGCTACTCCTGTGCCCAGACCTGCACGTCCTGTGCGGATGCGTGCCTCGCGGAACCTAAGGTACGTGACCTAACGCAGAGCATACGAATGAACCTGGACTGCGCCGACATCTGCAACATCACCGGACGCATTGCGACGAGGCGCACCGGGTCCGATGAAGAAATAATCAGACGCATGCTCGATGCCTGCGGCGCCGCGTGCCGACTCTGCGGCGAGGAATGCCAACGCCACGCCAGCATGCACGAACATTGCCGTGTTTGCGCCGAGGCCTGTCAGCGCTGCATGCAAGCCTGCGAAGAGGCCGGACGCCGCATGGCACACTGAGTGCGGCTGGAATCCTCGCTCGCCCATTTAAGCCTTAGCTCTTTCAGCGTGCGGTGAACCCGTTCGCGTCGATCTGCGCGGGAGTCCGGTTCGCCCAGCACCGGAAGGTAATCCGCGTAGCGCACCGTTACCTAGCATTGCTGCCGGATGAACTTTCCGATCTCATCGGGATTTGCAAAGATTACGGCCGCTCGATCGCCCATCATTCCCGCAGGCATGATTGCGGGGACATCTTTCTTCGGCCCGTCCTTGCTTGAATCCGTCATGAAACGGAGATTGCGTTCCCAGAAAGCGCGCGTCTTCCCATCGGCCGTGGTGACCCGATAGGTATCACGGCAATGGGTGAGCGCCCTCACCTGCCTTACAGGTTCGATCTTCTTTAGGTTCGGGTCGTGGCCGCCCATCATTCCGCCCATGCCCTTCATTGGCATCTGTGTGGATTGTTCCGGCCCGGCGCCCGGTTTGGTGACCTCCTTGAGGAACGCCAGGAGATCGGCGCGAACCTTCGCGTCCTTGATGCCCTCGAACGGCATGAGGTTGTCCGGGACCATATGCTGCGGATCGGCCAGCCATTGATCCAGCGTCTTGTCGCCCCAGACAATCCCGGACGACTTCAGCGCATCCGAATAGCGCTCGAAGCTCGGCAAGCCGCCCGCCTTGCGCCCCCAGAGATCGGCCAGGCTCGGCCCCGTCATGTTGCGACCGGGTTCAAGGGAATGGCACGCCGCACATGCCCTGAAATCGCGTTGTCCGCGATCCACGTCACCCGGTTGCGCGATTGCTCCGGAAGCAACGGCGACGCCAGCGAACACCAACGTCCACGGCCCCTTCATCGATCTCCTCCCCCGTTGGACGAGCGCAGATATTTGACGAGCGCGGCCGCCGCGAGCAGCAAGACGACCACCACCAATAGCCCGATGAACCCCATTCCCCACATCATGCCTGGTGTCATGTTGTGCATCATGGTTCACCTCATTCGTCGGGCTCCGGAATGTGCCACCGTCGTTTCGACACGTCACCATGACAGCTTCAGAGACCATCAAGCCGCACAAGCCGACGTTGTCGTTGATCGAGGCGACCGAGTGCTCGAACGTTCGACAATCCGTTGCCCATCTTTTGCCGCCAGAGGACAAGGCGGCAACCAGATTCTCTCGGGGCGGCGGCGATCTCGCCAACTCCAACTCCGCTCGTTGCCCTTGACAATCAATTCGGACGACGAGGCCGAACGGTTACAAGCAGCATCGAATTTGCAATTGGGAAGTCTCCGCGACATACGCGCGGAAAGGATGGAATATTCTCAAGGAACGAGACTATAATCTTCGCAGCCGCTGCGTGGCCTTCGTGAAGGGAGGTCGCCATGAGCACGCAAAATCGAAGTACGGAAGCCTTCATCGATTTAATCAATCTTGCATTGGGCGGGTTCTTGATCCTGTCGCCGTGGTTATTCGGGTTCAGGTCGCAAGTCGGATGGCACACATCGTGGATGGCGGGTACTGCCATCGTCGTCATCGCCCTCTTTTCGATCGCCGATCTGTTCGACTCGGTTTCCATTCCAACGATGTTCGAGTCGGAAGAATGGATCAATCTCACGATCGGCTCCTGGCTGGCGATATGTCCCTGGATCCTCAACTTTAACGACGATGTCATGGCCATGCAGGTGCATCTTGCGGTGGGCGGCGTCCTCGCAACCATCGCGGCGATCGAACTTTGGATAGTGAATCGCCATCCCGCATGAAAGATTCAGATGCGGCGTCGTTCGGGAGGAATGACGTCATGCAAGGCGATGGGCACACCCGGAAATCAGTTCAACGAAGAGTTCGTTCGCACGACCATATGCCCGTTTTCGGTCCACCGCGATAGCTGCAAGCTTTCGGGTGCGAACGCAGGGCACCGACCCAGCCGTCGCGCGAGATTGCGGGAACCGCCCGTCGCATGGGCTTGGCTCGGAGAGCTGAATCCATTTCGATCCCGTTCGTGTGCGCTAAGCTTGGCGATGCGGGAGCGATCAGCAACAGCGACAGCAATGCAATCCGGCTTGATTTACCCATTTTCGTCTCCCGGTTCGGCTTGATCGTCAGATCCTGAATGGATCGCATGTTGATGAGTTCGAACGCGAGATCGAGCGGGTTACAGGTCACGGCGATGTGAGCGCGACCGCATACTTGGAGCCGGACGGAAGCGGCGACCGAGACGTAGCCTTCTTGCAGTTTCCGTATTCTTCAGATCCGGCTCTCCCCGGTCGCTGGGCCGGATAACGCCGACAGCCAGGTCTGTCGTCACACGCTCCGTCTTCATCCAGAACCACTCGAGAACTACCCGATGGGCCGATGACTTCGTTGCGCTGCCGCAGCTTGCCCCCGCCCAAGGCACGCTATAGTCCTGTACAGGATCGAAGCGTTGAACGGTCTGATCGCGCGACCATGCCGATGTGCTCTCTTTTTGTGATCTCTCTTGACCTACGCCTGTCGCGGTCACTGCACTCACGATCCCGTGAGCGTGTAACCGCAGGCATTCTCTGTTCGAATCCAATGAGGGAGAAATGACAAAGGAGTCCGACCTCAAAGCACTCATGACGGCGAGCCTCGAAGGCGATTCCAATGCGCATCGATCGCTGCTGACGGCTTTGAGTGGACATCTGCGAAGCTACTACAAGAGCAGACTTTTGCGATCCGGACGCACGGCCGAAGAAACTGAAGACCTCGTGCAGGAGGCGTTGATCGTCATCCACACGCAACGTCACACCTACGATCCCGAGCAGCCGCTGACGCCGTGGGTATACGCCATTGCCCGCTACAAGCTGATCGACCATTTGCGACGCACTAGGGCCACGACGGCGGACGTACCTCTGGAGAACGCCGATGACATCTTGGCATCGGACGACAACGCCGCCGCCGAAAGTCAATTCGATCTTGCCAAGCTGTTGGAAAGGTTGCCCGAAAGAATGAGACTTTCGCTCCAATACGTGAAACTCGAAGGCTTGAGCGTGGCCGAGGCCGCCGATCGCAGCGGGATGTCGCAATCCGCCGTCAAAGTGAACGTTCACCGCGGGCTGAAAATTCTCACGGCGTTGATTACTCGGGAGACAAAGGCGTGAAAACCAACGAATTGATTTCCATGCTCAGCTCGCAAGTCGACCCGGTCGACACGAGGGAGGTCGTCCGGAACGTCCGGGCTGCAATCGTGATAGGAGCCGCAGCATCCCTGCTGGCGGTGGTCTTCGTCCTCGGCGTTCGCACCGACCTCAGTGAGATGCATGCCCAAATCTTCGTGGTCGCAAAATTGGCCTTCAGTTTGTCGATCGTGATCTTGGCCTCGCATTACCTGGTCAAGTACATCCGTCCCGGCGGTGAATTCAGGGTCCGGTTCGCTCTCACGGTCTTGCCGTTTCTCGCGGCCATGATCATTGCAGTCATCAGTCTGGCCGCGGCACCGCGGTCGCATTGGGAGACCATGGTATTCGGCAGTTACTGGCTTGAATGCCTGATCGCGATCCCCACGGTGGCAGTCGTACCGTTCGCCGCGATCATGGCGGCGGTTCGCCTCGCGGCCCCGACGGATTTGGTCCACACCGGTGCGCTCGCCGGGCTGGTCGCCGGCGGCGTCAGCGCGACCGCCTATGCTTTGCATTGCATGGATGACCTGCTTCCCTTCATTGCGCTCTGGTATGGGGGCACAATCGTCTTATGCACGGTGGCCGGCGCCGTGCTCGGTCCCAAACTGCTGCGTTGGTAAGCTGGCATTGGCCAACATGCTTGTTGAAGGTCGCGACCGCGCCAATGAGCACCGCCGCGAAGGAAGACGCCCCTTACCTGTTGTCCGCGCCGAGAAAACCGCTCCTCCGGTCGATCTCACGAGAGCGTGAGCTTGTAACCGGCATGTGCCCCTTCGCGAACTAACGAATGACGTTCGCCTCTTATGCGGGCGCCGAGGTGCAGGTGTCGTGCATTGCAGGAGAAGGGACAATGACATGGTTGACGTCGGCGTGGGATCGACGAGATCTGCGCCGTCGGATTCCCAGCGCGTCTGGTTTTCGCAGCCGCACGTCGTGGCTACTTCTGGCTGCATCGGCGTTGCTCGCCGGAGCCGCGCTCGGCTGGCCATGGCTCGTTGCGTCAGGCATCGGATCATTCCTGTTGCCCGCACTCCCCTGTCTGGCGATGTGCGCTCTGCACCTGTGTTCTCGTGGCAATGCCTCGGGATGCGACCGACGCGAAGCGTCGGAGTCTGCACCAAACCGCACCACAACTCGCGTTGACGATTGACGCGGGCCATTTTTGGAAAGGCAACAAGATGAAGATTTCCGCTCTCATCCCGCTCGCATTGATGGCGTCGGTGGCGGCGTCGGCCGCCGTCCAGGCGGACGAGACGTCCACGCCACCGAAGAACCCGACGGAAACAAATCAACCCATGATGGGCAACGGCTCACAGGGAATGATGGGAATGATGAACATGATGGGCCAAATGCAGCAAATGATGGAAAGCTGCAATCGTATGATGAAATCCAGCAACGAGCGTCACGACAAACAGAATGCGCCGGAACAGAAGGACGGTCGCGGATGAAAGTCAGCCGCGACCATCCTTCGGCCCCATCGTTTCGCTGCACGAACGAGACCACCTGAGCGAAGTTTCACGTCGTCGTGAACCTGTAACCGGTTCGGTATTCGGCGCGAACTAACCGGTGGTTCGACGAACTACCGCCTCGAGTCGGGGATGGTTCGGGGATCGAAGGATCGCCGGACCATCCCCGACGGAGGGCAGCGTGCGATCACATTCCAGCGGCAATCTATCGTCGAGCGGCTGCCAGAGGGTTCAATTGCATTCTTCAGCGCAAGCCGCGCCAGGGGCACACTATTGATGGACAAGTTGACGGATTACCGTCCATTCGAAGATGGACATATGACGCGCCGCGCCCGAGCCGGAAGATCGACCGCGAAACGGATCGTGCTCATCGCGTTCGCGATCAGCGTCCTCGCCGCAACGCTGGGGCTTGGCTATCGGCTCGGCCACTCCGATCCGGCGTTGCCCGGTTGGATCCCGCCGCGCCTCGCGGCCATGCTCGGATCCCACACCGGCCAACCCAAAGGGTCAGGTCCGGTCATTTACTACCGCGACCCCGACGGCAAGGCACTCTATTCCAAGGATGCCAAGACGACGCCGGACGGGCGGCCGTATGTCGCCGTTCATGCCAGCGAAGACGTCAGCTTCGACAACACTTCGGAATCGGAGGCGCCAGCCCAGGACGCCAGCTCAGGGGCCAAGCGAATTCTCTTCTATCGCAATCCAATGGGCTTGCCCGACACCTCTCCCGTCCCGAAAAAGGATTCGATGGGAATGGATTACATCCCGGTCTACGAAGGCGAGGATGACGCCTCCACGATCCAGATTTCACCGGGCAAACTGCAGCGTACCGGCGTTCGATCGGAACCAGCCTCCCTGCGCACCGTGACGCGGCCCGTTCGTGCGCCCGGAACGATCAAACTCGACGAGCGGCGCGTGGCCGTCGTCTCGTTGCGGGCGCAGTCGTTCATCGAAAGCGTTGAAAACGTCACGACGGGCGATCACGTCACCAAGGGCCAGCCGCTGCTGAGGCTATATTCCCCGGACGTGGCGGCGGCGAGTGCCCAATATTTGTCTATCGTCGGCGACGGCGGTGGAACGGCCAACCTTGCGGGACGCAAACAACTCATCGAAGGCGCGCGGCGTCGGCTCGAGAACCTTGCAGTGCCCGCCGATGTTATCGCCGAGATCGACCGCACAAAAACGGTCCCGCTGACCATCACCTGGACGGCTCCGCGCGACGGCGTGATTCTGGAGCGAACGGCGGTCGAGGGCATGCGGGCGATGCCGGGCGACGTGTTGTTTCGGCTGGCCGACACTTCCGTAATCTGGATCATCGCCGACGTTGCCGAACAAGATATCGATGCCGTGAAGATCGGCGCGGCCGCAACGATCAAGGTCCGGAGCCTGCCGGGGCGGGAGTTCAAAGGGTCCGTCGCCTTGATCTATCCCCAGGTTAACACAGAGACGCGTACCACCAAGGTACGCATCGAACTTCGCAATCCGGACGGCGTGCTTCTTCCCGACATGTTTGCCGATGTCGAAATCGCCTCGGGCGCGGAAAAACCCGTGGTCGCGGTACCCAACGGCGCCGTAATTGACACCGGAGCGCGGCAGATCGTTTTCATCGATAAGGGCGAAGGCCGTTTCGAGCCGCGTGAAGTCAAAATCGGCACGCGCGGCGAGGATTACACCGAAATCCGCGAGGGCGTCGGCGAAGGCGATCACGTCGTTGTTGCCGCCAACTTCCTGATCGACGCCGAAAGCAATCTGAAATCCGCGTTGCGTGCATTTACGGACGGGGAGAAGGCCAAATGATCGCCCGCCTGATCGCATGGTCGGCGCGGAATCTGATGTTGGTCCTGATCGGGACAGTGTTTGCGATCACGGCAGGCATCTATGCGCTGCGTACTTTGCCGCTCGATGCCATTCCCGATCTCTCCGATGTACAGGTCATCGTCTACACCGAATATCCCGGGCAAGCGCCCCAGGTGGTCGAGGACCAGGTGACCTATCCGTTGACCACGGCGATGCTGACGGTGCCGAAATCGAAGGTCGTGCGCGGCTTCTCGTTCTTCGGCGTGTCCTTCGTCTACGTCATTTTTGAAGACGGCACGGATCCCTACTGGGCACGCTCGCGCGTGCTGGAATATCTCAACGCCGCCGCGCGACGATTGCCCACGGGCGTTACGCCAAGCCTTGGGCCCGATGCAACCGGCGTTGGCTGGGTCTACCAGTACGCCGTCGTGGCCAAGAACATGACCCTCGCCGAACTTCGGTCGGTCCAAGACTGGATCGTGCGGTACGGCATCTCCAAAGCCGGAGGCGTCGCGGAAGTGGCCAGCGTCGGCGGCTTCGTCAAGCAGTACAACATCGTCGTCGACCCGCAAAAACTGCGCGCCCAAGGCATCTCGCTGGACAAGCTCCGCAGCGCCGTCCGGGCGAGCAACACGGACGTCGGCGGACGCACCGTGGAGCTGTCCGAGTTTGAATTCGTGGTCCGCGGCCGCGGCTATCTCAGGGGCATCGAGGACATCGAAAACATCGTTCTGAAGACGGACGCGGGGGCTCCGCTTCGATTGCGGGACGTTGCTCGCGTCGAACTCGGTCCCGACGAGCGGCGCGGAATTACCGAACTCAACGGCGACGGCGAGGTCGTCAGCGGCATCGCGTTGCAGCGGTTCGGCGCCAACGCCCTCACCGTGATCGACAACGTCAAGGCGCGCCTCGCGGAAATCGCCTCAAGCCTGCCCAAGGGCGTCGAGATCATCTCGGTCTATGATCGTTCCGAACTGATCAAGGCGGCCATCGAGACCCTCAAGGGTACCCTACTCGAAGAAAGCATCATCGTTGCCTTCGTTTGCTTCATCTTCCTGCTTCACCTGCGCAGCGCCCTCGTCGCCATCCTGATGCTCCCCGTCGGCATCCTGATGGCCTTCGCCGCCATGAAATTCATGGGGCTCGGCGCCAACATCATGAGCCTTGGCGGAATCGCCATCGCGGTCGGCGCCATGATCGATGCGGCGATCGTCATGATCGAAAATGCGCACAAACACCTGGAGCGCGCGGATCCCGGAACGCCGCGGACGCAGATCTTGATCAATGCGGCGAGCGAGGTCGGACCGTCGCTGTTCTTCAGTTTGCTGGTGATCACCGTCTCATTCCTGCCAATCTTTACCCTAGAGGCGCAAGAAGGCCGCATGTTCGGGCCGCTCGCCTACACTAAAACTTTTTCGATGGCCGCGGCCGCCCTGCTCTCGATCACACTCGTGCCTGCCCTGATGGTCATCTTTGTCCGCGGGCGCATTATCTCGGAACACAAGAATCCGGTGAACCGGTTCCTGATCTGGGTGTATCGACCGGTGATTCGGTGGGTTCTCAACGCCAAGACACTGACGATCATGCTTGCGCTGGCGGCGCTTGCGGTGACGATCTGGCCTGCCCGCCAACTCGGCAGCGAGTTCATGCCAAGCCTCAATGAAGGCACGTTGATGTATATGCCGACGACCCTGCCTGGTCTGTCGGTCACCAAGGCGGCGGAGCTGTTGCAGACCCAGGATCGCATCATCAAGTCGTTTCCCGAAGTCGCATCGGTCTACGGCAAAGCGGGCCGCGCCTCGACCGCGACCGATCCGGCGCCGACCGAGATGTTCGAGACCATCATCAATTTGAAGCCGAAGTCGGAATGGCGGCCCGGCGTGACGATCGACAGCCTCAAGGCCGAGATGGACAAGGCGCTCCAGTTTCCGGGGGTGTCGAATGCCTGGACGATGCCGATCCGCGCTCGCATCGACATGCTCTCGACCGGAATCCGTACCCCCGTCGGGATCAAGATTTTCGGCAAGGACCTTGCGGAAATGGAAAAGATCGCCCGTGAAGTCGAAGGCGTGGTCAGATCGGTGCCCGGCACCTCAAGCGCCTATGCTGAGCGCGTGATTGGCGGATACTATTTGGAGATCGTCCCCGATCGTTTGGCGTTGGGCCGCTACGGGTTGACGATCAGCGACGTCCAAGACGTGATCGCCACGGCGCTTGGCGGCGAAACCGTCACCACGACGGTCGAAGGTCGGGAACGCTACGCCGTCAACATCCGGTATCCGCGCGCATTGCGCTCCAGCCCACAGACGATCAGCACCGACGTCCAGGTGCCGTTGGCGTCCGGCGGGAGCGTTCCCCTTGGCCAGGTCGCCAGCGTGAAATTGACCCGCGGCGCCACCTCGATCCGCACCGAGAACGGTCAGCTCGCGGTTTACATTTACGTCGACATTACCGGTCGCGATCTGGGCGGCTACGTCGCCGAGGCGCAGCAGGCGGTCGCGCAAAAAGTAAAATTTCCACCGGGATATTACGTGTCCTGGAGCGGACAGTTCGAGTATCTGCAGCGCGCCGAGGCGCGGCTCAAGATCGTCGTACCGGTCACCTTGCTGATCATCTTCCTGCTGCTCTACCTGAATTTCCGGAAACTGGCCGACACCCTCATCGTGATGCTGTCGCTGCCGTTCTCGCTGGTCGGCGGCATCTGGTTGATGTGGTGGCTGGGATTCAACATGTCGGTCGCGGTCGCCGTCGGCTTCATCGCGTTGGCCGGCGTCGCGGCCGAGACCGGCGTCGTCATGCTGATCTACCTCGAACAGGCCATGGCCGAATTGAAGGCGGAACGCGCGGCCACGGGCGAGCCTTTCACGCGCGCCGATCTGTACGACGCGATCATGGTCGGCGCGGTGGATCGGGTGCGGCCCAAGATGATGACGGTCGTCGCGATCATGGCGGGCCTGGTGCCGATTCTCTGGAGCACGGGGACCGGCTCGGAGGTCATGCAGCGCATTGCCGTGCCGATGATCGGCGGCATGGTTTCCTCGACCGTGCTCACCCTCGTGGTCATTCCCGCCATCTTTGCGGTGATCAAGGGATATGGTTTGCCCGCCTCGCCTTGGCAGGACGGCGACGAGAAAGACGGCGGGCATCGGAATTTGACGACGACGCTCGATCTGCATCGTGCGGAGAGCGTGCAGTGACAAGGGTGGCCTCACAGAATTGCGCGCCGAAAACGGCGGCAATGGACGTAAAGACGGTCCTAGCGGCTTCCGTTCAATCGTTCATCACCAGCAATCCACGCCTCGTATCTCTGCCAATCATCATGTCAAACAGGAGAATATCTATGTACTTCGTCGACAACCATCGCCGGCCCTCGCGTGCCGGAGTTCTTGCTGCCACACTGCTCGGCGCGGCATTGACGCTGCAGGCGGGGGCCGCATCCGCGCAAGGTGGCACCGGCATGTCGGACATGAAGGGTATGAAGGACACGCAGAAAACGGCGCCGATGAGCGACACGAAGGCCGCGAAGACGGCGACCGCCTCCGGTACGGTCACGGCGCTAAACGCCGCGGATCACAAGATCACCTTCGATCACGGTCCGATTCCCGCCATCAACTGGCCCGCCATGAAGATGGAGTTCGCCGTTGCACCGTCGGTCGATCTCGCCAAGGTGAAGACCGGCGACAAGATCAATTTCACCCTAAGCGGCTCCGGCGGGACCTATACCGTCCAGTCGATCACGCCGGCGCATTGACGCACGCAGCGGACGGCATCGGATCGCACAAGCCGTCGGCTGCAAAAGGAAGACGCAATCGAAAACCGCGGCCAGGGCTGCGGCTTTCGAAAACCTGCTTCGATTAGGGACAACCAATTGGGACAATCGGACGAAGCCAGCAACGACACGGGGCTGGAATACCCAAGGTGAATATTTGGCAAATGACTGCCTGGACAGGCGTGCCTTCAATTCAACCTTTCAGAAATGCCCGTCGGTTAAGGTTAGGGCACTCCGTCGCCGCCTTTCATGAGAAAGGCCGGCGACCCGCTCCGATCCCGTCTCTCAACCTCGCTTGGGTCGCTGTAGGCGAATACCGTTGGCGCGCTCCTTGCTGATGATTGAAACGGCTGTTCGCGTCGTCACAATCCGGCACATCACGCCGTTTAAGTAGGTGAGAAGATGGCACTAACCCGCGTCGGAGACATTCTTGATCCGAAACAGAACAACTTTACCCTGTTACGTCTATTGGCCGCTTCAGCCGTGGTCATTTCTCATGCCGTCTTCTTACACTCTGGTCACAAGTCAGATGAAATCCTTTCCAGCATCACTTACTTCAATCTCGGCGATCACGCCGTCAATGTATTTTTCGTTCTGTCCGGCTTAACGGTTGCCGGCAGCTTCGCTAAATCGCCCTCACTCACTGAGTTTATGGTTGCGCGCGGTCTCAGAATATTTCCTGCACTCGGGGCCTGCGCACTGCTCCTGGTCCTCGTAGGAGCGATCGTCACGACTTGCACGCCGACGGAATTCCTGTCGGACACCCGTGTTTGGCGGTACGGCTTGAGCACGCTGCTTCTGGGTTCCGCGGCCACAGGTTTGCCCGGCGTGTTCGGTGAGAACCCTCATCCGTCCGTCATGAATGCGTCGATCTGGACGCTGAAGTATGAAGCCGCGTGCTATTTGTTGCTCGCATTTGTCGGATGGCTTGGGTTTCTAACCAAACGACGGTTTGCTTGGCTGCTCGGCCTCTCGTGGACCATTGCGGGAGGAATTCTATTCATTCGTTTCGGACACGACACAACCCCACTCGATCAGGCGGCGCGCTTTTGGTTGTGTTTTTCTTTAGGCGTTGGATTTTATGTTTTCCGAAGCCAGATCGTTTTGTCTGCCTTCGGCGTGGCCGCAGTATCCGTTTTGTTTTGGCTCACGATTGGATCCCCCCTCGAGCGCATCGTTTCGCTTTTTGCGACCGGGTACGCAATCGTCTGGCTTGGCAAGCTGCCCACCGGTCATCTGCGCAGTATCACCAATCGGATCGATCTTTCCTATGGCATTTACATATTCGGCTGGCCGATCACACAAACATTGATGTTGGTGCAACCAAGCATCAGTGTTTGGTCTCTAACACTGCTTTCACTTATGTTGGCCATGGCTGTCGCACTTCCATCGTGGCTGTTAATCGAGCGGCCTGCCATGCGCGCGCGCAAAACCATCTCGCTCTCGATTGAATTGCGCCTTCACCGTCTGCGTCAGGGATTCAGATCAAAATCCATGGATGAGATGGCCCAACATACAAGGTCGATGCAGCCAATTACCGACAAGTAGATCAGCTAGGTTTTGGTTGCGCGCACCACTCACCCGACGGGACGCACGCCTTCGAATTCCATGTAGGTGCGTCGACCATCCGGCCCGAACAGAACGACGGCATATCTTTCGGGTGTACCGCCCTCCATGCCAGGCGACCCCATTGGCATTCCCGGAACCGCCACGCCTGTGGCAACGGGGCGCTCTTTCAATAGGCGCAGAATGGCCGGCGCCGGAACATGTCCTTCGATGACATAACCGCCCGCTTCGGCCGTATGGCATGCGGCCAAATCGGTCGGGACACCCAAGCGCTTGCGGACGCCCTGAAGGTTTTTCTCTTCCCGAACCGCGACGCCGAACCCCGCAGCTTCCAAATGGCGCACCCAGCCCGAGCAGCAACCGCAACTCGGATCTTTGTAAACACGGATGGTGCTCTGTGCAGCCTCGGAAACCGTCAGAGCAATCAACGCCGCCGCGACAATTCCCAGTGCACTGCGCCGCGATACGTTACCTGCGTTCATCTTGAGCCTCCTTCCAACGGATCATCCTTTACGTAATTCCATTGTCACGACCCGACGGCCGGCTGCATCGTGCCGAGGATGCTGACCGCCAGCAGAACCGTGCATCCCAAGAACTGCTCTCCGAGCACATGGTTGCGCAGCCTTGCGGACGACCTCGTCAATCCGTCGATCGCTTCTGTTCTAATTCTGCCCATTGACGGAACGAGCCAGAACCGGTTCGCAACCGCAAGCGCGAGCATTCCACCGAACAGGGCAAGCTTGCCGAGAAGGATTTGGCCGTACGGCGTGTTGAACACCCGGACAATGATCCGATCAGGAACCAGCCGTTGACGAGTCCCGACCCGATCAACGCGGCGACCGCAAGATATCCCATACCGGAGAACCGCATCAAAATTCGATCCATGTCCTTCGGTCCGACGTTCAGGTCCGTTCCGAGATAGCGATGGAGGATCAACGCCAACGGAATGAGGCCGCCAAGCCAGGCTCCGGCGGCAAGAAGATGTACGGCATCCGCAACAATATGCATGACGCCAGTCCAGCCCTCCTCAATCTGGGCGTGACCCGTCCCGGCCAACGATGCCAAAAGGATTACGACTAGGAGAGGCATCATCCAATTTTGGTGATGCGACGTCCCCTTCGAACGGAGACCCCAGACCGCCACGCCAACAGCGAGGGCAGCAAGGAGCATGCGCAGGGTCCACACGGTGCCGAAGCTGGTATCGTGGACGACCGCCCGCACCGTCTCCGCATCGACGAGATCGGCCATGCTGCCGCTCATATTCGCGGCCGCAAACGCAAACCAGCATAGGCCGCTGAACAGCGCTACAACAGCGGCCCACAAAAGCCAGCGTTGTCGCCAGCAGCTCAAGGCATCTGGTTCGGCTCGCGCGTATGCATAGAGCGGAAACAACGACAACCCCGCGAGAGCCGTTGTCGCCAGATAGTGCAGGAACCGCGCGACAATGAGTCCGATCTCGATCATTAGCGGGTCACGCTGAACGAATAGGTGCCCTTGACGCGATGGGTGTCGTCGGAGACGGCGTGCCAATCGACCTTGTACTCGCCGGGAGACAATTCCTCCTTCACAGGGACCACCAGTCGCTTCTTATCGGCCGGATCCGTCTGGGATTTCCCGGTCGCAATCGTTCGGCCCGACTTGTCCTTGATTTCGATGCCGGAGAATTTCGATATCACCGCTTCATTGAAAGTGATCTTGATCTGCTTGGGCGACGACGTCGTCGCGCCAGCGGCAGGTTCGGAGGCCTCGAGTTGCGGATGAGCAAGGGCCGCTCCGCACGAATAGATTGCTGCGATCAATGCAATGGCGGCCGTTGAAGTTTTCGACATTTGTTGTCCTGTTGCGGTGAAGCGGAGGCTCAACTCACGTCGAGGACGAGCATCAGGCCTCCGCCGCCCTGCTGCTCGACATTGTTGTTCGCCGTGTGATGGGGGATATGGCAATGCACCAGCCATTTGCCGGGCTTGCGGGCCGTCCAGACGACGTCATAACGCTGGCCGGGCCCGACGTTGACGGTGTCAGCCTGATATCTGGCGCCTTCGTTCAGGGTTACGCCATCGACGGCAACAATCTCGAAAGGCCCGCCATGAACATGCATCGGATGCACGAAATTGTTGTTCGTCCCGATGAATCGCAACTTGATGGTCTGGCCAACCTTCATCGAGACCGTGTCGGTAGACGGATAGGCCTTGCCGTTGATGGTAAAGTAGTTCGGAAAAGCCCCCTCCATCAGCATGGCCGGATAGGTCAACCACTCGCGTTTGAGCCATTCCTGCAGCTGGATCGTGTAATCGAGGTCGGCCTTGACTTCGGCACCGGGGTCCTTGGGCGCGATCAGCAGCGCGCCGTAGAGTCCGAGCGCCTGCTGACGATCGGGATGATCGTGGCTGTGATAGAAATACGTGCCGCTTTGCCCGACGGTGAATTCGTAGGTGTAGGATCCGCCGGGCGGCACCGGTTTCTGGGTGATCTTGGCCGGGCCGTCCATCTCGTTCGGAACGATCAGCCCGTGCCAATGAACGGTCGTGGTTTCCGGAAGCGCGTTGCGGAAGTTGATGCGGACGTGATCGCCCTCGGTCAACTCCAGGCGCGGGCCGGGCACCTGACGGTTGTAGGCATAGGCCTCGACCGCGACGTCCGGCAGAATGTTCCATTGGATGATGGAAGCTTCAATATCGAATACCTTGACCCCGTCCTCGATGCGCGGTTCGAGCACGCGATCGCCCCTGGCATCAGGCGACGCTTTGTAAACAACCTGCCTTGGCTTGACCGCGGCCATGTCCTTCATGGCCTCGCCCGGAAGATCGAAGGTGTTGATCATGCCCGGCGGCATGATGGCGCCGTCCACATCGCGGGCGCTCAGACCCAGGTTGACCGAAAATCCCGGCACCACCATTCCGGCGATCAGAAGGAACGAGGTTACCCCGGCCAATGCCACCAACTGCGGGACGGTGGCGTCGCCGTCCATCCGGTGACCGCCTCCGTGCTGCATTCCGCTGCCATGGTGTCCGGCTTCGCTTCGCTTCCCATGTGCTTTGCGATGCGGCTGCGACGCTCCGCCCTCTGCCCGCACGGTCATCAGGCCGTGCTTGATCTTCTTCTTCACCATCCAGACGTTGAACGGGTACGCTGTCGCAAACCCGACCATGACGCCGAGCGACATCACCCCCCAGAAGACCAGTTCGAGCGGGTCCATGGCACGCATGTCGCGGCCCATCATCAGTAAGCTCATGGTCGGCGCCATCCCTGCCATCATGGCGTTCATGCTGATGAATTCGGGCATGAAGCTCTTGCGCACGTTCTCCCAGTACGTTCCGCCCATCATCTTCTTCATGAACAGGGACTGGAAGATGAAGAGGCCGAAGGAGAATCCGGCAACATACTCGACGATCAGGTCGATCCACATCGGCAGACCCATGAGTGCCGTCACTGCCGCCGCAAGGATGATCCCGGTGGCGTCGCCGGCGACGCAATGGATGGTACTGCCAATCCCCTGCTTCCATAACGGCGAGGTGAACCGCTCGTGCTCGCCAAGACGCGGCTCTTTGTCTGCCAGAACGTACAGCAGCAGACCGAATGGCCCCATGTAAAGCGTGACGAGAATGAATCCCCATTTCATCACTGTCGGTTCGGGATTGCCGTTGAACTGGTCGAACGCGACGTAAGCGGTGGAAGCGATCGCGAGGATGAACCAGACGATCAAGAAGTAGTCATAAGGAAGAGCAATCATAAAAGACCTCGCTCAAGCCCGGTCGCTGCGCGTACCGACTTGCATCGACCACAGGCTTGTTACCGGCTGCCCTTTAAACGTTCGAGACCTCGCATCGTTCTTCCCAACCGTGCCGCCTGCGCCGCAAAACGCAATAATCCCGTGATTCATCGTTCACTCGCCCCCATTTCTTCCGATTGCGGGCATGACATCTATCTTGGGGACGCGAGAATCGAGCGTTCGAGACCATGTCCGATACAGCGCGACCGCCGTCATCAGCAGTAGTCCGCCGACGCTCACCCCGATCTGGGTCAGCAGACGGTTTGAATACATCTCGAGGATGAAATGTCCGACGAACGACAGGAAAATTCCTATGCAAAACACTTCCAGCGATCTCTGCCCACACAGGATGACCGGACGCGCCAGTTTTGAATCAAGCCGTTTCCAGTTTCGCGGAACGAGGTGAACCACAATCACCGCAAGCGCCAGAAAATGAACAATCCTGTAGGGTGCAAGATTGGTTTTCTCACTGAGAACATCGAACAAGGGTGACAACGTCGATACGCCTAGGCGAGCGCCGACCGTCACGACGAATGCGAAAACCACGAATGCAACGCTCGCAATCAGCACCGCTCGGGACCGAGCCCACGCTTGCGCTCGGGCGGCGCCGCCCAATGCCGCCCAAGCGCCCATCGTGAACAGAAGCTGCCATGTGAACGGATTAAAGTACCACCCGCCGGAGGGATGCGCAGGGAAATTCCAGGCGTAATAACGCGCCAGCACATAGACCGCGATCGCCGCCGCAAGCGCCGCGTCCGGAACCCGCATCATCAGCATCAGCAATGGGGCAAAGCCCGCCATCAGCACGATGTACAATGGCAGGACGTCCAGGTTGAGCGGCTTGAACTTGAGAAGAAGCCCCTGTGTAAGCGTTGCTACCGGGTGCTCGATTAGTCCGGCCACGTTGAACTCATCCAGCAGGTGGGAATGACCGTAGTCTTGCGCCACGTAGCCGATGGCCGCGGCATAGAACACGAACAACAAAACATGCGCCACATAGAGCTGCCAAACCCGGCGGATCAACAAAACCGTCCCCGCGAGGTGTCCCTGCGCGACCATCTTGCGTGCATAGATGAACGCCGCGGTATAACCGGAAATGAACACGAAAACGTCCGCGGCATCGCTGAAGCCGTAGTTTCGCGTGGTCACCCAAGCAACCACGTTGTTCGGAATGTGATCGAGGAAGATCGCCCAGTTCGCCAGGCCGCGGAACAGATCCAGCCGGAGATCGCGGCTGCCGGGTGACGTTTCCTTTGCGATCGGTCTCTCCGTTGACATCGATGCGGGTGGACGAGGCATGGCAAGGCTCATCGCAGTCCTTCCGGCTTGTCACAATTGCGTTTTGTTTCAACCGCCCCCGCCGCAGAGCGCGCGCCGAACAATGCCGTCTCAATGATCATCGCAGGTTCAATCTGAAAAGGAGGCTTCCGCCGACGTGAGGAAGCTCGTGGTGCCACGGTATGTTTGCCCGCCGGACGCTCCGGAATCCGAGCGCCCGGTAGAAGGCGATCGCGCGCGCGTTGTCGGCCCACACGTGAAGCGTGACCGATCGAAAGCCTTGCTGCTTCGCCTCCGCGATGATGGCTTCGACCAGGCGAACGCCGACGCCTTTCCTGCGCCAGGCCGGATTTACGGCTATGTTGTTGAGCAGATAGCTGCGCAGATCGTTCAATCGGGTCCGCGCCTCTAAATGTTGCTCGCGCGCCGTCAATGTCATGCTTCGGTCATTGTCAATGATACGCGCCGGAAATGCATTCGCGAGTCCGATTACCTTGCCGTTGGATTCGGCCGCGAGGCAGTTTCGGTGTGAAAAGAGGCCGGTCTCACTCGCGATCATCTTGCGATAGATCGCCCGGGCATCCGCAGTCGGATCGATCCCCCTTGCAATGAACGCCAGCGTCTCTCCTCCCGCGATGTCCGCAAGGACGGCAAGCGCATCGCTGTCGGTTGCTGTCGCCTTCCGGACCACTAAACCGGAAACGTTCCCTGCCTCCCAGGCCCCGACGGTGTCTCCCTGGGATGAACCTGCATTCGGTTCGTGCCGGATGTCGCCCTCGGTCATCGGCGACTCCAGTGTGCAAACGATCCCTCCATCGCAACTCCTGCTCAACCGCGCCCGACGCCGCCGATCCCGAGGTCGGCGGCGTCGAACTGCTGGGGTTTTATTTCTGCTTCTCGATCTTGGTGACGGTGATGCCAGCCGTTTCTCGTTCGGCCTGGAATTGCACCTTGTCGCCGACCTTGACCTGCTTGAGCATCGCCGGGTCCTGGACGCGGAACACCATCGTCATGCCCTCGTCCATGCCGAGGTTCTTGATCGGTCCGTGCTTCAAGGTGATCTTGCCAGCGGACTCGTCGATCTTCTTGACCTCGCCCTTCACCATGTCCGCCTGCGCCATTGCAGCGGCGGACGACAAGGCGAAGGCGATCGCGAAAATTCCCGCCATGAAGTTACGTTTTTTCATTTTCATTCCTCTTCAGTTACTGCGCCTTCCCTCGGAAGGCCTTCTTTCACGCTGCCAACGCTGGATCCTGTTGCGCGCGTCGCGGAAGGCGAACAGTCCTCCCACGACCACGCGTGCGGTCACGTCGGGGCAGTAGTGAAATTCTTGACGGCAAGCAGAACGCCTGGTTCACCTTGTTGCCCGTAGATCGTCGTCTGTTCGTAGTGGACGTCGGCAAACGTCCCCATCGCTGCCTGCCGTCGTCCGGCACGCTGTCGATCTGGCGTTCGTCCATGGCATTCCCTTGCATGGCAAATGTCATCGGTTCACTTGACGATGACCGTGCCGATCATTCCCGCCTCGCGATGACCGGGGATCAGGCAGGAATATTCGAACGTGCCGCGCATCGTGAACTTCCAGACGATCTCGCCGGTTTTCTTGGGCGCCAGACGCGTGCCATTTGGATCGTCGTGCTCCATATCTGGGTTTTTCTTCATAGCTTCGGCGTGCTTGAGGTTGTCGGCGGTGGTCGCGAGAATGAACTCGTGGTCGAGTTCGCCATTGTTGCGCAGGACGAACTTGATCTGCTCGTCCTTCCTGACCTCGACCTTGTCCGGCGTGAACGTCATCTTGCCGTCGGATTCGCTCATCGTGACCTGCACGATCCGCGCAGGCTTTTTCGCATCGCCGGGTTCACCGGCGGAGAACGACCCGTCATGACCGTGCCCAGTCGGGCCCGCACCTGCCCATGCCGATGAGCAAATGGCGGTTGCGCTGATCAATGCGATTCCAAATTCGCGCCAATTCTTCATGTTTCGTCTCCTTGAGTACTCGTTCGAACCATATTTGAGGCCGACGCCTCGGGACGTTCCGCGGAGCTACATTCCCTTCATTCCCTTCATGTTCATTTCCTTCTTGGGTTTCTTGTCTTCCGACTTGTCGGTCGGCTTCGCGCCGCTTTGCCGCGGCGGCTGGCCATTCGGAACATCGACCTCGTAAGCGACGGTGCCGGCGGGAAACTTGTAAGGGCCGGGATCGCTGTAATCATCGCGCGCCATGCCTTCGCGGATCTTCATCACGGTGAACATGCCGCCCATTTCGATCGGACCGAACTGTCCGGTGCCGGTCATCATTGGGAGCGTGTTATCCGGCGCGGGCATCTCCATTTCTCCCATCGCCATTCCGGTCGAACCCATCACCATCGCGTCCGGAGCGAGCTTGCCGACCGCCTTCGCCAGATCTTTTTTCGACACGCCGATCAGGTTGCGCATGTCGTGCCCCATCGCGTTCATGGTGTGATGCGACTTGTGACAATGGAACGCCCAGTCGCCGGGATTGTCGGCGACGACGTCGAAGGCGCGGATGGCCCCGACCGGGACATCGATCGTCGTTTCAGGCCACTGCGCACTCTCCGGCACCCACCCGCCGTCGGTGCAACTCACTGCGAAATGGTGTCCGTGCAGGTGAATCGGGTGATTGGTCATGGTGAGATTGCCGATCCGCACCCGGACCTTGTCGCCGAGCCGCACGGGCAACGGGTCGATCCCAGGAAATACCCGGCTGTTCCAGGTCCACATGTTGAAATCGGTCATCTCGTTGACCTTGGGCAGATAGGTGCCGGGGTCGATCAGGTATGTGCTCATGACGAAGACGAAGTCGCGATCGACCGGACGGAACGACGGGTCACGCGGATGCACCACGAACATCCCCATCATCCCCATCGCCATCTGCACCATTTCGTCGGAGTGCGGGTGGTACATGAAGGTCCCGCTGTTCTTCAGCTCGAATTCGTAGACGAAGGTCTTGCCCGGCGGGATGTGCGGCTGCGTGAGGCCGCCGACCCCGTCCATGCCACTGGGCAGGATCATGCCGTGCCAATGCACGGTCGTATGCTCAGGCAACTTGTTGGTGACGAAGATGCGGACCTTGTCGCCTTCGACCGCTTCGATCGTCGGCCCCGGGGATTGCCCGTTGTAGCCCCACAGGTTTGCCTTCATGCCGTCGGCGAACTCCCGCACCACGGGCTCCGCGACGAGATGGTATTCCTTCCAGTCGCCGTTCATGCGCCAGGGCAGTGACCAACCGTTGAGGGTCACGACCGGACGGTAGTCCGGACCACTGGTGGGATGCAGCGGCGGCTGCATCGTCACCCTGTCCATGATCGGCGCTTCCGGAATGTTCGCCGCCTGCACGCGGCCACTGACGGCGCTCGCGCCGACCAGCGTAGCCGTTCCCAGAAATCCTCTTCGCGATAGCATGTTGGTCTCCATCAATGGCCTCCGCCGCCGCCTGCCTGGGCGGTCGTCGTCGGACGGGACTCCGTTGGTGTTTCTCCCGAGCCGCCGCCGTTGACGACCGACTGCAGATCCGATTGCGCCAGCCAGAAGGCGCGCTTGGCCTCGATCGCCGCCCGCAGCGCGGCGATCCGTTGCCGCGCCTCCACCAGCAGCGCAAAGACATCCACCTGCATGCTTGAAAAGCGCAGTTGCATCTCTTCGGTGATAATCTTCCGAAGCGGCAGAACCTCGCGCTCGTACTGCCGGGCAATCTCGTAGCTCGATCGATACGTTCGGTACGCGTCGCGCGCTTCCGAACGGACGTTGATTGCTTTCTCTGTCAGGCGATTGAAAGCCTGACTGTACGTCTCGCTCGCTTGTCGCACCCGGACCTCGCCGCCGTCGAAGATCGGGATCTGGAACTGGATGTCGAAGCCGCGTTCGCGAAACCGGGAGCCGTCGGGGTCCCTGGTAGTCTTCGCAATTCCCGCAATATCGAGCAGCGTAACAAAACGGCTTGCTTCCGTGAGGTTAAGCGCTTTCGCCAGCGCATCCAGTTCGATGCGCGCGATCTGCAGGTCGATCCGGTGCGTCACCGCATCCACTTCGATCAACGGCAATGCAGAGGGACGTCGCGGCAATGGCGGGAGCGTATTCGGAAGGCGGAACGTGAGGTCGCCATCCCAAAGACCCATCAGTCGCGCGAGCCGTTCACGCGAACTGGTCGCCTCCTGACGCGCCGAAGCCAGGTCGGCGGTCATCTCTGCGTAGAACACTTGCTCGCGGGCCTGATCGAGCTTGTTGAGCGAACCGGTTTCACCCAGTTTTGAGGCCAGCTTCGCGGTCGCCTCCGCCGTGGACTTGGCGTCGGTCAGAAGACCGACCATCTCGTTGGCGCCGACCGCGCGGTAGTAGGATCGCCGCACATCGGACGCGAGCCTCAGGGTCTCCAATGCAGCCCGCAGTTGCGCCTGATGGAATCGCCGCCTCGCGATCTCGGAGCGGAACGGCAACGTCGCCAGCGCAAGAATGTCGCCGACGACCTGACGCTCGATTTCTACCGCCCCGCCGCCTGCAATTCTGGATATCGAAAAGGTCGGATTGGGCGGAAGGCTGTCCTGAACAAGATCGGTTTCCGCCAACGCCAGTTCATTGTAGGCCGCTTGCAAGCCGCGATTGTTGAGCAGCGCGACCTGAACCGCCGTATCCACGCTAAGCGTCCGGCGCAACAGACGCTTGACGGCGTCGTCCGCACGTTGCGCATCGTCCGCCGAGCGGATCGCGACCACGTCTTTCTTGAGCGTGGTGTCGGCAATATCGGCGACGACGCCCATCCCTCGATCCGGCGAGAAACTCGCGCAGCCGGAAAGAAGCAGGGAAACGGTGAGCATCAGCACCGACCGATTGTTTCGGAGAAAGCTCTGACGCGGCAGCACGCCACGGATGATTTTCATGACGTGCTCCTAATGCTCATGTCCGGATTTCGGTGACGGCGTGACGCTCTGGTTCTGCTCCTTCCAGCCGGACGGTGTTGTCGGACGAAGGCTGGCGTAAGGGGCGATGGTCGACCGGTAGCCGACGCCCGCGACCTTTGCCCCGGGATCGGCAGGGTCCGCGCCGACGAGCGGCGCCAGCGGAACCGCACAGCCACCCAGGGTCATGGCTGCCAAAGCCACCCCTGCGAATGTCCCAAACCTTCTTCCTAATATTCCGCGCACCACCGAACCAACGGTGGCGACAGTCGCCCCAATTTGCGCTGACATAAAAATCCCCTGAACTGACGATGGACCACAGACGCACGTGCCCCGAAACGGGCACGGCACCGCGTCATGCTGTTGTCAGGTCAGGAATTTGGGGGACGATAAAGCTGCGGAGGTGCATTGTCCGCCAGTTTCCGATGGACGTCGGATATCCGGACGGCGCTCGGCACGGATGGCTTGGCCACCGCGGCGAGGGTTGCGGGAAGCGCGGTGACGCACATCAGGCCGCAGCACTTTCCATCCGCCGCATGCGGCGCCTTCGCCGGACCGGCGTCGCTCTTCAGCGCAAACGGTTTCGCGTCATGATTCGCGGATGAATCTTCGTGAGCCTGGACGCCGGAATGATGATGGGCATGTCCATCCTTGTGGACGTGCATGACGCCTTCATGATGGACGTGGACCATGCCGGGCACGTGATCCTCGTCGGTCAGGCAATAAGGCGTGGCCTGACTGCCCGGCAAGGCGAAGGATAGCGTCGGCGCCAGCACGCAGAACAGATAAGCCAGGGCAACAAACCACCCTGCTCTCCGCCGCTGCGTTCTGGTCAACCCAGCTAACATAGATCAATCAACGCCTTCGATGTGCCGCGCCCCGAACTTCGAACCATAGTCGCGAATCCTCGTACCGCCAAGACGGAACCTGGGTTCATCGTTCCGCACGTCCGACCACCGCCATCAATTCCGCGATCTTGCGGCGCTGATCCGCCTTATCGCCGCTCGCGATCGCGTGTTCGACACAGTGGGCAACATGGTCCTTCAACACCTCCTCCTCGACGCGGCGCAACGCGGCACGAACGGCGGAGATCTGCGTTACGATATCAATGCAATAGCGGTCCTCCTCCACCATCCTAGCGAGGCCGCGCACCTGTCCCTCGATTCGGCTCAGGCGCTTCTGGCACGACGTCTTGATGTCTTTTCGCATGTGCCTTACATACCCCTACTGGGTAGTGGTTTCAAGCCTATGAGGAGACCTAGATGACCGGGACACAAAACGCAAGTTCCATGGGCCAGCCGGCCCGCTCCTCGACGGCAGCTCCGGGACACGAAACCAGATCGGCCTGCTGCGGCGGTCAAGGCGGCCATGGGCACGGCGACCATGGACATCATCAACCTCCTGCGGAAAGCGGCAAGGTTCTGGACCCGGTTTGCGGAATGACCGTTGACCCGGCGACGAGCAAGCACCGGTTCGATCACCAAGGTCGCACCTATCATTTCTGTTCGGCGGGTTGTCAAACCAAGTTCGCGGCGGCCCCGGAAACCTATCTCGACAAGTCCAAGGCCACACTGAAAGAGCCCGTTCCAGAAGGCGCCGTTTACACATGCCCGATGCATCCGGAGATCCGGCAGATAGGTCCCGGCAGTTGCCCCATCTGCGGCATGGCTCTGGAGCCCGAACTGGCAACGCTGGACGCCGCGCCGAATCCCGAACTGGCGGACATGACGCGGCGGTTCTGGATCGGCCTCGTGCTGGCGCTGCCGGCGGTCGTCCTCGAAATGGGCGGGCATCTGGTCGGCGGTCACGGCTGGGTCGACCAAACGCTGTCGAACTGGATTCAGTTGGTCTCGGCGACACCCGTCGTGATCTGGGCGGGTTGGCCCTTCTTCGTGCGCGGCTGGCAGTCGCTGATCACCCGCAACCTGAACATGTTCACCCTGATCGCCATGGGGACCGGCGTCGCTTACGTCTACAGCGTGGTCGCCACCATTGCCCCGGAGGTGTTTCCGCCCGCGTTTCGCGGCCATGACGGCGCCGTCGCCGTCTATTTCGAAGCGGCGGCGGTGATAACCGTCCTGGTGCTGCTGGGGCAGGTACTTGAGTTGCGTGCCCGCGAGGCAACGTCGGGAGCGATCAAGGTCCTGCTCGATCTCGCCCCGAAGACGGCGCGTCTCGTGGCCGCGGACGGCACCGACCATGAAGTCCCGCTCGATGGTCTCAACGTCGGCGACAGATTGCGCGTCCGTCCCGGCGAAAAAGTCCCGGTCGACGGCGTCATTCTTGAGGGACGGTCATCGATCGATGAATCCCTGGTGACCGGAGAGTCCATGCCCGTCACCAAGGACACTGGTGCCAAGGTGATCGCCGGGACCCTTAATCAATCTGGAAGCTTCGTGATGCAGGCCGAGAAGGTCGGCCGCGATACGGTGTTGTCGCAAATCGTGCAGATGGTCGCGCAGGCGCAGCGGTCGCGGGCGCCGATCCAGCGTCTCGCCGATCAGGTCGCGGGCTGGTTCGTGCCTGCGGTGATCGTGGCCGCGCTCGTCGCCTTCGTGGTCTGGGCCATGGTCGGTCCAGAGCCGCGCTTGGCGTTCGGTCTGGTGGCGGCCGTCAGCGTGTTGATCATCGCATGTCCGTGTGCGCTCGGCCTCGCAACCCCGATGTCGATCATGGTCGGCGTCGGACGCGGCGCGCAGGTCGGTGTCCTGATCAAGAACGCCGAAGCGCTCGAACGCATGGAAAAGATCGACACGCTCGTCGTCGACAAGACGGGCACCTTGACCGAAGGCAAACCCAAGGTCGTTTCCATCGTACCGTCCGCCGGATTCCGGGAGGACGAATTGCTGCGTTTCGCAGCGAGCGTCGAGCGCGCCAGCGAACATCCGCTGGCTGACGCCATCGTTCGTGCGGCCAAAGAGCGCGATCTGGCGCTGGCAAACGTGGAGGAATTTGATTCCCCCACGGGCAAAGGCGTGACGGGCAAAATCGACGGCAGAAATGTATTGCTCGGCAACGTCGGCTACATGCAGTCGCTCGGCGTTGAAACTCAATCGATGGAAGCGCACGCCGAAGCGCTACGTGGCGACGGCGCCACCGTCATCAATATCGCGATCGACGGAAAGATAGCCGGACTCTTCGCCATCGCCGATCCCATCAAGCCATCGACGCCCGATGCCTTGAAGGCGCTGGCCGCAGACGGCATCAAGGTCATTATGCTGACCGGAGATAACAGGACGACGGCCAATGCGGTCGCGAAGCGGCTCGGCATCTCGGAGGTCGAGGCGGAAGTTCTGCCCGACCAGAAGAGCGCTGTCGTCGGCAAACTGCAGAAGGCTGGCCGCATCGTCGCGATGGCAGGCGACGGCGTGAACGACGCCCCTGCCCTCGCCGCGGCCGAAGTCGGAATCGCGATGGGCACCGGCACCGACGTCGCGATGGAAAGTGCGGGCGTAACCCTGTTGAAGGGCGATCTCGGGGGGATTGTCCGCGCGCGCCTCCTGTCGGAAGCGACGATGGCCAACATCCGTCAGAACCTGTTCTTCGCCTTCATCTACAACGCCGCCGGAATACCGATCGCGGCGGGCGTGCTGTATCCGATGTTCGGCCTGTTGCTATCGCCGATCATCGCCGCGGCGGCCATGGCGCTGTCGTCGGTGAGCGTGGTCGGAAACGCACTGCGCCTGCGAATGGCCAAGCTGGAGAACTGAACGGGACCGTCATTTCAGTCCGCACGTTTGTACCGTCCAACGGCAGCAGTCTGGAACATCGGCCACTTCGAAGAAGGTGGTTTTGCTGGACTGGAATGCACCATCCTGGTTCCGGCCGCCTAGCCGCCAGAAGGCGTCGCCAGCGAAGCCTCGACAAACCGCAAAGGAGCCTAGCCGTCCCGCGAAATTCGAGGCGCGGCTTGCCTTATTACGCCTCACATGAGCGAGGCCCCGCCTGAGCGGAGCCTCGATAAGTGAAGGGGTACATCCGCCCTTCCATCCATCTCCCTACGCCAGAACTCTGATCGTCCGCCTGCTGTCGATGAACTGACCACTTCTCCTTGTCGGGCCATCAAACAGTCATTGGCCCCGGTAGAACCCATCCACCTACCGTGCATTCAATCTTCGAGTTCTGCGTCATTGGGCAGTTGCGGCGAATTCTTCTTGTGCCTCCTTTTGAGACAACCATATCTAGCTGGTCGGTGGTCAGTACAATTGCGCCTTGAGGGTAATCGCATTTAACACTTTCGAGTTCTGGTCGCGGACGTGCAGGCGGATATCTCCCAGGGAGTTGGCGTCCATGCATTCTTGGGAGGATCAGATGCGCAGAAAAGTTCTCTTGAGGATCCATCGGCGCACACCCATTCAATCCACGGATTTCAATTCCGGTCCGCAACTCGGCTTGAGACGTTGTATTCACGAACTAGAAAAATTGCGCAGATTGGTGCGTGCAGCAGAGCAGTATTCCGAAACAAGTCATAACGACAATACCCGTGGCTCTGCTACGACGGCCATCTCCGATTCTGACTTTGGCGATTCCGTCTGGTTCGGAGGATGATCACCGGTTCGACCGGCTTCGCGACATTCGGGATCGACGCATCCCTACCAACGAACGCGACCCGACCTCCAAGCCATAGTGGCCATTCGATCCCAGTTGCTTCTGACAAATACTTGGTCAAAAATTGGCTATGGTGAAAGACGGCGAAGCTCGTCAATCTGAAGCGAACAGTCGGCCTCAACGCGTCGACGCCTCCCGCTTTGCACCGGCAAATCGGCGGCGGTTAAGCCCACCCGCATTGCGGACTTTTCTTGCTATTGCAGATCTGTGGGGGCTTTCAGAAGAACAGCGTCTCTTGATGCTCGGGTATCCGTCTCGATCCACCTATCATAGCTGGTGTAAGAAAGCTCGCGGACACGGTACTTTTACGTTCAACGTAGATGTTCTTACGCGGATCTCGGCGGTGTTCGGGATCCATCAAGGTCTTGGAGTTCTCTTTCCCGTAGAGCCACTCGGCGTCGAGTGGCTGCGAACCCCGCATGGTGCGGTCGTGTTCGGCGGGAAACCTCCCCTCGACGTTATGACCAGCGGCTCCCAAGACGGGCTGCTTACGGTACGCCGCTTCCTCGACGGCGCACGAGGCGGCTCCTACATGCAGCCCAATCGCATCGACGAGGCATTCATGCCTTATGACGATACGGAAATAAGCTTCCGATAACAAATATCCTTGCAACCTCCCTGCAGTCGGCGTCCTCGACACGGTCACATCTTTTACGATCTCGTTCTGCGATACGGCCGCTGCGTTAGCAGACCTTGCGGCCACACTCGGAGGCCATGGCACCCGTCGAATCTCCGCAATGAGGGCGCTGAACTGCTCTACTTGGCGTCCGAATTTTCGGCGCAAGACGCTCTTCAGTACTTAGACGAGGCGCCCTCCTAGGAATCGAAGTCACTCGGCGCTGCGATCTCGATACCTATCCCCACCGTGTTGCTAAATCGGAATTGAAGGCCCGCCGCCTCTAGCGCTGTCCGCAAACGTACCGATGTCTCCGCATGGGGCTGCGACGAACCGGACTCAGCGCGCACGACAGCCCGTTTCGACAAACCCGCCTGGCTTGCAAGAAATTCTTGGGTCCATCCCAACCACGCCCGAGCCGCCCGGACCTGGCGCGAAGAAATTTCCGGCTTTGAATTAACCATAAAACGAACCTATAAGTGACGAAAGTCACAGAACATGCTAAGTTAAGATATTGTTAAGCATTGCAGCTTGCGCCTAGGTCAGAAGACCGCTCGACAAACTCCGTATCGAAAACATTACGTTCGAATCCTTGCCAGGCCTTTACTGGGATGGGTGATTTCGCTCGTCTAGCCAGTTGAGACTCATTGCAATTCAAGGAATCGATCTTCGGAGGATCAGAAGAGCACCGTGCCGCTCTACGTTCGAAGCACGTAATCGCCTTTCTACCAAAAAGTCAGTTCTCATGGTTTATTGAAATTCCCGGGGGACTTATGCGCGCGAGATACCGACACGGTCGAGAAGACCGCTCATCTGAATCAAGTATTCAATCGCTCCCTGCTCCTCTGCAGCTACCGGTCTTGCCGGCACATTGGTGGCGAACTCGCAAACCGCAGAGCTTCGGCCGC
>Ga0209952_1000919_pt1 | contig 28627 bp, 29 predicted proteins | sample ThiBiot_750_biof_2_FD_183951 | JGI IMG/M metagenome (GOLD analysis project Ga0209952, IMG submission 183951) | Wastewater bioreactor microbial communities from Cape Town, South Africa - Thiocy_cont_750_biof (SPAdes) | ecosystem: Engineered > Bioreactor > Thiocyanate-remediating >...
GAAAAAAACAAAGAGTCAGCAAAAGAAAACCTGCTAGCACATGATGAAATGACGCGCGCAAATCAGAAGACATGAATAGAATACGATGATCTACATAGCAAGCATTGGTGGTAAAATGGCAAGTGCAGACTAGAACTTCAAAAGGAATCGAAAAACAAAACGAAAGATTTTCAAACAGACAGAATAAATAAACAGAGAAAAAAAACACGGAGAGAGAGAGAGCTGAATGAAGAAAGAAAACAAGCAAATAAATATAAAAAACAAACGGATATTTTTATGATTTCTTTTTTCTTTTCTCAATACCCATTATTCGTTATGATTGGACTTTCACTATGATCATTAAGAAATGATGGTGATGCACATTCACCATTGATCATTTGGCTGCTATTCGGTGTTGTTGATGGCGATGATGAATCCGTTGTATTTCCATTGACCGTACCGTTTGTCATCAATGACGGTGTCATTAAATATCGATAGACATAAATACGATAATCTTTGCTTGCTAAAACGACACTACCGTCGTCAGTTAATGCAACATCAAAACATTGGGCATGTTTAACTTTTGATTCAAGTGCATTGATTAGTTGACCATCTAAATTTGGGAAATCGAATCAAATGAAATAAGAAAAAGAAAACAATATTTTACCTTGTGTGAAAATAGTTAAATTGAAGTTGTTGTGATTGTCGGCAATCAAAACGTCGCCTTGACTATTTTGTACGACACCAATCGGATAATTAGTAACACCTTCGGAACCAATTGTTCGTAGGAAATGACCTTCATATGAAAAGACTTTAATGCAATGAGCACGATTGTCTGAGATGAATATTTCCTGTTTATCATTGCAACAAACACCATTTGGAAATTCCAAATATTTCGAACACGTAAATTTATTAACGACATTACCATTGATATCAAAAATAAAAACACGCATTACTTTACATTCAACAACAATAATATGACCCGAATTATCAACACAAACACCTTAAACAAAGTCCTTGTTAGTTGAGAAACAAAATCAAAATCAATTTTTTCGATCTTACCACGTGGATGTTGTAAAACATTGGCACCAAACTTGCGGATAAATTGTCCGTATTGATTATAAATTTGTATTTGATGTGTAGGACTTCGTTCAGTAACAACAATATCACCTGATTGACGAAAAACTGCAACACGATTTGGATACAATAATTGTCCATCACGTTTTCCACATTCACCAAATTGAAAACGAAAACGTCCATTGGAATCAAATATTTGTATACGATGATTATTTGTATCAGCAACAATAATATCACCTTGGGCATTAACAGCAACACCTGATGGTTCAGTAAATTGTCCTTCTAAAACGCCGAATTCGCCGAATTTTTGATGATAAATCATTTTATGTCGTTTCAATGTTGAACTATTCGAACGTGATGGTAACAATAAATGTGACATCGATGAATAATTATCCAATGAATCAACGAGATCAACAACCGATTCTTGACCGTTTAGATTTTCATTTGTATGATTCGATGTTAATGAACTTGATAGTTGTTGTTGAGAGGCTGATTGCGTTGGTAATTGTGATGCATTCGACCAGAATTCGTACGGATTTATATCGATACCATTGGTTGGCACAGAAAAATTCATTGGAGTCGATGTCGATAGATTTGAATATTTCGACATTGATGATGGTGGTAAACTACATGATAAAATATCAATACCGTTCAAAATATGATTCGAATTTGTTTGTTGTTGTTGTTGATGGATAGGCTTTGTTGGACTAAGTGCCATCATATTCGAATGTGATGGATGATGACTATGATTATGACAAGCATTTATTGTTGATGGTGGACCGATGATTTTATTGAAATTATCATTAATTAACTGAAAATAAATCAAATTTTGAGAAAATGGATATTGAAAATGGGTTTATTCTCGAGAGACGAAGAGAAAACGAATGAACGTCTGTCGTCATGAAATTGAAATCAGGTCAATACACTAGAGTATTATCTTAATTCATCTGTTTATACTTAAAACAAACTCAAAATCGATATTTGATTTCAAGGTTCTCGAACAATTCGACTTTACACCTGTTATATCTTATTAACAGAATATCGTTCGCAACTGTTCTATTTTTCATGACTATCTCGACTTTTGCTGCCAAGGATAGTATTACACAAGTTCTTAATTATGACAAGTCAATGAAGATAAAAGTCTTACTTTTTGTGGACGTGGTTTGAACGGATTATTCTAAAGAAACAAAATCTCATTTAAAAACAAGCTTTTGTAATTAATTTTTTCTCTCTTACCGATGAAGCCGTTTCTGGTAAAGCACGAACATAACCAAATGTATTTCTCACACCCGTTTGAATAGCCTAATCAACGAGAATTTGAGATGAATTTTTTTTTGTATCGATGAAAAATTTACTTGAAAATTCGAAACAAATTCAAGTTCATATGTTGACGAGTGCCCGTTCGTCTCCGGCATTGTTTGTACGAGTGAATTGAATTTATTTTCTAGTTGTTTTTTAAACATCAAAATTTCTGTTGTCGAAGAATTTTTAAATAAACGATCGGCAAATTCTAATGGCTAGAAACGAAGAAGAAGAAAAAATATCATAATCGAAGAAAAAATAAGTTTCCTTTCTCTTACCAAATTAGCACGTTCAATAGCATCGTCGATTTTTTGCATTTGACCTGTCAAAATCGTTTGTTTTTCATTAAACGAATTATCCAATTCCTATTATCGACCAAAACAAAAATATGAATAAACATGAATCGTCAATGAAAATCTACCTTTAGTAATTCATGTTTTCGATCTTCGATTAATTGACGATAGAAATTATAAGTTTCATTAATATCATGTTGTGCTTTTCCATATTGAGTCTAGAAAATAGGATTTCATGTGATTATTCAATCGATGAGTTCAATTTTTTACTTGTAATAAACTGTAAGATCGATCAGTTGTTTTCAATGATTGTTTTAAATCATTTAAACGTTGTCGAGTATTTTCAACCATATTTTGCAATTTAGCTACTTGATGTGAACCTAAAAACGACAGAGAGTGAGAACATAAATCTCGAAATGGAATTCGAATTTTGTTTCTACCTGCGTCACTCAATGGAGCATATTCGTGGCCAGCAGGTCCATGATCAGTGGTTGTGCATGTCGAACAAACTACGAGAAACAAGACGCCATCGAAAGTTAATAAAACAATAAAATGATCGTATTTACTCGGCATATTGCATGTAGCACAGAAATATTTTAATGGTTCGTTTTTATGACTCGAACAAAAAACAGATCGAAGATCATTTCCATTTGAATCAAGTTCTTTTATGTGAACAACCTAAAAATAGACCAAAATAATACATTTATAAGTCTCAATTTCAATGCTCACATGATCGAGATTTAAATTAAAAGAGTAATCATTTTCAACAATCGTACACATATCAAAGATTAGCTTTTTTTTAGTTTATTATAATAACGAGTCTTTAGATGTGATAATCATCTACGACATCCACAAAAAAAAGAAGGAAAAAACGGAAATGCGGTTCTTCTTCTTATTCTTTTCTGTAAAGTCTTGAAGCTCAATATATATATTTATATATATTCATATAGAGTTGTAGACATAATAAGAAAAAAAAAGGAAGGAGAAAGCACGCACTATCAAGATCATCAATTTTTTTGTATGTTGAGTTGCTTCTCAAGAGGCTAAAGAAGGAAAAGAAGGAAAAAATAGAAATCAGAGAATCTCGTTGTCGAGAAGTTCATTTCGGTCGACGAATGTATTGTATTTTACTTGGTTAGAAGCTCTCGTCCGTTAGCGTTCTCCTCCCTCTTCATTACAATTCAATTTTTTCTTCTTCTTCTTCTTCTTTTTCTTTTTCTTTTTCTTCTTTGTACTGCATTAGACCCCTGGAAATAGACTTTTTTCCTTCTTCATCTTCGTTTTTTTGCTTTGTATATGTTCTTCTCTCTCTCTCCAGACAATTTTCTTCGTCATTCAGTTGATTCAATGCGAGTTCTACTGAATCGATAGATAAATAGAAAGAAGAAGAAAAAAATGACGAACTGATAGTGCGTCTGCATATATTTGTGCGCATACGCACGAGCAATCTTCTACTGCAAAGAAATTTGTCTTTTTCTATTTGTATATGTAAGCATCTTTCTCGTATTTTTTCAAGGATGTTTATGCTAGTAACTAGAGTTATTAAAACGTACAAGTACTCAAATGTTTGAGAAAAGAACGAACGAGGAATTTGAGCGCTTGAATAACACACCAGACAGAAATAAGATCCGACCGGAAGAAGACACAGAGAGAAAAATCTAACAGAGAATTGGTTCGATGCATCTTGAAAAAAATTAGAAGAATATTCAAGTAAGAAAAGAAAATAAGTAAAAATCTAACTTAATTATGGAAATGCATGTTCAGAAATAATTATTATTGGATTATATATATATATATATATGGGTATGTGCACGCTTAGTAAACGACGACGAAGAAGAAGAAATGTAGGAAAAAAGGAAAGAAAATCAATCAAATTGAATGTATATAGATGTTTGATGGAAGAAATAAAAAAGAACATTGTATGAAACAGGAATAAGTCGATGAAAAAAAGCAGGTTATGCCGGAAATGAATGGAGCAATCGTTATGTGATTTCTTTCTCTCTCTCTCTTTTTCTTCCTCTCAACACTCTCAATGGTTTTTTGTTCTATACGAGGAAAGTTATTGAAGGCAGAGGCAAAAAAAGAATGAATCAACTTCCAAATAAAAACATAAATTCTCAATCTGACTAATCGACTTTTTTTTCTCATTTATTCTATTCAAAATGTAAACTTACGCGATGGCCTTCGAAACAATTCATAATTTGATGTGCACAAACACATTGCTGACAGAGGAAGCTCGAACATTGGAAGCATTTCGCTATGGCCATCGATTCAGCACTTTTGCATGCTGTACAGCATTGATTAAAATTTTCAGCTAATGTTAACATATAATCATTGGAGAGATTCGAATGATTATTTTGCAGAGTAAAATCCGGTAATATGTCTTTGATCATTGTTGTCAAACCACACAATGGGCAGCAGATGTTACCTTCATCATCGTTTTGCGATGATGATGATGATGATTTCTCTACACATGTTTGACATAATGTATGAAAACATTGAAGTACTTGTGGTCGAGTTTGTTTGTATGGTTCTTGGCAAAGTGGACAATCCCAATGGTTGTAGTGATTTTCTTGATGTTGTTGCTGTTGTTGTTGTTGTTTATGAAAGAAAGATGATGATGGATTATCGGTTGTAACTGAATGAACACTTGATAAACTCGAACTGGGCGTTGATGTTGGTAAACCTGTAATTAATGATGGATGAGTTAAAAGATGTTTCATTTGTTGATGTTGTTGTTGCGATTGAGGATGAGGAAATTGTTGTTGTTGGGATTGAAGACTACGCATGATGGAAATCGATTGGCTTGCTGTATTATTTGTATAGGATTGTTGTTTTTGTGTTGCCGGTACTGGTGGTGGTGATGATGATGATGCGTAAGCTGAATCCGTAAATGAGAACGCTGTTGATGAACCGTTTGAACTTGAACCTGAACTATCGTGACTTAAACATGTTGCTAGAAGTGTATTTGACGATACATCCGATGTTGGTGGGAAAAGACCAAAGAACGGCGAATTCTAAATAGATGATATATTCAATAAAGACAAAAAAAAAGATAAGAAACGTTTCATATAGTATATAGTATTTTTTATTCTAATTAAATATGACAACGAACGAATGAACACTTAATAATGTCTCGGCCGGGCCAAAGGTCATCATTCATCAATGTACATGCAGCTGCATGTGTGTATATACAATGAAATCACTTACAAACCCGATGTGTCTCCTGCTGTTCTTATTCGATATACTCAATTTTCGTTTTTAAACAAACAATTGTCGAAGTATTAATCAATTTAAATAAAGAACCTATTCTTTCTTAGTCGAATTCAGACACTCAATTGACATTAAGTAAAATTGATTTGCAAAAGTGATGGGATATGAAAAACAAACTTTTGATATGCTTCTATTCATCTCTCATCTAATGTCAACAACTGACACATGAAAAATAGCATTTTTCAATTTTCTATTTGCATTATCATTTGACAGTGAATGCTCTTTTGCATTTTCTTTTTCATCTTGAAATCTTTCTTTGTTTCCACTTACCCATAAATCATTATCCGAATCGAACATTATTGTTAATATGCTTGTTGCACGATTCTCACTAATGACAAACGGACTTCTTTTCTGCCATCAAGCCTCACCAACGAAGTGTCTGACTGACTAATGATTTGTCAAAATTGCCTCGTCCTTTTCTCTCTGTCCCTCTCTCTCTCTTTTTTTTTCTTTTTCTTTCTTTCTGTCTGTCGTTCTATTTTTTCTCTTTGCGCGCTCGCACTTTCTTTTCTCGTCGATTGTGTTTCATATGTATTTTTAAGCAAAATAGATTGTCAAGGTGTCTCGCATTTTTTTTCTCCTTCTTTTCTTTTCTTCTTTCTATCTTCTTCATTTTTGCATTCATACAATACATCTCTATGGCCGACTGATGTCGATATGTCAACATCGACGAGTGTCACGAGGCACTGGAAGTTCCCAAATGGATCATATCTTTGAATTTTCTTTCCGTTCTAACTGAAAGAGCTAATGAATTCTTTTCAAACATTTCTAATGACCGCAGGAATAAAAAAAAACGATGCACATCTGCGAGAAAATCATTCAACTTCGATGCAGATGTTTCTGTAATAATATATATATATGCACAGATTCGACGATGATTAACATGCTTATTATTAAAAAAAACGAATGTAAATTTCTCATTTCTATGAAAACTATAAAAAGAATGTAACAATATGGAAGTCTATTGTATCGTTTGTTTATTTAGGTTGTTTTTTGCCAATGAGTTCTCATGGTCTTTTTCTCTCATTCGTGTAAACTAGCCGTTGACTGTAGTCAATTCTCATCGATCAATCACAGAGAGAGAAACACTTGTTTTCTAATAATTAAAAAAAAACGCGTAAAATACGACAGAAGAAAGCTAAACATTCTTCTACAAATAACAGTTGACATTCTCATTTTTTTTTCTCTCATTGCTCTTTCGTATGTCAGTATGCATACACCTCGATTGAATACATACAATGACAATAATAAATAGCAATGATATATGCATACATATATTGTAAATGAGAATGTAAAAGAACTTTGCTTCGTTGTTTCTATAGACATACACGAATGTATTATAGTTGTTCACGCATGCATACTAGCAAATATATTTAAATGAGGAGATACAAGTGTAATAAATCGTAAAAAGTGCCCTTTCTTTTCTTCTTTCGGTCTTTTCTTTTTTATCTTAGAAAAAGTGAATATACATATTTATATAACAAACATTAGACATTCAATAGAAGACGGTAATCTAATAGTAAAAATGTAATCTTTTCCAGATAGACGAGAGATGAAAAAGCAACAGCATCGTTTATAGAAGAAGAAGATCGAAACTGAATCAAGAATATCATCATTATGATAAGAATTAGAGGAAATGAAGAAGAAATAATAATGATAGACGGGGCAAACATAGCCTAAGGAGAATCGTATCTCACAAAAATAGTTTTATCTTATTAATGGTTGAATTAATTTCTAGTTTTTTCTTTTACTCTTTATAGTAAAAACAAAACAAACCCTCCTAAATTACTCCGAAAGTAGCAATAAATTATTACTAATGAGAAGAAAATATTTTGTTAACAGAATGTAATTTATTTCCGATGAAAATATGAAATAGAAATTTTCGTTTAATTGAAAAAAAAGACGAACCGTAATGATAGATAGCGTCTAATTAGACGTTTGTATATCAACCTTGATCGAAACATATGTTAGAAGAAAAGAAAAACAAAAACGAAATGCATATAAAAATCTATTCAATCAATCCTCACATCTCAATTTTCACTTTTTGTCGGCCGCATACAATGACTTTCCGTTTGTATTCTTTAATCAATGTTTATTAACGAAAAAATTATATTCAATTAGAAATGATTTTGTCAGGTGTTTAGAAAAAGAGGAAAAGAAGAAATGAAAAGCAACTCATTGACTATTATCGATGACGAGTGAAATTAACTGTGATGATGAGAAATGCGGGGTTGCTCATTTGTGTAAATGAGTATATGTATAGTTGATAAATTGAGAAGAAAAGAGCAAAGCTCGTATGTTATTTTCGTGGATAACATTTGTTAAAAGCTTTGCATAACGCAAACATATGCGAATCAAAGGTGCTTGTTGACGAAAACAACAACAATAACATGAAAATATGAAACGAAAGAGCAAAAAAAACTGAAGAACGAAAGATAAAATGTAAATAAACACACACAAATATCTAACGATATCTTACCTGATCATGTACATCGTCTTCAATATCATCGTATTGATTTGTTAATAGAAGATCTTTTTCACGGTATGGATGTTGAACATCGAGTATAAGCGTGGGATCGTCGAGATCACCATCAATAAAGATTGTTTTTAATGTTGATGGTATCATGAATATAGTTGTTGAAATGAAAATAGAAGAGTGGAGGCGTCGATAACGGTAACTAAAGTGGAAACTCAATAAGTCTGTCGTTGATTCTTTCTGATTGTAGATGTTGTTGTTCCATTATGTTCTTTACTTTGCGCGTCGCGCCGCCATTCTGTTCTATATGTGCGTGTGTTGTTGTCGACTCTAGCAGTAAACGAACAGTCAGAAAAAAAGAGAAACAGAGAGAGAGAGAGAGAAAGAAAAAGAGTGAGGGGGGAGGAAGAAAAAAAAGCAGGAAAGCAAAAGAAAACGAACGAGAAAGAATCGAAGAAATGATGAAGAACAAGCGAAGGAGCTTTTTTTATATGGCAACACCGTTAGTAAGTCTGCTTTGGTCTGTGTATTCTGAAAGAAGAACGAAAAAAAAACGAGAGAGGAAGAAAAAGAAAAGAAATAAAAAAAATAACAAGAAGAAAAAGAAAAACGAGCGGGCGTGAATGACGATACAATGCGGCTTTTTTCGTCCTTTCTTATGATGTCGATGGGGTTTTTTTTTAACAAAAATATCTCTGTATCTGTAAGAGAGAAAGAAAGAGCAGAATTATTAAATCCGTCATTTGATGATAGTGAACGAAGGCAAGCAAGCATTCTCTTCTCTTCTTTTCTTTCTTGCTTTTCAATCCAAAGGGCATCAAACTAAATTATGATCACGATGTCAACGACAGATGTGGACTGCTCTGTACCCCATCATTCAAGCATGGGTCAGAGAAAATAAAAGAAGAAGAAGAAGAAAGAAGGAAATAATGAATACACTGGAAGTATAAAAAAAGAATTTTATGCTTCGATACAAGCAAGTAAATGAACCGAATGATAATACGAGACATCATTGTCATGATTCATCTGCTATGCACATGTTCACTATACAGGGAATAATCTTCGTAGACTAATTCATCTCTCTCTCTTTCTCATGAAATTATGCGACAAGATCTATAGACATATATGTATACACACATATGTATGTTTATATGCTTTGCATCTCCCCGATGTGATCATCATCTGATAACATACGAGTCGATTCTCTTTTGTTTTTCTTCGATCGGCATGGCATTTTGTTGATAATAAAAATTAGTTATAACGCCATAACAATAAATAAACAGGAACGTGCTTTCGATATACACGTGAATAAAAACGATGGTTAGAAGTCAAGGTCATACTCAATCTTATGGCTGTTCTACATATTGTATATAAACTATCGCTAATATGATGAAATGCGAAGGGGAGAGGGGGCACGAAAACACAATAAATTATTTAAAAAAAACCCGACAAGATACGAAAGCAAAAGAGAAGGAACGAGAGAGAAAAAACATTCTCACCAGATGATATTTTCTTTTTTTTTCTCACATATGTTTTTATATGTACCGAATGTATTAGGGACAGAAAGAATGGCATGAAGAACGCAAAAAGAAAGAAAAAAGAAAAGATACTATTAGATAAGAAAATATGCAATTATGTTATGGTAAAAAATGGTGACAGCGGTGAGATTCGAACTCACGCCCTTTCGGACCGGTGCCTTAAACCGGCGCCTTAGACCGCTCGGCCACGCTGCCTTATTCCACTGTCGTTACGAAACATCTTATAAACTAATTTTCTTCTACAAATATAAATCATAAAATTTAACTTTTTCCTTCATCTTTACATTAAAATTCAAGACAAAAAAAGAATCGTTTTCTATAGTCGTCATCAAATAGAAACATTTAATAATCTACACACATACAAAAAAATATATATCTATGGAATTATTCTTTTGTTTTGTTAAAAAAAATCCTCCATCAAAACACTTTGTATATCGTTATCTTGACAGATATCAAGAAGAATCGAACGTATCGGATTGTATGTTGTATTCGAAAAGACAAATGAAAATCGATTGAAGACATTTGTATGCCAGGCCAAGGAATTTTTTAAGCCCTTGAAAAAAATCAAACATAAATAAATAAATACAGGATAAAGAAGGAGAAAACAGTGATTATTATATATTCAATACTTTAGCAAATGTTTGTCGATTTTTGCATATTAATTTTAAAATAACATAAGCACCGTACGAACCTTGATTGAGTATATCAATGATTTTATCGATTTTCATTGAAATTAGACAATCATATGAACTAATCATTTGTTATTATTATTTCATCATGAGAAAAACAAAAAAAGAACATTCTAACCTTGACAAATCAGAGCGTTTAAAAATTGTTTCGATAATAAGCAAACAGATTTGTTCGTAGTTATTTAAATCATGAAGTAAATCGAACAGAAAATCCTTTGTGAATCAAAATAAACTTGAAAGTATTTCAAATCAATTTGCTTACGAAATGTTTAGGTAAATAAATCGTTATGGTGATTAATGCTTCTAATAGACATCGATTAGCATTCGAAAATATTCGTGTTGGATTGAGAACGATTCGTATATGATTAAGCAAATTATTATAATTTGTTTGATTACTCGTCTAAATTCAAAAAAAAAGAAAGAAAATTTCTTCTTGTTGAATTATTTATCTTCAACGAACTATTGTCGATAATGAGAAGATTTTCAAAGCTAATTCACGATGACGAATTTGATTATCTGTTTGACAAAAAATCGCCTGAAAAAAAAAGTTTTCTATTATTTACTAATCAATAACAACAACAACAACGAAGTAAACAGACATGTAAAAAATAATTATAAGCATTTTCGACAAAATCATTTGGAATATCCGAAGATGAAATGTATTTACGTATTGATTCACAATTTTGCAGAAATTCTTTGAAATAAATCGTTTGACTAACATAATTATAACCCTGAAAATGTCGTTTAGAATTAATACAAAACGAAAAGTATGATTTCAGTGAGTTACTTCTGTACAATATGAAGCCCATTTTAATGCATTTAAAACTTCGTTATTATTATTCCATGGAATAGATTTTGTTTGAACAATTGTTGTATAAATTCTCATACTTATATAGATACTTTTGAATAAATCAGTTGTCATGATTTGAATGAAACGAGTCTTTATTCTTCGTAACGTGCGTATCGTATAGTATAGATATTTAATTCTACATTGGTGAACCAAAATCAACTAATCACACGAAAGACAAGATTTATTTGTTGTTTATTTTACAAAGTGAAACATTTATTAAACATTTGGATTAATATATGAAAAACCACGAAATGTATCGGGTGGTGTTGATAATAATAAAACACGTTCTTGTTGTTCGAGTTCTGATAGACGTAGATCTTGGCTAGTTGTTTCACACGACATAATTGTCTGAAAAAAAACAAATGAATTTTGTTTAAGCAGAAAAATTTTTTTTCTCACCCTAGGAGTCCATGGTGGAGGAGCTCGACGATTTTCGATATTGTCGAGAGTGTACGGTTCTCTAGAAAGACACAGAGAAATAAAATTCATTTGATCGAAATAGTTTTAGTCTTGAAATTACTTAAAAAATGATTGTTGTTTTAACAAACCAAATGGTGAACTTGTATTTCCTAATCTTCGTTTTGGATCACGTTCTAATAAACCGGTAATAATCTGTTTCGCTTCTTTGGGCATTGTTTCTGGAAAACAGACAATTTTCGAGAGAACATTTTCTTCAATTTGTGCTTCATCTTCATCATAAAACGGTGTTATAAATGTAAATAATTCATAAATCATCACGCCTAATGACCACCAATCGACATTTTCATCGTATTCACAACGTCGAAAGATTTCATAGGCAATATATTCCTGTGTACCACAGAATGTTGTTGCCACTGTCGTATCATCGAAGATTTTTTTACATAAACCAAAGTCACCTAATTTAATATGACCATCTTCGAAAACGAGAACATTCTCGGGTTTTAGATCACGATAGATGATTTTTAATGAATGAAGATATGTGAGTGCACAGATTATTTCACCCGAATGGAAAACGATACGTTCGTAGGGAAAAGGTCGAGGTGTTTGTTTCAATAAAAGACGATAGAAATTTCCACCTCGAGCAAGTTCCAAAAAGAAAAATAATCTTTCAGCATTTTGAAACGCATAAATCAGCTGATTGATGAATGGATTCGATCGACAATCGATTAATACTTGACGTTCTAACATAACATACGCTAAATCTTGACCTTCTAACACAACATTCTTTCGAAAAACTTTCAATGCATAATGTTTTTGTTTGTATTGTGTTAAATATACCTATTCGATATTGAGTTTATTTATTGATTTCTCTGTAAAACAAAATGAAAACTTACAGCTCCATTCATTCCTTGTCCTAATGTTCGTATCAATCGAACTTGTTTTATATCAAAATCTGATGTTACATCCGGTTGAAAACGTTTCGATATTTGTTCGATTTGCTGTTGAGTATCATCGAATTGTTCTGTATTCTGTAAACTATTATAGATATTATACAAATCACCATTATATTGATAATTTTGATCAGATTCACTATCATACTAAACAAAATCAAATTATTCGAATTAAGTTTTGCTTTTTTTCTTTTCGATTAATTCACTGTTTCTTTCCATTTTTCGTACAATGCTGATACATTCGTTTCACAACCGCAATAGTTGCCTACTTTCGCTATACATCGTCGATGAGCGATCATTTGGCAATCTAATTGAGAAGATCAATTAAAAACAACGAAAAAAAATACGTCTAACAACGTACGAGAACATTTATGTACATGACCCGGTCGAATAAAACTTCCGCAATGATCACAAAACATTGGTTTCAATGAAAATGACTGCTGTTCGAAATGATGAGGAACATCGATTTTAAGCTAAATAATATTCATCAAAATAAAAAAAATCACTTGTTAATTGAATCGATGAAAGTGCTTACATCAGGATATTTCTTTCTTTTACATGGACATGCGTGTTTACTGTAACAAGCTTTGTGCACAACGCAATCACATCGTTGACATTGAAAACCTTGATAATAGAATCCCCTTGAGAAGAAAAAATCAAATGAACAAAAAAGATGAGTCGATGAACAAATGACGATTTGGTTACCAAAGAAAATTCGAGCATACAGAACAAAATGTTGGTAATTTGAAAATTTTCGGTACAAATTGATGTCCGAAATGTTTGTAAACTTGTTGACGACGCTCAGCACATCGACTTCGACCTTGATCAATATTTGTTCCACTAATTGTTTGTCCAGATGCATCTAAATGAACCATAAATTTTAAAAAAATCAATCTCTTCATCATTGCCGAACCTTTATATTTAATAATCACTTCAGCTTGGGCTTGTGGTATAAAAAAGAACTAGAATTTGTTCAATGTCAATATTTCGTTGAACAGAAAAACGAAAATTTTCTTTACTCGATGTCGACGTCCATCTGCAATCTTTTTCAATGCATCTAAATCTGACTCAAATGTATAATTCGTATTATTCCAACGCACTCTTATGATGATTTGTCGTTTCACTTTCGGCACTAGGCCAGCATCGAATGGGATATATTTGTCTTTTTCCATATACGATGGAAATTTGACTTTAGCTGGTCCTAAAATATGTTCCATGTTAATGTCGAACATTTTCTCTTTTATTTTCATTGAATATATATATATTACTCTCAACATTATCACGTGTTGTTCGATGTTTTTCTTTTAATTCAATTTGTATTTGAATATTTGTTAAACTAATATATGGACAATTATCGACTTGAAAATTATGCATTTGCATACGCAAGAATGGATGTGGATCATGTGACATAATATCTACATAGATTACAAATATTTCAGTCTGTATTGTTTCAATTCGGCGAAAAACTATTTTACTTGACAGATCCGAATGTGTATTCGATCTTTTTGAACGTATTGTTGCTGTCATTTTGTATTGGAAATGAATGATTAGTTAATCTTTGAGATTGTCGTACACATGTGTTAGGGCAAACGAATGATCAAGAAATAAAGGTCGTATGTTGAAGCATAGGAACATATTTAGTAGGTTTTTTTTTTCGTTTTTCTTTGATCAATAGAAACCCATCACGATTAATAAAAGCGAAGAAAGAAAGAAAAAAAATGTATGAAAGTAAAAGCAGAAGAAGAAGGTTTGTTGGAAGAGAAAACGAAAAAACAAAATAACAGATTGGTTTTGTTGATCGTTGAGACAGAGAACGAAAAAGAGAAGGAAAATGAGTAATTCGAACTCGAGTAAACGAAATGTAAAGTTTTTTTTATTTCTTTTTAAAGAGAATTTTCTATTCAGTAGAAGCTATAAATGAAAAATTACGGAATTGTTCGTGATTGACAGTTAATGTTGTACATAAATCTTGTTCGTTTAAGTCTGATAGACGAGTTTTGTTTATCGATGAAGTAACTGGAATCTAGAAAAAGAAATGTAAAAAAATTGAATTAATTTGTGTGAAAATAAAAAAACTTACAATTCGTCCAAATGGACATTGGGAAATTCCTTGTTCGATTTCGTCGAGAGAATAAGGTGATGATGAATAAAATTGATCTGATACAAGTTGTTCGAGTCCGAAACGTTCTGTAGGATTGACTTGCAATAAACCGATTAACACTTTTCTAAGTTCCTTGGAAACTTCGTCGAGATGTTTGACTTTTCCTTCGAGAACTCGCGGTCGAATTTCTCGTTCATCAACATGATAAAATGGAGTTTTCATAAATCTCATTTCGTAGATCATCACACCCAAAGACCAATAATCGACAGAGAAATTGTATCGAACACGTTGGTAGATCTCCGGTGCGATATATTCAGTTGTACCGCAAAATGTTCGAGTTGTTTCATCATTCGAACTAAACTGTTTACAAAAACCTAGATCTGCTAATTTAACTCGACCATTTTCGAATATAAGAACATTTTCTGGTTTTAAATCTCGATGAATCTATAACAAACAAACGTCAAATTGACTTTCATTTCAAACTAAATTCTTCCTCGTTACAATTAGTTTTGAATGAAGAAATCGTAATGCACAAAGAATTTGCCCGGAAAACCATTGTATACATTCTTCGTTGAAACCTTTGCCAACTCGATATAAAAATCGATAGAAACATCCGCAAGGTGCATATTCAAGAAGAAAATAAACTCGTTCGAGATCATGAAAAACAGCGTGAATTTGATAGATAAATGAACATTGACGAGAGAGAATCAAAATATCACGTTCGTTTCGAATACATTCGTATTCATCATTTTCAAATATTCGATGTTTACGAATTGTTTTCAATGCATATAAACGATTCGAATATTCGACCTGATAAACCTGAAAGAATAGTTTTGTTTTTTTTGTTTGAAAGAATAATATTTCATCTTAATGATATCCTACAGATCCACTCATGCCGCGTCCTAATTTTCCACAAAATGTTAAATTATGAAAAAGTTCGGAGCCTTGATTGTAATAAATAGAACTAAACAAAATTATTCGATAAGAAGAAGTAAAAAGCTATCAATTTTCTATTTCTACTTTCTATTTGACTGTTCATTGAATTCATATTCTTTTTTAATCGATTTCAAAACGTCTGCCGCTTGTTTTCTGTCGTCAGCCTGCTGTAATCGTTCGTAAAGATTTACTAACAAGGTCGGATCTTGTGTGAGAATCACATTTGGTAATATTTGACCTGATGATAGATATGTATCGTATGTATTTGACGTATTCTTAACAACAAGCATATATTTTATCGAAGAGATCTTCAAATATTTCATTTTACTTGTCCTTTCCACTCGCTGTACATTTCGGCAGCAATTTGTTCTGTTCCACAAAATTGTGCAACTTTCGATACACATCTCGAATGAACAATCATTTGACATTCTTAACAACAGCAAGAAAAGAACATATTGAAAGAAATTAGGAAAATAAATTTATCAACCTGAACATTTCCAGGCTTGCAATGGGCGTATAATTTTACCATCATGATCGCAGAATGCCGGTAAAAAGTTCGGTTCACGTGAAAATTTATGTGTAATTGCTACTTGAGAAAGAGATTGTGAAGGCTAAACGTAAAGGAGATTATTAATGAAGAAATAAAAAACAAACGGAAATACATTCGATTGTTTACAAAGAGCAACTTTATTGATACATTGTTCATGTACAATTAATGAACATATTTGGCATCGAAATCCCGGAATATTAAAACCCCTAAAAGTTAAGAAAAAGATAGAGATAGTTTAATTTTCAACTCATTTTACCATATAATCCTTTTGCATTCTGCACAAAAACTAGGCAACGTAGTAGAATATTTGCAAATAAATTCATGACCGTAGTGTTTACGTAATTTCGGTTCAGGTTCTCGCTGAGCTAGCCGAAGATTGCTCGGTACTAAAAACAACAAATGATAAATTCAATCGAAACGATTTTGCGTATTTTATTATTACAGGATAATTTTACCGACATCGATCCACGACCATTATTAGAAAATCGATACTAAACAAAAATATTCATTGATTTCTTCTTCGAAAACGAAGATTCTACTTCTCGAATGACTTGATCAGCATGTCGTATTAAATCTTCAATTGAAGTTTTATATATATAATTGATCTTTTTCTTATCATTATAAATCGTAATTGTAATCTGTCGACCTGCTCGAGTATGTGTATCGAAATAAAATCGATTTTCTTTCGAATCATATTTCGGGAATTTCGGTCGATTTAATAATGCTAATGAATTTTCATAGTTAATAAAACACATCATCTATCCTATTTACGTACTTTCTCCAGGATCTGCTGTTTCAATCAATAGTTTAAGTTCAGATAGTGTTTGTACGTGTGTTCCATCCGAAAAACGAACAAGACGTACGCGAATAAACGGTTCGTGCAAATTTCTATTTGATACAGACATTTGAATATTAGTTTTTCGTAGACAAAACCAAAGTACACGTCATATAAATACTGATAACAGTGTCATATTTTCGAATAAGCATTATAAAACACTTGAATATGCAAAATACATTATGTTCTCATTGGATAAGATGATAAAATAAATCTTTTGCATTTTCGAGTCAAGTTACGAGGAATATTTCAATGAAGAGGAAAAGAAAAACATACGTATATATTCCGTTTTTTTTTGGTCGAAAAAAAAACACAGAATTCTTGTTTTCTAGACAATATCACATAGACAACAAAGAAAAAGAAATCAAAGAGTAAAATAAATATTAAACAAATTGTTGACAGTTTGAAAACGTCAAAACAACGATTGTCGAGCTCGAATGTTTCCTTTTTGTTGTTGATCTCGACAGTTGAACATTGATATAACATACGCACGTAAACTCGGATTCATAAAACAGTAAATAATTGGATTTAATGCATGTGTACATAAGAATAGATAATAAATCATAATTGGACTTTTAATAATTCGTTCAGCATTTAAAACCGATGGTAAATAAAATAGAACAAATGAAACTGTAATAATAAGAAATGTCGATGCCATACGTAATTGTTTTAGCCGATGGCGATGTAATTGTTTTCGTAGTGCATCACTATGTGATGTTGAAGAATTACTTATTGGAATCGATGGTGATAGGATCGTGATTGTTTCATCTTCAGCCGAATTGACTATTGAATTGTGAAGATTTAATGATGTCGGTTTTTTCATACATGATGAACAACAAAACCATTTACTGATTTGATTCGATGGTCGAATGAAATGAAATCTTATGAGAAATTGTCGTGTTGTCGAACATGGACATGGCAATTTGTAATACGTGTCATTGGCACCATTGGAATCGACTTTTAACGAAGCAGTCGACGTCGATAAAAGTTTATTTCTTGTCTGTCGACGATTATCCAAATGAAATGAAACTTGTTTGATACTGTTTAATTTCTCTGTCGATGGTTGTAATTCATCAGACGTACCATCGGATATACTAGTTTGTTTTTTTCGGCTTTTATCTACTTTTTTTAGTGGTGGTAGTGGTACTGGAGAACTTGACTCATTACTATCATCATTATTATTTAAAAATTTGTCCATTTCATATTGTTGAATATCTGCTTTGCCATTGATTTTGTCTTTTGAATGAGTTGCTACTGTTGTTGTTGTTATCGGCGAACAATTGATTTGATTTTGAATTGTAACGATTGAATCAATCGGTTGTGGATTCGTCTTCATTGATGGCTGTGAATTGAATTTATTTAAAACATTTAAACTTTTTTTTAATGCACGTATACGTGGTTTTTGTCGTTGTAACGCAAGTACAAATGTAATTGTATAAAAAATAGTTACGATGCCAATCAAAGTAAAAAATGTTTTGTTTGAAACATGTTTGAGAACGTCACGAACAGTTTCAGAAATAATTCTTGTATCAGCAAAACAACGTTTAGCTGTCGATTTATATTCGAAATTTAATATAGTTAAATTAGCACCATCGGGAATTGAGATTTCTTCAGTTAATTGTTCGAATGTTTCGTTAGTCAATGAATTATTACTATCTAAACTTAATGATACCATTGTTTCGTATTGAACTTCTCCTATCGTTTCATTCAATAGACTGAGATGATAACTAACGAGGTAATTTTTTTTTATTGGTTGAGTAGAAAATGCTAATGCAGCTAATGTACCAAGTCCGATGCCTATTGAAATGAATAATGTTAATAATACCTAGATAAACAGAAGACGAATTTAGTTTTTTTTTCTTGAAATTTTGATTCATATTGTGATATTGACTTTCGGTTGGTTTCGAAAATAAACGATTCGTGATGATGATAATAATTATCATTTCTTATGACTACGTAAAAGATATAATCAATCGGCACTGATTCCTGTAATTTTATTGACATTTATTACATACAAAGAAATATCTTTCAGCATTAATATTTATGTCAAAAAAAATGATTATTAGTCGACAAATACAATTTAAACATCAATCATTAACAACTATTTATTTTCACTAATATCGGATTGTAAGACTCGTGCATTTTTTCTCTCGGTTGAAGTCCATGAACTTTACTGATTAGGGCAAGATTATTATTTATATATGTTATCTATACAGAAATCTTCTGGGATAAAATCACACACATTAGTTTCTGCTTATCAACATAGCAAAATACGAAAATCTAATTTTATAAATATAGATAATAACATTTCGGTACATTTTACTCGCTGATCTATTGAAATACATGGCTTATATGATTGATTAATCAATAAACATAATTTTTGTACTAAAAGAATGTTCTTATATGACAGAAAATCATTTGTTTTGATTATGGTTTTTTTTGTTTTTTGACTAATCGTATATTCCTTCATAAATAAATAATGTCAATCAAGAACAAAATAGATCAAACTCATACAAGCTAACGATCAAGAAATCTTTGAAGAAATTCTCTTTCAACCGATGTGACATTTATCTTAAAATAAAATTCAGAGTGAATCAATATTTGAACTCAAACAATTGTCTTTTGTGTAGAGTCACGTTATTTTAAAATATATGCAAAATTTATCACATGAAAAACTCACGACTCAATTAAAATCTACAGAATACGATATTATCTACAACAGGAAACAGATTCTCGACAGAAAGGAAAGGTGGACGAGCATATTCATCGAAATAAAACTACATATATAGACGTCATAAGAAATGAATCAATCTTAGATTCTATTAACCGGAAATGGTATTTTATCACTTCTTATTCGCTTTTTCATTGGGCATAATCTATATTTATGTTTTCAAACGTTGACTTTCTTTGATTTTTTTGTCATTGCTAACATGTGTTTATCGATTAAGATTTTATCCCATAAATTAACGTTGACAAGAACGTGTGCCTTTGATTTACTAGCGAACTATTCAAATGAAAAGTTGTGAATACTTTTTTTTATTAAAATGTGAATAATAATTCAATTTAGTTGACTTGAACTCATACCAAACCAATTATAGATGTTTAATTCGCAGAAAATTATCCTTTTTAACTCTCATATCTTTAACAATTGATTCGAAAAGAAATTGTTTATCGATGCGAATAGAAAAGTAGTTCAACAACATACCTTAACACGACGTGGAGTCAACAGTCGATAATGTGGTAAAGCAATATAAAAGAATCGATCGAGAGCTATAAACGAAATAATAAGTGACGAAATAATAATTAGATTCTTTGAGAATGAATAAAATCGACAGATTATAGTCGGTGCATCGAAATCTCGATATTCCATGATTGCAATCGTTGGTATAACAATTAAACACGTCCATAAATCGACACAGGCCAATATAAGAATAAATATAACTGATGTTGATTTCGATGAATTCCAACGATTTCCGTATGCAAGTAAAATAACACTATTACCTATTGTACCAATAATGGATACAAAAGTAAAATAGGTCATTAAACTGATATTTGTTAATGTTGTCATGAAGTAAAAATAGTTGGTATATTAGTTAGTGTGGCATCTAAATAAAGCAACAAAGAAAAATGAATATCAAATAACTGAACGATTGAATGGCTTCTGTTCTTCTCCCTTCCTCATGTTTTGTCAAATTTAGCTATCTTTGATTTATTTAATTAGGGAAAAACATTCGTTTGGCTTTAATAAATAAACAAGAATTTTGTTCTGTCAATTCAAGTTAAACGAAATCTATTCAGTCAACTCAATAATCTCGATGAAATCAATTTATTATTAAAAATAGTATACTAAAAAAAAACTCATCATTTATGTATTGACACTATTGATTTTTATATACTAAGAGTCTCGTGTTTTTCTTATTACTTTTGTGCGTTTCTACTAAATGAAGTTAGTAGAGAAAGAAAAAAAAAGAGACAGAGCGACATAGAACAAGGAAAATATTCTCTTGTCGGCAGTAAAGAACATTGACAAGCAAGTCATTCTAATCAGGAATATATATAAAAAAAAAGAAAATATCTAGATTAATTATTTATTAATTCAAGTAATCATATACTACTGCATTTGAAAATAAACCGTCATGCAGAAGTGAAAGACTGTTATCACGAAAAAGATTATGATTTGAATAGATTTATATACACTCAAGAATTGATAAGTTCCTATTACCACAGAGAAACGAACGTATATCGATAACTATGGATATTTTTATTAGCTATCTCACTGTTGATACGCAGAAGAAAACCAAATGCTTGATTTTCACATACCTCGAATAAATATTTACGCTAGTCAGCTTCAAAGAACAGGCCAAGCGGTGTTTTTTTGTCTTGTTAGAATAATTTCGTTGGAGATTTAATCGTCATACTAACTAGTCAAGCGATCTGAACTATTCAAAAGAAAAAAGAAACAAAAGCACATACTTGTTTATTAATGAACTGCAAACGACTAATATGATTATATCTCTACAAATCTAATTCGATGGCAAAAATATTCTTCAATTTCAAGATATTAATGATAAAAATAAGTGCACTTGTTTTTTTTCTTCAACGGAGTTTATTTACAGAGAAATAATAAACAATCTACCTTGAAGGAAAATATTTTACAAAAATATATTCTTTGTTCTTTAGTCTTAATTAAGTACGAAATATCTTAAGATTATCTTAAATAGTCTAGCTTGATGCATCGGAAAATAATTCAATTAACTATGGATTGTCAAATATTTTAAAGTTATTGAAAAGACTGACTTTTCCTAGTTTAATTCCATTCCAAAGTACTTTTTAAGTACGTAGACGCATAACTATGGGCTCGATAAAGGACAAAATTCAGGAAACAAAAATACGCAAATGAGAGAGAAAAACTATATGAATATGTTGACAGTGATTTAAAAAGCATCAGGAAAAAAATTAATATGCTCATCAGGTTGTCCCATTGGAAACCTATGAAAATCATTTTTATTTTGCAAGTTATTATTTAGTGTTTTAGTGTCGCAATAGCTATATGCAGTCTTGTCGACTAGCAATGATTGAATAACTAATGAGTTTGTCAATAAATGTTCTTAATGGAAATAACAATCGTATTGAAATGTTGTACTTTCGAAAACGATCGATTTTCAATTTAAAATGAGTAGATGCGTAGGAATAATTAGTTTGAAGACTACTCAGTGTAATTTAATCTATTCTAAGCGTAATGCTAGATGAACCCATAATCAAATCAGAAATCAGCCGAAAGAATCACGTTAATAGTTCATCGAAAGATAGAATCTCTCGCGCTATGTATCGTTCGAACGTTGCATGCTGATAAATATGATTATTTTAATTCAATGCAAAGAATTTTGTTCTCTTGTGTTCTTCTTTGATTTAATTGTCATTAGAACGTAATACTACTAGTATTTTTTTCTCTTTATTAATTGATATAATTCTATCGTCGATTTCTAATAATAGAATCTCTTTTAAAACTAGAAGTATGTGTGTATTTTAGGAATAAATACTCAACGTTCGATCAGAATGAATAGTTGATAATTAAAGATACTTTCATTTTAATGAGTCAACACTTCTCGTTCAATAGCAAATAGAGGACAAAAAAAAACAAGAAAACTTTGTAGAGCAAAGATGAATAACCAACCTCTTACTAGTTTTTCGATATTTAATGTGCTCTTACTGCGATCAGAATGATAATAAGAAAATCGTGCAGAAGCTTCCATTTAGTATTTGCTCAAAAGCAAAAGAACAATGAAAGATTCTCTGTTACTCCTTTTCCCTCGCGTTTTTCTCGGCTATTAAAAGATCGTTTGCGTACTCGACTATCTAAAATATATGCAGAACTAAAGAATATTCTATTTAATAAGAAAAAGAAAAACGGATTGTCTTCTATTGATCTACAGAGACTATAAAAGGGCAAAGTCAATCGGTTGATTTCTTTGAAATGTCTTGGATAAATAGACAAATCATTTGTTTATTGAATTATTTCCCATTCAAGGGACATTTCTTGGCATTACAAAAACAAAGAAGTGAGACTAGTAATCGAGTCATCAAATGATGTTTTTGACGAAAAAAAATCACCCCAAAGAAACTGATGTGTAACTACGCTAATTACAAACTTGATATGACGACCGGAGTATAATGTGATGCTGTTTTCGATCCTGTTCGTTTCCTTCATTACCAACGAGAAAAACATTTGGCTAAAGCATAGAAAACGAGAATAGAAGAGCTCGAGGTTTCTACTAAGAATTTTGGCATTGGAAAAATACCACTAATCATAAACAAACAGAGAGCGTAGAAAAAGAAAATCCAACATATGTAAAATAATAAAGAACAGTTAATAAGAATAGGGCTATATAAAAAAAAAGAAAGATTAGTTTTTTTTTTATAATAAGATCTAGTTTCATAAAAATAAAGCATAAAATTTAATTAAATTTGTGGCAAATTTTTGATAGATTTCATTCATTGTTTGTTGAAGGATGTAATTAAATTAATCTCGAATCGTATTTCAGTAGAAATATTAGGAAATAACTTCAAAACGACAATATTGAAAATAGAAAATAGTTTGTTCGCAGGAACACTTTACTTTTTATTCTTACTTTGTTTATTTGCAACTGGGTGAATTAATCGTTGAAGTTAGTCTTTTTTTCCTTTTCCTCTTCGGCAAACAATTATTTAAAAGTATCACATATTTAATTTAAGAAAAAAATATTTCTCACCTCTGTACTTTATATAATTAATAATTTCTAACGTTTACATTGGACAGGAGTATATCTGTTACACTTTCTTTTTTTTATGATATATTTTTAATCATTTACGCTTAAAAACTTTTCGTAATCGAAATATACTTGATTAGAATTGACTTGCGTTCTATATTCGCTTGGTTTGTCAAGTTGTATGATACTCTATGACATTTTTTTTCATCAGATCAACTAGTTCATAAGATTCTTTGATCAGATCTCATAACAACAGGATTCTCCTGATTTTGAACACAAATAAATGTGAGGTTCCTAATAATAATCAGTTAAATCTATTGTTTAGTATTACTAAAGAAAGTTCAATGTATCCATTCTTTCCATAGGAAAAAAGACTCTGAAATTGGAGACTCGAGAGAACATTATTTTAGCAATGATTTTATTGTTGAAAATTACTGAAGCATTCGCAGTTAAGAATTTGTCTAGCTATTTAATCAACTATGTCATTCGAATTATGTCAATAACTAGCTTTTATTAGTGCCGGAGATCTACCGTTTTCATTTTATTTTTTTTCTCAGGTGCACATTTTTAAATATTATATTACCTGTGAGACAGTATTTAATAAAGAATTTCAAATTCATGATAAACACATAATGAGATGCATAAAACAGAAACGTTATTATTAATGTTTCTTCTTCATATGACTTTTTCTCTATAATGAAAGCGTCATCTAATATTTACGAGTTTTCGTTTACCCTGGTTTAAGTATGAAGGAAATACTCAAGGAAATGACTTTAAAAGAAAGAGTATATTGTATCACTATTTTTTATTCTAGTTCCTACAAACCAACGTTAGACCAATATCCATTTAAATTATTAATCAAAAAGTACTTCTAATTTTATAATTGAACTTTATTCGATACATGCTCGATGGTATGATTTTTATTTTTTGTCAATTATATAAGTGTACGATTAGACATTTCTCTTTTTCAAAAGAGCTTTCGAAAAACTACTAGTTCAGTCAATGTCGCAGTAGAAAAATTATAATTACTCAAATGTTTACTTTTTTTTTATTGTAAAAGCATTTTATTCAATAATGTCTCAGAAACAGACTTTCTCAATTAAAAATAATAAGGAAAACAGTCGAAATAAAATCATAAAGGACAATTATTGAGCATGAAATCAGATAATTAGGTCAAGAAATGAATCTTGAATCAAAGAAAGGCAAATATACGTTTAATGAATGTTGACGTACTTAATCTTTCTGTCTGCGCTTCCCACGTTGTTTTAGGCGAAATTTTCCCCTTTGTTTATTAAAACTAAAATAATATCCGACCTAATTTATGCACTTGTTTTCTTCTTCGAAACAAAAAAGATCCGTTGATCTTTATGTTTATGTTGTTGTTGTTGTTGTTGTTGTTATCAGTTTTTCTTTATTTTTATTATAACAAAAAAACAAAAAAACAATCGACAGTCATTAGTATTAATAAGTACTAAAATGCTTGAGTCGATACAAAAGCACTTTGCCATTATTATTTCCTAATGTGAGAAATCCACTGTTCGGAGAGAAGTCGAATCCATTGACGATTTGAATTTTCTTATCGTGGAATTCAGGAAAATTATCATAGACTGTTAATGTTGGCATGTGAACCTAAATAAGAAAAAGCTCCTCAAGAATTATTTTCGATTATGATTTAAAGTTGTCTTCGTTACCAATCGAATAGCTCTTGCTAAATGATACGAATTCATTGCTAATAATTCTGATGTTGAATTCATTTTCACATTTTGTATTGGTGTTGTTAAATTTTTCAAATATTTCAATGGTTTCGGTTCTTTGGTTTTCATAACATCATCATAGGAATAAACATTAACAATTCCACTTTTTTGACTACGAAAGAAAGAAAAAGAAGTCATAATATCAAGTTAAGTTTAATAAATAATTTACCCAGTGACAAAATATTGTTGATTCGATGATACACACATACTCGTTGTTGAAAAGCTTCCATCGTCAATAAAACGATGTACCGCTGCACGTCGACGAACATCAAAAACAGTGACAACACCTTCATCTATAAAGAAAACCAAGTGAAATCTTAAGAGGAATCATCCATTTAATCTACCTCCGGAGGCAAACATCAATTCACCGTCTTGTCGAAATGTGACACTATTTATGTTTCCCGAAATTTGAGTGCTATCAATCAATTCTTTCGACTAATTCAAATAATAAAATACGTCGAAATGAGAAAATAAAGTTCGAAGTACTTACATTTGTTGAGACGAAATGTAATTGTCCATTTTGATTGATAAACACAATCATCGAACCATCAGGACTTAATTCAAATTTTCCCAATCGACCTTCGAATCCTAGAAATCGAAATTATATCAAATTGACATTGATCAATCAAGAAAAAAACTCGATCCAACCTTTTAACATCGGTATTTGCATCGTTTTGGCTTCGATCATGTCAAAAACTTTGAAAAAATTTCGATCACCGGTTACAATAACTTGTTTTCCGTCACGAGTAAATCGTGCCGTATCAATCGAATATTTTTCGAAGAAAAGTGATTGTATACGTTCATTTTTCTTTCCATCAACCTAAATACAATGATTTGTTTGTTTAATTTTCTCAAAATCAACGGCAATTTACTTGATAGAAATTTAAATATTGACTACGACCAGCTGTTAGCAGTATTTGAGCTGTTGGATGAAATTCCACTGAACGTAAAAGTTTCTTTAAACGAACGAGAGAGAAAAAAACAACTTTGTCAAGTTAACAAATCAAACGAGCATACAGAATGAGCAACATCATGTTTGAAATCAGCACAACGAAGACAATCAATGGATCCAGCTCGTAAAACATTCGATTTAGTTAAATAATTACCCGTTCGACGAAATAATTCTTCGTCACTATCATCTAATCAACAGAAATGAAAATCAATTTCAGACATGGAAATATTCACCTTCATCTTGTTTCTTATTTAACAATTTCTCTGCCCATGAAGGTCGACCCATGACACGTTCATATCTATAGTTGACGTGATTATTTCGAAAATAGAAATGAAATAATTTACTCAAATTTGAGTTTCGTTTCGTATTCTCCAGTGGTAATTTTTCGACGTTTTCGTGAAACTAATTGATTGAAATTTGGTTCACGAACACTGAAATCAAACGAAATGTGTAATCTTTTGTATAGAACAAATTCAAAATGATCATATACGTCTCTTCAGTAACTTCTTCACTATCGATCCAAGCTGGTTTTTTCTTATTCGTAGATTTAATTTGCTGATCCTAAAGAAAACTTTCATTTTCATTCGATCAAATCATTTTCACTAACCTGTTTCTGCTTATTTGTTGTTAATTCTTCAACAAAATCATCATCATCTCCAAACACTAAATGTGTCAAAGCTGATTCTTCATCGATACGTTCTTCGTCCGCCTCTTGTTTATCATCATCTGTCGCAAGTGTATATTTTATTTGACGTTTGCCTGTTTTCTTCTTCTTTTTTCTTTTCTCAACTTTCGATGTTTTGCTTGTCACTTCGACTGGCGCATCCGAATCGGTATCATCATCTACTTTATTCATCGTATCGATCATGATTATGTTCTTTTTTTTCTAAAATATTGAAAAAAAAAACAAATTGAGATTTTATTCGATTGATTAACAAGAGAAAATTATTATTTTGATATGTGAAAAAAAACAAAGAAATGAAATGTAGAAATAACAAGTTTCTAAAGAGATATGATTATGTACAACAACAAGGAATGTTTGATTGAATGAATAATTATGTACAAATATCTGACCGATTAATGATTGCAAAAAAATCTAGAAAAACCAATCTTTAGCTTCGGTTAAATCGGGATGTCGTGGATCTCCTCGAATTATAGCAGCATCAGCATCGATAGCTTGATCAGCACCTTGATCTTCTTTTGTTTTATAATGTCCACTTTGACGTGATTTTTGATAGCAAATACCGATGCCAAGGAGGACGAGTAGGCCGACAGAAGTGACGATACCAGCAACAATAGCTACATTTCGTCCGTAGATACTCGATTGAGTCACCGGCCGAGGTAAAACTACAACAACAACAACGAGATTATTTACTAAATAAAATGAAATGAAATCAACAAACCAAGGATGCTAAAACCACGATCAGGTGGAATTTCGACAGGTTCAGGTAGATATTTCACTGGTTCTGTACCACATGGCCATTCCCTAAAGAAGATTTTCGTGAAACAATTAAAAACAATCTCGTTTTTTTTTACCGAATACTTCCACCAGTCCATGTTATATTCGGATCACGTTCTTCCAAAAACGCATATTTCAACGGGAAAATTCGATTAAATTGTAATCGTGCAATACATCCTGTAAAACCTTGTTCAGGCGGCGTACTCTCATTTCTTCCGACATATAAAACTCGAGGACTATCGAATTGCATATCGATTTGTTGAGTTTGAGAAAAAACAAATTCATATGGTTCATAATTATCCACACTAATGATAATCCGTTTGCCATAATCACGACGTTGAACAAGAACTTCATGATCTTGCCCATTGGTTAAATCGTATGGAACGTTATACTCAAATGCATCAAACCCGTAATTAAATTGAACACGAACACCACCGTTATTGTTCA